>Ga0247732_10000088_pt1 | contig 62787 bp, 57 predicted proteins | sample UWRJL163409C2_FD_180940 | JGI IMG/M metagenome (GOLD analysis project Ga0247732, IMG submission 180940) | Plant litter microbial communities from Arlington Agricultural Research Station in Wisconsin, United States - UWRJ-L163-409C-2 | ecosystem: Environmental > Terrestrial > Plant litter >... | reverse complement strand
CGCACGACGGCGACGTGGTGCGGGTCGACGCCGAGGTCGGCAAGGTCGCGGGCCGACGGCAGCGACACCGTGACGTACTGGTTGCCGCGGTGCAGGCGCGGGGACAGCGTGGATTCGACGAACCAGCCGATCCGGCTCATCAGCGGGCCGGCAACCGGCCATTGCTCGCGGTGGCAGTGGTGCACCAGCAGCACCGACCGTCGCCCGAATGCCAGTCGCGCGAGGAACGGGATGCCGTTTTGACTGTCGATCACCACGTCGGGCTTCACCCGCCGCAACGGGCCGAGACCGACGCGCGACGCGACCATCGCCAACCCGGCCCTGACGTACACGCCGTAGCGGCCACCGCCCCGGCTGACGGTCACACCGTCGAGCACCTCGCGACGAGGCGCGCCGGGGTAGCGGGCGGTGCGCAGGGTGACCTCGACGCCGTCGGCCGCGAGTTGGCTCCCGATGCGCTGCAGGTAGGCCTCACTGCCGCCGCCCTGAGGGTGCCCGGTGTCGCGCCAGCACAACAACAGCACGGACTTCAGAGGACGGTCGGACATCGCAGACCAGCTTAAGCGCTGAATACAGTTGGCCCATGCGCGCCACCGACCCCTTCGCCAGCCAGGCCACGCTGGCGAGGTCGGTAAGACTGCTCGGCGAGTTCCGCTTCGAGCAGACCGACCCGCCGCGGTTCTACGGCGCGCTCGCCGACGACACCGTTGCCCTCGTCACGGCTCTCGTCGGCGGCGATCCGGCGGGGTCGACCCTGCTCGACGTCGGCGGCGGCCCCGGGTACTTCGCGTCCGCGTTCGAGGCAGCGGGCTTGCAGTACGTGGGGGTGGAGCCGGACGCGAGCGAGATGCATGCCGGTCCGGCGGGTGAGCCGGGCGCCGGCAGGTTCGTCAGGGCGTCGGGTATGGCGCTGCCGTTCGCCGACGACTCCGTCGACGTCTGTCTGTCCTCCAACGTCGCAGAACACGTGCCGGACCCGTGGCGGATGGGGCGCGAAATGCTGCGGGTCACGCGGCCCGGCGGGCTGGTCGTGCTGTCGTACACGGTGTGGTTTGGCCCGTTCGGCGGCCACGAGATGGGGCTGACGCACTACCTCGGCGGGGCGCGCGCCGCCGAGCGGTACACCCGCAAGCACGGCCACCGACCGAAGAACGACTACGGCTCGTCGTTGTTCGCGGTGTCGGCCGCCGACGGCCTGGCGTGGGCGGAGAGCACCGGGATGCTGGTGGCCGCTTTTCCCCGCTACCACCCGCGATGGGCGTGGTGGATGACGCGCGTCCCCGTGCTTCGGGAGTTTTTGGTCAGCAACCTGGTGCTGGTGCTGCGGCCATCCTGACGGCCTGAATTGCAACAGGTTCCAGTTTGGCGATTCGGTGGGTAATGTGAGTTTCATGACACAGAGCACTGCCTTCAAGACCGACTGGGACAAGCTGTTCATCGGCGGCAAGTGGGTCGAGCCGTCCACGTCCGAGGTCATCGAAGTGCACTCCCCCGCAACGGGTGAGCTGGTCGGTAGCGTGCCCATGGCAGCCGAGGCCGACGTGAACGCCGCATGCGCCGCCGCCCGCAAGGCCTTCGACGAGGGCCCGTGGCCGCACACCTCGCCCGAGGAGCGGGCCGCCGTGCTCGGCGCCGCGGTGAAGCTCATGGAGGAACGCGCCGACGAGCTGAAGTTCCTGCTGGCTGCCGAGACGGGACAGCCGCCGACGATCGTCGACATGATGCAGTACGGCGCCGCGATGTCGTCGTTCAACTACTTCGTCGGGGCAGCCGACAAGTTCACCTGGCAGGACGTCCGCGACGGCATCTACGGCCAGACGCTGGTGCTCAAGGAGCCGATCGGCGTCGTCGGCGCGGTCACCGCGTGGAACGTGCCGTTCTTCCTGGCGGCCAACAAGCTGGGCCCGGCGCTGCTGGCCGGCTGCACCGTCGTGCTGAAGCCCGCCGCGGAAACGCCACTGTCGGTGTTCGCGATGGCGGAGATGTTCGCCGAGGCCGGCCTGCCGGAGGGCGTGCTGTCGATCGTGCCTGGCGGGGCCGAGACCGGTCGCGCGCTGACCTCCAACCCCGAGCTGGACAAGTACACGTTCACCGGAAGCTCCGCCGTCGGCAAGGAGGTCGCCAAGATCGCGGCCGAGAACCTGAAGGCCTGCACGCTGGAGCTCGGCGGCAAGTCCGCGGCCATCATCCTCGAGGACGCCGACCTGGACTCGACGCTGCCGATGCTGGTGTTCTCCGGCCTGATGAACTGCGGGCAGGCGTGCGTCGGGCAGACGCGCATCCTCGCGCCCCGGTCGCGCTACGACGAGGTGGTCGAAAAGCTCTCGGCCGCCGTCGCCGCGATGCCAATCGGGTTGCCGGACAACGCGGGTGCCATGATCGGCCCACTGATCTCCGAGCGTCAGCGCGAGCGCGTCGAGGGCTACATCAAGAAGGGCGTCGAGGAAGGCGCCCGCATCGTCACCGGCGGCGGTCGGCCCGAGGGCCTGGACGGCGGCTGGTTCGTCGAGCCGACGGTGTTCGCCGACGTGGACAACTCGATGGTCATCGCGCAGGAGGAAATCTTCGGCCCGGTGCTCGTGGTGATCCCGTTCGACGACGAGGCCGACGCCATCCGCATCGCCAACGACTCGGCGTACGGGTTGGCAGGCAGCGTGTACACCACCGACTTCCCGAAGGCCGTTGAGATCGCGAAGAAGATCCGTACCGGCACGTACGCCGTCAACATGTACGCCTTCGATCCCGGTGCGCCGTTCGGCGGCTACAAGAACTCGGGCATCGGCCGCGAGAACGGACCCGAGGGCATCGAGGCGTACTGCGAGGCCAAGAGCGTCCTGCTGCCGTTCGGGTACACGCCCTAGCGTTCCCGCCTCACTCTGCGTCCACTGCGCGAAAGTACGAGTAGACCTCGCAGTGGGCGCAGAGTGGCGTTAGAAGGCTCCCTCGTCGAGGTCCATGGTGGCCAGGTCGACCGTGTCGATGATCTTGCGTTCGGCGGTGAGCCGCGGCAGCACGCTGTTGGCGAAGAACTTGGCGGCGGTCACCTTCCCGCGGTAGAACGCCCGGTCGCGTTCCGACGGGCTTCCGTCGAGTGCGTCCAGCGCGATCTCGGCCCCGTTCAGCAGCAACCATCCGATGAAGAGGTCGCCGACGGCGAGCAGGAAGGAGACCGAGCCGAGGCCGACCCGATACAAGTCACGCGAGTTCTGTTGCGAGGCAATCAGATAACCGGTCATGGTGCCGACCATCGCCTGCACGTCGGCCAGCGCCGTCGCCAATCGCGCTCGGCAGTCGGCGAGTTCCGGACGTGCCGACTCGGCGTCCAGGAAGGCCTGGATCTCCCCGGCGACGTGGGCGAGCGCGCCACCCTGGTCGCGGGCAATCTTGCGGAAGAAGAAGTCCTGCGCCTGGATCGCGGTGGTGCCCTCGTACAGCGAGTCGATCTTGGCGTCGCGGATGTACTGCTCGATCGGATAGTCCTGCAGGAAGCCCGAGCCGCCGAAGGTCTGCAGCGACTCCGTCAGCGTCTGATAGGCCCGTTCGGACCCGACGCCCTTGACGATCGGCAGCAGCAGGTCGTTGACCCGGCCCGCCATCCCGGCGTCGGCGCCGGAGACGACGTTGGCCGCCGCCACGTCCTGGTGCGCGGCGGTGTAGAGGTAGAGCGCCCGAAGCCCCTCGGCGTACGCCTTCTGCGTCAGCAGGGCCCGTCGGACGTCCGGGTGGTGCAGGATGCTGACGCGCGGCGCGGTCTTGTCGGTCATCTGTGTGAGGTCGGCGCCCTGGATGCGCGTCTTGGCGTAGTCCAGCGCGTTCAAGTAGCCGGTCGAGAGCGTGCTGATCGCCTTGGTGCCGACCATCATTCGTGCGTACTCGATGATCTTGAACATCTGCGCGATGCCGTTGTGGGTGTCACCGACCAGATAACCGATGGCGGGGGTGCCGTGCTGCCCGAACGTCAGCTCGCACGTCGCCGACACCTTGAGGCCCATCTTGTGCTCGAGTCCGGTGACGTAGACGCCGTTGCGGTCACCCGGCGCCCCGGTCTCGGGGTCGGGCAGGAACTTGGGCACCATGAACAGCGAGAGGCCCTTGGTGCCGGGGCCGGCGCCCTCGGGCCTGGCCAGCACCATGTGAACGATGTTTTCGAAGAGGTCGTCGGAGTCGCCGCTGGTGATGAAGCGCTTGACGCCGTCGAGGTGCCAGGTGCCGTCGGGCTGTTCGACGGCCTTGGTGCGGCCGGCGCCGACGTCGGAGCCCGCGTCGGGCTCGGTGAGCACCATGGTGGCACCCCAGTTGCGCTCGACGGACATTGCCGCCCAATGCTTCTGCTGCACGTTGCCCTCGTCGTGCAGGATGCCGGCCAGTACCGGTCCGGCGAGGTACATGAAGGCGGCCGGCTGGGCGCCGAGCGGAAACTCGTTGATCGCCCACGCCAGCATCGACGGCGCGGGGACGCCGCCGACGTCCTCGGACAGGCCTATGCGGAACCACTCGCCCTGCTGCCAGGCCCGGAACGACTCCTTGAAGGCTTCGGGGAGCGTCACCACGTGGGTGTCGGGATCGAACGTCGGCGGGTGGCGGTCGGCGTCGGCGAAGGACTCGGCGAGCGGGCCTTCGGCCAGGCGCGCCGCCTCGCTCAGCATGTCGCGGATCGAGTCCGCGTCAAGATCGCCGAACTCGCCGGTGGCGAGCACCTTCTCGAGTTGCAGGACCTCGAAGAGATTGAATTCGAGGTCGCGCACGTTGCTCTTGTAGTGGCCCACGTCTTGCGCCTTTCAGGTTCGAACCGCGCCATGCAGAGTAGTCCGATCAGGCGCCGCTAGCCATGAAGGTGGATATGTTCGACCCCCTAGAATAACGCGCGATCCGTGACGCGGAATACATCTCTAGCCCCATGGCGTTCCCATCACTATGCTCGGGACCATAGTTAGGGAGGCACCCATGTGGGTCGTCGAAGTGAACGTCCTCGGTCGTCGATTCAGCTGCACCGTCGACTACCGGCGCCGCCCACAGCCGGGCCATGCCCGCGTGGTGCCGTGGCGTGACCAGATACGGCGTCAGCCGGGCGCCGCCGCCTGATGCCCTCCGCCGTCGATCTCAGCCGCGCCAAGCGGGGCACGACACGGGACCGGATGCTGTCGGCCGCCTCCGAGGTGCTGCGCGAGAAGGGTGCCGCCGGGGTCACCATCGACGAGGTGCTGGTCCGCAGCGGTGCACCCCGCGGTTCGGTGTACCACCACTTTCCCGGCGGTCGCAGTCAGTTGCTGACCGAGGCGCTGCAGCACGCGGGCAATGCGATCACCGGACTCATCGACGACGCCGCCACGCGCGGCAGCGCCCCGTTGATACGCCAATTCGTCGCCTTCTGGGAGCACACCCTTGCCGAGAGTGACTTCGCCGCAGGCTGTCCGGTGGTGGCCGCCGCAATCGGCTCGGCCGACGCCGAGCCGGCACTGACCCCCATCGCAGGTGACATCTTCGACCGCTGGCGGGCAGCGCTCAGCCGGGCATTCGTGGCCGACGGGTTCGGCGACACCGACGCCGCGTCGTTGGCCGTCACCAGCATCGCGGCACTGGAGGGCGCCGTCGTGCTGTGCCGCGCGTCTCGCAGCGCCGAACCACTGCGGGAGGTCGCCAGCCAGGTCGAATTCCTGATCAAGTCACGGGAATTCGTGCACCGGTTCGGGCTGCCGGCCCAACCCTAGGGCGACAGCAGGATTCTGCTCAGCTGCGTCGTCGTGGCGACGCCGTCGTCGTAGCCGCCCTCGTCGCCGAGTGCGTTCATGATCGCCAACGTGTAGCGCTGCTGCGCGCCGGCGAAGCCCACCGAGTTGACCACCCAGCCGCCCTGCTCCTGCGACCATCCGTCCTTGTTGCCGGGTGCCATCGCCGGGCCTGCTCCCCACACTCCCCACTGCTGGTCGGGGTCGACGCGCTGCATCTCGGCCACCACGGCGGTCGCATCGGCCGGACTGAGCCCGGTCAGCACGTAGTTCATCAGCCCGTCGAGGTCGTCAGCCGTGGCCTTTTGAAAGCCCCAGTAGGGGAACACGTCGCCAAAACCCCTTTGCGGGACGATGTTTGGCATCCCGTAACGGGGGAAGTTCGCGTTGAACGCGTTCGCCTCTCCGCCGTATCGGGACCATAGCGTGTCGGCGGCGTCGTTGTCCGAGTTGCGCAGCATGGCCACCATCAGGCGGCGGTCGGCGTCGGTGAGGGTGATGACGCCCGCTCGTTGCCTCGTCAGCAGATCGGCCACCATCGCCAGCTTGATCGTCGATGCCGTCCAGATCGATGTCGCGGCGTCGGCGTTGCGGTAGGTCGCCCCCGTCGCACGATCCCTGAGCACGAATCCCACCGTCCCAGGACGGGTTTGGAGGTACTGCTCTGCGATCGCGATGCGTTGCGCCAGACCGCATCCCGCCACGGCGGTGCCGCAGGGCGCGCCGGTCGACGGTGGAGCGCCGGAGATCAGGGCCAGCAGTGCGGCGACGAGGACGACCGCGGAACGTCGCATCGGTCAGCGCAACCCGTTCTCGATCGCGGTGCGCAGATCGTCGACCGCCCGAGGGCTGACCTGCTCTCCGTTGACGAAGAACGTCGGGGTGCCCTGGACGCCGAGTGCCATGCCGTCGTCCACGTCGACCTGGATGCGCTCCGCGGTGGCGGGGTCGCCGTACGCCGCGTCGAAGGCGGCCATGTCGAGGCCGAGTTCGGCTGCGAATCCGCGAAATACGTCGTCGGCGGGAGTGCGCCGTTCGCCCCACTGGGCCTGGGTTTCGTACATCATGCGGTACATCGCCTCGAGTCTGCCCTGCTGGGCGGCTGCCTCGACGGCGCGGGCGGCACGCTCGCCGTTGACGTGTCCGGGGAGCGGGAAGTAGCGCAGCACGAACTCGACCCGGTCTCCGTAGTCGGCGCGCAGTTGCTCGACGACCGGGTATGCGGCCCGGCAGCCCTCACACTCGAAGTCGAGAAACTCGACGAACGTCACCGCGGCGTCGGGAGGAGAGTTCAGGCGGTGGCTGTCGTCGCGAACCACCGCGGGGGCGCTCGTGTCCGCCAAGGCCCGGTCGGGGTCGTCGTCACTACGGCTGATCAGGAGAATCACCGCGCCGACGACGACCGCGACGATGGCGATTACGGTCACCCCGATCCGACCCGCAATCGTTCTCGGCAACGGCCCCCCTCACCAACCTACGTACTGAGTACGTAGGAGCGTAGCCCAGAGCGGGTTCAGTGGTGACAGAGCACGTTGACGACGACGGGCACCGCGATCGTCGCCGCGATCGTTGCCGACGTCGCCACCCGATGACACCACCGCGTCGACCGGTTCGCGGGGTCGAGCAGACGACGCGCGCGGGCGGCGGTCGCCGTGGCGGCCATGGCCAATCCGCCCGCGGGCGGCAGCGGCGAGGCGAGCGCGAGCATTCCGGCCACCAGCGACCGCGGACCGTATCGGCTGGCTGCCCTGTCGTCGGCGCACATCTCCAGCAACTCGGCCACCGCGACCGCGCCACGGGTGAACAGCGGAAGGTGCGCCAGGCTGGCGGCCAGGGCCCGCAACACCATCAGGAGGTGATGGTGCCGGCCGGCGATGTGGGCGGCTTCGTGGGCGAGCACCGCGTCGAGTTCGGGACCGTCGAGCGCCCGTACCGCCGCCGTGGTCACGACGATCGTGTCGGGCCTGCCGACGACGCAGTACGCCGCGGGCCGTTCACCGGCCACCACGAACACCCCGTGTGCATCGGTGGGCGTTCCGACGATCCTCGCCGCGTCGGCGTGCTCCGCGCTGTGTGCGCGCAACCCGAGAACCGTTCGGCCGACGCCGAACGTCACGACCGCCGAGATCAGCACACCGACGGCCAGCAGTACCGTGGCCGCGAACGCCCCCAGCATCGCCTCGCGCTCCGGCACGCCGAGAAGTTCCAGGCACAGCACGACGACCGACGAATTCGGGCCGCCGCGCACCAGCGACACCGCGACCACGACGACGGCCACCACCCAGGCCGTCAACACGCCGGCCATCGCGGTCACCCAGGCGGCGACGCCCAACCGCGGACTGATGCCACGACGGGTCAGCCACGACAACGGCGCAGGCGCCAGCCAGGTGACCATCGCCCCGTACAGCAGCAGGTAGACCGTACTGGTCACGTGCGACGCCCGGACCCGCCGTGCCGCAGCGCCGCCTTCAACTGGGCCGACTCCTCAGCCGTCATCTGTCCGACGAAGAACGCCAGCACCGCCTCGCGGTCGCCGCCCGCGCTGAACGCCGCCCGCATCAGGTTCGCCGAACGTTCCTCGCGCGTCATCGTCGGCCAGTACCGGAACGCCTTGCCCTCGCGATCCCGTCGCACCCAGCCCTTGCGGTGCAGATTGTCCATCGTGGAAAGCACCGTCGTATAAGCGATTTGACGGGTGCCGGCGAGTTCGTCGAACACCTCGCGGACGGTGACGCCGTCCTCGCGCGCCCAGACGCGGTCCATCACCGTCGCCTCGAGATCGCCAAACCCTCGCTGCTGCATCGCCACCTCCCACGGATCGCACCCTTGAATCTAGCCGCCGCCCCGTTCCGACACTGCCCATCGCGCACAGACGAAGTCGGCGTTGCGTCCGACCTCCTGCAAAGACCACTCCGAGCGCAGCGGCAACACGCGCGCGCCCGTTCCGAGCGAGCACGGCGCATACGACACGATCATCTCGTCGACGAGCCCCGCTGCCGCGAACTGCGCCGCGACGTCGCCACCACCAAGCACCCACACGTCGCGGAGTCCTGCGGCGTCCACCAGGACGGGGTGCAGGTCGACGACGGCACCGGCGAACGTCGTCACGGGATGGCCGTCGGCCACGATCTCGGGCCGGTGCGTGAGCACCCAGCTCGGTTGCTCGTACATCCAGTCCCCTGGTTGGTTCACCAGCAGCCACTCATAGGTCGACGCCCCCATCACGATCGCGCCGACACCGTCCGCGAAGGCTTCGTAGCCGAAGGCGCCCTTGGGGTCGACGGCGCGGGAGGTCAGCCAGTCCAGGCTGTTCTCGTCGTCGACGACGAAACCGTCCAAGCTCGACGCGGTGTAGTACACGGTTGTCATGTCAACTCCTCCTCATCCATTCCAGTGGGTCGCCCGTGCCTGCAAACAGGCCGTGCCGGTTGAGCATCGACCGGGTCAGCTCCCGCCGATGCGCCGAATAGACCAGCACGTGCGCGACAATGCCGTAGAGCTGAAACGACTCGGGCGGATCGCACAGCGCGTCGATGACGGTGTCGCCCAACCGTCCTCGTTCGGCGTGGTCGGCCACCATCGCCGTCCAGCGCGTCGCGACCGCGGCGTGGTCGGCGGCGAGCGTTGCCGCCGAACGCAATTCGGGACGACGAGGTTGGTCGCGGCCCTCGATGCTGGCGAGCCACACCTCCTTGGTCCACACGGCGGCACCGAGCACCGCGCCGACGCTGGGTTCGGGGCCATCCCAGTCGAGCACCGTCTGCCCCGGCGAAACATGCTCTCGCCATTGCCCTTCGGTGAGCTCGGCGGCTCTTTTGATCAGGTACGCCGTGTCGGCCACGTCATGTGCCACCATCAGCTGGGACACCTCGGGCGTGACGGCGTCCTCAGCACTGTTTAGCCACAGCGACTCCGGAGGGTGGAAGTGCAGACCGTTGGGTGCGGCCAACCGGAACTCCACCTCGGCGGCTCGCGACGGGGGCACGCCGAACGACCGCCGAAAGGCACGCGAGAACACCTCCGGTGACGACCAGCCTTCCTCGGCGGCCACCGCGGCAACGCCTTCCCCGCGCTGCAGTCGCCACGCGGCGCGTTCGAGCATCACCCGGCGTCGTATCGCGGCGGGCGGCTCACCGGCGAGTCGACTGACCTGTCGGGAGAAGTGGAATTCCGACGAGTGGCTTCGGCGGGCCATCTCGGCAACGTCGGTGTTGCCGCCGTCGACGACGGCGTCGAGGAGCTCGCGCAGCCGGTCGCGTCGACCCGGCGTGGACTCACGGGGCAGTTCGCTCACAATCACCGAGTATGGCCGCGCCGCGCAGCGAGCGACATGACGATTCCTGCTCTGCCACCGCACTACACTCGGCTCTCCAGTGAGCGAATTCGCAGCGTTGCGTGCCGACGACGCCGAACTGGCCGGGCTCCGCTCGGCAGTCCGGGCGTTCCTCGCCGCCGATCGGGAGGCCTTCGGGTGGACGCCCGCGGTGGACTGCTGGTTGTCCAGCTGGGACACCGACTTCAGCACCAGGCTCGCCGAGGCCGGGTTCATCGGGCTGACCATCCCCACCGAATACGGCGGACGGGCACCGGCCGACGGCACCGGCTACCTCCATCGCTACGTCGTCACCGAGGAACTGCTTGCCCACGGCGCGCCCGTCGGAGCGCACTGGATCGCCGACCGCCAGGTCGCCCCCGGCCTGCTGGCGTACGGGACCGAGGAGCAGCGCCGCCGCCTGCTGCCGCGGATCGCCGCGGGGCAGCTGTACTCGGCGATCGGCATGAGCGAACACGGCGCAGGCTCGGATCTCGCGGCCGTCCAGTCCAGGGCGACGCGCACCGACGACGGCTGGCTCCTCAACGGCACGAAGGTGTGGACCAGCGGAGCACACCTGGCGCACCAGATCGTCGTGCTGGCCCGTACCAGCCCGCTGGATCCCGAGCATCGGCACGCCGGCTTCAGCCAGTTCGTCGTGCCGACCGACCTGCCGGGGATCACGATCAGCCCCATCGTCCTGATGAACGGCGAGCACCACTTCAACGAGGTGCAGTTCGACGACGTCCCGCTCACCGACGGTGACGTGCTCGGCGAGATCGGCGCCGGGTGGCACCAGGTCACGTCTGAGTTGGGATTCGAACGCAGTGGCCCCGAACGCATTTTGTCCACGGCCACGATGCTGTTCGAGGTCGTCAAGGCCCTTGGCCGCGGGGACGTCGACGACCGGACCGCCGCCGCGGTCGGCGATCTCGTCGGGCGAATGATCGCGCTGCGGCAGATGTCGGTGTCGGTGGCGCGCGCGCTCACGGGCCGGGGCGAGCGAAGCGACGGGGGTTGGCTTGGCGAGGATGCCAACACCCGGGCGGCGATGGTCAAGGACCTGGGCACCCGGTTCGAACAGGACTCGGTGGAACTCGCCGCCGACCTGATCGACGGCGTCGACGGACCCGAGGGCGCCCGGCTGCGCGCGATGTTGACCGTCGCCAGGGCGCATTCGCCACTGTTCACGCTCCGCGGAGGCACCAACGAGGTACTCCGCGGCATCGTGGCGCGAGGGGCGAGGACGACGTGAACGACGAACTCAAGGCGCTCGTCGACGACATCGGCCGCCGCTCCTTCGGCGCGCGGGTGGGCAGGCACGGGTTGCCGGAACGCTTCGACTCCGACCTGTGGCAGGTCTTGGAGACCTCGGGATTGACCAGGCTGACGACCGAGCAGGGTGCGGATCCGGCCGACGCCGCGGTCGTACTCGGCGGGTTGGCCCGTTACGCGGCGGCCGTGCCCGTCGCCGAAACCGACGTGCTCGCAACGTGGTTGGCGGGTCAGGCGGACCTGTCGGTCCCCGCCGACGGCCCACTGACGGTCGCGATCGCCGACGTCGACCCCAGCGGCGACCGGGTCACGGGCACCGCGCGCGACGTGCCGTGGCCCGACGCGGGGCCGGTGGTGCTCGCCGCCCGCTCGGCCGACGCCACCTTCGTCGCGGTGCTCCCCCCGGGGTCGACCACCTCAACGCACAATCTGGCAGGCGAGCCGCGCGGAGACGTGCCGTTCGACCTGTCGTCGACCGACGTCGTCCGACTTTCCCCCGGTGTCGCAGACGAATTGGTGCGGCGAGGCGCGTGGGCGCGGTGCGTGCAGATCGTCGGCGCCTTCGACGCGGCAGCGCGGCTGACGGCCGCCCACATCGGCGAGCGCGTCCAGTTCGGCCGCCCTCTCGCGACGTTCCAAGCCGTCCAGCACTCGATGGCGAACCTCCTCGGTGAGGTCGAAACAAGCCGAGCGGCAACTAATTTGGCGACCAACGCGGCGGTCGACCACGGCTTCGACAGCCCGGAGGCCGATTACGCGGTGACGGCGGCGAAGGTCGCGGTGGGCCGTGCCGTCGCCCCGGTGACGACGATCGCCCACCAGCTGCACGGCGCCATCGGCGTGACGCTGGAACATCAGCTGTGGTTGGCGACCATGCGAGCGCGCAGCTGGGCCGACGAGTTCGGTTCCACGGGCTGGCATGCCACCCGCCTCGGCCGGATGGCGCTGGCGGCCGAAGATCCGTGGACCGTCGTCGTCGGCCCTCCCCCGCGCCCCTAGGCGTCGAGCAGCTGGCCCACCCTGGTCAGCACCACGTCGGGGGCCGCTACGTCGGTCAGATCGATGCCGAAGGTGTTGGTCAGCGCGGCGACGACCTGATCGGCGGTGTCGAAGCGGGTCTTCTCCGTCGTCCCGGCCCGATGAACGGCCAGGTTGCGGCCGCGCAGGTTCCATCGCGCGTCGTCGGTCACCAGCGCCGCGGTCAAGCCCGTGACGAAGTGCGATGCGGGGTGGGTCGAGACGTACCAACTGCCGACTTCGAGATCGATTCGGGGCTGCGGCTTCTCGGTGAACTCGTAGAGCGCCTGCCACGTCCCACGCACCTGCGCCTCCAACATCAACCCCTCACTGCCCTCGGTCAGGCGGTAGGGCTCGTGTCGGGTCGGCTGCTCCACGCCGACCGTCAGGTCGATCGGCGAGGTCAGCGTCTGCCCGCCGAATCCGACGTCGACCAGCTGACGCCCCGCGACGCCGGGAACGGTCACCGCGAGCACCTGGTGCGTCCGCGCCGGCAGGGGGCCGCCCGGTTCGCTCATCCACACCACGCGCCCGGCGTACCGGACCACGCCGTAGCCGAGCCGTTCGAGGACGTAGCCCAGCAGGCCGTTGTGCTCGTAGCAGTAACCGCCGCGGCGCCGGTGCACCAGCTTGTCCACCAGCGCATCAGCACCCAGGTCGAAGACCGGCACCCCGAAGACGGGGTCGAGGTTCTCGAAGGGGATCGACCGGTTGTGGGCGGCGACGAGCTCGGCAAGCACGTCGCCGGTCGGTTCCGCCGGGCCCCGGTATCCGATCCGGGCCAAGTAGGCCGCCAGGTCGACGTCGGTCATGACTCGATCATCCGCCATGCCTACATGCTGCACTTCCGTCGACCGGAACTATGGTGAGTCATGATGAAATTGACGCCGACGACATGGTTCGCCGTCGCGACGGCCCTCGTGACCTCGGCGATGGTGACCACTCCGCCTGCCGGCGCGGCCCCGGGAACGGCGAGCTCGCCGATGCCGATGTCCGGTCAGTGGCGCGCGTGTGACTTCTCGAAGCTGAAGTCGGTCGACGCGGTGGGCGACGCCCGACCCGTCGCGCACGTACGCACCGACGGCTCCGGCATGCTCGTCGCCACGGTCGACGTGGCGACCGCCGTGCCTAACACCCGTTACGACGTTCGGGTGATCCAGATGCCTCGTCCGTCGCTCGGATGCGGCCCCGGTGCGCCTGGCGTCGTCACCGGCACGCTGCAGACCGACGCGATCGGCGGCGGCTCGACGACCTTCGGTGGCCCCGTCGCGAACGGCGCGACCGGAGCATGGGTCGTTCTCGAGCGGCCGTCGCCATACAGGCAGGTCCCGGCCGAGTTCTACACGACGGAGTTCATCGCGTCCGTCTGAGGATTACCGCGTCCGAGGGTGCCCCGGGTAACCTGGAACTAGAACACGTTCCACTTTCCCCAGGGAGCACCCGTGAACGCGAACGACACCGATCCGGTCGACATCGAACCCACCGCCGTCACGAAGTGGGATCCCGGCCTCACCGAACGCGTGATGGGCATCCTCCGACCGCTCATCAAGGGCTATCACCGCGCCGAAGTGCGGGGTCTCGAGGAGTTCCCGAAGGGCGGCGCCCTGGTTGTCGGCAACCACTCCGGCGGACTGTTCGCGATGGACGTCCCCGTGTTCGCGACGGGCTTCTACGAGAAGTTCGGCTTCGACCGCCCCGTCTACACGCTGAGCCACGACATCATCTTCACCGGCCCGACCGGCGACTTCTTCCGCAAGACCGGCTTCATCCCCGCCAACCACGAGAACGCCGACGAAGCGCTGCGCTCCGGTGGCGTGGTGGTCGTCTTCCCCGGCGGCGACTACGACGTCTACCGGCCGACGCGGTCCGAGAGCAAGATCGACTTCGGTGGCCGCACCGGCTACGTGCGCGCTGCGCTCAACGCCGGGGTGCCGATCGTGCCGTCGGTGTCGATCGGGGGCCAGGAGGCGCAACTGTTCCTGTCCCGCGGCGAGGGTATGGCCAAGGCGCTACGACTCGACAAGCTGCTGCGCGTGAAGATCCTGCCGATCTCCTTCGGCTTCCCGTTCGGACTCTCGGCGGTGTTGCCGGTCAACGTGCCGCTGCCGACGAAGATCGTCACGCAGGTCCTTCCGCCGATCGACGTCGTCGCCCTGTTCGGCGAAGAGCCCGACGTCGACGAGGTCGACGCGCACGTCCGTCAGGTCATGCAGCAGGCCCTCGACGAGTTGGCAAAGCAACGCCGACTCCCCGTGCTGGGCTGACGGCCCATGGCGCTGACCGACCCGCTCACCAACACCCTCGGCCTGCTGACGACGATGGCGCGCGCGGGCGTGATCGCGCCCCTGCGCCCGGACAAGTACCTGCGCATCGGCGCCGCCATGGCGCGCGAGAACATGGGCATCACATCGGGTTTCGCGAGTGCGGCCCAGCGCTGTCCCGACCGACCCGCCCTCGTCGACGAGATCGGCACCCTGACGTGGCGTGACGTCGACCAGCGGGCCGATGCCTTCGCCGCCGCGCTACAGGCGCTGCCGGGCGGGACGCCGCAGACGATCGGCATCATGGCGCGCAACCACCGCGGCTTCGTCGAGTCGCTGATCGCCGCCAATCGCATCGGCGCCGACGTGCTGCTGCTCAACACGTCCTTCGCGGGACCCGCTCTCGCCGAGGTCGTTTCGCGCGAGGGGGTGGACGCCGTCGTCTTCGACGAGGAGTTCGCCCCGACGGTCGAGCAGGCCTTGGCGGACCGTCCCGACGCGGTCCGGATCGTCGCGTGGCGTGACACCGAAGGGCACGATCTGTCGGTCGAGACCATGATCGGCGAGCACTACGGCCGGCAGCCGAAACGAGCGAGCGCCAAGTCCAAGGTGATCCTGCTGACCTCTGGCACGACGGGAACCCCCAAGGGCGCCAGCCACTCTGGCGGCAGCCCGCAGACGCTCAAGGGCATCCTGGACCGCACCCCGTGGCGCACCGAGGAGGTCACCGTTGTCGTGGCCCCAATGTTCCATGCCTGGGGTTTCGCACAGTTGGCGTTCTCCGCGATGATGGCGTGCACCATCGTCACCCGGCGCAAGTTCGACCCCGAGGCGACGCTGAAGCTCGTCGACCGCCATCAGGCCACCGGATTGTGCGTCGTCCCAGTCATGTTCGACCGCATCATGGCGTTGCCCGAGGACGTGCTCTCGCGCTACAGCGGGCGCTCACTGCGGTTCGCGGCAGCCTCGGGCTCCCGGATGAACCCCGACGTGGTGACCGCGTTCATGGACCGCTTCGGCGACGTCGTCTACAACAACTACAACGCGACCGAGGCAGGCATGATCGCCACGGCGACACCCGCCGACCTGCGCGCCGCACCGGACACCGCGGGAAAACCGGCAGAGGGCACCGACATTCGCATTCTCGACGCCGAGCGCCAGGAGGTGCCAACCGGTGAGGTCGGCACCATCTTCGTGCGCAACTCCACGCAGTTCGACGGTTACACCTCGGGTGCCACGAAGGACTTCGACGGGGACTACATGTCCAGCGGCGACGTCGGGTACCTCGACGCCAACGGTCGCCTCTTCGTCGTCGGGCGCGACGACGAAATGATCGTCTCGGGCGGCGAGAACGTCTACCCCATCGAAGTGGAGAAGGTCCTCGCGGCTCATCCGGCGGTGTCGGAGGCGTCGGTCCTCGGCGTCGACGACGCGGAGTTCGGGCAACGACTCGCGGCCTTCGTGGTGCTGACCGACGGGTCCGCGACGCCGGACGACCTCAAGGCACACGTCAAGAAGAACCTGGCGAACTACAAGGTGCCGCGCAGCATCACAGTGCTGGAGAGTTTGCCGCGTGGCAGTACGGGCAAGATCGTTCGTCGTGATCTCCACACGCTTCTCGAAACGGACGGCAATGCGACGTAGGCACCCACTGCTGCGCTCCGTCGCCGAACTGCTCAACGCCGCCAACGCCGTCCAACCACTTGGGCGCGAGGGCTACGTCACGATTCCGGTGTTCTTCCTCGGCTGGCCGACCGGCGAGGCCGCGCCGGTGGTGGCCGGCGCGTCGATGGTGGACGCGGCTCGACGCGGGCTGCGCGGCGACTTCGCGGGCACCCGCGGCAAGGTTGCGCTGGGGTTGACCGCATTGTCTTGGGCGGCATTGGGTTTCGTCTACTACCGAAATGCGAAGTCGCAGGAGTGCTTCGAGGGGCCGCTTCGGGAGACCCTTGGCGACGACTACGCCGCCGTCGCGGCCGAGGAGCGGAGACGTCGCCGCGGTGGCGTGCTGCGGACGTCCTGGGCCCGGCGGCAATACGTCAAGAAGGACGACGTCATCCGGTACGGTCCGCACCGCGCCAACGTCGCCGACGTCTGGCACCGCGGCGACCTGCCCCGCGACGGCAAGGCACCCGTTCTTCTTCAGGTGCCCGGCGGCGCTTGGGCGATCGGGATGCGCCGTCCGCAGGCCTACCCCCTGATGACGCACATGGCCGAACGCGGCTGGATCATCGTCTCGATGGCGTACCGGGTCAGCCCGCGCAACACCTGGCCGGCCCACATCGTCGACGTCAAACGGGCGCTGGCGTGGATCAAGGAGAACATCGCCGAGCACGGCGGCGACCCGGACTTCGTGGCGATCACGGGCGGATCCGCGGGTGGGCATCTCACGGCGCTGGCCGCGCTGACGCCCAACGACCCGCAGTGGCAACCGGGTTTCGAGGACGCCGACACCTCCGTGGTGGCCGCGGTGCCGATCTACGGACGGTACGACTGGTTCACCAAGGAAGGCTCGGGCAGGCCGGAGTTCATCGGCATCCTGCAGCGCTACATCGTCAAGAAGCGGTTCTCCCAACATCGCGCGGTGTACCTCGACGCGTCACCCATCACCAAGGTGCGTGCGGATGCGCCACCGTTCTTCGTGTTGCACGGCACTGACGACTCGATCATCCCGGTACAGGAGGGACGCGCGTTCGCGGAGGCGCTGGAGAAGGCGTCGGACAACCCGGTGGCATACGCCGAGATCCCGCACGCCCAGCACGCTTTCGACTTCTTCGGCTCACCGCACGGGGACTACACCGCGACGGCCGTTGCCCACTTCCTGGACTGGGTGAAGGCCAAACGCGGCTAGCTCACGGTAGGGCCCGGGTCATGGCAAGACCGTGTGCAGCAGCATGACGTTGTACGCCGACCACAGCGACAGGTTGTAGTACAGCTCCTTGCCCGTCGACCACGGGTGCAGGTACGGCGCGTAGATGCCACCGGGAAACTCCATGTGGCTCACCAGCATCTGCTCGGGACTCCACGGGCCCTGCGGTGTCGGCGAGGTCCGCATCACGACGTCGTTGGCGCCGTTGCAGTACAGCGCCAGGTACTGCTTGAGATAGGTGTTGTACTGGGCCGACATCTCGCCGACCGGGCCGGGAATCACCGGGGTCGCCGCCGCCGGATTGCCAGGCACCCACGCCCCGCCGTCGGCGTTCCAGTACTCGTACTTGGTCAGGTCGGGGATGAGGTTCGGTGCCACGCGTGCCAGGTAGGCCGATCCGCCGCGGCCGTTGGGCGTTCCGAAGGAGTACAGGTACTGGTCGCCGGGTCCCCCCTTGAGGAACGCGCCCATCTGGAAGTTTTCGTTGCCCGCCCCCGGGGTGCGAATGGTGCCGGGGTACACGCCCCACGTCTCGCCGTTGTCGGGGGACATCGCGATTGCCGAATAGTTGGTCGTCCAGGCGCCGTTGGCATCCCAGCTCTTGATCGACATGAAGTTCATGTACTGCTTGCCGCCGGCGGCGATGCCAGCGGTGGGGATGATGCCCGTTTCCTGTGGCGCTTGCCCGATGGTGTTGACGACCTGCTTGGAGATGCCTGGCCGCCACACCGGCGAACCGGAATACTTGTTGGCGACAACACCATTGGGCACGGCGATGGTCTTGGCCAGGGAGCGGTCCTGGCTGCGGAATAGCGCGTTGTACCGCCATTGCTTGCCGGGGATGCCGCAGTAGCCGTTGGTGTCGCCGAACGCCATCAGCACCTGGTTGTTGGCGGGATCGCCGTTGTCCCACATGATTCCGAGATCGGTCCCGGTGATCGCGAACCGTTTGATGGTGTCGTTGGGGCTGTCCGGTCCGGTCACCCATCCGACCAGCGAGGTGCCCGGAGGGGCCGTCGACACCGGTGCTGGCGCTGCCACCGGGGCGGGGGCCGCCACCGACGGTTGGGCGACCGTTCCGTCGGGGCGCGGCGAGGGGACCACCGCGGCTTGCTGCTGTACGGGCGCCGCCGGAGGGGTGAGCGCCTTCAGAAGTGCCGGCAGCAGACCGAGTTTGGGTGTCGGGGCCGCGTCGTTGGCGCCGGTGGGCTTGTGCCCGATCGGCCGGTTGAACGGCGAGATGCCGGACGGGCTGGGGATCTGGAATGCCTGCCCGGGCAGGGGCTGCGCTTGCGCGGCCGCACCCTCGCAGGGCTCGGCGTTGGCCGGTGGTGCGACGCCCACGACGGCGCAGAGTGCGATCACGGCCGCCGTCGCCACCGATGCTGATGCGGTTCGACGACGCGGCGACATGTGACACCTTCCACGGAGGACGTCACGACGACGCCAGCAACTTCTGCTGTGACGATAGTGACCACTGGGACGGTTGCGATTGGTGTGTCACGACTTGATGCGCATCCGTGACCGTGTCGCGACCTGGCCCGTCGGGTGGCCAGTCATCGCACGGTTTGCGGCTGTCGGCGTGAGGCAACTGGCCGCTCGAGGGTCGAGCTAGGGCGCCATCGCCCCGTCGACCACCGTGAGCTCCTCGGAAAGCCCAGCGGCACGCCGGATCTCGACGAACGCCTCGACCATGGCATCGGTCAACTCGTGCGCGTCGGAGAGCGTGGCACCGTCGGACAGCACCGAGACGTTGAGCTGGTCGACGTAGCTCCACACCGTGATGTTCAGCCCGCTGCCGGTGGTCAGCGGACCCACCGAATAGATCTCGGTGACCAGGGCTCCGCCCACCCGCCCGTGCTCGCGAGGGCCCGGCACGTTGGAGATGGGCAAGTTCAGCACCTTGTTCTGACCGTCCTTGTTGGCCAGCCAGCGGAACAAGGCTTCGGCGGGCGCAGGCGGGAAGTACGCCGACCATCGGCTCACCAACTCGGGGCCCATCAAGTGGTGGGTCTCCTTTGCCGACACCGCGGCGTCGTGGACGGCCTGCACTCGCTCCAGCGGATCGGTCATCTCCACCGGCAGGGTCATCATCACGCCTGTGAAGTAGTTGCCCGAGATGCGATCGCGGGAGAAGTCGAAACTCACTGGGACAGAAGCCAACAGCGGGTGATCCGCGTGTCCGTCGTACTTCTGGAGCAGCTGGCGCAACGCCCCGGCGGAGATCGCCAGCACCATGTCGTTGATGGTGACGCCCAGATGCTTGCCGGTCTGCTTGACGTCGACGAGCGGCAGCGTCGCCGTCGCGAACTTCCGGGTCGCGTCGACCATGTGGTTCATGAAGCTGGGCGGCGGGGTGAACGGGCGGGTCAGTTCGGGCCCCAGCTTGTGCGGGCTCTTGCGCACCCGGCCCAGCCCCTGAGCGGTGTACCGCATGGTGGCGGGCAGCCGGCCGATCTGACGCAGGTGGTCACCGAAGGCGGTGCGCACCAACTCCGCCTTGGTGGGCGCGGGGTCGGTGGCGTAGGAATCTCGGTCGTCCGGCGCGGTCTGAAGGTCCATCCCGCGCGCCATCAGGTTCGCCGACGCCACCCCGTCGGCGAGCGCGTGGTGGATCTTGCCGAGCACGGCGATCCGGCCATCGGCCAACCCCTCGATGAAGTACATCTCCCACAGCGGCTTGCTGCGATCCAGCGGCGTGCTGGCGATCTTGCCGACGGCCTCGTCGAGTTGCCTGCGCCCACCCGGGCTGTCCACCCGGTACGGACGAATGTGGTACTCGAGGTCGACCTCGCAGTTCTCCCGCCACATCGGATGGTGGAACTTCAGCGGGATGTCGACCAACTCGTAGCGGAACGGGTCGAGTTTGTGCAGCCGACCGTGGATGACCTTGCGAAAGTCCTCGACGCCGAACGTCCGGCCCTTCAACTCGTCGAGCGCGATGACCGCCAGCTTCAGCGTATGCATGTGCACGGTCGGCGTTTCGCTGTACAGAAGTACCGCGTCCCACCCGCTGAGCCTCTTCACGCGGTTATATAACCGCCCTTGTCGCCGCCGCCGTCTGGTTTCGGTGAACTTCGTTGAGGAACAACCCGATTGCCGTGGCCGTCGACCCCGTCCTGGCGCCGTCGGTCATGTCGAAGCCGTGTCCGGCGCCGGGCAACTCCACGTAGCCGACCACCGAACGGGACTCGCCGCGCATCTTCTGGACGAAGTCCCTCGCCTGCTGCACGGGGATTACGGTGTCGCCGCTGCCGTGGATCACCAGGAACGGCGGCGCATCGGCGTGGGTGCGGGCGATGGGGGACGCCCTGCGGAAGATCTCCGGGTGCCTGGCGATCTTGCGCTTGACCACGACGCGCTCGAGGAAGTCGACGAAGCGGGCGCGCTCGACGGTGGACTTGTCCTCCCAGTCGTAGCGGCCGTAGATGCCGACGACGGCGTCGACCGAGGTGTCGGAACCCTCGGGCAGCTCACGCTGCATCTCCGGATCGTTGGGGGTCAGCCCGGCCAACGCGGCGAGGTGCCCACCGGCGGACGTGCCAGCCACGGCGATGAAGTTCCGGTCACCGCCGAACTTGTCGACGTTGGCCCTTGCCCATGCGATCGCCGTCTTCACGTCGGTGATGTGTTGCGGCCAGGGATGATTCGGCGCGACGCGATAGTCGATCGACAGACACACCCAGCCCATTTCGGCCATGTGCGACATCAGCGCATAGCCCTGCAGGATGCGTCCGCCGTGCACCCAGGCCCCACCGGGCAGGAAGATCATCACCGGCGCGGGCTGGGCGGGCAGCTCTTTGGGGCGCCACACGTCGAGCAGCTGAGATGGACTTTCCCCGTAGCGAACCGAGGAACGGTAGACGCTGCGCCGGTGCTCGAGGGCCTTCCACACCGGCGGGGTGCGCTCGGGCGCAGGCCAGGTGATGGCGAGGTCCTTCGCGGGGACCACACCACGCAGCGCGGCCTGGGTGACTGAGGCAGTCGCGTCGCGCTGCTCCTTCTTCACCTCGCCGATACCCGGGGTGAACCAAGACTTGACCGCGGCGCCCACGAAGTCCGGGGTGTGCCGGACACCCCAGATGCTCATGGCCGTGAAGCCACCGAGCGGTTCGAGATGCTTGCCGATCACCGGCAGTGACGTCGCCGCAACGCTCGCCGCCAGCATGTAGTCGGCCGGCCCCGCCTTCATCAGCCACCGGACCCGCGTCGTCAGAGTGGGTCCTGGGTACCGGGTATCCGGTCGAGCCGTCATTTCGCGAGAGTACCCCGGTTGAGTGTGAGGTACACGACACTCTTGGGGATTTGTCTACTCGCTACTCGTCCTTGCCCGGCGCCGGCCGGTTCGCGACCACCGGGAACTGGCCCGTGTAGCCCTCACGTTCCCGAGCCACGGCCAGCACCCGCGACCTGACCGCGAACCAACCGATGACCAGCGCGGGGACGATCACGACCAGCGACGCCACGGTCCACGTCCCGATGGGCGGGTCGAAGGCCATCAGCACCAGGACCCCCACCAGGAACGCCAATGTGGCGTACCCCGTCCACGGCGTTCCCCACAGCCGGAACGACGGGCGCTCCAAGATGCCCTTCTTGGACCAGCGGTAGAGCTGAATCTGGCAGATCACGATGGTGCCCCACGACGCGATGATGCCCAGCGCCGCCACGTTGAGCACGATCTCGAACGCCTGAGCCGGCACGACGCCGTTCAGCAGCACGCCGAACAGTCCGATCACCGCCGTCAGGCAGATGCCGCCGTAGGGCACCCCGCGCTTGTTCATCAGCGACGTGAACTTCGGTGCGCTGCCGTTCATCGCCATCGACCGCAGGATCCGGCCCGTCGAGTACAGCCCGGCGTTGAGGCTCGAGAACGCGGCCGTCAGGACCACGATGTTCATGATCGTGCCTGCGCCGTCGACGCCGATCTTGGAGAAGAACGTGACGAACGGGCTCTCCCCCGACTTGTAGGCCGTATAGGGCAGCAGCAGACCGAGCAGGAACACCGAGCCGACGTAGAAGAGGGCGATGCGGGCGATGACGGAGTTGATCGCCCGCGGCATGATCTTCGCGGGATTGGCCGTCTCGCCCGCCGCCGTGCCGACGAGTTCGACTGCGGCGTAGGCGAACACCACACCAGAGGTGACGATGACGACCGGGAACAGCCCAGTCGGGAACAGTCCGCCGTGGTCGGTGATCACGCTGAAGCCGGTGTCCTGGCCCTCGATCTTGTAGCGGCCCGCCAGGAAGATGGTGCCCGCCACCAGGAACGTCACCAGCGCGATGACCTTGATCAGCGCCGCCCAGAACTCGAGTTCGCCGAACACCTTGACCGAGATCATGTTCATGCCGAGCACCATCGCCAGGGCGATCAGCGCGATCAACCATTGCGGGATGTCGGCGAAGGCCTTCCAGAAGTGGAAGTAGGTGGCGATCGCCGTGGAGTCCACGATCGCCGTCATCGCCCAGTTGAGGAAGTACATCCACCCGGCGACGAACGCCGCCTTCTCGCCGAGGAATTCGCGCGCGTAGGACACGAACGACCCGGACGACGGCCTGTGCAGCACCAGCTCGCCGAGCGCACGCAGGATCAGAAACACGAAGACGCCGCAGAAGGCGTACACCAGGAACAACGCGGGTCCGGCGCTGGCGAGCCTGCCACCCGCACCGAGGAACAGGCCGGTGCCGATGGCGCCGCCGATCGCGATCATCTGGAGCTGACGCGGTTTGAGGCCCTTTTCGTAGCCGGCGTCCTCGGTGGTGAACGCGGAGTTGTCGTAGTCGTCCTGCTGGGTCGCCTCGGGCTCCGTACTCATCGCGTCGCCCCGTTCGACGGCGGCACCACCGGCGGCGGTTTGGACGTGTCGTTGATGTCTCGGAAGGTGAAGGCGAAGCCGAACACCGCGAGGACGGCGGCGATCGCGTACCCGACGATCGACCACCACCCCACGTGGAGATAGGCGGTCACGGCGACGATCCCCATCGCCAGGAACACCATGGACATCCCGATCAACGGGATCTTGGCAGTCAGGTCGATACGTGCCATGGCACCTACCTCGCGTCGTCGTCGAGCCGAAGTTGGGTTCGGTTCTCAGTAGACACCTGCGCCAACGAAACGTGTCGAAAATCACGTCGACTCACAGGCAACCGAGACACGGAATGACGTCGAAGCCGGTCACGGTACGGCCGCAGACGTGGCGTCGCCTGCGCGGCTGTGCCACGCTTGTTGCAGCGGCTAGCACATGCGGCCAGCTCATCGTCGTGGAAGGCAGGGGCGTGGAAGGCGGGTACGTGCCGACACCTCGACGGAGCCCGGCACGGTGAAGAAATCCCAGCCGGTTGGCGGCGTCCCCGACCTCGCGTCCGTGCTCGCCGCACTCGACGACAAGTGTTCGGGTCCAGAGGGCGACGCCAAGCAGCGGCAGACCCGCGCGCATCGCCGCGGCATCCTCACCCTGGTCATGATCGTCGTGCTAGTCGGCGGTGTGATCCAGCTGCTCACCTCGACCCCGGAGGCGCCCCGGACCGCAGGTGGCGGCAGCCGCGCCAGCATCGTATTCAGCAACGCGGGCACCGGAACCTGCCTCAGCTGGCCCCCCGACGCACCCGACAAGCCGTCGTTCGTGCAGTGCCGTTCTGACCACATGTTCGAAGTCGCCAAACCCGTCGACATGAACGGCTTCGGGGAGCCGTGCCAGCTCGCCGTGCGCGAATACCTGGGAACTCACTACGACCCGAACAGCCGGTTCACCATCAGCGTTCTCTGGGCGGGTGACGCGGACGGGACCAACACCGGCAGCCGCAACCTGCTGTGCGGGCTCCAGTTACTCGGTCAAGAGGGCAAGCCGGTGCCATTCAAGGGCCGCATCGTCGACCTGGACCAGTCGAAGGTCTGGGCGCCGGGCACCTGCCTCGGGCTCGATTCGGCGAACCGTTCGACCGACATTCCCGTCGACTGCTCGACGCCGCACGGCCTCGAGGTCACCGGCTCGGTCAGCCTGGCCGAACGGTTCACGGGGAGCCTGCCGTCCGACGCGGAGCAGCGCACGTTCATCACCGAGGCCTGCACCCGCACGGCCGACGCCTACCTGGCGCCCGCCAGGCTGAGCACGTCCGGGTTGTCCCTCGGTGTCGAGCCAGTGTCCGCCGTCAGTTGGGCGGCGGGTAGCAAGCAGGTGTCGTGCGGCATCGGCAAGCCCGCCGAGCAGGGCTGGACGCCGCGGTCGGGAAGCGTGCGAACGTCGTCGCCGGCCGATCTGCCACCCCCACCGGCACCGTCGCCGACACCACTACCGCCGCCGCCGCCCAGCGCGTCGGAGCCCGCGCCGCCACCGGTCTACGAAGAGCCCCTGATTCCGATCGGGCCGCTGCCGACCGACACCCCGCCGCCCGCGCCGACGACCACCGCTGCACCACCCACCGAGACCCCGGCGAGTCCGACCCCGCCGACCGAGGTCCCGACCACGACGGGCACCGCACCTCCGCTTGGACCTCCGCCAGGACCGGCGACGCCGCCGAGTGAGACCAGCACCGCCTCACCACCGGGAATCCTCGAGATTCCCGGCCTTCCACCGATCACGCTGCCCGGCTACGTCCCGCCGGAACCCGCGCCTGCGCCCGCCCCTGCTGCTTAACGCACCGACGCCGAGGAGCGGATGCGGCCCAGCCCGACCAGCGCCGCCAGGGTGACCACCAGCAGGACGGTCGTTCCCGCGGCCGCCTGGAACGCCTGCCCACGGTCGGTGAGTGCGAAGATGGTGACGGGCAACGTCTTCCACGTGGCCGGGTAGACCATCACCGTGGCGCCGAGCTCGCCCATCGACAACGCGACGGCGAGACCCGCGGCGGCACCCAGCGCCGGGAGCAACATCGGCAGCGTCACCCGCGTCAGCACCCGAATGGGGCTGGCCCCAAGGGATTCCGCGGCCAGCCGGTAGGCCGGATCGAGGCGGTCCAGCGCGGCCGAGACCGCGCTGAAGGAGAAGGCCAGCACCAGGACGGCGTGGCCGAGAATCACGATCCACCGCGTTCCGCCAAGCAGCAGCGGTGGACAGTTGAAGGCGATCAGCAGGCCGAGCCCAAGGGCCACCGACGGCACCGCGATCGGCAGGTGGAACACCGCGTCGACGATCCGGGCCAGCCATTGCGGCGATTCCCTCGCCGCAAGCGCGGCCCACGCGCCGAGTACCAACGCCAAACCACCCGCGACGAAGGCGGTTTGCAGACTGACCGACAAGCTCGCCAGGTTCTCCCCTGCCAGCGCGCCGCCGAGGTGCGCGATGCCAAGATCGGATGGAAGCGCACCGGTCCACGACCCCGCCAACCCGGCGAGCACCACCGTCGCCAGTGGCGCGACGAAGACGACGGCCACGACGACCGTGAAGACGCCGAGCGCGACGGCTCTACTTCGCTTGGTCCACAACAACATCCGTGTCCGCCCCTCCTCGTCGCGTCGTCACGCGGGCGAACACGGCCCGGTAGACGGTGTAGAGCGCCAGCGACAGCGCAATCTGCACGGTCGCGATCACAGCCGCGCCCGGCAGGTCGAACGAAACGATCCCCCTGGTGTAGATCAGCACCGGCAGCGTGGTCACACCCTTGGCGCCGGTGAACAGGACGATGCCGAACTCGTTGAGCGTCAACAGCAGAACGAGACTGCCACCGGCCATCAGCGCGGGCCACGCCTCGGGCATCACCACCGAGCGCAGCACCCGAAGGGATGACGCGCCGAGGCTCGCCGCGACGTCGAGCTGCGCCCTTGGCAACGTCGAAAACGCCGCCAACAGCGGACGGACGACGAACGGCGTGAAGAACGTGATCTCCGCGGCGATCACCCCCGCCGGGGTGTACAGGAAGTCGACGACGGGCGCGCGATCTCCCGTGACGCCGGCGATTGCGGCGTTGACCGCGCCCGCGGTGCCGTAGAGGAAAGTGAAGGCCAGCGTGACCAGGAACGACGGCAGCGCCAGCACGGTGTCGATCAGACGACCGACGAGGCGGCTGCCGGGAAACGGTACGAAGGCCAGGACGACAGCAAGGAACGTGCCGAGCACCAGGCACCCGAGCGTGGAAGTACCGGCGATCGCCACGGTCCGCCACAGCGCGTCGCGGAACGCCTCCGACGAGAGCACGCTCAGCCAACTGCTCTGAGTGTCAACGCCCTTCACCGACTCCATGCACACCCGAATCAGGGGGTACACCGCCGCAAGCAGCACGATCACCAGCGGCGGAACGGCCCACCACACGGCCGCCGACCTCGGAGCGGCCGGTCGCACCGGGGCATCCGGCGTCGACTCGAGCAGGGCCGTCACGGGCACTGCACCAGCACGCCGGCGGGCTCGGGAAACCGCAGACCAATCTCGGCCCCGACGTCATACGTCGTCGCACCGGGCACGTCGACGTCGATCACCTGGTCGGGCAGGCCGTGGACCGACACCGTCAAGCGGGTGGTGGCACCCCGCCATACCGCAGCGTTCAACTTGGCGCGCAGCGCATCTCGATCGCCGAGGCCGACGACCTTGACGGCGTGCGGGCGAATGCACAGCAGCGCCTTGGACTGTGGCGCCCAGTCCACTCTGCCGACGGTGGGTTGGGGCGCCTCCGCGCTGACCGTCTTGTGCGCGAAGGTCACCAGCGCCGACGTGCCGATGACCCGCCCCACGGTGCAGGGAATCAGGTTGGCACCACCGAGGAAGGCGGCCGTGAAACTGGTGGGCGGTCGCTTCCAGAGATTTTCGGCGGTGTCGACGTCCATCAGCCGCGCGTCCTTCATCACGACGATCCGGTCGGCCAGTGCCAGCGCCTCGCCCTGGTCGTGGGTCACGTAGAGCATCGCGGTGTCGGGCAACGCCTCCTTGAGTCGTTGCAGCTCCGCGAGCATCGACTGGCGCAGCTGGGCGTCCAGCGCCGCGAGGGGTTCGTCGAGCAGCAGTACGCTCGGCCGGATCGCGAGCGCCCTGGCGATCGCGATCCGTTGTTGTTGGCCACCGGAAAGCTCACGGGGCAGGCGCTTTCCGTAGGCGGACATGCCGACCATGTCCAGTGCCTCGGCGACCCGGGACGCGACCTCGCCACGCGAGATCCGCCGCGACGTCAGACCGAACGCGACGTTGTCGTACACCCGCATGTGCGGGAACAGCGCGTAGGACTGCAGCACCACACCGATGCCGCGCTTGGCAGGCGGCAGGTCGGTGACGTCGCGACCGGCGAGCCGGACCGCGCCGGTGGCCGGGCGGACGAACCCGGCCAGGGCGTTGAGCGCGGTGGACTTGCCGGACCCGCTGGGGCCGAGGAGCGCCACCGTCTCACCGACGGCCACCCGGAGGTTGAAGTCGACCAGCGCCGTCGTCGTCTTGTTGCCGCGGCCGTAGGTCACGCCGACACGGTCGAAGGTGATTGCGGGCGTATCACTTTCGATAGCCGCCCAGCGGCGAACGCTGGTCTTCCCTACCCGGGTCTCGGCCATGATCAGCTGCCGGTGGCCTTCTGGTACGCGGCGACGTCGGCGTCGAGATCCTTGAGCACGGCGTTCCAGTCGGGCACCCACACGTCGACGTTCTTGAGCACCGCGGCCGGGGTGTTCGGTGCGGCCGACCCTTGCGCCGACGAGGCCAGCGAGCTCAGCACCGGGATGCCGAGCGCCTCGGGTGCGACGGTCTTCTGGACGTCCTCCGAGACCAGGAAGGCCAGCAGCTTCTTGGCCGATTCGGCGTGGGGCGCCCCCTTGGTGACGCCGGCGACGTACGGCAGCGAGATGGTGGTCTTCGTGCCGTCGGCGGCGGCCGGGAAGAAGACGGTGAACTTCGACCCGTCGTCCTTGATCGAGCCGAGGTTCATCTGCACGTCCCCGTTGGCCACCAGCAGCTCGCCGTTGCTGACCTTGGGCTGCAACTTGCCGGTCGACGACGACGGTCCGACGTTGTTGGCCTGCAGCTTGCCGAGGTAGTCCAGCGCCGCGGGCTTGCCCATCAGGTGCTGCAGCAGGACGAGCACCGCGGTGCCGTCACCGGCCTGCCCCGGCGTCGAATACTGAAGCTTGCCCTTGTATTCGGGTGCCAGCAGGTCGTTCCAGGTGGCGGGTTGCGGGTTCGCGCCAGGGTTGGCGATGAAGCTGAGCGCGTTGTCCACGACCGGCACGTAGTGACCATCCGGGCCCACCTGGGCGGCCTTGATGCCGCTGACGTCGACGCCGCTCGGCTGCAGCAGACCCGACTGGTCGGCCTTTTGGATGAACGGGGGCAGGGTGACCAACAGGTCGGCCTGCGGGTTGGACTGTTCCTTCTCGACGCGCGAAACCACCTCGCCGGAACCGGCTTCCACCAGGTTGACGTTGACGCCCGTGCTCTTGGTGAAGGCGTCGAACTGGGTCTTGTACCAGGTGGCCAGACCGTCGGCGCTGTACACCGTGATGGTCTCGCCTGTCCCCGTACCCGAGGATCCGGTGCCACCGCACGCCGTAAGGGTGACGGCAAGGGTTGCGGCGGCCATGGCCGCCAGGGTCTTTCGAAGCGTCATCTCTGCGTCCTAGTGTTGGTGGTCGAGGATCAGGTCGGCGAACTCGGACACCGTCGGCACCACGTGGGTGGCTCCGGCGTCGTACAACTGCTTCTCGTCGTGAGCGCCCGTGAGAGTGCCTGCGGCGATGGAACATCCGGCGCGCAGCGCGCTGGTGACGTCACTGGTGGTGTCCCCGAGTGCGGCTACGTCACCGACGCCGTCGACGCCCAGCCGCATCAGGGCGGTCAGGATGAGGTCCGGGTAGGGACGGCCGCGCACCCCGGCGCCGGGCGCCAGCACCAGGTCGACGGCGGACTCCCAGCCAAGCGCGGCCAGCAGCTTCTGCTGCGTCGGCCCGCTGAAGCCCGTCGTCAACGCCACCTTGACGCCGGCGTCGCGCAGGCGCGCGATCGCCCCGACAGCGCCGTCGACCGCCCTGGCGTGACCCTCGTCGATCGCCGCCGCGTATGCGCTCTCGAAGGCGGCGTTGGCCCGCTGGGCGAGGTCCTCGTCGCCGAACAAAGCACGGAACACGACGATCTTGGACTGGCCCATCGTGTCGAGCACGTACTGGCGGGCGTGGTCGCGCTCGGGTCCTTTGGTGGGTAGGCCCGCCGCCGTGGCGGCAGCCTCGAACGAACTGATGACCAGGCCGTCGTCGGCGACGGTGGTTCCTGCCATGTCGAGCACGGCGAGCTGAATCATGCGTTCTTCCCTCACAGTTCGATCAGATCGGCGGTCTGCTCGGCGATGGCCGGACCGAGCGTCATGCCCCGGCCGCCGGGACCGGTGATCACCCAGACGCCGGCGGCCGCCTGGGTGCGCATCACCAGTTGCCCGGGGTCGACGCATTGGCTGTACACGCCCGCCCACCGGCGCCGGACGGTCGGCAACGGCCGACCGAGGAATTCCTCGACGCGCGCGGCGAGGTAGTCGTAGGGCGCGTCGTCGATGTCGAAAGCAAAGGGCTCGTCATATTCGTGGGTGTCGCCGATCGTCAGCCCGCCGTGCAGACGCTGGACGCACAGCAGTTGCATGCGCCCCTCGGCCGCGGTCTCGTGCTGAGGTTCGTTGTCCCGCAACCCGTCAAGGGCACTTCCTGCGAAGCCCGGGTAGTAGCGGAAGCTGTCGCCGTCGGCGATGGCCGTGGTGAGCGGTTCGCCGAGTGGATCGGTTTGCATCATCTGCAACCGCACGCGTCGCACCGGCAGATCCCCGGCGATCTCGCGGGTCAGGCCCCCGTGCGCCGCGCCGGGGCACACCAGGACCAGGTCGGCGTCGTGGAGCCTGCCGCGGTCGTCGCGGACGGTGGTGCCGTCGACCGAGCGCGCCTCGGTCTCCGACATGAAGTCGTAACGACCGGTGCCGCAAAGATATTCACGGATGGCGGGCATCGCCTGACGTGACTCCACCGCGGCATCGCGTGAGCAGTGCAGTGCGGCGAGGAACCGTCCCCGCAGCGCCGGGTTGAGGGAACGGGCACGATCCGGCTCGAGTAGCTCGAAGCCCCGCGCCGCGGCGTCGGCACGCGCGACGGCCTGTTCGGCGACCGCGACCTCGCGCGGTTTGCGCAGCAGCGTCAACGAGCCGGCGGGCCGGAACCCGACGCCGGGGATCGTGGCGCCGATCCGTTCCCACAGTTCACGGGACCGCAGGGCGGCGTCGAGTTCGTGCTCGGCTCGGCCGGACACCCAAACCAGACCGAAGTTGCGGACGGTCGCGCCGCGGGCCTCCGGCTCGCGCTCGAGCTGGGTGACGTGATGACCGCGCCGAACCGCCTCGAGGGCGTGGGCGGTTCCGAGGATTCCGCCGCCAATGATCGTGACGCGCATGGTGGTTGACCTTCCAGACTCGGGGATACGGGCTGCCGACGCTCCGGTGATGGGAGCCGGAACGGCAGATGAACAATTGGTATAGACCAATTGGGGCTATGCTGCAACCGTGGACGCGATCACCGAAACCGCCCGGCTGCTGTCGTCCCTGCGTGACGTGTGGGACGAGGAGGCGGTCGACGAACTGGACCACGCCCTTCAGTCGGCGGCCCGCGCCGTCGACGACGGCGCCGACGACGAACTGGTGCTCGCCGCCGCGCTTCACGACATCGCGCACAGCCCGTTGTTCGACGCGGCGGCGGCTCTACGACACGACCAGACCGCCCAGGACTGGCTGACACCGCGGTTCGGCGAGCGGGTCGGCTGGTTGGCCGGCCAACACGTCGCGGCCAAGCGGTACCTGGTGGCAACCGATCCCACCTACGGAGCCGCGCTCACCCCGACGTCCTTGGCGTCACTTCAGGCCCAGGGCGGCGCCGACGTCGAACCCACACTCGTCGAGCACGCATGGTGGCCCGACGCACTGCGGCTGCGGCGCTACGACGACGCCGCAAAGGACCCCGACGCCGACGCGACGGTTACGATCGACGACGTGCTCGCCATCGCCGAACGCGTTGCCCGCCAGAGCGAGTCATGAGCAAGCCGTATGCGATCCGCACGGCCCTCGACGAGATCCTCGACGACCTCGTCGAGGGTGACGCCTTTCCTCCCGAGCGGGAGCTGGCGGCACGCTTCGGGGTCGCCCGCGAGACCGTGCGGCAGGCGTTGCACGAACTGCTCGTCGAGGGGCGCATCGAGCGGCGCGGCCGAGGCACGGTGGTGTCGAAACCGAAACTGGTGCAGCCCCTTTCCCTCAAGTCCTACACCGAAGGCGCCCTCAAGATGGGGCGCAAACCGGGCCGGCTGCTGATCACCTGGGAGGACGTCGAGGCCACCCCCGATCTCACCGCGGCACTCGACGTCACCGACAGTGCGGCCGTGATGCACCTCGAACGCGTCCTCCTCGCCGACGGGCAACGCATCGGACTGGAGAGCACCTACCTGCCGAAGCATCGCTTCGGGGCGTTCACCAAGACCTTCGACCCCACCACCTCGCTCTATGCCGCGATCCGGGCCACCGGTGTCGAATTCGGTTCGGCGGTGGAACGAGTCGAGACGGTGTTGGCGTCCCCGCGCGAGGCCGGACTGCTCGAGTCGACGACGGCCATGCCGATGCTCCGGCTGCACCGGCGATCGGTGGACACCGACGGCCGACCGATCGAAGTGGTCCGCTCGCTGTACCGCGGTGACCGGGTGGCGTTCGAAGCCCTCCTCGACGATCGCGATTAGGCGCGCGGGAACAGACTGGTAAGTAATGTCGGTCGCGTGGCCGACTTTCATCCCGAGCTGAAGCGCTCCGCCCGGTTGATCCCCCGCAGCATGATCACCCCCAACTCGTTGCCGGTCTTCCGCGTGGCCGCACGACTGATGGACCGGCGAACACCGCCCGACGTCGAGGTCCTGACGTTGGCCTCCGGTGTCCGGGTTCGGCTGCATCGAACACCCGACGCGCAGGCGAAAGAGCCTGCGCTGCTGTGGATTCACGGCGGCGGCTACGTCATCGGCAGCGCCGCTCAGGACGACGACCTGTGCCGCCGGTTCGCCCGCGAGCTGGGCGTCACCGTCGCGGCAGTCGACTACCGGCTGGCGCCGGAGTACACCTATCCGATCCCGCTCGAAGACTGCTACGGCGCGCTGCGCTGGTTGGCGGACCTGCCCGGCGTCGACCCGGCGCGCATCGCCGTCGCCGGTGCCAGTGCCGGCGGCGGACTCGCCGCCGCGTTGGCCTTGCTGGCCCGCGACCGGGGTGAAGTGAACCTGGCGGCGCAACTGCTGGTCTACCCGATGGTCGACGACCGCTCGGCAACGAAGGAGGGTCTCGACGACCACCATCATCGGCTGTGGACGCAGAAGTCGAACGTCTACGGCTGGGCCAGTTACCTGGGCGACGCCGACCCGAACGTCGCCGTGCCCGCACGCAATCCCGATCTCGGCGGGCTGCCGCCGGCGTGGATCGGCGTCGGCACCAACGACCTGTTCCATCAGGAGGATCTCGCTTACGCCGAACGCCTCACCTCAGCCGGTGTGCCGTGCGACGTCGAGGTCGTCCCTGGCGCCTTTCACGCATTCGACGGCGTGGTCCCGAAAGCCCGGGTGTCACAAGGCTTCTTCGCCAGCCAGGTCGCCTGGTTGCGCCGACATCTCACGCAGACGGAATCGGCCTCGTCCTGAACCCGTCGCCACCGAGGGTGGTGCTCCGCCGCGCGGCGTTCTGCTCGTGCGGCTGGCCAAGCGGGATGGCACTGACCTGGTCCAGCCGGTCGTAGATCTCCGCACCAAGGTCGACGTCGAGCGCGGCCAGGTAGTCGTCGAGTTGGTCCATCGTGCGCGGCCCGATCACCGGCACCACGCCCGTCGGTGACCGCCTGGCGCGTTCCAGCAGCCAGGCGACGGCCACTCGGGCAGGCGGCACCCCGAGCTCGCCCGCGGCGTCGAGCACGGCGTCCACCGTCGCGGCCTTCACCGGCTCGTCCTCGGCGTGTACCAACCGATTCCACTCGGTCAGCCGGCCCGCACTGCTGCTGCGGTACTTCCCGGTGAGCAGTCCGCCGCCCAGCGGGGACCACAGCGCGGCGCCGATGCCGAGCGCCTCGGCCATCGGGAGGTTGTCGCGGTCGCCGCTGCGCTCGACGAGGCTGTACTCGAACTGCACCGCCGAGATCGGCGTCCACCCCCGCACGTCGGCCAGGGTCACCCCGCGGGCCGTCATCCACGCCGGGAAGTTCGACAGGCCGGCGTAGAGGATCTTGCCGGCGCTGGCGAGGTCGTCGAATGCGCGGACGATCTCCTCGACCGGGGTGACGAAGTCCGGGAAGTGCACGTACAGCAGGTCGAGATAGTCGGTGCCGAGGCGGCGCAGACTGTCCTCGACCGAACGGAACATCGCCCGCCTGCCGTTGCCGGTCTGGAGCACCCCGCTGCCGTCCGGCGTCGCACCGCCGATGGCGAACTTCGTGGCGATGGTGAACCGTTCCCGGCGCCCCGCAAGGATGCGTCCGAGGTTCTCCTCCGACTCGCCGACCTGATAGCTCGCCGCCGTGTCGATCGCCGTGCCTCCGGCCTCGGCGAAGCGGTCGACCAGCGCACGGGACGTCTCGGCGTCGGCCCCGTACCCCCAGCGCGTCCCGAAGTTCCCCGCGCCAAGGGCGAGGGCGGACACGCGAAGGCCGTTGTTGCGGCCGAAGGTGAAGTGCTCCATGCCCACATCCAAGACCAGTCGGGCTGAGTTTATTTCCAAATACTCAGATCGGTCGTCGCTACCCCTTCAGGAAGGCCAACAGGTCGGCGTTGATCACGTCGGCGTGCGTGGTGGGCATGCCGTGCGGAAAGTTGTCGCGGTAGGTCTTGAGCGTGCCGTTGACCAACAGTTCGGCGGACTTCGGCCCGGCGGCCACGTACGGCACGATCTGGTCGTCGACGCTGTGCATCACCAGGGTCGGCACGGTGATCTTCTTGAGATCCTCGGTGAAGTCGGTCTGCGAGAACGCGACAATGCCGTCGTAGTGCGACAGCGCGTCACCCATCATGCCCTGACGCCACCAGTTCTCGATGATTGCCTCCGACGGTTCCACGCCCGGCTTGTCGAAGTTGTAGAACGGCCCCGACGGTAGCGCCCGGTAGAACTCCGACCGGTTCGCCGCCAATTGCGCCTGCAGACCGTCGAACACGCTCTTGGGCAAGCCTTCTGGATTTGCCTCGGTCTGCACCATCAGCGGTGGTACCGCACTGATCAGCACCGCCTTCGCCGCCCGACTCTCGCCGTGGCGGGCGAGGTAGCGGACCACTTCACCACCGCCCGTGGAGTGCCCGACGTGGATGGCGTCGTGCAGGTCGAGGTGTTCGACCACGACGGCGAGGTCGTCGGCGTAGTGGTCGAGGTCGTGCCCGCCGGGGGTCTGGGTGGACCGACCATGACCCCGCCGGTCGGCCGCGATTACGCGGTAGCCCTGGGCCAGGAAGAACAGCATCTGGTTGTCCCAGTCGTCCGACGACAGCGGCCAGCCGTGGCTGAAGACGATCGGCTGACCCTGCCCCCAGTCCTTGTAGAAGATGTCGGTGCCGTCGGGGGTAGTGACGAAAGCCATTGCGGTGCCTCTCATTTGAGCGATTCGTGGAGCTTGAGGAGCGCTGACCGCTCCTAGAACTCCACAAATCGCTGGGGGGGACTAACGGGGGTCGACTGGGTTCACGCGTCCGACGACCAGCGGGTCGGCGGGGGTGAAGGGGAACGTCGGGAGGTCGTCGAGGTGGGTGTTGAACGTGGCGGCGAGCACTTCACGAGAGTATGCGCTGGCGGAGGCCTTGTAGCCGATGTCCGCGGGGAACGGCTGGTCGAAGAAGATCAGGAAGTGCCAGTCGTCCTGGCCGATGTTCTCGATGTGGTGCGGGTAGGCCCGCGGGATGAAGTACATGTCGCCGGTGGTCATGTTCCACGTGTCCAGTGTGCCATCGGGATTCATCACCGTCATGCGGGCGTCGCCGTGCTGGACGTAGCCCATCTCGGCGGTGATGGGATGCCAATGTGGCTCGCGCATGCCGTCCTCGGTGACGCGCAGCGAGTACATCGAGATGTTCTTCAGCGCCGGCCAGTACTGGTCGCGAGCGAAGCGCGCGCTGCCGCTGACGTAGTTCAGGCTGGGCGGCTGGGCCTCGACGTCGAACTTGTGGGGATCGTTGAAGTACGCGCCGGCGGGCACGACCGGATCACCGATGCGGGCCGCCAGCTTGTGATCGGTTGTGCTGCGGCGGATCTTGGCGAAGTCCGAGGACGGCAGGCCGTAGGTGTTGCCGAGCACCGCGTCGGAGAACGCGCCGAGGGTGGCGCCGAACCCGAAGTCCTCTGGGCGCTCGTTGCGGAAGGCGATGATGAACTCGGCGACGTCCTCGCCGATGTTCTCGATGTGGTGCAGGGAGCCGGATTCGGCGTGGAACATCTGTCCGGCGGTGACGACGAAGCTCGAGAACTTGCTGCCGTTGTCGAGGATGGACACCAGGGCGGTGCCCGACACGCAGTAGGTGAGTTCGTCGGCATTGGCGTGCCAGTGCGGCGTGCGCATCGCACCCGGGTTCAGCAGCACCCGCTTGATCGACAGGCCCTTGAGGATGGGCAGGTTGTCGGCGGTGACCCGCCGCATCGAGCCCAGTTCGGACTCCTCGACGATCTCGCCGTCGAGTAGCGAGAGGGTGTGATTGCTGCGGGTGATCGACGTGGTCATGACTGCGCCTCCTCGGTATGTGGGTCGCCCAATCGGGCTATGCCACTTACCTTGCTGCATTCGAGTGACGGCGTCGACGCCGCTGGCCGCAATCTCCACTACCGGCTAGCCCCCAGCGGTGGTGCGGGTCAGAACTGCAGCGCCCGGAATCGCCAGTCCAGCACCTGCCGGTCGGGCTCGCCGACGGCGTAGACGAGGGACCTCAGCGACAGCACGCCGCCGCGGCCCGCGGGCAGCGACCGCACCGCCTCCACGTGGAGCTCGCTGTACAGCGTGTCGTCCTCGCGCACCGGCCCGGTGTGATCGCAGGAGTCCCACCCGAGAACCGTCACCAGGTTCGGCATCAGTCGAGTGGCCTGCGCCAGCGCCAGGCCGATGGTGTGTCCGCCGTAGACCAGCCGGTGGCCGTTGACCCGCCAATCATGATGTGTGGCAGCGATGTTGAGGCTCAAGCGAGCGAGTTCCGGCGCGCTGCTGACGACGTCGCCGGTACTCGTCAGCACCATGCCCGCCATCTCGGAGTCGAAGTGCGGGCCGGGTACCCGGGCGCGGAAGGCGTCGGCGTCCCACTCCGCGGTCGGGTCGGTCGTCGTCCCAGCGTCTACCCCGACGGTCGAGAGGTCGTCGGCGTGCCCGGTGTCCGGCGCGTCCGGGCTAAGCGGCAGCATCGCGCACCGGTAGAAGTCCAGCACCAGCCGGTCGGCCTGGTCGATGGTCGTCATCCGCAGTGCTGCCAGTCCGGTGCGATCACGGCCCGGCTTCGTCGAATTCTGTTTGAGGCCGACCACTTCGGTTCTGGTGTAGAGGGTGTCGCCGATGATCGGGTACCGGAAGTACGCCAGACCGCGGTAGAAGAGGTTGGCCTTCACCCGCTGCGTCGCGAGAGTGCTCTGACCGATCGCGACGTCGCTGACCATCGCGGGGTGGGCCAGCGGTGCCGTCGCCCCCGTGACCGCGCGCGTCAATGCGGCGTCCAACGGCATTCGCATCGGGTCCCCGAGAATCGACTGGTGTACGGCCGCCGTCCCGGGCGTCAGCGTCATCGACGGGGCCCGGTCGAACACCTGCCCGACTGCCAAGTCGTCGAAGAACGGGGCGGACGATATTTGGCCGGACAAAGTCACAGCGTCACATGCTGGCAGTGTCGCCGCCGACGTGTCAATATGGCCGTACAAATGGAACTCAACGACGAAGAACTCATGCTCGTCGCGACGGTGCGCGCGTTCGTCGACCGTGACGTCAAACCGACCGTCCGCGACGTGGAGCACGCCAACACCTACCCCGAGGCGTGGATCGAGCAGATGAAGCGCATCGGCATCTTCGGGCTGGCCGTGCCGGAGGCGTACGGCGGCACGCCGGTGTCGACGCGGTGCTACGTGCTGGTCACTCAGGAGTTGGCGCGTGGCTGGATGAGCCTGGCCGGTGCCATGGGCGGTCACACCGTCGTCGCCAAGCTCCTGGATCTCTTTGGTACCGACGAGCAGAAGCAGCGATACCTGCCCGCCATGGCGACCGGCGAGCTCCGCGCGACGATGGCGCTGACCGAACCGGGTGGCGGCTCGGATCTGCAGGCGATGACCACGGTCGCCCGGGCCGACGGCGACGACCTGGTGATCAACGGCGCCAAGACCTGGATCACCAACGCGCGGCGCTCGGGGCTGATCGCCCTGCTGTGCAAGACCGATCCAGGCGCCACCCCCAAGCACCGCGGCATGTCCATCGTGCTGGCCGAGCATGGAGAGGGACTGGCGGTATCCCGGGATCTGCCCAAGCTCGGCTACAAGGGCGTCGAGTCGTGCGAACTCTCGTTCGTCGACTACCGGGTGCAGTCGACCGCCGTCCTCGGTGGCATCCCTGGGAAGGGTTTCGGGCAGATGATGAAAGGCCTTGAGACCGGCCGCATTCAGGTTGCCTCCCGCGCGCTCGGCGTCGCGACCGCCGCCTTCGAGGATGCCCTGGCCTACTCGCAGGAGCGCGAAAGCTTCGGCGAGCCGATCTGGAAGCACCAGGCCATCGGCAACTACCTGGCCGACATGGCCACCAAGCTGACCGCCGCCCGCCAGCTGACCCTGCACGCCGCCGACCGCTACGACAGCGGCGCGCGGGCCGACATGGAGGCGGGCATGGCCAAGCTCTTCGCCTCGGAGACCGCCATGGAGATCGCGCTGAACGCGGTGCGCATCCACGGCGGCTACGGCTACTCCACCGAGTACGACGTCGAGCGCTACTTCCGCGACGCCCCGCTGATGATCGTCGGCGAGGGCACCAACGAGATTCAGCGCAACGTCATCGCCGCCCAGCTGGTGGCCCGCGGCGGGCTCTGATCGTGCGCGCCCCACCCGCGTATCAGACGCTGCGCCAAGCACTTCGGGACGAAATCGCGTCCGGCGCCTACGCCGACGGCGTTCGTCTGCCCACCGAGTCCGAGCTCGTCGCCCGCCACGGCCTGTCCCGGCAGACCGTGCGGCGCGCGTTCCAGGACCTCGTCGCCGAGGGTGTGGTGTACCGGGTGCCCGGGCGAGGCACATACGCCCACCAGGACGGGCATCGCTATCTGCGGCAGCTCGGTTCGATCGAGGATCTGATGAGCCTGTCCGACGACACCACGATGGAGGTGCTCACCGGGCTGCGGCGCCGCGTCGACGTCGAGGCGGCCAGCAGGCTGCGTCTCGACGACGACGTCGTCCACACCGTGGTGTTGCGTCGCCTGCACGGCACCGACCCCGGCGTCCCGTTCGTGCTCACGCGCGTGCACCTGCCGGAGTTCGTGGCAAGGCCGGTTCTCAGCGCGTCAGAGTTGGGCGACGGCGCCGTCAGCACCTGCACCGTGATCGGGCTGACGGAGCCACACCTGGCGGCACCGATAACCGAAGCGGCACAGTCGATCACGGTGTCCAGCGCCGACGACGAGGTCGCCGCGGCGGTTGGTTGCCCACCGAGGCATCCGATGCTGCGGGTCGACCGGCTGTACTCCGACGCATCGGGAACGCCCGTGGAGTTGGCCGTCAGCCACTTCCTTCCGGAGCAATACACCTATCGGGTGACACTGCGCCGAACCTCCGGCGATTTCGGCGCGTAAACGTTCGCTTGGCGAACGTTAGCGCGCCGAAATCGCCTTAGCGCGAGTACTTTTCGATCAGCGTCTGCTTGTACAGCTTGCCGGTGTCGGTGCGGGGCAGTTGCGCCTCGAAGGAGATCGACCGCGGACACTTGTAGTGGGACAACCGGTCCCGCAGCCAGGACAGCAGTTCCTCGGCGAACGCGTCGGTGGCGTCGGCCTGGTCGACGGTCTGTACCACGCCCTTGACCCGCTGGCCCATCTCCTCGTCGGGGATGCCGAATACCGCGGCGTCCATCACCCTGGGGTGGGTCACCAACACGTTCTCCGCCTCCTGCGGGTAGATGTTGACCCCGCCGGAGATGATCATGTGGTGCCGCCGGTCGGTCAGGTACAGGTAGCCGTCCTCGTCGAGATATCCGATGTCGCCCACCGTCTTCCAGCCGTGCGAGTCGCGTGAGGACGCCGTCTTGGCCGGGTCGTTGAGGTACTCGAAGTCCGCGCCACCCTCGAAGTAGATCTCGCCAGCCTCGCCCGCGGGCAACTCGTTGCCGTCCTCGTCGAGGATGTGCAGCGGAGTCATCATCGACCTCCCGACCGAGCCCGGGTGGGTCAGCCATTCCTCGGCGCTGATCAGCGTCGACCCAATGGCCTCCGATGAGGCGTAGTACTCATCGACGATTGGGCCCCACCAGTCGATCATCTGCTGCTTGATCTCGACCGGGCACGGCGCGGCGGCGTGCATGACGCGCTCCAGGCTGGAGACGTCGTAGGAGGTCCGCGCAGCCTCGGGCATCTTGAGCATGCGGGTGAACATCACGGGGACGAACTGGCCGTGCGTCACCCGGTGCTTCTGGATGGCCTCGAGGGCTCCCTCGGGGCTGAACTTGTCAAGGATGACGGTCGTGATGCCGCCCGCCTGCGTCTGCATCGTCCAAACCGACGGGGCCGTGTGATAGAGCGGCGCGGGGCTGAGGTAGACCGCGTCGGGCCGCATCCAGAAACCGACCAGCGCCGCCATCAAGCCGGGCACCTCGGCAGGCGACTGGTGCGTCAGCGCGCGCTTGATGCCCTTCGGCTGGCCGGTCGTGCCGGAGGAGTACTGCAGCAGATCGCCCTCGATCTCGTCGTCGATGGGCGTGACCGGCTGGCCCGCAATGCATTCCGGGTAGCTCTGCCACCCGTCGAGATCGCCGTCCACGATGAGCCGGACCGCGGGCAGCCCGTTGGGCAGCTCGGCATCCAGCCCGGCCAGCAGCTCGCGCAACCCGCCCGACCCGACGATCGCCTTGGCGCTGGAGTTGTCGACGATGTAGGCGACCTCGGCCGCCGTGAGGTGCGTGTTGATCGGCACGTAGTACAGCCCGGCGCGACGCGCGGCCCACATCACCGCGTGGAAGTATTCGCTGTTCTCCATCAGCATCGCGACGGCGTCACCCTCGACGAGACCGGCCGACCGGAACAGGTGGGCGAGCTGGTTCGCGCGGGCCTCGAGCTCGCCGAACGTCACCACCGTCCCCGACGGATGCATGATGATGGCCGGCTTGTCGGGCGTCGCTACGGCGGTGTCGCGGATCTGCATGACGTGACTCTACGACGGCCCGACTTGACGGGTGTCAACTAGGGTCACAAACCCTCGCCCCAGACACGTAGGGCCCTGAATCCATGGAATTCAGGGCCCTACGTGTCTGCTCGCGCAGAGGGAGTTAGTCGGCCTTGGCCAGCCGGGTCTTCAGCGCGTCGAACTCGTCCTTGATGCCGGTGGGCAGCTTCTCGCCGACGAAGGAGAACCACTCCTCGATCAGCGGAAGTTCCTTACGCCATTCGTCGGGGTTGACGGCCAAAGCCTCGTCCACGTCAGCGGCGTCGACGTCCAGACCGTCCAGATCGAGGTCGGCGGCCGTTGGGACGATGCCGATCGGGGTGCTCTTGCCGTCGGCCTGGTGTTCGATGCGCTCGATCGCCCACTTCAGCACCCGGCTGTTCTCGCCGAATCCCGGCCACAGGAACCGGCCGTCTCCGCCGCGGCGGAACCAGTTGACGAAGAAGACGGCGGGCATCTTGGACTCGTCGGCGTTCTTGCCGAGGTCGATCCAGTGCTGGAAGTAGTCGCCGACGTTGTAGCCGAGGAAGGGCAGCATGGCCATGGGGTCGCGGCGGACGGTGCCGACCTTGCCCTCGGCGGCCGCGGTGGTCTCGGAGCCCAGCGTGGCACCGATGAACACGCCGTGCTGCCAGTCGCGGGCCTGGGTGATCAGCGGAACCGTGGTCTTACGACGCCCACCGAACAGGATCGCCGAGATCGGCACGCCCTGCGGGTCGTCCCACTCCGGCGCCAGCGTCGGGCACTGGGAGATCGGGGTGCAGTACCGAGAATTGGGATGCGCCGCCTTGGTATCCGACTCGCGGTCCCACTCCTGGCCCTTCCAGTCGATCAGGTGGTCGGGGTCGCCTTCGAGGCCTTCCCACCACACGTCGCCGTCGTCGGTCTTGGCGACGTTGGTGAAGACGGTGTTGCCACCGGCGATGGTCTTCATCGCATTGGGGTTGCTGCTCCAGTTGGTGCCGGGCGCGACGCCGAAGAAGCCGAACTCGGGGTTGACGGCGTAGAGGCGGCCGTCCTTGCCGAAGCGCATCCAGGCGATGTCGTCGCCGACGGTCTCGGCGCGCCACCCGGGGATGGTCGGCTGAAGCATCGCGAGGTTGGTCTTGCCGCATGCCGACGGGAACGCCGCGGCGATGAAGTACGCCTTGTTCTCGGGGCTGATCAGCTTGAGGATCAGCATGTGCTCGGCGAGCCAGCCCTCGTCGTGGGCCATCGCCGACGCGATGCGCAACGAGTAGCACTTCTTGCCGAGCAGCGCGTTGCCGCCGTAGCCGGACCCGTAACTCCAGATCTCCCGGGTCTCGGGGAAGTGGGTGATGTACTTCGTGTCGTTGCACGGCCACGGCACGTCGGCCTGGCCTGGCTCCAGCGGCGCTCCGATCGAGTGCAGCGCCTTGACGAAGAACCCGTCGTCACCCATCTTGTCGAGCGCTTCCTTGCCCATTCGGGTCATGGTGCGCATCGAGACGACGACGTACTCCGAGTCGGTGATCTCGACGCCGAGCTTGGGATCCTCCGCGCCAAGCGGGCCCATGCAAAACGGGACGACCCACAGGGTGCGGCCGCGCATCGAGCCGCGGTACAGGCCGGTCATCAGCTCCCGCATCTCGGCGGGGTCCATCCAGTTGTTGGTCGGGCCCGCGTCGATCTCGCGCTCCGAGCAGATGTAGGTGCGCGATTCGACGCGCGCCACGTCGGACGGGTCGGACAAGGCCAGGAAGGAGTTCGGCTGCTTCTCGTCGTTGAGCTTCTGGAAGGTGCCCACCTCGACGAGGTGTGCGGTCAAACGCTCGTACTCTTCGTCGGAACCGTCGGCGAACATGACGCGGTCGGGCTCGGTGAGCTCGGCAACCTCGCGAACCCAGGCCAGCAGCCCCTCGTGTTTCGTCGGTGCGCTGTCCAGACCGGGAATGGTCGCTGAGGTCATCTAAAATCTCCTGCTCGGCGGTCTCGGTGAATGCCTGGCTCGAGGTTAACGTGGGTGACATACCCGCGGTTAATCGGTTGTATGTCCGTTCTCTCACAGGAACGATTCAGATGAGCGTTTCCGGCGAAATTCGCTCCAAAATCCGCGATTCACCACCATTCATACTGGTCAGTAACATGAGCGCGCGTCAACGAGCGGCCCGCGAACCCCTGTTTCGGCGGGGCCGCGCGCGCTCCGGCGGCCCACTGCGACTCGGCCATCAGCAACCGCTCGGAGACCATCGCCTCCCCGTGCCACCGCAGCGCCGCGGCCACCTCTACTACCCACCTGTCGAGCAGGGCGCGATCGTGCAGCAACCCCCGCGCCCTCACCACCCACACGACCAGCGCCAGCCCGGCCACGGTTCCGGCCGCCCAGCCGAGCGCCGAGGACCCAGGCACCAGCCCCGCCAGCAGCCGACTACATGCCAGTGCGATGCCCGTCCCGAACCCCACGCCGAGCACGGCCACCAACTGGCCCTCCAGGCGTCGGGAGGACGTCGTCGCCCGTCCTATCTCGGGGGGTTCGGGTAGCGGCGGGGCCGGCGTCGCGGTCAACCCGAGCCCAGCGGCGGCGTCGTCGACCACGCGGTCGACCTCATCGGCCAACCGCACGTGAAACCTCATCGCCTCCGCAGTCAACAAGGCCTCGAAGCCTGCCAATCCGCCGACGCCCACCTCGGCGGCCGCGTCGCGCAGGTCGGTGCGCAGCGTCGCGCTCTCGTCCCTGACGACGCGGAGCAGCCGTAGCCGAGCCCTCGCGAGCATGCGTCTCACGTTGGCCGGGTCCGGCCCGAACGGAGCCCGCACGGCCCGAGATCTGTTGACAGGCAACGGCCTTCGCTCCAACGAACCGCGCAGCAGCTCCACCAGTTCGTCCACTCGGGGTTCGCCAAGACCGGGCGCGGCGGCGACCCCCAGCCACGGCGCCGCACCGTACCGCCCGTCCCACCCCGCGACGCGGGCCCGATCGGCGGCAACGATGTCACGCCACCCGCGGTGCGCGTCGATCTTCGACACCACCCCGATCACCCGACCGGTGCGTGCGGCCGCCCGCTCGACCGATGCCCAGTCCGACCTGGTCAACGGGGCCGCAGCCGAGAAGACGGCCAGCACGGCGTCGGGTGCGCGGCCCGCCAGATCGTCGGTCTCGACGACCTCCACCTCGGGGAGCCCAGCTCCAAGGGCAGCCACGACGCCACCCACCCCGGCCAGCGGCGGCCCGACCACTAGGACGACGCGACCGGGCGCCATCACGTCCGCTGCTTCCGCACACCGTCCAGCAGACGTAGCGAGCCCCTGACGATGTCGGCGCTGCACTGCCGATGCAGCGCGTTGACCGGTCCGCGGCCGTACCTGCGCCACGCCAGCGCGCGGTCGAGGTGGGCGGCCGCGGTGTCACCTCGGTCGACCGACAGCCCGGCCGAGGTGACCACGTCGACGGCAGCGGTCATCGTGGCCATTGCCGTGACGTCCGAGACCAGCAGTTGCGATAGCGCGGAATCGTCGAATTCGACAGCGAGACACCGTAATTCGACGACAGCACTACGCAACCGACGGTATCTGACCGGCGCCGCCACGGCCTCGAGCGCGGCCACCACCTCGTCGGCGTTGCCCACGCCCGCCAGATGCGCCCACAAGCGCTCCGGGTCGCACCCGTCTGCCAACGCGAGGACGGCATGGGCGATGCCGAACCTGTCCAGACCTGCCAGCAGCCGAATCCGCACGTCCCGTTCGACGGGATGGGGGTCGTCGACGAAGGCGTCGACGCTGGTGAGATTCGGCGGCTCGGTGACGAAGTGACGCAGTGCCGCGACGAGGGCGTCGTCGAGGTCGGCCGGCTCCAGCGCGGCCAGCAGCCCGACCGCCGGGACGGCGGGGATGCCGACCTGCCGGTGGATGCGGTCGGCGCGCCCGCGGGCCACCTGCATCGGTCCTCCGGCGCCAATCCCGGCCAGATCCGCCTTGGTGAGCACGATCAACACGGGTCGACGGGTGGACCGAACCAGCTCGAGGTCTTCGTCCTTGACCGCCTCCGCGACGACCAGCACGCACACGTCACCGTCGTGCGACGTGGCGACGGCGACCCCGCGGCGTCGCAGCGCGGTCGCCACGTGGCCGCGGCCGACACCCTCCCGGCCCAACACCGTGACACGGACCGGCCGGCCGATGCGGTCGGCGATCCCCGTCACGCGCGGGTCATCGGCCACGTTCTGCAGCTCTTCACGGAATGCCTGCGTCACCACTACTCCCCGGATACTCCCCCGACCTCACCCCGGTTTCATCGTCACACCACCGCGCACCCCCGACGAGCGGCAAAATCCCGGCGCCGCGCGCTAGCGGGTCAAGGCAACTGTTGGGTATCAAATTGCACCACGATGCGGGCACACCGGCCCCGATGAGCGACCATGGACTGATGCACGCGCAGCGCGAGGGGTCCGATCAGTCGGTCTCCGATGAAGACTCCGTCGGCGCGCACACCCCTCGTCGCGTCAGCAGCTTCCGTTCCCGCCGGTCGGCGCTGTCGGGACTGCAGCGCGAAACGTGGGATCGCCGCTGGCCAGAGCTCGGAATGCTGGTCCGGGACTCCGACGGTGAGATGGCCGACCCGCTCGACGCGGAGGCCTGGTTCGGCCGGTCCGCGCCGCTCGTCCTCGAGATTGGGTGCGGAACCGGCGTCTCGACGCTGGCGATGGCGGCGACCGAACCGGACCTGGACGTCATCGCCGTCGAGGTCTACAAGCGCGGCCTCGCGCAGCTGCTCAACGGCATCGACCGCGAGGGCCTCGAGAACGTGCGTCTGATCCGCGGCGACGGAGTCGACGTGCTCGAACACCTCCTCACCGCGGGATCGCTCACCGGCGTCCGGGTGTTCTTCCCGGACCCGTGGCCGAAGGCCCGCCACCACAAGCGCCGACTGCTGCAGCCCGACACCGTGGCCATGATCGCCGACCGGCTTCGGCCCGGCGGGATCCTGCACGCCGCGACCGACCATCCCGGGTACGCCGAGCAGATCGGCGAGGTCGGCGACGCCGAACCCACGCTGCGGAGACTGAGCGACTCCGTGATCGCCGACGCCGGCGCCAACCTGCCCATCTCGGTCCGGCGACCGGTCACCAAGTATGAGGACAAGGCTCAACAGGCGGGCAGCGCCGTCGCCGAGTTCATCTGGGAGAAGCTGTCATGAGCCTCACGGAGGACTTCGACATGATCGGAGAGGACGTCGGCGAGATTGCCGATGAACTCCCGAGCGAGGTCGACGTCGCCGTCGACCTGCAGCCCCAGACCCCCCAACGCGTGCTCCTGGTCTGGGACGCACCCAACCTGGACATGGGACTGGGTTCGATCCTCGGTGGTCGCCCGACGGCGGCGCACCGGCCACGGTTCGACGCCCTCGGCCGCTGGCTGCTTGCCCGCACCGCCGACCTGTCCCGCGAGCGTGCCTCCGACGAGCCGCAGGTCACGTTCGAACCCGAGGCCACGGTCTTCACCAACATCGCGCCGGGCAGCTCCGACGTCGTCCGACCGTGGGTGGAGGCGCTGCGCAACGTTGGTTTCGCGGTGTTCGCCAAACCAAAGGTCGACGATGACAGCGACGTCGATGCCGACATGCTCGAGCACATCGCGCTCCGTCGCCGCGAGGGTCTGGCCAGCGTGTTCGTCGCATCCGCCGACGGTCAGGCGTTCCGGCTGCCGCTCGAGGACATCGCGCGGGACGGCATCCCCGTCAGCGTTCTCGGATTTCGCGAACATGCGAGTTGGGCGCTAGCGTCGGATACCTTGGAGTTCGTCGACCTCGAAGACATCTCTGGTGTCTTCCGGGAGCCGTTACCGCGAATCAGCCTTGATTCGCTGCCCCAGCAGGGCGCGTGGTTGCAGCCGTTCCGGCCGCTGTCCTCGTTGCTTACCTCACGCTCGTGAACGATTGAGATCGACGCAGCGGAGGTAGAGAGAACTTGAAGAAGATCAGTTAGGAGCTCACGTGTTCGCCTGGTGGGGTCGGATGGTGTACCGATTCCGATACATAGTTATCGGAGTCATGGTCGCGCTGTGCGTGGGCGGCGGCATCTACGGCGCAAGCCTGGGTCAGCACGTCACTCAGAGCGGCTTCTACGACGAGACCAGTCAGTCGGTCGCCGCGTCGGAACTTGCCGACCAGGTCTACGGACGTGACCGGCTCAGCCACATCGTGGCCGTTCTCGACGCGCCCGATGGCAAGAAGGCCGACGACCCGCAGTGGTCGAAGGAAGTCAAGGCCGAGCTCGACAAGGTCGTCAAGGACCACCCCGACCAGATCCTGTCCTGGCAGGGCTACCTGACCAATCCGTCCGGCGACCCCACCACCAACAAGGCCCTCGCCAACGACGGCACGCGAACGTTCGTCGTCATGCCGCTCAAGGGCGACGACGACGACACGATCCTCAAGAACTACAAGATCATCCAGCCGGATCTGCAGACCGTCGACGACGGCAAGATCCAACTGGCCGGCCTGCAACCCATTGCCAGCGAGCTCACCGGCACCATCGGTGAGGACCAGAAGCGCGCCGAGGTCGCGGCCATCCCGCTGGTCGCGGTGGTGCTGTTCTTCGTCTTCGGCACCGTCATCGCGGCCAGCCTGCCCGCCATCATCGGCGGCCTGACCATCATGGGCGCCCTCGGCATCATGCGGGTGGCCGCCGACTTCACCCCGGTGCACTTCTTCGCCCAGCCAGTCGTGACCCTGATCGGTCTCGGCATCGCGATCGACTACGGCCTCTTCATCGTGAGCCGGTTCCGAGAAGAGCTGGCCGAGGGGTACGACACCGAGGCCGCGGTGAGACGCACGATGATGACCTCCGGTCGCACCGTGATGTTCTCGGCAGTGATCATCGTGGCGTCGTCCGTGCCGCTGCTGCTGTTCCCGCAGGGGTTCCTCAAGTCCATCACCTACGCGATCATCGCGTCGGTCATGCTCGCGGCGATCATGTCGAACACGGTGCTCATCGCGGCGCTGGCCGTCCTCGGACACCGCGTCGACTCACTCGGCGTGAACTCGCTGACCAAGTTCGCGCTGCCGAACACCATCCACTCGGATCCCTCGAATCCGAAGAAGAACACGTTCGCACTCGCGGCGATCCCGACGGGCATCCTGTTACCTCCGATAGGCATCGCCGTCGGGCACATCGCCCGCACCCAGATCAAGAAGACCGGTGAGCAGGGCGCAGGCCTGGCCTACATCGGCCTGGTGTTCGCCTACCTCGGTCTCTACGGCGGACTCGCCTACGGCTGCTACGCGCTGCGCGACGCGGGGATCATCGAAGGTTCCCTGTTCTGGATCCTGCTCGGCATCGTGATCTTCTGCGCCAGCGTCACCGCAATCCTGGCCGTGGCACGGTTCGTCCCGTTCGTCCGCCGGATCACCGTGTGGTGGCTGAACTTCCTCACCGAGAAGACCCAGAAGACGAAGACCCGCGAAGAGGTCGAGAAGGGCTTCTGGGGCACCCTGGTCAACAAGGTCATGAAGCGGCCGGGTCTGTTCGCCCTGCCCATCGTGATCGTCATGACCCTGCTCGTCATCCCGCTCGGTCAGCTCGCCCTCGGCGGCATCAGCGAGAAGTACCTTCCGCCGGACAACGCGGTTCGTCAGGCGCAGAACGCCTTCGACTCCAGCTTCCCCGGCTATCGCACCGAGAAGCTGACCCTGGTCGTCCAGGGCGCGACGCCCGAACAGCTCGCCCAGGTGAAGAACGAGGCGTCGCAGATCACCGGGTTCACCGGCACGTGGGACGAACGACCCGTGGCGCCGGAGGTCAAGGACCCCAAGATTCCGATCGGGGCGGACGGGCAGCCGCACCCGTGTCTGTCGAAGGATCTGCCCTGCGTCCTGCAGAACGGCCTCGAAGTACGCAACGACGCCTCCAAGAAGATCGACGAACTACGCGAGATGTCCGCCCCGAAGGGCGTAACGATCTGGGTCGGCGGCACGCCGGCGCTGGAGCAGGACAGCATCCACAGCCTCTTCGCGAAGCTGCCGGTGATGGTCGTCGTACTGATCCTCACCACCACGGTGCTGATGTTCCTGGCGTTCGGCTCGCTGGTGCTGCCCATCAAGGCGGCGCTGATGAGCGCGCTGACACTCGGCTCGACGATGGGCATCCTGACCTGGATGTTCGTCGACGGGCACGGGTCCGGACTGATGAACTACACGCCGCAACCACTGATGGCCCCGATGATCGGTTTGATCATCGCCGTCATCTGGGGTCTTTCGACGGACTACGAGGTGTTCCTGGTCTCCCGCATGGTGGAAGCCAGGGCCCGCGGACTCTCGACCGCCGAGGCCATCCGCGTCGGCACGGCGACCACCGGTCGACTCATCACCGGCGCCGCGCTGATCCTGGCGGTCGTGGCTGGTGCGTTCGTGTTCTCCGACCTGGTGATGATGAAGTACCTGGCCTTCGGCCTGCTGCTGGCGCTGCTCCTCGACGCCACCGTCATCCGGATGTTCCTGGTGCCTGCAATCATGAAGATGCTCGGCGACGACTGCTGGTGGGCGCCGCAGTGGATGAAGCGCATTCAGGAGCGGCTTGGTCTCGGCGAGGTCGAGTTGCCCGACGAGCGCAAGCGGCCCACCGCCCGCGAGGCCGAGGTCGACGCCGAAGCACTGGTCGGCGCCGGAGCACCCATGCGGGCGCTCCCGCCGCACGACCCCACGCATCCGCAGCCGGGACCGCGCTCGGTCACCACGGGCAAGGTCGCGCCGCAGCGGGTCAGCCCGCCGTCGGCGGCGGGAACCACCCGCTTGCCAACGGCACCTCCTGCGCCTGCAGCCGAGCCGCCGACGACGCGGATGCCCGCCGCGGCGCCCGTCGACCAGACGACTCGGATGCCTGCTCAACCCGAGGCGCCCACCACGCGCACGCCTCGGGTCGACCCGGGCCGCCCCGCCACCCCACCGCGGACTCCGACCCCGGCCAAGGCGTCCAGCCCCCGCGGCTCGGACGACGCCGCTGGTCGGGAGATTGAATCCTGGTTGGGTGACCTGCGCGGCGGTGCCGCCCAGGGCGACGCCAAGCGTCCGCCGACGGCAGGCCGACGCCAGCCTCCACCGGCGCCCGCGACCGAGCCTCCGACCACCGCGATTCCCGTTTCTCGGCCGTCGGATTCCGATCAGACCGAGAAGATCGACACCCGTGAGGTGTCCGACGAGAACCCCAAGCGTCGGGGCGGCGGCATGAGCGCCGCGGACCTGCTGCGTCGGGAAGGCCGGCTCTAGTCCTTCTTGGCCAGTTCGTCGGTCGCGCCTTCGATGGGCGGACCGACGTCTGCCGCAAGGGCGGCTTCCTCGGCGGCGGGGTCGTCGGCGAGCAGGACGCGCATCGCGCTGTTGACCACGGCGACGATCGGCACGGCAAGCAGCGCCCCGACGATGCCCGCCGTGACGCCGCCCGCGGTGATCGCCAGGACCACCGCGAGCGGGTGCAGTGAAACCGCGCGGCCCATCACCAACGGCTGCAGGACGTGCGCCTCGAGCTGCTGCACGGCGATGATGAGCCCGAAGGTGATCAGCGCATAGACCCATCCCTTCGCGATCAGCGCGACGATGACGGCCAGTCCCCCGGTCAGCACCGCGCCGACCAGCGGGATGAACGCACCGAGGAAGACCAGCGAGGCCAGCGGCAGCGCGAGCGGGATGCCCATGATCGCCAAACCCGTCCCAATGCCCACCGCGTCGACGAACGCCACCAGAAACGTGGCGCGGACGTAGCCGATCAGCGAGTGGAAACCCGCCCGGCTGGCGTCGCGCACCCTGGGGCGCACGTTCGTCGGGAAGATCTTCGTGACGAACGCGAAGATGTGGCGGCCGCCCTGCAGCAGGAAGATCAGCGTGAACAGCATCAGCAGGGCGCCGGTGACGATCTCGGTGATGGTGCCCGCCGTGGACAGGGCGCCGCTGGTCAGCTTCGACTGGTTGTTCTTGAGCGCCTCGATCGCGGTGTCGGTCGCACTCTTGATCTGGTCGTTGCTGAAGTGCGACAGCAAGCCGGTGTTCAGCGAATTGCGGGCATTGGTGATGCTGAGGGTGACCTGGTCGACCAGCGCGGGCGCGCCCTGGATGAACTGGCTGACGACGAACGTCAGAAGGCCGCCGACCACCACGATGCTGCCGACGATGACGGCTGCCACTGCGGCGCCCCTCGGAAGACCCAAGCGGTCAAGGAAGTCGACGAGCGGAAGCAGCATCGCCGTCACCATCGTCGCGAGCAGCACCGGCACGACGATGACCTCGAGATGCGAGACGACCCAGATGACGGCGACCAGGGCGCCGAGGATGATCAGCAGCCGCCACGACCAGGCGGCGGTCTTGCGGACGATGGGGTGGACCGACGCATCGGCCTCCGGATCGAGTGACACTGTTTTCGGTGGAGACGACGCGAGGGCCTCTGACGACCGGGAAGGCATCCCGGTAGCGTAACGACTCGCCGCGCCGGTTCCTGGCAAAGCTGGCGGTGTGGTGGCGCGCCGTTACCCTGGAGGCCGTGTCGCAGGATGCCGTCCACGACGGGAGCGGAGCGACCTCGGCGGGCACGAGCGGAGCGACCGGGGAAGCAACCCAGGAGTGCCGTCCACGCGGAAAGTACTGGTGGGTGCGCTGGCTGCTGGTCGGCGTTGCCGTCTCCGTGCTTGCGGTCGAAGTCGTGCTGGTGTGGGATCAGCTCGCGAAGGCGTGGCGAAGCCTGCTGTCGGCGAACTGGTGGTGGGTGCTCGCCGCGGCGTTCGCCGCACTGGCGTCCATGCACAGCTTCGCCCAGATCCAGCGCACGCTGCTGAAGTCCGCGGGCGTCCACGTCAGGCAGTGGCGTTCGGAGGCCGCGTTCTACGCAGGCAACGCGCTGTCGACGACGATGCCGGGCGGTCCCGTGCTCTCCGCCACGTTCGTGTACCGACAGCAACGACTGTGGGGCGCCTCCCCCATGGTCGCGTCGTGGCAGCTGGTCATGTCGGGTGTGCTGCAGGTCGTCGGCCTGGCGCTGATCGGCCTTGGCGGCGCCTTCCTCCTTGGCGCCAGCAAGAACCCGTTGTCGCTGATCTTCACACTCGGCGGATTTCTCGCCCTCCTGGTGCTCGCGCAGTCCGTCGCCTCCAACCCGCAGCAGATCGACGGCATCGGAGTGAAGGTGCTGTCCTGGTTCAACTCGCTGCTCGGCAAGCCCGCCGACAACGGTCTGGCCAAGTGGCGCGAAATCCTCTGTCAGCTCGAGTCGGTCAGCCTGAGCCGGCAGACGCTGGGCACCGCCTTCAGCTGGTCGGTGTTCAACTGGGTCGCCGACGTCGCGTGCCTGGCGTTCGCCGCCTACGCCGCGGGCGGCAAACCGTCTCTGGCGGGTCTGACGGTCGCCTACGCCGCAGCGCGCGCTGTGGGCTCCATCCCGCTGATGCCCGGCGGGCTTCTGGTCGTCGAGGCCGTTTTGGTTCCCGGCCTGGTGTCCAGCGGGATGACGCTGGCGTCGGCGATTTCGGCGATGCTGATCTACCGGCTGGTGAGCTGGATCTTCATCTCGGCGATCGGCTGGGTGGTGTTCTTCTTCCTGTTCCGCACCGAGAGTTCCGTCGACCCGGACGCCGCCCTCGACGAGAACCCGGCCGACGACTCGGCCGGTGATGGGGCCGGTGATGGGGCGATGCCTGCCCAATTCAGCCCCGACCCCGAGGTGTCCTACGAACCCGAAGCCAGCCACGAGCCCAGAGAGCGCCCCTAGGATCGGCGAATGCACCGCATCGGCTCCGGCACCGTCGCCATTCTCGGTGCGGCCACCCTCCTGACCGCGTGCGCCACCCCGACGGAAGGCCCGCCCACGTCGAGCAGCGCCGCTCGCGCGACCTCGGCATCAACATCGATGCCGCCTCCGTCGACACCTCCGGCTCAGGCCACTCCCGTCCTCGCCATCGTCGTCGCGGCGCCAGTGCCGGTGCCCACCACCGACGGCAAGCGTCACCTCGCCTACGAGCTACAGCTGACCAACGCCATGGACGGCGACGTGACGCTGACGTCGTTGTCGGTCAAGGCGGGAACCGACGAACTGCTGACCTTGGCAGGCGACAAGCTGGCGTACTGGATGCGGCCACTCGGGGCTCCGCAGACTCCCACCACGACGTTGGGTCCTGGACGGGCGGGCGTCGTGTGGCTCGACGTCGTCCTCGACGAGTCGGCGCCAATTCCGACCGACCTGTCGCACACCATCGTCGCGAACCTGGCCACCCCGATGCCGCCGCTGTTGCCCGCAACAGTCACGGAGAACGCCGTCGCACCCGTCACGGTCTCCACGCGCCAGCCCGTGGCGATCTCACCACCGCTGGACGGTCCGCGCTGGCTGGACGGCAACAGCTGCTGCGACATGACGGCGCACCGGATGGCCATGAACCCACTCGACGGAAACCTGTGGGCCGCTAAACGATTCGCCATCGACTACGTGCAACTGAGCGCCGACGGCACCATCGCCACCGGCGACAGGTCGCGGCCAGAGAGCTACCCCTACTTCGGCGCGGCCATTTACGCGGTCGGCGACGGACCCGTCGTCGCCGTGCTCGACGGTCTGCCCGAACAGGTGGCTGGCGTCAGTCCCGTCGGGCTCCCGCTCGACCAGTACGCGGGCAACCACGTGGTGCAGGACATCGGCGACGGGAACTTCGCCCTGTACGCGCACCTGAAGACCGGCAGCGTCACCGTGAAGCCCGGCGACTCGCTGACGGCCGGTCAGGTAATCGCCAACCTCGGCAACACCGGCAACACCGACGCCCCGCATCTACACTTTCACGTGATGAGCACACCGGACCCGTTGCGCTCCAACGGTTTACCCTTCGTGTTCAAGGACTTCACCCTCGACGGAAGATTGGCCTCGATGAATGCACTCGACCCCCTGCTGGCGGGACAACCCGCGGCGATGGCCCAGGGAACGACTCCACGGGACGAAACTGCGCTGAGCCCGTTGGTTCTCGACGTGATGACCTATGCCGCGGGATGACCGTACGGCGGTGGCCGGCGCCGCCGCGGCCGACGTGTTGTGCGTGCTGGTGTTCTGCGCCATCGGCAGGCGCAGTCACGCCGAGGGGATCACCGTGGCGGGTGTCGTCGAGACGGCATGGCCGTTCCTGGCGGGGACCACGTTCGGTTGGCTCGCGGCGAGGGCGTGGCGCCGCCCGATGACGTTGGTGCCCACCGGCATCGCCATCTGGCTGAGCACCGTCGTCATCGGAATGTTGTTGCGCAAGGCCACATCTGCGGGAACGGCGTTCAGCTTCGTGGTGGTCGCTTCGCTTTCGACCGCCATCCTGCTACTCGGTTGGCGCCTCGGCGCAAAGGTCCTGGCTCGCCGCTGAGCGAATCGTCGGATTGCGAATCCGACTCGGGCTCAGGCGAAGTCGACACGGTCAAGGTCGCCCGCAGCCCACCGAGCGGCCCCTCGGACAGTTCGATTCCGCCGCCGTGCAACTGCGCCTGCTGGGCCACCAGCGCCAGCCCAAGTCCCGATCCGCCCGGCGTCGCGGTACTGCCGCGGGCGAACCTGCCCATGACGAACTGATGCTCGTCGGCCGGCAGGCCGCAGCCGTCGTCGTCGACGACGATGGTGAGCACCTCGTCGCCGCCGTCGGTCGCGGCGTGCCTGCGAGCGGTCAGCAGGATCGTGGAGGCACCGCCGTGCGTGATGGCGTTGCGCACCAGGTTGTCCACCGCGAGCCGTAGCCCACCCGACCAACCCCAGATCGCCCCGATGGCGTCGTCGCTCTGCACGACGATCTCCACGTCACCCGCCCTGGCGTTCTCCCGGGCCACCCGGTCGAGCATGTCGGTGACGTCGATCAGCTCCCGGTCCTCGACCTGCGCGAGCTGACCAGACGCGAGCTGACCAAGGGCGGTGATGATTGCCTCCACGCGCCGCTGGGCGCGCGCCAGGTCCCCGACGACCTCGTCGCGTTCCTCGGCGGGCAAGTCGTGGATCCGCAGCGTGTCCAGGTCGGCACGCATCGCGGTCAACGGCGTGCGCAGCTCGTGTGCGGCGTTGGCCGCGAAGTCCTGGGCCGCCTGAAGGGAATTCGTGGTGGCGAGTTGCGCCGCGGCGAGGCGCTCGAGCATGCCCGCCATCGCCTCCGACAACTCTTCGGCCTCGCGCGCGCCCTTCACCGCCGTCATTCGGTCGCTGCCCTTGCCGAGCCGCATCGTCTGCTCGGTGAGCCTGCGCAGCGGTCGAATGGCCGGCCCCGCCAACATCCAGCCCAGCCCGCCCGCGATGAGGACGGTGACCACGCCGACCGCGGTGTAGAGCGGAATCCGCGCGCGGTTGAGCAGGATGCTGTCGGCGCGGATGCCCACCGACACGAGTACCCCGCCCTGCTGGTCGACCGGGATGGTGCGCACTCGGTACTCGATGCCGTTGACCTCGACGGTCTCGGTGCCGGGCTCCAGCTGGGGCAGCTGGAACCCGCGCTGGAACACCACCTGGCCAGAGGACCGCGCCCGCCCGGTCTGCAGCACGCCGTTGGTCTGGTCGTAGACGCTGGCGTCGACGATCGAGTCCAACCGACGGTCGAGCTGCGCGGCGTCGTTGTTGGCCAGCACCACCGACGTCAGGACGGTGAACACCGCGACGACGGCGGCGGCGGCCGCGGCAGACGCCAGGGCGACCCGGGTCCGCAGCGACGCGGACCTGCCGAACCGGTGCAGCTGCACCTCAGGGCTCGTCGCGCAGGACGTACCCGATCCCGCGGACGGTGTGGATCACCCGGGGGTGGCCTTCGCGCTCCAGCTTGCGCCGCAGGTAGCTGATGAAGACGTCGGCGACGTTCGTGTCGACCTCGAAGTCGTAACCCCACACCAACTCGAGCAGCCGCTGCCTGGTCAGCACCACGCCGGCATTCTCGGCGAGGACTGCCAGCAGGTCGAACTCCCGCTTGGTCAGCTCGGCCCTGTCGCCCTCGACGAATACCAACCGCCTGGCGGTGTCGATGGTCAGGTGGCCGACGGTCATGGTGTCCGGCGACCGGTCCGACAGGCTCGACCGGCGCAGCAGCGCGTGCAACCTGGCGACCAACTCGCCGAGATCGAACGGCTTGGTGAGGTAGTCGTCGGCACCCGCCTCGAGTCCGGCGATCCGGTCGTTGACCGTGTCCCGCGCGGACAGCACGCAGATCGGGATGTCGTTGCCCAACGCCCGCAACGCCGTCACGACCGCAACGCCGTCGAGCTCTGGCATTTGGACGTCGAGGACCAACGCGTCATGCGACTCGTTGGACAGCAGCCGCAACGCTTCCTTACCGGAAGCGGCGACCCTGACGTCAAAGCCCGAGTGCCGCAGTCCGCGGGACACGGACGTTCTGACGTCGGGATCGTCGTCGACCATCAACACCGTGCGACCCGCGCCGTCAAGCGCAGGTGGTTCAGCCACCTGCACCCGGGTTACGGAATTGCGGGCGCAGGAGCGGCGCCGCAGCGATTCTTCAGGTCGACCAGAGGCTGACGGATGCCCGTCAGATCGGCCTTGGCCATCGGGTTGGCGTTCATGTAGTCGGCCACCTTGGTGCGGATCTCTTCACGGGGCAGCCCCTCGAGGCTGGTGAAGAAGTAGTTCACATCCGGGTGGGTGAACAGGTATGCCGACGTCGACGCCGACACTCCCGAGGACACGCCTGCGAGATCCGCGGCGGAGCAGTTCGGGGGGTTGAGGGCCGGATCATCTGCCAGGGCAGACGGCAGCGCTCCGAACAACATCGCGCCTGCGATCGCGCTGGCGCCCATCGCGCCAGCTACCGCACGTCGCCCAGCACGGGCCGAGAGCAACATGATCAAGCTCCTTCTTCGAATGTGCACAGACCTTCAAGATTCTTCGGCGGCCGCACCTTGGTGCGGTTGCCGACACCGGAAAGCTAAGCAGAATCGGTCCCGAGATTCTCGCCTTGCGTCCAATCCACGGCGGAAAACCCAGAACATCCTGCTCACGACCACCTCGTGAACACGCGGACGAGTCGCTTGGGACTACCTGGGAGTCACCGTCGCGGGTCCTGGCAGCGGACCGGTCCCGGGTGCTACGGCGGCGGCGGCCGGCGACTGGGCGGGCAGGGCGACCCCGGGGGCCCCGGCGTTCGGCGCGGTCGACAGTGCGCTTGGCAAACTTCCCGACACGGATGCGGCCGGCGACTGCGCCCCCTGAAGAAGACCCATCACCTGCGGCAGGGTGAACGGCAACCGGCAGCGGGCGGAAAGACTCTGGAGCGGGGCCTGCAACGCCTGCATGTCCTTGGCCGCCTGCGGGTTGGCGTCGAAGTACGTCTTGAGCGCCCCGAGCGACTGCGGGCCCGTCTGCTGCTGCGAGATGGTGGTCAGCGCGGCATTGGTCTCGGGATGCGCGTCGAGGTAAATGGCCGTCGAGGTGGCGACGGCCCCGATCGTGCGGGCCACCTCGCTCGCCGCGCAGGGGTCGGCCGCTGCGGTGGCCGAGGGGGCCGACGGGGTTGCCATTGAGGTCACGACGGCACCGCCGACGACGGATGCAGCGAACACGCCACCGAGGCAGCGCCGAACGGCGGAGGTAGTGGTATTCATGTCACCGGCCATGATGCCATCGGCGCGGCTCAGCTACCAATCCGCACAGCAAATACCCAGGTCGGTTCGGTGGAGGCCCGGCACAGCTCGTCGCCGCCGCGCGGGTCGGTTACCCTACCTCGTGCTGCGGTACGCTCACGGAACGAAACACACGGAGTAACGCCGGATTTCTCGCGGGGAGTAAGGCAGGGGCCAGCCATCCAGCAGTTCATGTTGCGGTTGAGCAGCAAGCTGCGTCGATACCGCTGGGCAGTCTTCGTCGCGTGGCTGCTCCTATTACTTCCGTCGGTGTACCTGGCCCTGAACCAGTCGGGCAACCTCACCGGCGGCGGTTTCGAAGTGGCAGGCTCGCAGTCGCTGAGCGTCGAACACGCCATCCAGGATCACTACCCGGATCAGGGCGCGTCCCCGTTGGCCTTGGTGGCAGCGCCACGCGCCGACGCCTCGTTCGACGACATGACCGCGGCGGTCGGACAGCTCGAGCGCATCGCCGCCGAGGTTCCCAGCGTCAAGGTGATGCCGAACCCCCAGCAGCCGCCGCCGCAGCCGGATCGGCCGTACGTCATCTCATTGCAGACCGACTTCAACAGCGGCAGTTCCGATGTCGCCAAGCAGCTGCGCAAGAAGGTCGGCATCGACGGGGACCAGCCGGGTCAGATCGAGAACGGCCACGTCAAGCTCTACGTCATCGGCCAGGGAGCGCTCGGCGCCGCTGCCAGTGAGGCCACCAAGCACGACATCGCCCAGGCCGAGAAGTGGAACCTGCCGATCGTCATGATCGTGTTGCTGGCGGTCTTCGGATCGCTCGCGGCCGCGGCGGTGCCGTTGGTGCTCGGCATCTGCACCGTGGCGGTGACGATGGGGCTGGTCTACCTCCTGGCGATGGTCACCCAGATGTCGGTGTTCGTCACCTCGACGGTGTCGATGTTCGGCATCGCGCTCGCCGTCGACTACTCCCTTTTCATCCTGATGCGCTTCCGCGAGGAATTGCGGTCGGGCCGCGACGCGGCCCAGGCCGCCGACGCGGCGATGGCGACGTCGGGCCTCGCCGTGTTGCTCTCGGGTCTCACGGTGATCGCCTCGGTGACCGGCATCTACCTGATCCACACCCCCGTGCTGGCGTCGATGGCCACCGGCGCCATCCTGGCCGTCGCGCTCGCCGTCCTCACCTCCACCACGCTGATCCCCGCGGTGCTGGCGACCTTCGGCAAGGCGGCGTCCAAACGGTCGTCCTACCTGCACGTCTCGCGTCGACCCGAGACCACGCAGTCCCGGTTCTGGACCCGCTGGGTCGGCTGGGTGATGCGACGTCAGTGGATCTCCGCGCTCGGCGCGACGCTGGTCCTGGTCGTACTGGCCGCCCCGGCGTTCGCGATGACGCTCGGCAACAGTCTGCAGCGCCAGTTCGAGCCCACCCACGAAATTCGCGGCGGCATCAGCGCGGCCGCGCAGGCGCTCGGCCCCGGCGCGCTCGGCCCCATCCGCGTCCTGGTCACCTTCCCCGACGGCAACGCCAACGGTTCGCAGAACACCGGTGCGCTGGACTCCCTGCAGCAGAAGATGAGCCAGGGACCCGACGTCGCGACGGTGTCACCCCCGGTGTTCGCCAACGACAACCGCAGCGCCCTGCTGTCGGCGGTCCTCTCGATCGACCCTGAGGACCCGGCCGCGCGCGACACCGTCGACTGGCTGCGCGCCGAACTGCCTGGCGCCACCCCCGGCAGCCCCGCCGTGGTCGACGTCGGCGGTCCCACCGCGCTGCTCAAGGACTTCGACCACCGCGTGGCCACCACCCAGCCGATGGTCTTCGTGTTCGTCGCGCTGATCGCCTTCGTCATGCTGCTGATCTCGATTCGCTCGGTGTTCCTCGCGTTCAAGGGCGTCCTGATGACGTGCCTGTCGGTGGCGGCGGCCTACGGCAGCCTCGTCGTGGTGTTCAAGTGGGGCTGGTTGGAAGCCCTCGGGCTGGAACCCCTCGGGTCGCTGGACAGCACCATCCCGCCACTGGTCCTCGCGATGACCTTCGGCCTGTCGATGGACTACGAGATCTTCCTGCTCACCCGCATCCGGGAACGCTTCTTGCAGACCAACAACACCCGCGACGCGGTGGCCTACGGCGTCAGCACCAGCGCCCGCACGATCACCAGCGCAGCGCTGATCATGATCGCGGTTTTCGTCGGATTCGCGTTTGCGGGCATGCCCCTGGTGGCCCAGCTCGGCGTGGCGTGCGCCGTCGCGATCGCCGTGGACGCCACGATCGTCCGCCTGGTGCTGGTGCCGGCGTTGATGGCGATGTTCGCGCAGTGGAACTGGTGGCTACCCGGCTGGCTGGATCGCATCCTGCCGTCGGTGGACTTCGAGAAGCCGCTGCCCAAGGCCGACATCGGCGACCTCGTCGTCATCCCGGAGGACATCTCGACGACGGGCCCGTCGGGAGCCGACATCCGCAACGTCGTGAAGTCCGCGGCGAAGCTCAAGACGCTGGCGCCGCAGACCGTCACCGTCGCCGATCCACTCGCGTTCAGCGGCTGCCTCCCTCCCGGCGGATCGATCGCCGCGCACGTCAAGGGCGGTGACGAACCACTCGAACGCATGCGGCCCGGCGACACGTTGCGCCTCAACACCGCGCACTACGGGGGCGGCAGGTCCGGGCGGGCGGCCGCGGCGAAGAACGGCAAGCCGGGCAGCCGGTTCTTCCCACGGCAGCCCGTGCACCCGGTGACGATGTGGCGCGGCAGGCTCGCCGTGGCGCTCGACGCCCTGGCCACCGCGGCCGACGAGGACCGGCCAACGGTGCGACGACTCAGCCCGATGGAGACCACCAACGTCCTGCTGCCCACCGGCGACCGCCTGCAGATTCCGACGGGCGCCGAGACGCTGCGGCTCAAGTGCTACCTGATCATGTGCCGCAACAACGCCAGAGACTTCGCAGAGTTTGCCGATCTCGTCGAGTCGATGGAGACTCAAACCGCGGCGGTGGTGCTGGCCGAGATGGACCGGTACTACTCTGGGGAGCGGTTGAGAAGCCACTGGGTGGCGACGCAACTCGTACGGCGGTTGGCCGACCCACACCCGTCGGACGACGACGAAGACTGGATGGGCCCCGAATCGGAGTCCGACTGGGCACACGTCAGGCAACGCTGCCTGTCGGTGGCAGTTGCGATGTTGGAGGAGGCGAGGTGACGTTGACTTCGGATACGCGCGGCGATGCCGCAGGCCGCCCCAGGCCCGCCGCGACCGGACCTCGAAGCCGTCCCGCAGTCGACCAGCGCCCCGTCGAGTTCTGGCCGACGTCGGCGATTCGCGAGGCACTGGAGACCGACGACCTGACCGTGTGGCAACGCATCGTCGTCGCGATCAAACGCGACCCGTATGGCAGAACGGCCCGTCAGGTTGAAGAGGTTCTCGACAACGCGCCGCCCTACGGGGTGTCCAGGGCGTTGGACGAAGTGCTCACCCGCACCCGCGCTCATCTCGAGGCCAACGAGTGCGCCGAGGTGGGCCGCCACATCAGCATGCTGCTGCAGCGCTCCGGCCTCGGCCAGGACGAATTCGCTTCGCGCATCGGCATTCCGGCCGACCAGTTCGCGTCATACCTTCAGGGCACGACCAGCCCGGCGGCCTCGCTGATGATCAGGATGCGGCGGTTGTCCGACCGCTTCGCAAAGATGCGCGGCCACGCCGACTGAACCTGCGGACGCCCTTGCAGCAGGCGCCGTCGCATTGCGTGGAGCCGAACTGGTGGACGCTCGAGGACGTGTCTTTCGGCCCTAGGGAGGCGGGTCTGCACGACTCAGGCTTGGTCACGGCCGGGCCTTTCCGCGCGCAGGCGGTCGCCGCGGAGCCGGCTGGCGCGCCGCGCCCCCTACGCCGTCTGAGAACCGCCCAACCCGAGGAGACCCACGTGTCCAAGACAGCCGACGAACGTCCGGTGAACCTAAAGGCGCTCGCCGCGCTGCCCGCCGAAGACCCCGTCGTCATGGTCAATCTGCTGAAGTTTCACTCCGGCGACGGCCCCGAACACTATGCGCGGTATGCCCGCGAGGTCGCGCCGCACCTGCAGCGGGTAGGTGCGAGTGTGCGGTACGGCGGCTCCGCCCCGGTCAACGTCATCGGCGACGGCGAACGCCCGTGGTGGGACGCCATCCTGGTGGTCGAGTACCCCTCACCCCGGGCCTTCACCGACATGGTGACCGATCCGGGGTACCAGGAGATCCATCACCACCGCGCGGCCGCCCTGGAACGGGGCGATCTGATCGCCACCTCGCACTGGGCGCTCGGACAGTAGCCTTAGCGAGAGTTGATCGGCGACAGATCGTCGACCAGCCAGCGCCCGTCTTGCTTGAGCAACGAAACCCGCAGCGGCAGAGGCACGCTCGACGGCGGCTTGCCTGGAGCGTTCTGAGTTCCCCGCATGATCACCGCGACCACCGCGGCCTCCGGACCGATCGCCTCGACTCCCGCAGAGACCGTGCTGGCTGACACCGTCAGCCCCTTGCTCGTCAAATCCTTTGCCATGGAATCGAATTCGCCGCGAAACCCGTCAGCTCCCCGCGGCGTCATCATCGCCGTCAGCCGGTCGACGTTGGCGCTCGGGCTCTGCGGGGTGAACGTCGCCGACGCCTCCGCGGCGCTGCTGGCGATGCCGACCACCTCGGTCATGTCGCGGTTCATCTGCGCCTGCGGCGCCGTCCACCGCGTGTAGCCGACCACGACCGCCGCCGCCAGCGCGACGGTGGCCAGCCCCACCACGGCCAGCCGCAGACCCGGCCCGTCGTCGTCGGTGCCGACGGTGACGCCGTCGCGCCGGAACAGCACGGTGTTGACCGCGACGGCCTGGACGATCAGCAGGCACAGCACCGAGCACACCGACACCCACCACAGCGGCCAGGCGAGCGCAACGCCGAGGTAGACCAGCGCCAGCACCGCGGCGAGCGGCGCGAGCACGTCGAACGCCAGCACCCTGAAACGGTTCCTCATCGGATGGTCTCCAGCCGCGACACCAGCAGCTTGCCCGCGACGTCGGAAATGGCCAACCGCAACGTCCAGTGCACGGTCAGGGGTTTGGCACCCACGTTTTGGCTGACGGAGGTGGCGACGACCAGGACGTTGTCGGTTCGCGACGACACCGTGGCCAGCTCGGGCTGAGGTACCGGAGGCAGCCCCGGATCACCAGGTGCGGCGTGGAACAACGACTCGATCGCCACGGATTCGACCTGGCCGACGGTCTGAGATTGCAGCTTCTGCACCACCTGACTGAATGGCTCGACCGCGGTCTCGAAGTTCGCGTTGAGCTGACCGACGGTGCCGTCGTGCAGGGTCTGCATGCTCTGGGTGACGGTGCCGGAGTTCATGTTGATCAGAACGCCGGTCCAGTCGGCGGCGGCTTGCAGCACGCGGGTCTGGTACGCGCGTTCGTCCACGTCGTTGCGGTGGCCGTTCCACAGCAACACCCCAAGGACGACCGCCGCCACCGAGACGAGGCC
>Ga0247732_10000087_pt1 | contig 62793 bp, 66 predicted proteins | sample UWRJL163409C2_FD_180940 | JGI IMG/M metagenome (GOLD analysis project Ga0247732, IMG submission 180940) | Plant litter microbial communities from Arlington Agricultural Research Station in Wisconsin, United States - UWRJ-L163-409C-2 | ecosystem: Environmental > Terrestrial > Plant litter >... | reverse complement strand
TGCTGTGGATGGAGCCAAGGGAATCAGTTCGAATTCTTTCGGTGGCGCTATTAAGAGCAAGTTCGTTACGTACAAGAGTGGGCCTGAAGATACTCCAGAAGTAGACCTTCCAGAGGTTTCTTACGTGCAGGGAGATAATCTTCCAGACGAAGATTCTCTAGACAGCCTTCCCCTGGACACGACCATCAGTGTAAATGGCACTAAGTTCATCAAGAAGTCTGAGAACTGGAACTTCATCAACCCTGACGGCGAACCTAATATGAACTCCACGTGGGAACCTCCCGAGTTCAAGACGTTCTTCAAGATGGGAACGGTCAAGTACGACGCTGCACCAGGAGAAGTGCACAAGGAAGATGCTCCTGGTGTTGAGGCTGAATCTCCAGACATTGAGTACAGCGAGCAGGAGTACACGCAAGCTCCTGAGTCTGCCGCTGAGCAGGTAGGTGTTGAGCAGAGCAAGACACTGACCGCTGAAGACCTGAACAGCATGTCTGGTTTGACAGTCTTCAAGCACAAGTCGGGTGTCATTGTTTACCAGAAAATGGCGAATGGCTCCTACACTGCATATGCTCTGAATGACAACTCTTCTTGGGTTCTTTCTGATGGAGACATGGCTGATGCTCTCAAGGATGTACCAGACCTCTATGAGAGTTTCCCTGAACCTCAGAACCCACACAAGCTACAGCCCGGAAAGTACCTGAAGGGTGGAAAGACCGCTCTCTTCATCAACGAAGACGGTACGGGCGTCTACGCTGGCCTTGCCGGTAAGACGACTGCACTGGATGTTGCTGGCGTCAAGAAGAAGTGGGACGAAGGCTTCAACATCTATGCCATTGACAAGGTAGGTCCACCGAAGGTCAGCACTGAGGAATCCCTATCTACATCTCCTTCTACCAAGAAGAGTGTCGGAGACATCAGTCAGCTTCCTGATGGTAAGTACTTCCTAGGCGTTCCTACAAGTCCTAAGGCTCAGGTATTCGAGGTTGCTGGCGCTGAGGTTTCTCACACGAAGCCTAAGTCCTCTTGGGGAGAATACAAGCTAGGCCAGAAGCCTGATTCCACCTTTGTAGATACCGCACCGGTGGGCTCGCAAGTTTCGTCTAAGTACTTTGCTGACGTTATTACGAAGCAGGAAGATGGTACCTGGAAGTCGGATAGTGGAACAGAAGGTTACCTAAAAGGCTGGTACTTGAACAAGTACAGGATTGAAAGTCTGGGCCAGGAAGATTCCGTTAAGGTCACGAAGGCTTCTCTGAAGACGAAATTCCTTACGGGAAAGCTGTTGGACTCTACGGGTACTTCTGTGCTGCCTAAGAACTACTCAGGAAACCTGTACTGGTTCGGAGCCGGGACAGATGCCATCACGCTTTTGAAGGCAAAGAAGTTCCTTTCGGAGACTGGTGACACGTCTGTTGGAACTGTGTTGAAGAATGCTGGCCTGGGAGGCATGGATGCTGTTCTTGGAAAGGCTAAGCTTCTAGAGGTATATGACGAGTACACGCCTGCCAATGTCAAGAAGTACTTCTCTGAGCACATTGACGCTACGTTGGATTCTCTGGACACGACTGTTCCTGATGTAGATACGACGAAGCTCTTCAACTATGACGAGCTTGGGTACGCGCTTCCTCCTGAGGGCTTGGTGTCTTTTGCCGTGCCCAACTATTACTACGCGTCAGCGTCTGAAGCGACACAGGTCGTAAAGACAATTTCAGCGATGTTTGGCGACGGTAAGGTCATCGGTCAGCTTCCTGGAACGATGGACAAGCAGCAGAAGTTGAACTGGGCTTCTTATGTGAAGGCCGGAAACTTCAAGCAGGCCTACAACGTCGAGTTCAACGCCGCTGTGTCTTCTGGAAAGTCTCTTCCTCAGGGCTACGCGCACCCAGGTTACCCAGACAATTCGGAAACTCACAACGTCAAGTGGGGCGCAGCAGTTGCGGGAGAACTGCCCGCTGGTGTAAAGGTAGAGGGTACATGGTCGGACCCTGGACTTGATTGGTCCATGGACGAGACAAACAACTACCTCATCAAGGCGCAAATGCAAAATCCTACTTATCTCACCGGTTCACAGAAGCACGCTTGGGCAATCGCTCACCTTACTGGTGACAAGGAGACTGTTGACTCCTACTCCTCACACGCGAAGCAGCTTGCCGCGCAGGGGGCAGAGCCAAAGAGCCCGCCACTTAGCTGGACAGATGACGTTAAGCCTGTCAAGTCTTACGACAAGTACTTCCAGGACACGGACTTCCCCACACAGTGGGACGGCTATGGCGGAAAGGTTGCTGCCTTCGACTGGTTCAACGACAACAAGGACAGCATCCCTGAACTTCAGGCCAATGCCGAGACGTACGGTAAGGACACCTGGGGGATGACGGAAGACTGGGAATCCTGGGGAGAGTCTTACAAGAAGGCTACTGCTCTGGCTGTTGTGAAGCAGTACTTCCAGGTAAAGCACGAAGCCTATGAGGCTGAGAAGCTGATTCCGGTTTACACCAAGGAAGCTGGACAGACTAAGGGTTCACATCCTGGCGCGTACTACACCGACCAGTTCGGAAACAAGTTCTACGCCAAGTGGTGGGACTACGAAGACCAGCTTTCTAACTACCGTCTGGAGATTGAGCACGCCGGTAACCTGATTGGTCGTGCCTTTGGCTTTAAGACGGCCAACAGCAAGCTTGTCAACCAGGACGGTCACTACATGCAGTTGCAGTCCAAGGTGGACGGCATTGGCGACCTTACGGGGTTCGACTACTCCACAATCTCTCCAACGATGCTTGCTGACATCGAGGGTGAGCACATGCTGGATTGGCTTCTCCAGAATGATGACACGAAGGCTGATAACGCCATTGTGACCTCTTTTGGAAACGTTGTAGGTATCGACAAGGCCCGCTCTTTCAAGGACTACGGTGTTGTGGACTGGAACCACGACGCTCCCGATGGAAACCTCTCTATCTACACGCGTCTGTATGACGCAATTAGCCATGGCGACGTTTCTAAGGAGACGATGGATGCCGCCTACAACAAGCTCCTGAAGACGGCTCGCCGGATGCAGAAGGCCGATAACGAGAAGTTCTTCAAGCTCATTGAGGAAGGTTCGGCTAACCGTCCTTCTTGGACCATCGGCTACCAGATTGACGGGAAGACCGTTTCCCAGGATGTCGAGGGATTGAAGGCCGCTTTTGCCGACCAGAAGAGCAAGCTGGTTGAAAAGGTTGAGTCCGAGTGGGCCGTGCTTTACAAGAAGGCAGGCTACGGAGAGCCACCTGAGGTAGTTGTTCCTGCCTTGGCTGAGGGCATTATCTCCGGTATGGACAGCCCTGAGCTTCACGAGCAGGTATTCCAGTCCAAGGCATCTGGTAAGACCGCCATGATTGGTGGTTCACAGGTTATCGGTGGAACGGTTCTGGTTTGGAATGAGCAGGACGAAACCGGTTCTCAGCAGGTAATGGGAGAGGCTTATCTTGCGCCTAAGGCTCAGGAAGAAGCTCTGGCGTTCTTCACAAAGTACGCGGGAGAGTCTGCGCCTCAGGTGGTTTCTACTTCTTTCGCCAACTACGATACATACCAGAACTCTCTTATCTCCGCTGCCAAGACCGTCAACCAGCACTTTGACGACAAGGCTTACAACGCGAGCACCATTGGCGAATTCGATGCCAATATGGAGTTCATTACTAATGAGCTTGCGGAGTGGTCCTCAACCCTTCAGTCCAATTCGTCTGCTAATGGTCTGGACGCCTACAAGTTCAAGACCGGACGTACCGTACCTATGGAGCACTTGCCCCAGTACAAGCTCATGCTGGAGTACTACAGCGAGAAGTACACGCTTGTCAAGAACGCGTATGACAAGCAGGAGAAGGCTCCTGTCGTCAACGCTTACACGACTATCGCTCCAGCGGCGCAGACAGAGATTCTGACGAGTAGCGACGGTACTACCAAGCTGGTATCAATGGCGCAAGGTAAGTGGCTTGTCTCTAACGAAAGCGGAGTCTCACTTCAGGAGCTTTCGGGCGACGAGATTTCTGCGCTGAAGTCTGAGGGATACACGAGCAGTCTGGGTATCGACACGCCTGAAGAGGATGGTACACCGCTGGGCGCTGTCTTTACCAAGAACAGCTACACGCACGAGAAGCACGGAACCCACGACCCCAAGACAAACGTCAAGGTAGTGAACTACGCCTCTGTTTCCTCCGGTGCGGAAGGTCAGGAGTTCCAGGCGACTCTTCCTACAGGAGAGAAGATTTACTGGCGCAACGCTGACCACACAAACACGTCTAGGGGTCAGCACGGAAAGCTGTCGTTCCACATCCCTAACACGGGTGAGCCAACGGCTGTAGCCGCCTCTATGGCGCGCATTCAGGAGTTCATGTCAGTCATGGGCATTGACAACCATGCAGCCGACCACACGGACGCTGAGCTTACCTACTGGCGTGAAATGTACTCCATCCTGGAGAACCGTAACCACGAAGGTGCGAAGAGCGAAAAGTTCTTCAAGGTCTATTCCGAGATGAAGAAGAAGGTCAAGGAAGTAGGAGGCAAGGAGAACCAGTTCCTGGAGAACCTGTCAGCTTCCATGACTCCCGACGAGGAAGTTCAATACTGGCGTGACCTGTGGTCTACGCAGTTCGCTGAGAAGGTCACCAAGCTTGTGGACACCGAAGGCTACTTGCCTAAGTTTGACCACCAGAACATTCAGGACCCTGACCTCTCGACCGGTAAGCCTTACTGGGAGCGCTTTGATGTGACGTTCGATGAACTCATGGAGCGTAACGCCTGGCTGGGCCACTCCTCCGGTAACACGGCTGGAAACCTGGATGAGATTGAGCACGGTGGACTTCTTGGTGGAGAAGAGCGTATTCGCCAGCTTGGAAAGATTTTCACTGGTGGAGGATACGGAAGTAGCTCTCCAATCTCTGACCAGAACAACGGTGCGTCCCACCAGATTTACACCCGTCTGGTAGACGCATCGGGATTGCAGCACTACAACTACGTGCTCAGCCCACGTCTTATGCTCAGAACTAGAACATACGTTCTGACAGGTGACCAGTACGGTAAGCTTGACTCTCGTAAGAGTGATACACAGTCTGACCTCATGGACCTTATTGACAATCACATGGGTGCAGGCGGTGAGTTGATGACACCTCACATGGCTACAGTTCTGGACGGCGTTGAGTTCATCGTCTTCGAGGAAGGCGACCAGTCTAAGCGTGAGGCACAGATTCAGAAGTTGAAGGCCCTTGGACTGGAAACAATTCGAGGACTTCCTATTGAGGAGCGCTTGGTCATGAGAATGAATCTCCAGGCCAGCATTCAGAAGGTGAAAGAGACATGGAAGCAGACGACCTAAAGAAGAGAATCCAGAGCTTCTTTGGTGGCGCATTCCAGGCCATCAGTGAGCGCTCTGATATTGACGCGCGCTCAGTCCTACGTGTAGCAGACAACCGTGAAGACGGCTCTGTCTTCACTACGCTATTTCCGAACCCAGCGATGAGCTATGAGCTATACATCACTGATGTTGAGGAAAAGGACAACTATTGGCTAGTCAACACAGTAAACCGAGGACGCTGGGTATTTCGCAAGCTAGCCCCCGCTGACCTATCTGCCTACAAGGCGCAGATGAGAGGGGATGGCTTCAGTGTCTAAGTTCCTAGTGCATCACACGCTGAATGGGGCTCCTGTAGGTGTCTGGGCATCTGACGGTACTCATTATTACGCCCCACAGGCCAAGATTGCAAGCTCGTATGGCGAAAAAGTTCTGAAGGACGTGGACTTCTCTCGCTGGGAGGATGTTCTTGACACTTGGAGTGGACGAACGCCAGGCGTCTCGGCACGTTGGTCAGACTTCGAAAGTGACGAAGAGTCACTGGAAGCAGTTCTGGAGTCCGTGCTAGATGAGTATGAAGAAAACTGAGCGATAGTAGAACACATGAACGACGAACTTGTTTACGTGCCTGGTGAGGACGATAGCTTTATTCCGCTATCCCGCACCAAGTCTGGTCGTCTATTCCGAAAGCACATTCTGTCTAAGGGAACTCTTCACTATCCTGGCGTCAAGGGCGGCAAGGTAGAAATCACTGATGAATTCCTAGCCAAGCTTTCCGAGAACTTCGACAACAAGGTTTGTCCTATCGTTCAGACTCCTGTAGTGGGAGACAACAACGCTCACAGCGAAGACCCTTTCCGTAACATCGGTGAGGTTGTCGGACTGGAAGTTGATAACGGAAAGCTGTACTCCGTTATTGATGCACGCGATGCGGCTGCGGCTGAGAAGCTGGGTAAGACCCTCATTGGTGCTTCTGCCATGTTGTCCCTGGATTACACAGATACTCGCACGGGAAAGAAGGCCGGTCCTGCGCTTCTTCACGTCGCTATCACAAATAGACCTCACCTGACTGAGCTTGATGACTTTGAAGAAGTACTTGCAGCAAGCGCGTCTGGTATGAGCGATAGTACAACTAAGGCCGTATTGCTTACTGCCGCAACCAATAACACAAAGGAGGGTTCCAAAATGGAACTCGATGAACTGATTGCCGTCGCACGTGACGAGCACGGTATCAACATTCCTGAGCTTCAGAAGGCGGCGGCTGGCGCAGGTTCTCTTGCCAAGCTTTCCGCAGACCTTCAGACTGCTCTTAACGAGACCGGCGTCCTGCGACTTTCTGCTGCCGAGGGTGAGAACCCAACGGCTGAAGACCTCGTATCTGCTGTTTCTCAGCTAGCACAGGACCGAGTTGACCTATCTGCCAAGGTAGACACACTTGTCCAGGAGAGCGCAACTGCCAAGGCCGAGGCTCGTATCGACAGCCTGGTTAAGGGTGGATTCATTTCCCCAGCCAAGCGTGAGTCCCAGCTAAAGCTTCTGCTTTCGAACTCTGAACTGTTCGAGGAGCTTCTGCCTGAGAAGCCATTTGTTTCTCTCTCCGCTGAGTTTGGTGAAGACATCAAGGACGAGGCGCACGACGAGACTGTTTCCCAGGAAATCGCTCGCCTCTCCGCTCTATAAGCGTAATTCACGTCCCTTTACTACCAGCCCTAAAAGGAGAAGACAATGGTAGACCAGATTGGTAACGACATTCCAGCCGCTGGATTTAGTCGTGGTGCCTACATTCAGAACGACGAGATTCTGTACTCGACCGTTGGCTTCACCCAGAAGGGCGTCAAGCTAGCACCGGGTAAGGGTCTCCTACTAGGAGGAACCGTCCTCGCACGCCGCACCTCTACTCGTATGTACGAGAAGTGGACTAACGGTGGTGGCGATGGAACCGGTACTCCAATCGGCGTACTTCGTAAGTCCGTCGAAACAGGAAATGACGTTAACGGACAGGCCTACATGGGCAACGTCGTTATCGCCGGTATCCTGAAGCTGTCTAAGGTTTCTTCCGCCAACGGTGGAGTTACCAACCTACTGACGCCTATGGGCGCTGTAGCCAACGACGTATTCGGAACTTTCAAGTTCTAAGCAGTAGTTCGGGACGCTGAGGGTGCGACTCAGGAGAAATTCTGAGTCCATCCCTGAGTAGCCCGAGGGTCTATGAGCGATAGTAGACCACAGAGGTAAAAACTCAAAAACAGGTCAACCAAGTGACATCTTCGGATGTGGTGCAGACCGGGCCGTTAGGTCGCTGAATCCTTGTAAGAGGCATACCTACCATAGGAGAATCCAGTGCCTGACATTTCACTCTTCCAGCCTACGGTGCTGCTGGGTGTCGTTGAGAAGTTCACGGCACCGGAGACTCTAACGATGCTTAACCGCATCGACAAGACTCCGCACCCGTTCCCAACAGCACAGTGGGACGTAACCCGTGGTAGCCGAGCTATCGCGCGACCAAACGTTCCAAACTCTGAGGCCCACATCGTGCCTCAGCTTGGTCGCGAGACGCTGACTGCTGCCTTCCTCTACCTGCGTGAGAAGAAGGTCTTCAGCCCAACGACTCTCTACTGGGTACGTACTCCAGGTGAGATTGCTAAGGTCAACGCTGAGAAGGCCGTCAAGCGTGAGCTTGAAGACCTCAACCGTCGTTTCGACAACTTCGCTGAGTACGCCATCTGGCAGATGCTCACCGGTGTCATCGACGTCAAGGCCAAGGACGGCGAGGGTGACTCCCCCGACGTTTACGTTGACTACAAGCTGCCAGCTTCCCACAAGCCAAGCGCCGGTACCCCTTGGGCCACCGCTACGCCTCAGCAGATTATTGCTGACGTTCGCGCTTGGAAGCGCCTTGTTGACCGCGATGGACAGGTTCCTGCACGTGAGGCTTATGCTTCTGAGCAGACCATTACTCGCATCTTCGACTCCTTCGCCCTGGCAGGAAGCACCCCAGCGTTCCTTCTGTCTGACCGCATGAAGGACCAGTACTACGGTAACGGTACGCTTCCTAACTTCCTCGGAATTGACTGGCACATCCAGGATTCCGTCTTCGACGCTACTGGCGCATCCTACGGGCCAAACCCAACGGACCCAGGCGCTGAGCAGAAGTTCCTTGCGGACAACCGCATTGTCTTCGGTAACTTCACCGATGGCCGTCCGTTCGAAATGGTTGTCGGACCAACCGCTGACCTTGCTGCACCTCAGGGTTACACGGGTAAGTTCGCCAAGACCTTCTTCGAGCCAGACCCATCGGCTCGCCAGTACCTTCTAGAGTGGCACTTCCTGCCAGTCCTGAACAAGCCTGAGCAGATTGTCTACGCCAACGTCGCGTAAGCTCTACCAGCGGAAGCCCTCACCTTCGGGTGGGGGCTTTCCCTGTTTATCGAGCCGGTAGACTGGTGTACAAAGCGCGATAGTAGAAGTAACGCCATCGCGCTACGCCATTAGAAAACGAGGAGTTATAACATGGCCGCAACACGAAAGAGCGACACAGCCGCCACTACGCTAGATGAGCTTCTTGACATTGGGGGCACTCCTAATGCTCCTGCTGTCGATGAGCCCAAGCCGGGTGAAGAGCAGACGACTGAAGAGCATGACAATGGCTCTGTTGTCGTAGAAGAATCTGAGGAACTGAAGGAACTACGCCGTCAGCTTGCAGAAGCTCAGTCTCAGATTGTTAGAACCATTGACCACCGTCCCGCTCCTGCGGAAACTGCCGAGCAGAAGCAGATTCGCGACCTCCAGGACCAGCTTGCTAAGGCCAATGGTCGCAAGGAGGGTGAACTGGAGTTCGAGGAGAACGTAGAAGGTGGAATCCTAGTCCACTTCCTGGAGGATGGATTCACGTCCAACCAGCAGGTGTTCTATCGCGGCCAGGAGGTCATCTTCGGACCTGAAGCGTATGCCAACACGCGGGACCGCACAGGACAGTCCTGGCTCCACCTGTCGGACGAAGAGCAGTTCGAGCGTTGGGGAGTCGTCAAGTTCCGCAAGGGAGCATGGCCGGGTAAGCGTGCTTATGTTGAGCCCGAGCTTGCGGGTAAGACTGTTTCCTTCCAGGCACCAGCCGTTCGAATCTGAGGTTAGCCGTGGCCGCGTTCCCTACTTTCTCGATTACAGACCTGTCAAATTTTTCTGGTAGGTCTGCTTCGGAGTACGTGAACGCGGCCTACGCTCCCAGTGCTATTGCACAGGCAACTCTTCTTTTCAAGCTAGGTACTTGTCTAGGTGACCGCTGGCCAGATGACCCTACGATGGCTGAGCTAGCTCGCATGGCCATTCTGTCGATGGCTGATGCTATCTATCTGGTGCAACCTTTCCAGACGATTCTTTCCAACCCGTTCTCTTCTGAAACCATCGGTAGCTATTCCTACAGCAAGGTTTCTGGCGCTGTCATGGGAGGACTGCCAACGGGTATTGGCTGGTTCGACGTAGCGCTCAATAAGCTCAGTGTCTGCGACCTGGACAACATTCCCATGGGTGGAGGCATTGAAGCCTTCGAGTGGGATATGCCTATGGGTGACGGTCGTATTCCGGGTAACACTCGCCTTATTTCTCCTATTGACCAGCGACTTCACAGCAACTTTATGCAAGACCCCTCCGAGGGATTCCCGCCAAGTCGTTATCAATCTGAGTATGACGGCGGAAATGTAGGTGACCTAGGCTCTGATGGAAGCCTAGATGGAGGATGGATTTAATGGCAGACACAATTCAGTTCAAGCGTGGAACTGCCGAGCGTTGGGCTGAGGTCAACCCTGTTCTTGCTATTGGAGAAGCAGGACTCGATACGACCAATTTCATTTTCAAGATTGGTAACGGCTCTTCTACCTGGAGTGAACTCCCGGATATCAACATCAAGCCTGATGAGCTAGCGGACATTTTGCTTGCGGTTCAGACGGTTAGAGCCGAAGCAGAAGAAGCAGTAGCTCAGACAGATTCTTCAAAGAATGCTGCCGCAGCTTCCGCATCCGCCGCTGATGTTTCACGGGTGGATGCCGAGGCCGCACGCGCAAGTTCCCAGAGTTACGCGGAAAGCGCTGACGCTTCACAAGAATGGGCTGAGGCGGCAAGGGCAGGGGCTTCCCAGGCTCGTTCGCTCGCTGAAACAGCCAGGGCTGGAGCACAAACCGCCCAAGGGCTGGCTGAAACAGCTAGAACCGGAGCACAAACCGCTCAGACTGCTGCCGCAGACAGCGCAACCTCTGCGTCAAGTAGTGCCACAGAGGCGTCAGGAAGCGCTACAGCCGCTCAGGATGCAAGGACTGGTGCTGAGACAGCTAGAAGTGGTTCAGAGGCTGCTCAGACGGGTGCTCAGGCGTCACGTACGGCTGCGGAAGCCGCTGCTGAACTCTCTCTGGCCGGTCAATTTGTTGGTACTACCATTTCCAGCGCTGGTGTTGATATCAACACACTGCTGACCCCCGGTAGGTACCGATTCTCCTCTGCCGCTGGTACTGCGTCTAGTGCCATGCCCCCTGGACACACTGCTGGCATTCTAGATGTCCTCAATACTGTGCCCGGTGGCGCGGCTATGCAGATTTTCTATCCTTATGGCAACAATGCGCCCGCTTCGGGCATTTTCATGAGGAGAGCGCCAAACACCTTTGGAAGCCCTCACGGGTGGCGCTTCATTCCAAGCACCGTTTTCAACAACCCGACTGACCAGCCAGGCGTCTCGATTTCCCTGACTGACCCAACTTCAAGTGTTGAGCGTCAGGTTCTGCCAACTGGTTCTGCCCTGGGTATCTTTAGCCTTGACGCCGTGTTCCTTCCTGGTCATTACTACCAGTCGAGTTCGACCAACGGAACGATTGCACGAGGTTACCCATATGAAGGCTTCTATGGTGTCGTAGAAGTTGTTGGTACGGGTGGAAGCATCAGCCGTCAGGTAGCTACTGGATTCAACAACACTAACGGTTCACGCATGTTCCAGCGTAACCGAAACACCAGCAATACGGCATGGGGTGCGTGGCAGTTCATGCCTCATCAGCGCGTGACCTCCCCCGTAGGCGAGCCTGGCATCACGGTAGAGACGTGGGATGAGCAAAATAACAGATACCAGGGCGTTATGCCTATTGGTACCGCCCTTGGACTCAATGACCTAAACTCTATTACCCAAGCTGGCAGGTACTACCAGAACACTGCATCTAGTGCTACCACCGGACGCAACTACCCGCGCACGGGCGCATGTTCGCTTGACGTTTCTCTGGCTCAGCCAGGCACCGGGCGCATCATTCAGGAATTGACCTACCACGCCGACACCGTGAGTGGTACGCCAGGAATCTACCAGCGAACCAGCCGAAGCAATAATCAGTGGACGCCTTGGCGCTTCATCGCTCCTCAGAGAATCAATTCTCCTGTCGAGCAACCGGGCCTGGAAATCTTCACCTGGGATGATGTGAACAACCGCGAGCAGTCGGTCATGCCTGGCCCGATTGTCTTGGGTTCCGCCAACCTGAACGACATTACCCTCACTGGCAAGTACATTCAGCCGGTCGGTGGAAGCGCACTTCCCGAGAGGAACTATCCTGCGCTTGTTCGTGGCGTTCTCGACGTGACCACGGTGAACGCCAGCCCCCTGTACCTCGTTCAGAGGTTCACGCCTCAGAGTGGAACAACTCTTGGCGTGACTGGCGAGTGGGTGCGTCGTTGTAACGACCTGGCTTCCCAGGCACCTTGGTCTCCCTGGCGATTCGTTCCTACACAGCGCGTAGACACGACCGCTGGCCGCGCCATCTACACCTACGATGACATCAACGGTCGTGAACAGCGCATCTATGGAGACACCGGTTTCAGGGGAATCTCCAGCCTGTTGCAGAACGGCTGGGTTCTCGGAAGCGCTGGAGGCCTCTTCATTCGCCGCACGGATGATTTGGTCACCCTCATCGGATATAACCTCGACGGAACTGCCGCTACATCCGGGGGCTTCCTGCTGACCGCCGACCTGCCAGGATTCCTTCCTGTGAGTGGGGGACACAGGTTCCTTGTCAGCCGAGACAATGGGACCAACGTGGCAGTAATCGGTGTCTCCAATCAGACCACCGGCAACGTCTCAACTCCCACTGGATTTGTCGTTGGGTCGGTCGCTTACTGGTCCATCTCCTGGCAGACGGCTCAGGCTTGGCCTACCGCTCTTCCGGGCGTAGCTTCCGGCACAATCCCTAACCTCTAAGGAGCAACATCATGTCCGAACTCGCCAACCTTTCGGATGACGAACTTTCTAATCTTTTGAACGCTGTGCTGAGTGAGCAAGAGAGGCGACAGCGTATGGCCCGTGTACCTTCACAAATTGCGGCAATGACTAAGCAATATGTGGAAGATGGTGGTGACAAGAGTGTCATCATGGGTGTGTTGGAAGAAGCTCGTCCTGTCGTAGACTAACGTCGTTTGACTGTTTTCCCAGGTCTAGAGAGTAGACTTGGAAGTTCCCCCAGACGGAAGCCTTGGAGCTTTACACACCCAAAATAAGGAGAATGGCGCATGCCAGATATCGAAATTGACAAGCCCACCATCTTCTCCCTACCGGGTTGCGTACAGTGTAATGCTGTCAAGCGCAAGCTGAAGGAGAAGGGCGTCGAGTACCAGGAGATTGATGCGTCAGAGGTTCCAGACGCACTAACTCTCATTCAGGGAACGTGGGGCTACAAGGCTGCGCCCGTTGTTTACTTCAAAGGAGAGCACTTCACAGGCTATGACCCTGCCAAGGTAGACAACATCATTAGCTCTTACCATTCAGAGGCTGTCGCCGCCTGACGCGATAGTAGAAGGTAGGAGCTAACATGGACCATCTATTTTCGAGTGTTGTCAAGGTGCAGCGTCAATTGAAGACGCGCATCGACGGCGTGCCCGAGGTTACATGGCAGGACGCTGAAGCTCCTCTTAGCTACATCAAGTGCCGACTCGACTTGAACTTCCTGCGTCCCGGTAAGGACATCCCTATGGCTGATAACGCCGGGGTAGCTCCTGACCGAATTGGGGTTATGTTCTGTCGAGCCGGTCTTCCTCTTAAGGCGGGCGACCGAATTGTCACCGTCTCTGGCCCTGTAGAGGGAGTGTTTGACCTAAAGACCATTCCTGACGTGGCTATCGACTACGCCAGCGGTCATCACATTGAAGTTCAAATTGTAGAAACTGTTCAGCGCAATCTTCAGGAGAAGTTCCCGAAATGATTCGACTGACAAGCAACTGGACTCAGGTAACCAAGGAGCTAGACCGTCTAGAGAAAGCTCCTATGCGGGCCAAGCTATATCTTGATGCAGTGCTAGACACGGGCTTCAAGTCAACACAAGCGGCAGTTCACGTCATCACTGGTTCCTTGAAGGCTTCTGGTAAGCATTCTTCAGAAATGAGAGGCGACACCTGGGAAGGTGAAATCTCTTATGGTGGCATTAGCCTAGGGGTGAATAACCCTGTTACCTACGCTATCTACGAAAAGGCAAGAGACGCAGACCACGACTTCTTTGCCCCTCTACAGGCGCTAGACTCGTTGTACGTAAAAGCAATCCTGAAGGCTCTATCGTGAGTGCAAAGCTAGCCCTAGCGGCCACCAACTATCTTCTCCAGCAATCGTCTGTCACAGACCTTGTGGGTGAGGATGAAGCTGGACCCTGGATTTTCTGGCAGGCTCCACAAGCCACTATTGAGAACACCGGAACTTCCATGGTGGTCATCAATTCTGTATCCGGCTGGGGCTCTAATGGTCACAACACTGCGCGATTCCCTCAGCTAGTTGTAGACATCTGGACCGACCCTACTCGTAATAGCGACATGTCTGTTCGGCGTCCAGACGCTGCCCTGAAGGCCGAAGCTGTCTACGTGGCTCTTGACAAGTTCTTGCACCTTGTCAACGCTGACGTTCCCGGTGGAGGCTCAGTGGTGTGGGGAACTGCTGGGGAGATTGCAACTAAGACAGGAGTTCGGATTATCTCATCCGAACGCACAAACGAACCGTCCGTATCCCCAGCCATCAATGATGAAGGTGCTGTCATCGCTACGGTTCGGTACGACGTTTCTATCTGAAACATGAAAATGACCCCTGGAGGGCAACCATGAAAGTTCTTGTCAAGATTCCACTGTCGCCTTTCTCAGGCTATGGAAACGACGGCCTAGGTCTTACCCGCGCTCTGGTGCGTTGGGGCGCTGACGTGTACCTCTCGCCTTCCTCAGTGCAGGCTCCTCTTCCTGAGGACATCGCCATGCTTCTGACTAAGCCTCTCCTCCCACCCTTTGACCTTGTAATCAACCACCATGACCCTGCGGCTCTGCACCTGGAGGAAGAGTACAAGCTTGCAGCAGACACCACCGTGGCTTGGACAATGTGGGAGTACTCTAACTTCGGGAACCTCCCAGGCCGTTCTAAATTGAAGCAGGACTTGAAGTACTACGACGCTCTCATTGGCTATGACGAGGTGTCTTCGGACTGCCTTCGGGACTATGCCTGGAGACACCAGTCTGTGCTTACTCTTCAGGGCGGGTACAACCCAGAAGATTGGCCTGAGTCATCGGAGCGCGACTGGCATTCTGAGCGGTTTGGGTTCTGCATGAACGGACAGCTACACATGCGCAAGGACCCCTTTGTAGCCATCCAGGCGTTCTCTGAATTGAAGAATGACCCTGACGTAGAGTTCGAGGGCGCGGAGCTTCACCTTCATACGACCACTCCAGGACTTCACAGTGCTATGGAGGAGGCCATCCCTAAGCTTCGCATCCACTACGCCATGTGGCCTCACGAGGTGCTTTACAAGTTCTACGAGACTCAGCACGTTCTTCTTGCGCCTTCTCGTGGTGAGGGCAAGAACATGCCAGCACTGGAAATGCAGTCCACCGGTGGAACCGTCATCGCTACCAACTGGGGCGGTCACCGGGAGTGGCTGAACTCGGACTACAACTACCCTCTGGACTACACGCTCCACCCGGTAGATGAAAACAGTCCAGACACGTACAACGCTAGAGCTTCTGTGGAGCACATGAAGGAACTCATGTTGCACACGTATCAGCATCGTGCAGAAGCACAGCTAAAGGGAATGGTAGCTTCCCAGGTCATTCCGAGAATGTGTTCTTGGGATGCTGTTGTGGAGAGGCTATTTCTTAGGCTGAAGGATTCTGTGCCAAATGGAGAGAAGCTATGGGCGGCGGCTCAGTCGTGCAGAGTAGGACGAGAAGATGACTAGTCGCTCAATTGAAGTACGTTGCCCTAATGGGCCACAACGTCTTTTTATGAAATTGAAGATGGAGGGCTCAACCCCAACCATCACTGATGACAACGTAATGGAATTCGCGTGCTCGGATTGTAAGAGGGCTTTGCGCAATGACGGCATCAATGTCATCCGTGTACTTCACCAGTACGACTTCCTTGGTCGCTTTGTAGACACCTATCTTGAGTACTGAGCGATAGTAGAAGTCAGTAGCAATCCTGCTACATCTTTGACTTTCCCAAGGAGGCCCCTGTGGCTACCCCAATCGTAGAAGGTTTTAGCCTTTCTCACGCCGCGATTCTGGACGGTACCACGGGTGCCGAGGCAGTAAACGGTGACATTTACGGTATTCGCTCTGGTTCTATCGAGCTAGACACGGATTCCTATGACAACACTGGTGATGACGCTGTTCTTTCCACGTGGTACTGGTTCAACAAGGCTACCCTGACGGTTCAGTCCGGTTACGTTCCTTTCAACACCATCGCCCTCCTTTCGGGTTCTAAGGTCACGTCTTCCGGTACCGGAAACAACGACTTCTACACCCTCCCTCTATGGGAAGACCGCCAGCAGAACACGACTCCACGCCCAGTTCTGATTCGTGTTCCTTCCAAGGACAAGGACGGTATTCTCCGTACTCTGGACTTCGTTCTCTTCAAGGTCCAGTTCCAGCCAATTTCCTTCGACGGTCCTACTTACAAGGACGGCCTTCTCCTGAACTACACAGGAACGGCTCTTATGTCGGACAAGGACGAAAAGGGTGCTCAGGTTCTAGACTCCCAGTCCGGTCTTCCTTCCAAGGCCATCGGACGACTGGTTAGCCGCCCTCAGGTCTAAGTCTGGTTTAGACTAGACATAATCAAACAACAAGGAGAAGAGTCGCATGACGGCCAAGAAAACATCCGTTGACGTACCTCAGGATGTCGAAGCTCTATCGCCAGAGCCTGACGTGATTACACTTGCGTCAGGCTTTGACGTGCGCGTGGACAAGCTAAAGACCCGTGGCATGTTCAAGCTCCTGAAGATTGTTACTCGCGGTGCGGGTCCAATCATCATGCAGATGAATCTTGATTTCGACAATCAGGAAACATTCTCTGGTCAGCTACTGGGAGTTGTCGTCATGGCTATCCCTGAGGCTGAGCAGGAAGCCCTCGAATTCATCCAGGCAATGGTCACTCCCGCTGAGTACAACCCTGATGTCCGCAAGGACGACAAGGCCGGTCAGCAGAAGAACGTTGAATTGTTCGAGCGACTGGCCCGTGAGCTAGATGACCCAGACATCGCAGACACCTTCTCCATCATTGAGAAGATTGTCGAGAACGAAGCTGGCGACATCCAGGCACTGGGAAAACGCCTAGCGGCGGTTCTGAAGACTCAGTTGGGTTCACTCGCAGCCAAGAACTGATTCTGGATGAGGTCCGTAAGCTGGACCCTGACAGCCTACTAGGCGGATACAGCATCGCCTTTGACCTTGTGTCAAGAGAGTACGGCTGGACGGACGACCAGATTATGGACCTCACCGTTCGCCGCTTTCGTCAAATTACTGCCGCTATTCAGAGGCGTCAGTTCATGGAACGTCGCCAGCAGATTTCACTTATCACTTGGCAGACGCGCCAGCTTGCTTCCTTCACCGCAGGCGGTTACTGGGTTGATGGCAAGAAGGGTAATCCTGCCCTTGATGCCGCTCAGCGACTTGCTTACGATGAAATCGAAAAAGCACAGATTGAAGAATCCGAAGCCCGCACGGGTAAGGGTGGAAATCTCGTATGGGGCAAGAACGAAAAGAACGAAGATGTTGTTCTTGAAATCGTTCCTGACCTCACGTCTGTTCGCTCCGAACTAGATGTTATGGGCGCATTCGGTGACCCCGGCAAGTGGAGAGCGCGATAGTAGAAGTAAGACAGCCGAGGAGGCGAAATGGCAGAGGCTAGAGAGACACGGGTCTTTTACAAGGCACTCTCCGATTTCGCAAACGTAAGCAAGAGCCTTCGCAATATTCGTCAAGAAATTGCCAAGACTCAGGCTGCTGAAAAGGCATTCAACGCGGCTTCTGCCAAGGAGCGTGCCGCTTCTACTCGCGCCTCTACTGGCCGCTCCAAGTCTCTTGCAGCCGAGACAGCGGCACTGAAGGGTGTACTAGCTCTTCAGACCAAGTACCGTGACCGTCAGGCTTCCACGGCTACCGCTGTTGTTGCAGCCACAAAGGCCATCAAGGCGCAGAACACAGCGCTGCTCACTAACGACCGCCGTCTACGTGCTGCCGGGGAAGCTGCCCGAGAGTACGCTACGGCACAGCGCCGCATTAGTCGTGCAACAGGTGTCTCTTCTGACGCCATTCGTACACAACGAGAAGTTACTAAGGCGCAGAAGGAAGTAGCTTCTTCCACACGCGACAAGACTGAAGCCCTCAAGGAAGAGGCGGCACAGTTCGAGCGTACCCGCAAGGCGAGTGTTCGCTTTGTGGAGGACGTGGGTCAGGTAGACGAGGCCACTGGCGAGGTCATCGAATCCACTGAGAAGGTTTCGGAGTCCACCAGCCGTTGGGGCGACATGCTCACGCGCGCCAGTGGGTTCCTACAGCGCTACCAGCGCGACATGCAGAAGACAACGGAAGCGCAGGGTGCACTAGACCGTGCTCGCCTTCGTCAGTCTGATGCAGTTGAGACAGTTCGTATCTCAGAAATGCGTCTGGCTGAAGCTCTCAAGCGTTCTGGTGCAGAATCTTCTCAGGTAGCTGCCGCACAGCTTCGTTTGGATAAGGCCCGCCGTACCGCTGCCGCATCCGCAGACTCTGTGACTGACGCTGTTCGTCGCCTTCAGAACGAGGGCAACCGTCTTCCTCCAGTCTTCCGGGATATTGAAGGCGGTGGTAACCGTCTGTTCCGCTCGCTTCAGCGTTTCGGAAACTGGCGTCCACGTCTTGTACCTCCCTTCATCGCCCTTATCCCCATCATTGGTGCCGTCATCGCGGCTATCAACCCTCTGGTATCCATCCTGGGTACTCTGGGTCCTCTGAGCCTGGGTGTTGCTAGCAGTATCGGTTCTCTGTCTGGTGCCTTCTTGGCGCTGCCGGGAATCCTGTCTGCGGTCGTAGGTGGTATCGCTTCTGTTATCGCATCCTTCGGTGGTGTGGGTGCCGTGTTCAAGGCCTACGGTGCCATGCAGAAGGCAATGGGTAAGAGTAGCGCCCGTGGCGGTGGTTCTGGTGGGGCTTCTCAGGCCGACCGTGCGTACGACCTAGCTCGTGCTGAGTGGAACCTGGCCAAGGCTCAGAAGAACGTTCAGAAGGCTCAGGAGAACCTAAACAAGGCTCGCCAGCAGGCTCTTGAAGACCTCATTGACCTTCGTGAAGAAGTTTCCCGTGCTTCGCTCAACGAGGAGCGCGCTCTTGCCAACCTGGCAATGGCACGTGACGCTTACAACAACGTCATGGCTGACCCTGCTTCTCAGGCAGGAGACAAGCTCGACGCCGCTGTAGCCATCAAGGAAGCTGAAGCTGACCTTGCTGATGTACGCAAGACCAATGTCGAGAATCAGAAGGAACTCAACGACCTTGAAGCCAAGGGAATTGAGAACTCTGAGCGCGTAACAGACGCCAAGGATGACCTCACTGACGCCATGTGGGCAGAGCGGGATGCTCAGAAGTCTCTCCGTCAGGAGCAGACTGGTGGTGCTGCCGCTGCCGATGCTGTCGCTACAGCTACCAACGAGTACGCTGACGCCCTAGCTAAGCTGTCCCCATCTGCGCGTGCCTTCGCTCTTGCCATCATCGGCATGAAGGACCAGTGGGAGGCTTTCCAGCGCACCATTCAGGAAGCATTCTTCGGTCAGTTCGTCAGTGAACTTGACCGCATGCCGCGCATCCTTCAGAGCATTGAGAAGTTCCTGAAGCCTGCCGCTGAGTCCATGGGCCGCTTCGCTCGTAACTTCTTGATTCTTCTTGACTCCCCTGAGTGGGCATCCGACTTCGGAACCATCGGTGAGCAGAACGGTCGCGTTCTTGACGAAATGGGTCGTGGTGGTCTAGCACTAGCTGACGCCCTGAAGGACTTGGTAGTTGCTGCCGGTCCATTCACTGAGTGGCTTGTCGGCTCGCTGGCTGACGGTGTGGAGAACCTTCGTGACCTTGTTGACACAGGTCGTGAGACTGGTGAGCTAGCTGGATGGCTGGAAAAGGTTGCAGGACGCCTGGACCGCTGGTGGCAGGTAATCAAGAATATCGGCTCCACGCTGTTCAACTACAGCGCTGCCGCTTCGGGCTTCGGTGACTGGATTCTAGACAACCTTGTCGAAATGACGGCAGGTTGGGCCGAGTCCGCTCAGAAGGCTCGTGAGGATGGTTCTCCATTCCAGAAGTGGCTAGAGGACATCAAGCCCCTGCTGGGTGAAATCAACGACCTCTTTGGTACCTTCTTCTCTTGGTTCCGTGAAGAATCTATGGACCCAGCAAACATCAAGGACGCTACCGAACTGGTACGCATCCTTCGTGAAGACCTAGGCCCTGCTCTGGGCGGTCTTCTGGATGCCCTTGCTGAGACCAACATTGATGAGAAGTTCGTTGAGACTCTGGCAAGCATCATCGAGTCTCTGACCACCATTATGGAGAACGGTGGAGGGGAAGCCCTAGAGACGTTCTTCGATGTCGTTGAAGGCTTCTTCCAGTTCTTGGCTGATGTCGTCAGCAAGATTCCACCTGACGTTCTTAGCGCCATCCTGAAGGCCGTTGGTGGCTTCGCCGCTATCTCCTTCATCGGTAAGTTCACCGGACTCACAAATCTTCTTGGCGCTCTGCTGGGACTGGGAACGAACGCTTCCGCCGTTGCTGCCCTAAAGGGACTCTTCGGAAAGATTCCAGGCATTAGCGGGCTTTCGTTCTCTGGTGTCCTTGGATTCCTGGGCACCCTTCTGAAGGTCGCTGGTGTAGCTGGAGCTATCGCTACTGTCGTCGGCGGGCTTATTGATGTCGGAGGCAAGTCCTTCGACGCCTTCGAGGCCGTCAACCGAGGCGACGTAAGCGGTGCCAAGAAGAACATCACGAACGTAGACACAGGTCTTGCTTTCACAGCGAACCCTCTTTCTCCTCTGCCAGGTTCTCCGGGCTCTAACCCGCTTCCTGTTATTCGAGACATCGCTGGAGGCATTGACTCCATCTTTGGTACGAACCTGAAGGAAGAACTTCAGACGTTCATTGATGAGTCTCTGGTTGAGTTGTCCAACTTCGTTGAAGAAGTCGGCACTAACTGGGACAACTTCTGGAATGGTATTTCCGAAGGCTGGGCTACGTTCTGGGAGAACATGGGCGACCCAGAATTCTGGAACGGCCTCGGAGAGGGCCTAGGGCAGTTCATCCTTGATATCGGCACCAACTGGAACAACTTCTGGGGCGGTATCGAAGACGGGTGGAACCTGTTCTGGGGAACTACCCTTCCTGAGGCCTGGAACCAGTTCTGGGGAGAGACAATCCCAACCGGATGGTCGAATTTCACTACGTGGCTGAGTAACGAGTGGAATGGATTCTGGGGCGGCCTGAAGATGGGCTGGGATAACTTCTGGAATCTTCTTTCCACAGGTCAACTGTGGGCCAACGTTCAGAACGAACTGACCAACTTCGGAAACACTTTCCGCACCGGATGGGACAACTTCTGGAACGGATTGGGTGACGGATTCGCTCAGGTCGTCAACGGTATTGGTACCGCGTGGGCCGGAATCCAGCAAATCTTCGCTACGCCTGTCAACTGGGTCATCCAGAACGTCTGGAATGGTGCTGTTGTACCGTTCTGGAACGGTGTTGCTTCTAAGCTCGGCTTCGCTCAGCTTGGATACGCAGGACTCATTGGGGCTCAGCCTGCCACACCTCAGCGTGTAGCTTCGCCTCGCAGTGGACGCCAGGCGTTCGCTGGCGGTGGTGTGTACGGAGACAGTGGTGTGACTCCTGGGTACACTCCAGGTCGAGACGTTCACCGTTTCTACTCCAACACAGGCGGTATTCTGGACCTCTCTGGTGGCGAGGCCATCATGCGTCCAGAGTTCACGCGCGCTGTGGGTGGAAAGAAGGGTGTCGATGCCCTCAACGCTGACGCCATTCGCGGCTCCATGCGAGCATTCGCCAAGGGTGGTACGACTGACTACCTGAAGCCAGGTAACCTACGTAACTCCAACCAGAAGTCCACAGGCACCAACAAGAAGGCTGATGTCGGTGGAGACGTTTGGGATGTTGTCGGCGGTGTCGCCAAGATGTTCTCCGACCCTGTTGGATGGGCCAAGGAGCAGATTGGTAAGCTTGTCAACCCACTTCTAGGTGGTATTCAGAACAACGAGTTCGGTCGAATGATGGCCGCTGTTCCTGGCAAGTTCATTGAGAACATCGGTGGCTATGTCAAGAACTCGCTAGGTTCTGTCGGTGGAGCAATCGGAGGTGCCGCTAACGCTCTCGGATGGCAGAAGCAGTGGGCCATTGTCAAGAGCCAGTTCCCTGGTGCCAGCCTAAACTCTGCGTTCCGTCCAGGTGCTATCACCTCTACGGGAAGCAAGTCTTACCACGGTCAGGGTCGAGCCATCGACGTTACGCCTTCCATGGCTATCTTCGAGTGGATTCGTTCTAACTTCCCGAACTCCCGTGAGCTTATCTACTCCCCAGCTAACGGACGCCAGCTTCAGAATGGTGCTCCAAAGTTCTGGGGCGAGCCAGTTCGTAGTCAGCACTTCGACCACGTTCACTGGGCCATGAAGCAGGGTGGTATCTTCCCGAAGCTCTATGACAACGGTGGAGTACTACCGCACGGTGGCTATGCCTACAACCAGTCTGGTAAGCCAGAAGCTGTTCTGACGAACGAGGAATCTCGTGGTCTGAAGGCTCTGCTTGCAGGCTCTGGCCTGAGCACCGGAACCAACGTTCTGGGCTCCAGTGCAGCATCTGCGTTCCAGTCTGCCCCGGCTCTTCAGGACTACTCAGTCAAGATTGAGAACTTGACAATCAACAACCCTGTACCTGAGAAGGTTTCGCTTTCCCTGCCTAAGAGCATCCGTCAAATGGCATACATGAACCAGGCACGTTCTGGCAACTAAGCAAGTACACTAGAAGAGGAGGCTTGAAGCCGTGGCGCTATCTACAGCAACGTACTGGGACATTAATGGTGTCCCTCTTCAGACGTATGCCTATAACATCACGACCTGGGGTGGCGACCTTCAGGCTCCTCCTCCTCTTCGAGGTGATGACCTCACGATTCCATATCGTCCAGGTCAGGTCTTGCAGTCCCGTCGTCCTGATGGTCGCTCCATCAGTTTCAACATGTGGGTTGTCGGTGCAACCCTAGACGGCAACGTTCCAGGAAACGCCACCATGCGGGCAGAGTTCGAGAAGAACTTCAGCATGCTCCGCAACCTTTTCTGGAACCAGGGCAAGCCCGTCACGGTGACAAAGCGCTGGCAGGATTATGACACAGGCCTTCTTCAGACGGCCTCTGCACGCGCCATCTTCTCCAGTGGAATCTCGCCTACGATGCACGGCAGTCTACGCGCCAGCTTCTCCGTAGAGCTATACCTGGCTGACCCATTCTTCTACGGACCTGAGGTCACGGTAACCTTCCCATCCAGTGCATCTTCTGCTGCGGTCCCTACTGTCAAGGGTGACTACGAGACAACGCAGATTCTTGTTGATGTTCAGGGAACGCGAAACAACTTCCGGCTTACAAACAGCAGTGAGGGCGTTTACGTTAACGTGAACCAGAGCTTGGCTTCTGGTCAGATTATTCGTCTTGACATCGACAACTGGACTGCCCGTAAGAACCCTGCTACGGATAACACCAGTGTCATTTCCTCTGTGACCAACCTAGGACACCCGTTCTGGTTCGTCCTACGTCCAGGCCCGCAGAGCCTCACCCTAACGTCCTCTTCTGGCTCAGCCGGGGCCACGTTGAAGTACCGTCCTAGGTGGTTGTAATGGCTGATACATGGCTTGATATTTGGTCGGGTATCTGGGACATCTACTGGGGTATCCAGGCTCCCGATACTTTCGCAGAAGACTCTACCTACTACAACGTTCAGGTTGAGATTTACAAGGACAATGCTCCTAACACGCTTGTGGACATCATTCACGCTCGTGTGGACCCTACGGCGCTATCTGAGATTCGTGCGCACGGTGCCGGTAGCTTCAAGGTCTGGAAGTACGAAAGCAAGATTCTTCAGAACCCTTCCCTGCTCGAATACCGCAACTATGTGCGTATTCGACTGAACGGCCAAGTCATCGGTGGCTTCGTTATTTACACCCGTAAGAGTGTCATTGTCGGCGCGGGTGAAGAGGCCGAAGAAATGTGGGAGATTTCTGGTGAAGGCCCACGCTCTTGGTCGAGGGACGCTATTGTCTATCCGGCCAATGGTCTTCGAGCTACTTCTGCGGACACTCGCTACTTCAACTTCGCGACTGAGCAGGGCATCTGGTATGTTCCCTCTGCCTGGCAGGACGCTACAAACATCGCTCGCTACAACAGTGGATTCCACTGGTGGGGAACCGCTCCAGCTAACTGGCCGGATGCTCCCAATGCGTACTGGATTTGGAACCAGGCCAGTACGCCTATGCCTCAGGGCTACTGCTACTTCCGCTACGAGTTCACGACGACCGAAGCGGCATCTTACTCTTTCTTCTTCACGGTAGATGACAAGGGTGAAGCTTACGTAGACGGTGAGCTTCTTATGACCACCGCCGACCATTCCTGGGAGGGTACTAACCGCCTAGACTTTGACCTACAGCCTGGTAATCACGTTATCGGTGTCAAGGCATACAACTACCGAGGTGACGCCCCTGGTGCTTTCATCGGTGCGTTGTTCAAGGTAGGCGACCCGTCTCAGCCAACATCGGCACAGCTTCTTCACACCACAGGTCAGCCAGGTTGGAAAATCAATGCTTACCCGACTGTAGAACCGGGCTGGACTGCTGGTGACGTTCTCGTTACGCTGATGAATGAGGCCAAGGCCCGAGGTGTCCGCTTCGCGAACAACTTCACTCTGACGTTCAGCGCCACCGTCGACTCCTCTGGTCAGCCGTGGGGTGACCCTGTGCCCTGGTCCTTTGGCACGGGCTCGACCTATGAAGATGTTATTGACGCCGTAGAAGAGCTAGGCGCAGACGTTTACGTTGACCCAGGCACTCTCAACATGTATGCGTGGAGAAAGCGCGGGGTTGACCGTAGTGTTGCCGCTGCGAACGGTGGCCCTGCCATCATTCTCTCTGCTGGTCACAATCTTCTTTCTGCTGATGAAACCGGGCAAGCTGAGATTGTCAACACCCTCATTCTGAACTCTAATGAGGGCTGGAGCGAGCAGATTGTCAACCCTGCTGAGTCTGCTTCCGTGGCAAAGTACGGTCGTATTGAGTCACAGATGGCCACAGGTCTATCGACTTCAGGTGCAAAGCCTCTGGTTGATGAACTGTTCCGTCAGAAAGCCCTTCCTGAGAAGAGCGCCACGTTCGAAATCATCCCTGTAGAGGGAATGATTCCTTTCCTAGACTTCAATGTCGGTGACATCATTTCTGCTCCAGGTGAAGTGCCTGGGGTTCTCGAATCTCGCCGGGTCATGTCGATTTCTTTCACAGAGGACTCGAACACTGGTCGTCCAATCTTTGCTATCGAGTTCGACACAATCTTCAAGGACCGTCAAGCTGAGCTAGAGAAGTGGATTTCCCGCGTATCTGGTACATCAGCCATCGGTGGAGGATTTGCCAACAGTTCTAACCTTCCCCCGACTGTCATCAACCAGCCGCCAGGAAGCCCTCTAGGAAGCGTTGCAGACGCTCCTACGGGCCTTGTAGCATCGTCCGTGGGTAAGTGGACCGACGCGGGTACTGAGTCCGCAGACTACGGCCTGGTGTGGAACCCCGTTATCACGGGTACCGGCTATGGCACTATCGAGATTCAAGAATATGAAGTATGGGGCCGTCTCCTACCTAACACGGAATCCACTCTTCTAGCTGTCGTCTTCGACTCGATGGCCTACCTGTCAGGCTTCCGTCCAGGTGACGAGTGGGCCTTCAAGGTTCGTGCTACCACCCGTACAGGCGGTCCAGGTCCCTTCTCGACGGAGGTCGGACTGGTCGCTGCCGCGCCTGCTACGCCTCTTCTAGCTCCTTCGGCTCCTATCCTGACTTCCAAGCTGGGCACTGTAAACATCCGCTGGGATGGCTTGATGGGTGGCGCTCCCGCACCAGGCTACTTGCGTAGAGTACGAGTAGACCGCATCCGCACGGGTGTTACATCCGGTGTATGGCAGGAAACCCGTCGTAACCTCTTCATCAACCCTGAAGCTCGCACAACGACCAACTTCAGTACATCGGCTGCGTTCACGCTCTCCACTGTCACCGACATGCCTGGAAGCATCAACACAGCGGTTCGTGCTACCCGTGTTGACAACTCGAACTCTCGTGTCATTGAGCTTCGTCTGGGTACAGCCCTGACCGCTAGCACAACCTTCCGTTGGCGGTTCCGCGTGCGCTCTTCCCACGCTCTGGGTGGAGTAACGCTAAACCTACGTCCTGCGGTTGCCAGTGCAACAGGTTCTGTCCTGGGAGCTTCTGTAGACCTTCCTGCCGGTGAGACAGTTGTGGACTTCGTAGCCACGACAAGTGCAACTACTCCTTCCACGTCGGCAGGTCTGGCAGTCGTCAAGAGCGGTGCACCTACTGGCTACACCATTGACGTCACTGAAGTACTGGTGGAGAAGGTCAATGTTGCCGAGGGCGACTACTTCTCTGGAGCTACGACATCTACTGACCCCAAGACGCGCTACCGCTGGCTGGGAACGGCTCAGGCTTCTGCGTCCGTCGTGGAATCTACGGACTCCTGGGTAGAAGTAGGCTCTATCATCGCTGGTTCGATGATTGACACGTCTGTCGTAGTAGGAGGGGCGTACGATTACCGCCTAGTCGGTATGGACCCTTACGACGTACCATCGACTCCTTCGGCAAGTTCTTCTATCGTTGTCAGCGGCGTTGCTTCGGGAGACATCACTGGAGCGCTACCTAGCAACAATCTTGTTTTCAACGGTAGCTTTGAGGACGACCTGAACGGTTGGCAGGTTATCCAGCGCTACTCTGCTGGTGCCTCTGCGTCCATCATCACTTCCCCCCTTGCGGGAGCTAAGGCGCTTCAGCTTGTCCGAGGCTTCGAGCCAGACGGTCTGGAAATCGACCTCGTAGTCGGACAGACTTCTGACCGGTACATCCCCATCGGACCCCAGGGCATCAACGCTGGGTACTACGTGTCTGCTCGCGCCAACGCCACGGCGTCGGTGGTTAGTGGATTCTCCCTGGTGGCTTACTACTTCCTGGGTGACAAGACCACACCGGCTTCCGAGGCGTATGACATTGTTGCGCCCGCGTCTAACCTAACCACGACCCCCGCTCTTTTCGTGGGTAAGGCAGTGCCACCTTCTGACGCTAAGTTCATGCGAATTGCTGTTTCAGCAACGTCAGCTAGTGCCACTATCAGCGTGGATGACGTTGTGGCACGTGAGATTATCACCACGGCCATGCTGGGCGAGGAAGCGGTTACCGGAGTCAACATTTCTGGTGGTTCCATTACGGGTAACCACATTCAGGGTGAGACTATTGAAGGTCGCAACGTAAAGGCTGAGACTTTCACTGGTGACCACTTCATTGCGGGCTCCATCACTGCGCGTGAGATTTCTGCTGACGTGGGCCAGAGTTTGGACATTTCCAGCAACCAATCGGTCAACATTCTCATCCAGCGAGACAATGCTCTTCAGGGTGACCTCAACAACACCAAGACGGCTGTTACCGACCTTCAGACGTACTATTCCTTCGGTCCCGAAGGTGCCATCATCGGTAAAACCGATAGTGCTTTCAAGTTGTTCTTGAAGAACGATAGGATTGAGATTATCCAGGACGGCGTAATCGTGTCTTACTGGGAAGCACAGAGAATGGTTGTTCCCTCCTTCGTTGGTCAGGAAGTTGTTTTGGCTAAGCACAAGCTAGAGCAGTATGGCAACGGAACTGTAGTAAAGGCTGTTTAATGACTGACAGAATTGGCGTATCTAAGAGTGGTCCAGCCACATCTTTCTACCTGGAGTGCGACCGGGTAGGGCAGGACATCAACGGTAACTACACGACGCTGAAGTTCCGTCTCCGTAACGTCAGTGGTCCAGGTGCTACCTCAGGTTCTAACTACGCGGGTCAGGGATGGCAGAGAGGTTCTGTAGACGGCTCAGGCCAGTTCGGTGAGCACTACGGAAACCCGTTCCTTCCATCAGGCTATGGTAACGGCGCTGTTCGATGGAACGACGGCGACTGGTACATGAACATCGGCCACAACGCCGATGGTGGTCGGGGTGGCGTAACGCTCCGTATGCATTTGCAGTACGGTTCTATCAACGAACAGCACACTGCCTGGTTTGACGATTTCCCTACAATTCCACGTACTTCTTCTCCTTCGTGGATTAATCCGGCCTACGACAATCTGACGCTAGGTTCTAATGCCTATCTGGTGATGAACCGTGCCTCTGCGAGCTTCACTCACACGGCTGACTACTACTTTGGAAATGCTTCAGGCCGCGCCTTCACAGGTGTTGGTCATGATGCAAACTGGACTCCTCCGCTTTCTCTAGCGAACCAAATCCCTACCTCCGATACCGGTGTAGGAACTCTGCGTACACACACCTACAACGGCGGAACCCTGATTGGCTGGGTAGACCAGCTTTACCGTGTCTACGTTCCGTCTTCGGTTGTTCCCACATGGTCAGGAAATCCCACCCTTTCTGAAGGTACTGCGGGAGTTGCTGCCAGCGTTGGGGCTTACGTGCAGGGTATCTCTACTCTGAGCTATTCCATTTCGGGTGCTGCGGGTGCTCTAGGCTCGACTATCAACACTCAACGCATGTCTGTCGCTGGGCAGAACGTTGAGGGCGCATCTGGAACATCTGCACCTATCGCGGCTTCTGGAACAGTTCCTGTCACCTTCCTTGTTCAGGACTCTCGTAACCGAACAAAGACAGAAACAAGAAACATCACGGTACTGCCGTATGCTTCTCCCTCTGTGTCTAACTTCCTCGTTCAAAGAGCCCTTTCTGACGGAACCGTGGACGTAGATGACGGCACCTACTTCAGGGTTCAAATGGCCGCTGCTGTGCAGTCTTTGATGAACACGACACAGCGCAACATCATGCAGTTGAAGATTTACACTCGTCTTCGTGGAACGACCGCGTGGACGCTGAAGAAGACCATTACTCCTGCTGCCGGAAAGATTAGCTGGAACAGCATGGGTGGCGGTGCTGACCCTGTAGATGTCATTCCCGGACCTTTCGACATTGATAAGTCCTATGACATTCGCATGGAGGTCATTGACCGTTACAACACGTCTGCCGCTATTTCTACAATTACCGTTGCTGCTATCTTCATGCACTGGGCACCGGCTGGTCTGGGCGTGAATAAGTACCACGAACTTGGTGCCCTGGATGTTGGTGGGCAGATTTACCAGAATGGGCTAAAGGTCCACGATAAGACGACCAAGTTCATGAAGCCTACGAACACGAGTCCCGATTGGACGTTCGACCCACTAACAGGTCGCATCAACCTAACTCCGGGTACCCGGTCTTGGAGTTTCGATGGAATCTTCACGCCAGAGTTCAAAAGGTACCGAATCAACTACAGCTACTACACCGGAGACGAAAACGGTGCGTGGATTAAGCTGCGGAGACTAGGGTCTGATACTGCTGGAGGTAACAACTACAACCAGCACAGCATCTACGGAAGTAACACCACCGCACTGACGCAAACTACTTCTATGGGTATCCCGCAAATTGGATTCCCTTCTATGGGTGCTCAAGGTCACTCCGGTTACATTGAAGTGTCTGAACCTATGACGACGGAAGGTAGCCAGAACCAGAAGAGGTTCGAGTGGCGAGATACACACTTTGGTATCGCCGGAAACACCATTGGTTCCGGGTGGCTGGGAAACAACGACACCGTGGCATATGACGGCTTTACCATTAGCTTGTCTAACCTTACGATGAACGCTGTAGGTAGTGGGTCTGCCGCCTGGATTAGCGTGACTGCCCTCGCCTAAGCGCGATAGTAGAAGGCAGGGGCATGTCTACCCCCCATACGAGGAGTCCCCAATGAACGTTATTAGAAACTGGTTTACGCCAGCGACTCGTGAGAAGCTGTATACAGCCATCGCGGCACTGGCTCCTATCCTTGTCACCGCAGGACTAGTCCTGCCCGGACAGGTTGAGCCAATCATGGCTATCGTCGCCGCTGCCCTACAGGTCTTCGGTGGTGCTCTGGCTCTGTTCAACCTGAAGCCAACTGAGGCTGCCCGCTGGTTTGGTACTGCCGGTCGTGCAACTATCTACGGTCTGGCTACTACGGTAGCTGCTTCCGTTGTTGCTCTGGGTATCGTCTCTGGTGACTGGGCCAACATGGCGCTACAGTACACATCCTTCGGTTTGACTGCCTTTGCTGCTGTACTGGCTGTCATCACTCCTAAGGAAGTACAGTTCGACGCCAGCGAGATTGCAACACCTGTTGTTGCAGACGCCGTAGTTGTCAACGACGCTGTTATCGAGACGGCTGAGCCCGTCACGGTTGAGGTCAAGACAACCGAAGATGTTGCAGTAGAAGAAGGACACAACGGCGACGGTCGCGACATCTAATTCCACACCAATAGGGCTAAGGAACAACTATGCCAACCTACTCATTCGAAACCACAATCTCTCCTGGTGATTCCGGGCAGACGGTGTGGGCGAATGCTGTAAGTGCTGCCCTAAACGAACTGGGGGGCTTGCTGAACAATGGTTCTACAAGCTCCCCAGGTGTCGTTGAACTTGCTACACAGACTGAAGTCAACACAGGTACTGACGCGACCAGGGTTCTTACACCTCTCACTTTTCAGACTCGCGTGAGTTCTCTTCTCTCAGGGAAAGCAAACACCGTTCACGGTCACGCCCTGACAGACTCCAACATCACAGGAATCCTACCTTTCGCACAGATTCCTACAGGAACGACAAGCTCGACAGTAGCTCTAGGTGACCACACTCACACCTCAGCGAGCGTTACGGACCTCACAGAGGCTGTACAGGACATCGTAGGCGCGTTTGTCGTAGCCGGTGCTAACGTCACCGTTGACTACAACGACACGTCTAACACGTTGACCATTTCTGCCGCTGGTGGAAGTGGTGGAGGTGGCTCGACTGCCTGGGGTGGCATTACTGGAACGCTGTCGTCTCAGACAGACCTTCAGACGGCTCTCAACAACCGTCAGCTAGTGACTGCTGCCTTGACAGCCTTCCTGGCCGCTACAACTGCGGGTATGGTAACCCGTACAGGTACCGACACATACACCACCCGTACCATTACCGGGTCCACGTACATTTCCGTTTCTAACGGTTCAGGTGCCGCAGGTAACCCGACTATCTCTATCACGGGAGCTATTCCGGTAGCTAACGGTGGAAGCGGTCGTACAACGGCAACCACGGCTTATGGACTTATCGCTGCGGGTACGACAGCCACGAGTGCTCAGCAAACTATCGCTCCAGGAACCGCAGGCTTCTTTCTTAGGTCAGGTGGAGCGTCCGCGCTCGCCGCCTTCGCGGCTATTGCTCAGTCAGATGTAACAAATCTTGTTACCGACCTAGCCGGTAAGGCCCCAACGGTTCATACCCATGCGCAGTCAGATGTAACAAACCTTGTCACTGACCTGGCGGGTAAGGCTGCAACGGTTCATGGCCATGCGCTAACTGACGCCAATATCACAGGAATCTTGCCTATTGCGCAGATTCCTACCGGAACAACAAGCTCAACGGTTGCTCTTGGTGACCACACGCACTCCACGCTAGCTCCTTTGGCGTCTCCAGTTTTCACAGGTGACCCGACTGCCCCCACTCCTGCAACTTCCGACAATGACACGTCTATCGCTACGACAGCTTTTGTCAAGGCTGCACTTGCTGCCAGCGTATGGACGGGTACTCAGGCGCAGTATGATGCTCTAGGCTCTTACACGGCATACATTTTCTACGCAATCGAGGGATAACCTATGGCCATCGCATTCAGCGGCGTAGGTGTAAACAGTGACACAAGCACCACCACTCTCAACGTAGATACTCCTGCCATCCCATCAGGCGGTATCGGACTTGTCTGGATTCTTCTTCAGACGGGAACCCCTCTTACTCCTCCTTCGGGATGGACTGAGGTAGGTACCGCTCTTGTTTCTGGTTCTGCTTGGACACGTTCTTACAAGCGCACGACGCCCATGTCTGCTGCCTCTGTTGCGTGGACCCTGCCTGTCGCTCAGGCTTGGGGTCTGGCAGTTTCTTACTCGGGTTCTAACGTAGATGTCAGCGGCTCCCCCTACGATTCTCACAACGGTACTTCCGCTAGCTGGGCACAGAGCGCTGCCTTCACAACAGCTTCTCCCATGTTTGTGGCCACGTGGGGAACCATCTACGCTGCTCGAACCTACGCCTCTCAGCTAACGTCCGGTACCATTACAGCTAGTCAGACGCTTCGTGCATACGAAACCATCCCACTGGCTTCTATGCGTCAGTTCATCTTTGACGCTGCTATTACGTCCGCTTCTTCTGGACGTATGCTCACCGACTTCTCCGGGTCGAACACGACCTCCACGGTGCGCTCTATCGCTCTAGTAGAGTCCGGTGGCGGTGGAGACACAACTGCTCCAGCAGTAGCCATCACGGCTCCATCAAACTCATCTAGCCAGTCCGGGACTATCACTGTTTCTGGTACGGCAACGGATGCTGTAGGCGTCTCACGTGTAGCAATTCTTGTTAATGGCGCGGAGGTAGGAGACGCGACACTAGGCTCTGGCACCTTCAGCTACTCCCTGGACACAACGCTTTACACCAATGGTTCCACTTCGCTGGTAGCCAAGGCTTACGACGCGGCGGGAAACGTAGGAACAAGCTCTACGGTCACTGTCACGCTGAGCAACACCGCGCCTACAGTACCGACCTACATTGGTGTAGGCGCGTGGTGGGAGAACAGCGACACCAGTTCAACCTCAGTGACGCTGAACCTTCCTCCGTACAACACTGACGACACTGCCGTAGCCGTTATTGGATTCTTCGCCTCAGGGGCTGTAACACCTCCTGCTGGCTGGACTGAAATTGGTTCTCAACAGCAAGAGAACTTGATTTTCTACCGCACCTTCCGTCGTACATTCACTACGTCAAATGCTTCAGCTTCCACCGTCACCTTTACGGTACCTGCTTCCGCTGGTACCGGTACGGGATTCTCTAAGGGCTTTGTCTTCCGAGGAGTCAACACTGCTGGTGTCACCGTTGCGTACTTTGACAACAACACAAGCTCTTCGCTGTATGCAACCCCACCTATCAATGGTGCCGGTATGTACGCTAACGTTGCGCTGGCTTTCAGCACGGTAACGTCAGTAGGAACATTTGGACTAGTCTCTGGTACGGCTACCTACACGGGTACTCAACGCTCTTTTGAGCCTGCTCTGGGTGGAAACTACCGAGCTATCACAAGCACCATCGTTGCCACGGCTGCATCCAACGCAGTCTTCCAGGGTAACTTTGGTGGCTCTACGACATCAAATACGTTCTTGTTCTACCTGCCAGGCTCAGGAGTAACACCTCCTGTTGAGACACCTTCTCCTCTTTACCAAGGAACCGTTGGTCCACTGGACCGGCTGTACTATCAGAACCACAGGTTGGACCGCCTGTACGTAGGCACCAAGCTAGTCTTCTCTAGAGACGGTGCAGGATTTGGCGGCTCTCTTCGTCAGTCTCAGATGCCTACGATGGAGACAGCTTGGACGATGGCTACGGCTCCTACGGCCTCTAAGAGCACCACCGCAACACTGGGCACGACTCTTGTCCCCATCACAGACTCGAATATCGTTCTGACGGGCTCAGGCAAGGGAACGTCCTTGGAGCTTGTCTCCAGTGGTTACTACCGCCCTCCATTCGTCGCTGACACAGGAACACCTTCTAGCTCTAACCCGCGCCAGCTTTCCCCATGGGGGCCAAGGTTCCGTACCAATGCCACGGAGATTGAGATTGCGCTGCGTGGACGAGCCGATATGGTCGCCACCGGTAACACATCTCTGCATGTACCTGTTCGTGTAAAGGTAGATGGCAAGTGGACCCAGAACTATGGCTACATCAAGAATGATGGAACGCTGGGCATGGAGAATGACCCGTTCATCCTTGGCCAGGGAACCGCAGGTTTCTTGAAACTAGTCTTCCCTACTGCTGTGTACCGCACCATCGAAATCACGGTGCTGTGTGAGCTTGCAGGCATCCGTGTAAACTCGGGCGCTTCTTTCCAGGCTCCTCCTGCAATCGGGCACACCATTGCATTCATCGGTGAGTCTGGTTCTTCCGGTCTTAACCACATGACTGGTGAGTGGGGACATACGTCCCCTCAGGGAGACGAGGCGTACGCTACGTACTCTGGTGTACACAGCTACATCAACTACATCGCCCACTCTCTCGGGTACGACAACTGGTTTAACGCCGGTTCTTCTGGTTCTGGATACGCTCGTAACGGTGACACAGTTCCCTATGCGAACTCCACACGTCTGGCAGATGTCATTGCTAGAAACCCTGAGACGGTAATCATCGGCTCTGCCGGTAACGACCTGAACAACAATGTCGCGGCTTCCACTGTTGGGTCTGCAAGTGACACAGTTTTGAGCACACTACGCGCCGCTCTTCCTAACGCATTGCTCATCACGAGCAGTATCGGACCTAGCACACAGTGGACTCAGGGTCCAGCCGTTGACGCTGCTTTGAAGACAAGCTCTCAGACATACGGGGCATGGTTTGTTCGTCCGTACTACAGCGCCACAGTCGCGAACGGTCAAATCTACAACCCATCAGGCACACTTGTTTCGACCCTAACTCCATTCGACATGAGTCCCTACGTTTCCAGTGACGGGCTCCACCTGTCACAGGAGGGCTCCATGCTTCACGGCAAGGCTTTTGCTCCATTCATGAAGGCTTGTCACCCTGCCTAAACCCTCTTACGAACCCTCGCTGCGTGTAAGTTCAAGCGATAGTAGAACTTGAGGGCAACGTATTCGTCTCTCGTTCTCTGAGGAGGGACATGAAGAATCTCAAAAGGCTACGAGTCAGGCACTACGCCTGGTCAGTAGTGCTGGGTATCGCAGGTATCTGGTGGCCGCTATTCATCATCGCGTCTCCACCAGAGTCTTTTGTGCAGGGTCGTGTTGACACACTCATTCTGAATATCTGCATGTCGGTTGCTGTGGTGGGCTCCGCCACAAAAATCTTGGGTTACTTGGCCTCACAATTCCCAGGCAGAGTAGGGGTATTGGGTGTTTCTGTCGAACTCGTGGGACTCATTCTGGCGGCGGTTGGACCGTTTGCTTATATTGCGTCCAGTCTTGCTTTGATTGCAGACGGCGAGGCTAGATTCAACTCAGCTGTTATCTTTGCTATCGCAATTCTAGCCATGTACTTGTACCGCGCCATCATTATTGTTCCTCGATTCTTCTTCGAAGCACACGACACGGCTAAGGATGAGACAGCAGAGGAAGAAATCTAATGGACCTACTTAGCCTTCTCCTGGGTAGTGGAGTCGGTGTAGCTATTGTTACGGCGGCTTCCGTTGTAACACAGGTCATTCTCAACAAGAAGCTACGCACGCCTGCTGACCGTACCGCTGAGGTCACTGCCGTCCTGACATTCTTCAAGGAAGGTATTGCTGACAGCCGCGCTGACCGCTCTGCCTTGGAAGAAACTACCAAGGACTTGCGCGAATACATTTCTCAGCTAGAGAAGAATTCTCGTGAAGGCTTCGCTCTGCGCGTCAAGCTGGAAGAGCGTATCGCGGACCTTGAACGTCGTATCAAGGACAAGGAAGACCGCATCGCTTACCTGGAGCAGGAGCTTCTGAGGTACACGACTCTGGCTACAGGCGCTTCTCTAGACGACACCGATAACCCGTATTCTCGACGCACTGTATAGGATATTCGAACAAAGATTTCGTACACAGGTGCTACACTAGAGCTTGTGGCGAAAGACTTTGATGTATCCCCGTTCCGCGACCTTCTTGTAGAAGCACGGAAGGCGTTCCTAGCTGATTCTGCCTACGCGATTGCTGTAGCGCGACCCGCTGGGGCGCTAGCCGCGCGCAGGAAGGACAAGGAGTCTCCTGACATGTTGACGACCTCAGCCGTATAAGAGTCAGTGCAGTCCTACGACGTTAGAAATTTCAGCGACCAGAAGCGAGAAGAACTGGCCGCTCGCCTACGTGTATCCACAGACTTTGCTCTTCCTAAGCTAGATGTCTGGAACTACTCCCCTTGCCGTCAGCATGCCATCGGCTGGGTAGAGAAGTTCTGGGATGAGGAGAAGCAAGAGGAACGTCACCGCACGGTCTATGACCGACCTCTACCAGGATGTAGAAAATGCGGCATTCTCTTCCGTCAGCACCAGCGTGTCGGAATCATGTGGATGTACATGAAGAAGCGAGGACTCCTCGCAGATACAATGGGTACGGGTAAGACCATTCATGCCGGTGGATTGCTGTCGATGCTTCACCAGACTGGAGAACTAGGGTCTGTCGGTCGAGCCCTCATCATCCCTCGCGCTCCTGCTATCGGGCAATGGAACACAGAGCTTCTTCGCATGATGCCCAACTTGAATCTTGCTGTGGCTCAAGCTGACCGTAAGAAGAGGATGGAGCTATACGCTCAGCCGTGGGATGTCATGCTGATTTCGCCGCAGACGTTCAACAACGACCATGAAGTGCTTCGGCACAACTTTGACTTCTCCTTGTTGCTCACAGACGACGTTGATGCCATGCGTAACCGGAGTACGGACACCGCCGTCAACATCAAGAGGCTTGCCAGGGAAGCTGACCGCTTCTTCGTTATGACAGGAACCCCACTACAGAAGCGCCTAGCCGAGCTATGGAGCACTCTGGAAGAGGTCGGAGGCCGTCAGGCTTTCGGACCCGAAGACGCATTCCTGAAGCGCCATGTAACGACGACCACTATCTCCGAATACGACGAGAGAACCGGACTGAAGACGGGCTCTAGGACTGTTCCGGCATACATGAATATGCGGGAAGTCAAAGAGAAGATGGCTCCGATGGTACTCCGTCGCAAGGTAGATGACCTTGTAGATGTGAACCTGCCCGAGGTCAACGTTTCTGATGTCTTCCTGGACCTCTATCCCGCACAGCGAAACAAGTACAACGAGCTACGTCGTGGCGTTCTAGAAATCATGAAGGAGCAGGGTAGTGAACTGAAGCACATCACCGCTCTGACAAAGATTCACTACGGTGCCCAAATCTGTGGCGGTCTTGCAACTCTGGGTGAAGCTGACGGTCCTAACACTTCCGTCAAGATGGACTGGATTCTAGACACACTGACGGGGGACTTGGAAGACGAGAAGGTTGTTCTCTTCGCCAACTATAAGAACTCTGTGCGAACCCTTCAGGACCGCTTCCGCAAGGCTGGGATTGGCTTTGAAACCGTATGGGGAGAGAACCCTAACAAGGACGCTCGCATGCGTTCACAGGAAAGATTCTGGGACGACCCAAACTGTAAAGTTCTGATTGGTACACAGGCTATTGAGCAGTCTCTAAACCTTCAGGTCGCTCGACACCTCATCAACATGGACATGATTATGAACCCGTCCAGAATGGCGCAGCTAGCAGGTAGAATTAGGCGTGATGGTAGTGCACATAAGCATGTGTTCGTGCACAACCTTCTGACAATCAATACTCAGGAACAGCGGTATCTCCCATTGCTAGAACGTGAACAGGCTCTTTCGGACCACATCTGGGACGAGAACAACGAACTGTTTGCACAATTGGACCCGATGTCCCTCATGAAGCTCATTACGGGATAAGTGTGAAGAAGACAGAGAAGCTGACACCTGAGCAGTACGCATTGGTGAAGAACAACTATGCGCTCGCTCAGTACCTATTTCACCGACAGTGGAGTAGGTTGAAGCGCAAGGCTGACTTCGGCGTTGACCAAGATGATTTGCTATCGCAGGCATATCACGGCCTCATTCGAGCGGCACTGCGGTACCGGGAGTACGGGGAAGAGAATGGGTACTCTGAGGAATCCATTGCTTCAGGTCAGTTCTTCTCTGTCTTCGCTAGAAAGAGCATCAACGGTCAAATGCTCAGCAGCTTGAGAAAGCTGGACCACGTTCATGAGCTAGTCCGCAAGGACTACAAGATTCTTCAGAGTCATGGCTATGGCTCTTCGGAAAAGTCAGAACAAGAACTTGCAGACGTAGCCAATCTCCCCGTCGCGCGGGTACAGAAGGTCATCAAGCTAGTCAACTCTCGACCGGTTTACCTGGAAGACTCCGTGGTAGGTCACAACTACAATGCAGATAACGTCTCCACTATCGGGGACATGATTCAGACATCGGGAAGCGTTGAGTCATCCGCTCTCGAAGCATCATTGAGAGAAGCCCTTGTCGGGGCTGTAGACCTACTCTCAGAGAAACAACAGGTCATCATCGCGTTGAAGTACTACATCGGCCTGGAGCTACCAGAGATTGCCGAAGAAGTCAACGACACCCTGACGAGCGTGCGCCGACTTCATACTGAGGCACTTCTTGACATCCACGGAGCTTTGGTATATCGCGTGCTTGGGGCGTAGAAGTAGAGCATGGAAAAGATGCAACAAGGCGTCGAGCTATTTCGCACGACCTACAACCTACCCGTGTCCAACACCCCACGTGCTCTCACACCCGAAGAGGCCGCACTGCACATTCGACTCATTCGTGATGAGTTCGAAAAGGAGCTAGTTCCGGCTCTGGAGTCCGGTGACGTAGTTGAAATCTACGATGCTGTTCTAGACGTGAACTATTTCCTCCTGGGGCTTCTGTCCAATGCAGGTATGGATGCCGAGCCAGGATTTGATGCTGTACAGGCATCCAACATGTCTAAGCTGGGTGAGGATGGTCTTCCCATCTACGCAGTTGAAGGCGACGACTCTGGTGAGCCAGCAGGCAAGGTACTGAAGGGGCCGAACTACTTCAAGCCTGACCTGGCTACCGTTCTTCGTGCTCAGGGATGGAACGGCTGATGGGCCGTCCAGCACCTTTCCAGCGTCCTTCTGTATCCTTGGGTACCTCTGAGAAGAGAGACTGGAGAGAAATCTCCGTCTACTCTCTTCTGGCAGGCGACACAGTTGCAGGAAGAGGACTTGTAACGCTGGTTACTGACCATCCCGAGGGCATCTTTGTGAGCTTCAAGAGCGGGAATGGCGTCCACTATTCCGAGGGTGACACCGTTTATGCCTTCGTTAGGCTTTGAGTCCGACTACCTAAACATCAAAGTAAGTGCATCGACAGAGAACGAGCAAATCGCCCTTCTGCTGGAGTACATCAATTCCTATCCAGAAGGCAGTGCCTACAGGCTGGAAATGGAAGCTCGCTTATGGGAACTCGTAGCGAGATACGCGCACCAATTGTCCGAGCAGGTTCGGGCTACAGGGAGATTGACGCTCTATGACAACGACTAAAGAGCACGGACGGTTTGTCCTGGGCGGGATTATCCCCGCGCGCCTGGACCTCCTAGAGGAGGCCCTGAAGGAGCTTACGACTGACCATTTCGTTGACTCCATTCAGGGAAAGCTCTTTCAGTTCCTAGACTTCTACTTCCAGAAGACGGGGGGCGTCCTTACTTCGGGGGCGCTCTCCGACCTCCTCAATCGCAGTACTGCTGACCCCGGTAGACGAGCACTCTACGAGGAGACGTACGAGGATTTCAAACTTCTTCACGTAGATGATTCCGACTTCATCTGGTCTGTCCACGAGCTAAAAGAAGATTTCGCGGAAGCTCAAGTCAAGACCGTTCTGACGGACACGATGGAGATTCTTCAGAAGGGCCTGGAGCAGCCCGGAGGGGTACTTCTTCAAGGTCAGGCTGATGCTCGTGAGTTCCTAGATGAGCGGCTGGCAGAGATTGGCTCTGTCGTAGAGCACCAAGACAGTCCACATGGAAACATGCGTGATGAGCGCTCCATCATCCTCAACGAGTACGCTTACACCAAGCAAGCCTTTGAGCAGGGTATCCGCTCAGGCATCCAGTTCGGCATCCCCGAGCTAGACGCAAAGGTCGGAGGCATCCAGCCAGGAGACTTGGCGCTCTCTGCCGCGTACACGAACGACGGTAAGACCACCCTGTGTGTTCAGCTTGCCTGGAGCGCTGCCGTAGAGCAGGGAAAGAACGTTCTGTTTCTTTCTACGGAGACGGTCAACACTGTTGTGCGTCGTCGCCTCACAGCACGTCACTCCCGTCACCCTAAGTTCGCGGAGTTTGGCCTTCCTGAGGGACTGAACTCCAAGGACTTGAAAGCCGGTACGCTCAACCCTCACGAGGAAGAATTCCTCACCACTGTAGTTGATGACTTCTCCGACAGAGGTCAAGCCTACGGAGAGTTGTACATCTATCAGGTTCCTCGGAATTCGAGAATTGAAGACATTGAGCGCATCATGTATGACGTTCAGAAGAAGTTCCACATCGACCTTGTAGTGTGTGACTACCTTCAGCTTCTCCAGGGAACCCGAGCACGCAATACCGACCGTGAGTCCCTTGCAGGAGTCATCAAGGGGGCTAAGCAGACAGCCGTAACCTTCAACAAGGGAAACGGTGTTGCGTTTGTCAGTCCCTGGCAGGTAAGCCGAGCGGCATGGGAATCCGCAAGTTCCCTGGGACGTTATTCTTCTAACGGATTGGCCGAAACCGCAGAGGCCACGAACACACCCGACCTCATTGTCTCCATTCTCGCTCCCGAAGGAAACACTGACCGCACAGCCTCACTGGCGGCACAGGTTTTGAAGCACAGGGACGGGGAGACAGCAGATGGTATTCAACTGACAGTGGACTACGCCACGTGCTATTTCACCGGCAGAGGTACACTGGATACGTTCTCTTCCGCCGTTAGTGGAGGCTTTGGCCTCGGCGGTGGACTAGATTCTCTACTCAACTAAGGGGTGCCCACCTATGGAAGACTCAGCACGAGATATTGTCCAGCTACTTGTCTGGGCAATCATCGGCCTATTCATCACCTGGGGCATTTTCCTGGCCTTTGTTGGTTTTCGGCGGGAACCGGCGTATAGCAGAAGAAGGATTGCACGTCTAGCGTCCTACGCCTCACTTTTCCTGGGTATCTTCTGGATTATGCTCTGGGTAAGCGCAGTCGTTTATAACGTTTTGGAAATCATAGGAGTACCCGTATGGCTGAGCTAAGCTACCTAGATGACGTTGAAGTCAAGCTGATTGACTCTATGGCATCTGACCTATCCGTTACCCGAAGCGCTCAGGTTTCTGTGAAGGGCGAGAATAAGCCCGAGACGGACACACCACGTCTCATCAACTATCTCCTGTCGGCTCGCCACGGTTCTCCTTTCGAACATGCGACGATGACGTGGTTCGTGAAGGCTCCCATCTTCGTCTTCCGAGAGTTCCAGCGTCACCGCATCGCTTCGTACAACGAAATGAGCGGTCGGTACACTCAGCTATTGCCAGAGTTCTACGTTCCTAACGCGGAGCGTCCTTTGGTTAACGTGGGCTCTTCTGCCCGCCCCGAGTTCGCACCAGGAACAGAGTCCCAGTACGACCTCATGGTGGAGTCCTTCCTGGAAACCTATGAGCTTGCCTGGGAGAAGTACGAAATCATGTTGGAAGCGGGCATTGCTAACGAGGTAGCGCGCGCTGTGCTGCCCGTAGGTATCTTCTCGCAGATGTACGTGACTATGAACGCACGTGCTCTTATGAACTTCCTGTCATTGCGCATTGACCACGAGGAGTCCGCAGTGCGCTCACGACCACAGCATGAGATTCAGCTTGTGGCTCAGAAGATGGAAGAGGACTTCAAAACCCTTATGCCGCACACCTGGGAGTCCTGGCACTCCAACGGACGTGTGGCTCCCTAATAGTCCCTGGAGGACAACATGACTGACGCAACATATACACACCTGGCCGTAGTAGCTGACCGTTCTGGCTCCATGGCTAACATCGCCAAGGACATGAATGGTGGTTTGGAAACGTTCTTGACGGAGCAGGATGCTCTTGCGGGAAAGCTGAAGGTGGACATTGTTACCTTCGACACGACCGTAGAAACTCCTGTCATTGACGGCACTGTTTCTGATGTGACTTTCCCTGTCATCGTTCCACGCGGCGGTACTGCCCTCAATGACGCACTGGGAGAAACCATCGTCAAGCTGGGTGAGCGCTTCGCGGCACTGGATGAGGATTCTCGCCCTGGCAAGGTTCTTGTTCTGGTCATCACTGACGGCTACGAGAATTCTTCTCGTGAGTTCAGCGCCGAGCAGGTAAAGGAACTGGTTACTAAGCAGCAGGATGAGTGGGACTGGGAGTTCGTCTTCCTGGGTGCCAACATCGACGCTTTCGCTGTGGGTGGCGGTTACGGCATCAACGCAGGCGGAACGCTGAACTACACGGCGTCCGCTGCCGGTGTTGCATCTGCTTTGCGCTCCGCTGGCGAGTACGTCACGACCTCACGTCTTACTGGTGCGGGAGCTTTCGAGACTTCTTCTCGCTAAGTAGTTGACATCTGTCTCCTGAGGGCGTACAAATAGAAGTACCAACCCTCAGGAGTACAGAATGCCTACTTGTGGAAAGTGCAAGACCGAAGGACAGACAATTGAGCACATCCGAGGATGCTACGCAGCGGCAAGCGGAGGCACGCTTGTCCAGGAAGCCGTCTCCGGGTTTGCACGTGATTACGTGGAGTCCCTTGACTTCCGCCCAATGGCTCTCGGAGCATCTGAGTTCGTCCCGGACTCGCACTACGCCCTCGAAACGCCCGCTGGACTTCACTTCTACCGTGTAAAGACCGGTAAGGGTAAGTGGGCAAACTTCCAGTTCGTGGACCGTCTCATTGGTCACCCCGGAGACTTCCTGCACACGCCTGTTCGTGGGGCTAACCGTAAGGCTGTCCTGAACCTCATCGCTCAGGATGCCAAGGGTGCAGCCGTTCGCTTCTCCCGCGAGTACACCGTGTGCGCTGTCTGCGGCTCCCCTCTCACTGACCCGGTGTCGATGGAAACCGGCCTGGGTCCGGTCTGTGCAAAGAGGTTCTGATGAACTGCCCTGTATGCGGACGCTTCATGAAGCTCGGAGGCTACTATGCTAGTGATTCCTATGATTCTTGGGAAGACTCCTGGAAGTGTGTTGTATCTCATGTGAAGGTAAAAGATGAGCAATCCTGACAACAGAGGAGATTACTGGGTTCACGAGAGGGACTATGGCTCCTTCGAACCCGGTACATTCTTGATGGGATGCTTTTTGCTCCTTCGGGGCGTTGTTCGTCTCATCCTCTACGTCTTTAGGAAGAAATGAAGTTCTGGGTACACGACACGCTTGGTACTATCTTCTTCTTTGGCGTATGGATTCCTGTGACGTGGCTGGTTTGTCACACTGTGGGGCACCGATACCGGATGATATTGCAAGACTCCACAGTAGAGTTTGATTGCAGTCGCTGTGACAAGAGCTTCAAGTTCTCTGTCCTAGACTTCAAGGAAATGAGTAAAGCATGGCAGAGCGAACGCGCTGGTACGCCTCAAGCCTAACCATCAAGGACGAGCCACTAGTCAAGAGCCTGTGGGAGTATAGACAGGAAAATGACCGTGTGCTGACTAAGGGTGACGAGGCTAATCTGATTTCGTCACTGACGGATGAGGGCACTCACATGCCCATCATCGACCTAGACTTTCCGCACCACTTCGAGCAGTCCACGACATCGGGCCACTCTCACCTGTACATCGACGTGGAAATGAGTCGGCTTCGACTCTTCGTACTCCTGTGGGCTCTGTACTTCGCTGGTGTCATTGAGCTAGGTCACTTCGTGTGGACCCTACGCCGAGGCGCTAGCTTCGTTCGTATTCCAGGCGTACAGAAGACAAAAGAAGAAAATACCAAGCCAACCTACGGGTGGTTCAGGAAGCTAAAATGACACGCTCTCCAGGACAGATTGCCAATGAGGAAATCAGCATTGCCGCTGTCTGTCGCCTCTTGGGTATGTCTATGCCAGACCTGGATTACATGGACAGTCCAAAGATGTACTGCCCCTTTGGAGAGTTCACTCACAGTGACGGTGGCGCTAGTAAAGCCTTCCGTGCATACTCTGCATCCAACACAGCACACTGCTTCGCGTGCTCCAAGACATGGAACCCTGTGACGCTTTACATGGACCACGCGGACGTGGGATACCAGGACGCGGCTCTAGCTCTCTTGGAGCACTTCGGCATCACAACGGAGAACGTAGAAGACCGCTGGAAGGCTCTTACAGCCTCACCTACTTTTGTTCTCAACACCGCAGAGCTTGCCGAAGCGCTAAAGATGTACTGCGCGCGCATCGAACCTCGTTGGGAAGAGCGGCAGTTTGAACCTGAAGTGTCTGCCAAGTTCTCAGCCTGCTTGAATCTTCTTCAGAGCATCGCTACTGTGGCAGATGTAGAGAAGTGGCGCACGGCTACGAAACAAGTTATGGAGAGGGTGCTCAATGCCTAACGGCCTGAATCTGGAAGCTGTTCCCGAGGTCTGGGGTTGGTGCACTTTGCCGCAGGCGGCTGAGCGCATGAAAGTCTCTCGTCAGTATGTTCACCGTCTTGCTGTCCAGGGTAAGTTCAAGAGTTTGTCCCGTATCGGTACCACGTTCGTGGTCAACGTGTGGGAAGTTGGCGACATGGCTGGACAGGATGACCAACCAGGCGTATAGTGTTGTAGCACACCAGCCTGAAAGGAAAAGAACATGACTGATGTCAAGGTCGGTATGGCCGCACAGTACGTTTCAACCGAGGGTCGCCCGCAGCCTGCTCAGGTGCTTGCTACCCGTGACACCATCGCAGAAGATGACACGTCACCTCTCCCCCGTCCCGGTGAGGGTCACATCCACATCATTGTCTTTGGTATCACAGGCGTCTACGGTCGTCTGGATATTCCTTTGAAGGCGACAGCCGAGACGATTCCCGACTACACGATTGAGGGCAAGCTGGTGGGCTACGTGGAGGTGTTCAACTGATGCTGATTACCACCAACATCCTTCTGGCGAGCCCGCACCCTGACCAGGATGGACTGACGAACTGGCTCAATACGCAGCTTGGTCAGTATCCCATCACCATGAAGCGGGTCGGAGAATCTTCTTACGACTTGGAAGCCGACCACCACTATGTCGGAAACGATGGGCAGACCATCTTCGACCTTCACGCCGCAGCCATCCTGTGGCTGATTCTTCAAGAGTTGGCACCTCGTGGTATCGACATGCGGTGGTCCAATTCCTACGTGGACCAGGGGCAGTTTCAGCAGAACACGGTGAGCTTGGAGTTCCTGGCCAGTTCGTACCGTGCACAGATGTGGATTGCCAGCGTAGTGCGTCCCAACTTGCAGGCGAGATTTACAGGACGTGTGTTCTAGAGCTTGACAACCCGTGAGGGCCTTACCTAAACTTGAAGTCACCACCAACAAAGGAGACATCATGACAGGTAAGGCCCTCATTCTTTTCGACCTGGACGGCGTTCTGGCCGACGACTCTTGGCGCGTTAAGTACGCCCTGGAGGGTAACTGGGCAGGGTATTTCTGGCGCTTGAGTGATGATTCAGTGATTGCTGATGGTCGTATCGCGGTTGCCATTTTCAATGATGACCAGCACGAGATTCAGTACCTCACCGGACGCCGCGTTGACCTTTACGAGGCTTCCAAGAAGTGGCTGAGCAAGAACGGATTCCCGAATCCTGAGCGCATCACAATGCGTGGCTTTGCTGACCGGGACATCCTGGCCAAGTACAAGGCGGGTGTCATCAAGAACGCTCTGGAGGGTGGAGAGTTCGAGTCGGTGCACCTGTTTGAGGACGACCCGGCTGTGGTGGAACACATCAACAGCATCTGGCCTGGAACTGCCACGCTTGTGCCCTGGGCCAACAAGAACGCTGGTATGGTTAAGTCCGCTAAGGCCTGAAACCAACAACACCACCGTCGCCACCAACACTGGAGTCACATTGAGCACTACCGTTGCTGTTCCTGTATCGAACGCTGAAGTCTTCGCCACGTACTACCCTCATGTCAAGTTCCTGGTGCAGCGGGCACACATTCGTTCTGAGAACGTAGAGGACTATGCCATGACCCTCATGGCAAAGTTCATCGAAAAGGGTGTGCTGACTGACTACGACCCCAACCACGAGTCGGGTGCTAACTTCAAGACCTTCCTCTCCAACTTCGTGAACGCTTACCTGCGTCACTTCTCTGAGCGGGACGCTATCAATGCCTACCGCTCCCGTATGTCCACTGACATGCGTGTCGGAGAGCACCAGGACGTGCCGCTCATGGACTACCTGGGCAAGGTCATTGAGGACTCGACCGAGGAGGTAGAGGTCAGTGAGCTTGTCACAAAGGTGCGCAAAGCTCTGGAGGCTGAGGGCAACAAGAAGATGTGCCTCTTCTACGAAATGGTGCTTCTCCAGATGGAAGAGCACGGTCAGGTGGATGTGGAAGAGTTGACCGTTCTGTTCGGGGTCACCCGGTCTTCCATCTACAACTGGAGGAAGAAGCTCCGGGAGGTTTTCGAGCAGTGCATGTGACGCCCTACTTCGGGCATGAGAGAAACGTGCGGGCGCTCACTAAGAGTCTGCCCGCCGTTTCTCTCTTTATTGGCCCGTCTTCAGTCGGCAAGTGGGAGCTTGCTGAGTACTTGCGCGCGCACTGGAAGTTCAAGGGAGGCGACGTACTGAGGATTAAGCGGCTGACTCAGGAGAACGCACGCTTCGTCACCAAGTTCGCGTCAGAACGCCCTCAGGGCTTCGCAAGGCTCGTTATCGTACGGCTGGACCAGAAGGCCACGAAAGGCGCTCAGAACACCCTTCTGAAGACGCTGGAGGACTCTTCTACGGCTCGCTTCATCCTCATCACGGAGGAAGAGCCTTTGGCGACTATTCGGTCCCGTGCTGAGGTGTTTACGTTCGGACTTCTCTCAGAACAAGAAGTTGCGCAAGTACTGACGAACAGGAAGAACTTTTCTGACGAGCGCGCAGCAGACCTTGCCAAAGTGTCGGGAGGTCAAATCAGACCCGCACTGGCCTACGGTCAAGCTCAGGAGAGTAAGGTAGTTGTACTGAAGGCGCTTGACGCTCTCCACAGGAAGGACTTGTCCGACCTGGAGTCCTTGGCCTCTCGCTGGCAGCAGGACCACACGGACCTTCTTATCCGTTGGTGCTACGAAGCGTTGACCAAGAAGTGGACCTACTTCATTCCCGAAGAGTCCAACATCACGGGCACGAAGATTCCGCTGAGAATCCTCATGGCTGTGAGAGAAGAACTGCGGCCCCGCCTGGTGGTGAGGGCAGCACTCGCGACCGTTTTGCAGGAGTAGACATGGAAACGTATAGAGAAGACATGGACGATTCTGACATCATTCCTGACCACGAGTATGAGATTGTGGCGCTGTTCCCTTCACAGTACGCGGGGTACTGCAACACCTTCGACATGCATAGGTTCCGCAAGGGTGACCGGGTAGCTAAGATTCGTCGTGCCGACAATCCTATGGTGACTATCCCTGGAGTTGCGTGCTCGCTATGCGCCATGGACCTTCCCAGGGCTAGGAGTTGACATGGGCGGCTGGGCATTGTTGGTAGGCGCAGCAGCGGCGGTCGTTGTCATCGCTGTGGTTATGGTTATCGTCATCAAGAAAGTAGGCTGGTGAGTACCTTCAGTGGGTGGTGGCTCTCTTTCAAGAAAAACCAGACGCCCCGTCAGATTACCTGGGTGTGCGGCTCTGAGCCTGTGTTGGTAGACGAGGTTGTAGACCTCATCAAAAGCACTCTTTCCCCAGACCCCATCAACATGGTCTACTTGGATGCTTCTGAAATGTCAGAACGCCTCATCTGGAACGAGCTTCGCCAGCTTCCTTTCGGCACGAACGCAACCAGAGTGACGCTGGTGGCCAACGCAGAGAAGATTTCTGGTGACGAGGACTTCATCCAGTACATCAAGGACCGAGGCGTACTACCTCGCAACTACGTCATCTTTGTGTCTCATGAGGAGGCTCTTCGAAAGAAGGATGACACCACCCGTGACCTTTGGGCACCTCTGGAGTATCTGAAGACGCGTGGGGCTCTTATCGAGTGCAGGCCTTTCACCGCAGCCACCGCCAAGCACGCTGTCTCCTGGGTCAAAGAGAAGGCAGACATCCGAGGCCGTGTAGCTGAGTACGTCTTGAACCAAGCCACGGGGGACCTTCGACTTGTGAGAGATACACTAGGCAAGCTCTCTGTCTTTCCAGGTGAAGTTACTCTCCGAGTTGTAAACGAAATGTTCGAGGCTAAACCTGATGATACTTTCCTGGGTGCACTTTTTGCTCTGGACCGCAAGACCGCTATGGACGCTCTCAAGGAGCTTCCTCGCGAGGAGTACAGTAAAACTCTGGGCCTGGTTGATGCACGCCTAGAACTGGCTGGCCTGGTGCATGACTTGCTCATCCAGCACAAGACTTCCGGCGAGATTGCACGAGCAGCGGGCAACAAGGGGTTTCTTGTTCCTGACATGCTCCCCGTGGCTAAGCACTACGACAAGAAGCGGAGGCTGAGAATCCGTCAGTACCTGGCGACAGTGGACGGGTACACGACGTACGGAGTTCCAGACGGGGCTCTTGAAGCTTTGGTAGTTCTGTGGTAGAGGCGTATAGGAGAGTCTAATGGAATGGTCATTTTTCTGGACAGTGCTGGCTCAGGTCGGTATCGCTGTCGTAGCTTTCTCGATTCTCTCGCTCTTCCTGAGGTATGCCCTCAGCAACCTGACGTACGGTGTGGCGCGAGCACTCCCACGTCGTCAGGAATACCAGCAAGTCTTCTACGGAGGTTCGGCAAATGACGACGAATAAGAACTACGGCCTACTAGACACCGTTGACGGGCTGAAGACTTACATCAAGAAAGTCATTGACGGTGGCAAGGACTTCGCCTTCGACATCGAGGCCGGTTACACCGGACCTGATGCCAAGGACATTTCCGTCATGCCGTTCCACCCGAACTGGCTCATGGTTGGAATCTCTTTCACCGATGACACCTCCTGGGCACGCTACGTCCCTGTCGCTCACGACAAGGGTCAGAACGTCAATCCCGTAGCAGCAGCCCGTCTCGTGTGGACTCTCCTTCAGACGGGCCGTGGTGTACCTCACAACGCCATGTACGAACTTCAGGGCTTGTCCCGATGGTTCCGAGAAGTGCTATGGGATGACACCTTCTTCGCATCCGCTGTCCGGGCGACCAATGGTCTGTACCCCATCCTTTCCGACACCATGATTGAAGCCAACATGGTCCAGCGCTACCAGCCTCTCGCTTCCGGTGCAGGCGTCGGTGTGGGTTTGAAGGGTCTAACGAAGCACATCTTCGGACATCAGATGACCGAGTTCATGAGCCTCTTCCCCGAGGAAGATTCTGAGTTGGGACCAGGAACTCCAAAGACAAAGCGCTCCATGGTGCGATTCAACACTCGCTTGCTATCTCCCGAGGTGGTTGAGTACGCCTGCGAGGACTCCGCATGGACGCTAGCTCTGCACGAGCACCACTACGCAGAAGTCAAGGACCGTCTGATGTTCAAGACGGAGATTCTTCTTCTGCCGGTGCTGTGCGAAATGGAGCAGGAGGGCTTGGCTCTCGACTGGGCCGAGTACGACCGACGCTCCACTGAGATTACGGGCTTCAAGGCCGCGCTCAACGAGGAGATTCAGGCTGAACTCTCCGAGCGCTTGGGTGAACTGGTATCGGTCAACTTCAACTCCCCGAAGCAGGTACAGGAACTCCTGTACGAGAAGCTTGAACTGCCTATCCAGTACAACCGTAAGACGCAGAAGCCGACTACGGATGAGAAGGCCATGCAGGTTCTTGCCCGCAAGGACCCAGGCCTGAACAAGATTCTGGAATGGCGAGGAGTCTCTAAGCTCCTGTCCAGCTACATCGACAAGTACCGGAACGAACTGAGCTACGACCCTACAGGTAGAGCCCGTCCTAACCACAACCAGCTAGGTGCGGGTACGGGACGATTCTCTGTTGATGGCGTCTCCTACCAGCAGTGGCCAAAGCCTTACCACTTCGAGTTGAAGGACGGTACTGCCCTAGACCTGAACTACAGGAACTTCCTCATCGCTCCTGACGGGTTCCGCATCATTGGATTCGACTTCAGCCAGGTTGAGCTTCGAGTGCTTGCCGGTATGGCTAACGAGACAGCACTGTTGCAGGCCTTCGCTGACGGCACGGACATTCACAAGGCTACGGCTTCGACCATGCTGGGCATCCCTCTGGATGAACTGACAGAGAAGGACCGTGCCAAGGGTAAGACGCTGAACTTCGCTATCGTCTATGGTTCTGGTGCGCAAGCTATCGGTGAGGGCCTAGGTATCTCTACCGAAGAGGCAGAAGTACTTCTTGCTCAGTACTTCGACACGTTCTCAGGACTGAAGTCTTGGATGGACGCCCGAGTCATTGAGGGACAGACCACCTGGGAAGTCTCTACCATGTTCGGACGCCGCTTCCACATCTGGGAGTACAACGAGGTTGAACGCCTCATGGAGAAGGCTTCCAGACTCACTGGTGAAGAGCGTAAGGACCTGGAGAAGTGGGCGCGCAACATGCGCTCCAAGGGTGACCGTATGTGCGTCAACGCTCCTGTTCAGGGAGGTGCCGCTGACTACATCAAGTTGGGTATGGTGCGCGCTCAGCGGGCTATCAAGGCGGCAGGACTTCAAGACAAGATTCGCCTTGTCATGACTATCCATGACGCTCTTGAGTTCTACGTCCACGAGTCTGTATCTACTCAGGAGGTCATTGACCTCATCAACCCCATGGTTTCCTTCCCGGTGGAGGGACTTCCAGAGATTCTTGCTGAGTGGCACGAGGGACGCCGCTGGGGAGACGTGATTGAGGTCAACGTAGACAAGGACAAGAAAATTGTCGGCTACGAGTGGCGCAAGCAGGACTTCCACACGGTTGAGGAGGCTTACGCCTTCCAGGACAAGTACCCCAACTTCGACCCGAAGAAGGGTATTCCTACTGAAGAGCCAACTCCAGTAGAGGAAGTTGCTCCGCTAGTAGAGGTGAAGGAGAACGAGGCTGAGTACTACCTTGAATTCCTCACACCTCCGACAGGCGAACAGTGGTCCCGTGCTAAGGACATCATCAACCAGTGCGAGTCAGCTACAGGTCTGCGCATCACCATTTCCCTTGAGGGACAGACAAAGACTCTGCCAGGGCTGTACTCCATCACGAGCACGCCATGGGACCTGATTCAGGATGCACTTCTTACCGGTACTCTCGAACTTCGAAAGATTGAGGCGTAAAAGAGACTATGCATGTACGACTAGGGGCTTCTGAGGAAATCCAGGGCATTTGGGTGAAGCAGGATGTGGAAGTTGACGAGGCCGATTTGGCTCTTCACTTCGCAGAGCACTCAGATAAGGTCATTACCAAGATGAAGCTGACGGATAAGTACCGTCTCTTGCAACTCATTGCTGAATCCTTCATTCTGCTTTACAAGGTGCAGCACTTCCCTCACATTTACGGACCCGGCTCTGCCGTTGCCGAACAGCTTTCTCAGGTTGTGAACAAGCGCAACGCTCTCACGGAAAAGATTGTGGGTCAGAATGAGTGATGGAAGCCTAGAGAAAGTCCTACTGGAATGGGCCAGCGAGGCGCTAGAGCTACGTCACGGCGAGGCTGAAGACCCCAAGGGCAAGGTACAGCTACCGGCTTACGAGCTAGGACAGTCTGCCGCCTTGGACATGCTTCAGAGAGTTCGTGTTCGTCTGGACCGGGTAGAAGAACTACAGTCCAAGGCACGCCAGGCTAAGGGACGCATCATGAGAATGCGTGAGCAGGCAGAGTTCGATGCCACCGTGCGATATGACGAGGCCATGGACTCTGCCCGTACAACCCGTGTACAAGAATTCGTCAGTGCCGCTGAGAAGAATTCCGCAGCGTCTCTTGCTTCCTTGCAGGAGAAGCGGGAAGCTCACCGTATGAAGAACGCAGAGTCCCAAGCATCTGAAACTCTTGATGTCATCAGCCAGTGCTATTGGGGACTGGAGAAGCTACGTGAGGACGTACTTCAGATGCTTCGAATTCAGCAATTTGTGACCTCGCAAGAGGTACAAACATAAGCGCCACGCGCCTATGAAACCTAGTAGGCTTGTACTTGAGCCGCTACTAGGCTCCCACTATTAAAAACACCTGATAGGAACGAAAATGCCTCGCGTAGAATTTACCGAAGAGAACATCAAGAAGAACGATTACGACTACCCCAAGTTCAAGCTAGACAAGAAGGGCGAAATCGCCCGTGTAGCTGTCCTAGAGGCACCGGTAGCTGAGTTCGTTCACAACCTGCGAAAGCCAAAGCTGGTAGGCGGTCTTCCTCAGAAGGAAACCAAGTCTCGCCGCGACGGCACGCAGTACGAGGACTACGTATACGAGTTCGTTTCCCGCCCTATCTGCTTGGGCGACTACGGAGTCCTTTCCGAAGATGGGTCCGACCCTGAGCACTGCCCTCTGTGTGCAGAAGCTAAGCGCTCCGACCGCTTCTACGCTCCTCAGCGCCGATTCGCGCTTCACCTTCTGAAGTACGACACCAAGCCAAACAGCTTGGAAGTCAAGGACCCGTTTGGTGCTCAGACTCTTGTCTACTCCTTCACTGACAAGGTGTTCTCCAAGCTCTACGAGTTCAAGCAGCAGGGCTTCGACCTCCGCAAGCACGATGTCATCTTCAAGGCCGAGAACCCTGCGTTCCACGGCTACGACATTTCCATTTCCATGGATGGTGCATGGCTCGCCAACGACGAGCGCAAGAAGTACGTGCAGGCTCTCATGGCCAAGGAAAACCTGGCTCCTGACCTGTCTATCTTCTGTGGCTCCAAGAAGAGCGAGAAGCAGATTGAGTTCGACATCAAGGCCATCAACGAGGCGTGGGCCATCGCTACGGGTGTGCAGACAATCTCTGCCACGGACGCGGCTATGAGCAACATCGGCTCTGGTGCTTCTCTTCAGGAAGGTCTTGACGACCTCCTGAACAGTGGCTCTACTCAGGACAAGGATGCAGACGGCTGGGCCATCGCTACTCCTGAGCCTGCCACAAGCCTGGCAGACCTAGGTATCGACGCCGGTCAGCCTGAGGCCTCTTCCGGTGGAGCTTCTTCGGATGACGACATTGACGCTCTCCTGAACGGCATCTAAGCCGTGATTTTCTACCTGTCAGTGGACCTGGCCTCTAAGTTCTCAGCAGCAGTCTTGCGGGACGAGGACGGTCAGGTCCGCTGGCAGGGCGACTCTGCCGGTAGGTCACCCGTCGAGTGGGTCAACACGCTCTTTGAGGTATGCAACCGACTTCGGGGTCACACGCTTCACATTCTTGTTGAGGACGTACCTTACGGGGTTTCTTCACAAGCTATGACAAAGCCAGTGACCCGCCTACAGGGCATGCTCATGCTCGCCTTGCAAGATTTCTCGTTTTACTTCGTCAATCCCAGCACGTGGATGAAAGACTACGAGGGTGTAGCACGAGCCCCTAAGGGCCTCAGCAAAGCGGAAAGCTTGCTGTACCGAGACGCCAAAGCTCTAGAGCACGCCGCACAGTTGGGATACAACCCTCCCGACCTTGTGCAGCAGTACATCGACTCTCTCCCCGAGGGAACCAAGGTTCTGAAGAAGAACACGAACCCTCTTGAAAAGTCCATGACCGACTACGTTATGGCTTTCCTCATCAACGATTGGCTTGTCCGTCACCAGGACGAGTACACAACGCTTACGGGCGTACAGCCCGCGTACATCTAGGAGAACTCTAATGGCCGACGACTTTGACGCAAAGTTGCTCCAGGTCCAGAAGAAGTTCAAGACGGGTATCGGCGCAGTTTCTAAGATTGCGCAGCCCTCTTACTTCATCACGACTGGAAACATCGCTCTAGACCACATCATCGGTGGAGGACTACCGCTAGGCCGTCTCGTGGAGCTTGCGGGACCCCCCTCCTCCGGTAAGACCACGACCGCTCTCCAGACCGCAGCAGCCTTGCAGAAGGTCATCCTGTCCGGGGGTGGAGAAGTTGCCGGTACTGACGGAACAGTCTTCAAGATTCTCCCTACAGACAAGATTCTGTACTTGGACTACGAGGCCACCATTGACCAGGACTATTGCAAGAGCCTGGGTCTGGACATTGACGACGACTCCTTCTTGCTGGTTCAGCCTGACACTCTGGAAGACGGCGCGAACATCGCCGTAGAGCTAATCGAAACTGGCCGCATCCGCATGGTCATCTGGGACTCCGTAGCTTCCATGATGCCTTCTGCTAAGGCCTCTGCCGAGATTGGTAAGAGCCTTCCTGCCGTGCAGGCAAAGCTCATGTCCGACCTGGGTCAGAAGCTGGTTCCTCTTCTCTACAGGCACCAGACCTTGAACATCTTCGTGAACCACCTTCGTGAGGTTCTGGACATGTCTGGCCGTCGTCCCGCTCACCTGGGGCCGAAGATGAGTACTCCCGGTGGGGTGGCTCTGAAGTTCTACGAGTCCGTGCGCCTGGAGTACAAGCAGGTAGGAAACATCAAGGAGAAGAGCATTGACCCTCTCTCTGGGGAAGAAGTAGAAACTCCTGGTGCTACCAACGTGGAAGTCAAGGTCACCAAGAACAAGGTGGCACGCCCGTTCCGCAAGGCAGTTGTGCGTGTGCGCTTCGGTAGGGGCTTCGACAACTTCTGGACAGCCATGCAAATTCTTCTTGCCGCCAAGGAAGTCATGTACTCCCAGGGCTACTACTACTTCCACAAGGTGGAGGACAAGGGTCTTGCTCCTGAGTGGATGGAGCGCACGAAGACCGGACATCAGCGTGCCAATATCCGTAGTGACAAGGCTCTGAATGCAGCCGCTGACGCTCACCCTGAGTGGCGGGATGCCGTCATTGCGCACGCCGCTCAGTACGTCAAGGACAATGACCTTGCACTCCAAGCAGTCACAACTCCTGAGGAGCAGGAAATCTCTGAGGCTGAAGAAGAAGAGTTCAAGGAACTACTTCCCACAGCAGGTGCAGGCAACCGAGTTGACCTGTAAGTTGACTTTCTTGTTCTTGTGCCGTATAAGCATGTGACCTGAGGAGGTCTACAGTGGTAGCTTTTGACACCATGAAGAGCAAGCTCCTTACGCTGGAGCAGGTTCAGGCTCGACTTTCTTCGACAGAGCCTCTGGAACAGACATTCATTTCTTCCGACGACAAGATTCTCTTTGCCTTTGAGCCTTCATGGGCCATCGGTCTGGAGGACAAGGACGGTACGGTACCTGTAGACGCCGTGATTCGTGTCAACGGTGTAGAACGTCCACTGACAAAGGACGCCGCTCTACAGGCTGGCGCAGCCTTCGGCCTTCCTGGCAAGTACGCAGCCAAGCTCCCGAACAATCTTCTGGAGCAGCACTTGAACTACTGGTACTCCGGTGGCATGGGTGACAACGCCTACAACATGCTCGCCACGGGAGACAACCAGGCAGTAGCGGCATTCACACGCCCGACCATCAACCCTTTCTCCAACTCTCTGTTGGTGGGAGAGGTAGTGCAGGGAATCGTAGAGCGTTACGGCTCAGCGAACATCTATGCGGACTACAAGTTCAATCACTCCCTGGCTCGCACGGATGTACGTTTCATCATTCCCGAGGCCGCTCGCAACATTTCGGGCGGCGGCATGAGCGATGTTCCATCGGGTGAGTCTGACGAGTGGGCCGGTGGTATTCACCTGACGAACTCTCTCATCGGTAAGAGCCAGACGAAGATTGAAACCTACTTGTTCCGCTGGTGGTGCACGAACGGTGCCACGACCACTCTGGACGCTGTAAGCAACGTCTTCAGCCGCCGTGGAGAGCACGACGAGCAGGATGTGTACGCCTGGGCACAGAACGCCGTAGACAGCGTTCTGGGGGGCATGGAGAGCCAGTTTGACCTCATCCAGGGACTTACCTCTCTGAAGCTCGGTTCGAACACGGGTGAAGTCGTGAGTGAAATCTACGACACGTACAACGTTCCTGTCACTCAGCGCCGTGGTGTCAACGAGGTTCTGGAAAATCCAGAGAACGACCTGAACATGTACGTCGTGATGAACGCCATTACGCAGACAGCCAACGACCCGGAAATCTCCGAAGACCGGGTGGACAAGCTCTTGCGCATCGGTGGAGCTATCCCTAGCGCCACGTTCAACAGCCTGAAGGCCCGCATCTGGGATGAAGGCAACACCGCTGGACAGCCAGCAGTGAACCCTTACAAGTTGTCACAGATTGTCGAGTAAGTCATGACCATCCAAGTTCAAACCACAACCAAGTCCGCAGTCCTTGTGTACCATCACACGCAGGACGATGTAAAGGGCTACATCTTCAACGTCGGCGGTACCATCGTGTTTGTCGCTGAGGGGGAAGCTGATAAGCTCGCCCGCTACATGCTGTTTGCTGACCAGACAGAAGCTGAAACCCCAGAGACTGCCTAGCGTCCCGACACCCTAGGCAACAGAAGGCCCGCCCACAGTGCTTGACACAGGGCGGGCCTTCGCCGTATACATGGAGTATGACAAAGACAGACTTGCTTCACCGCGACCTGACTACTGCCTTGATTGGCCAGTACATGCAAGTCTCCTGGACCGATATTGACGACATCCTTCACACCTATGTTGGCTACGTGGATGATTTTGAGGTCGTAGAGTACGAAGACGACTGGGAGGATGAAATCCTGTATCTTTACGTGCGGGACGAGGCCGGGAAGTTTGAGTGTTTGGAGTTGAGCCTTTTCGAACTTGGGTTGGCGGATGACCTCACCATCAGTGTGCACCACGACTTGGCGTTGAATCGCGAAGAGCTTGACCGGGTTCTTAGAGAGGGCTTGACATCCGTCAACTAACCCTGTATCTTTGAGGTATCAGCTACAGCAGCTACCAACGAAAGGATTCATCATGTGGGCATTCTTTGACTTCGGGCTCCTCATGCCCGCCCTTGTCCCGGCCAAGGTCGCCGGTGACGCCGACGTTCTTGCGTGGACGAACAATGGTGAGTACGAGCTTCAGGTTCGTGGTCGTGTGGAAGAGCACCTTCGCTACTTCATGGACACGTACATGGTTCCGGGTTCGTTCAACCCCACCATCCACGACACTCCTCAGATGGACTACAACTACCGGTTCTACACGACCCGTGAGGCGTACGCTGAGGGCATCAAGCAGGCCGCTCTCGCCATCGACTACGAGAAGTTCAAGGTCACGTCGGAGCGGTACTCCTGGAACCACAAGTACCACACGGCTCTCAACTCCATCTGGGCCACGTTGTGCCGTCTGAACACGCCTGGCGGGTTCTATGGTCCCAAGTCGGACAAGAACCCCTACGGCTACACCAGCAAGCACTGGTGGGACGATGACGACACTGACTTCTACACCAACCGTCACGACACGGCCACGCGCCGTACCGGTGACACCTTTGGGCTCCGTGAAGAAGACAGCAATGTGTTCTTCGCTGACCGTGGTGACGAAGGCTACACGGACGGGTACCTGGAGCAGGACTTGGGTGACCTCTACAACGAGAGCATGGATTGGATGCCCGAGAACGAGCGCCGCATGCTGGATGTCATCGAAGAGTTGGATTCGGCCAACATCCCCATGCGGGACTGGGCTGACTACACGTCGCCTGCGGAGTTCGTTCTTCTCCAGCCGATGCTCAAGGAGAACTTCAGCAAGAAGACTCTCCGCAGCTTCCGTAAGAAGAACAAGCGGGCCAACACCGCCACGCGTCGGGATGCCAGTGTAAGCTAGTCTCCTACGTTTCATGTTGGAGGTCCAGTAGTGCAGAAAGCCAAATGGTTGCAAAACTGGACCTCCGACAATACGTGTGAGGTGTGGCCTGAGAACGACGTTATCGAGCACAAGCACAAATTCACATGTCCATGTAATCCCACGGTTGAGGCTATCTTTAACCACGACGCGGGTACATTTGTTTGGCAGACAACGCACAATTCGTTCGATGAGTTTCTTGACGAATCAGAAGTAGAGCCGTATACAGGACTATGACGATTGGCAAGAACGAGTGAAGAACCATTACTCGCGCGGACAGCAAGCACAAATCGCCAAGAGGGTTCGCCTTCGCGGCTCACATGATTTCTCTGTCTCAGACAAGAAATGCATTGTGTGTGGACACGGGTTCAACGGACCTTCCTGCACTCATACGGTGAGTGAGAATCAAGAATTGCTTGACACTTTCGCCACTTAGGGCGTATGATGTAACTAACAACTTCACAGACTGAGAGTGGTCCACCTATCTGGTGTTCCTTTTACAACCACTCTCATGGCCAGCCTTCAAGCTCCTTTCTTGGTTGGTAGCTTTCGCAGGGACGAAGGCTGGCCTTTTTGCCCTAGTACCAGAATTCGGTATATGGACCAAGCTCAAACCTTGGGGTTTGTGGGTTCGATTCCCACCTAGGGCACGGACATCAGAAATGGTGTACACTAGATAATTCAACACATATCTCGTTGGTGTAGTGGTAACATGTGCGGCTCCAACCCGCCAGACCGGGGTTCGATTCCTCGACGGGGTGCGAAACTCAGTTTGACAAATCAGATTCTGAGACGTAAAAATGAGTACAACTGAAAACAATGGCACGGGGTGCAAGTAACGGTAACTGGCCAGGCTCATATCCTGCGCGACTGAGGGTTCGATTCCCTCCCCCGTAACGAGTAAGCGCCACAAGGCGTTTACATGATGTAAGGTTTAAGACATGAGCAAGTTTGACTATGAGCTACACCTGGAAGACCCCAGGTTGGCTTAGAGTGCGCAAATTCGCTCTACTCTAAGCCTTGGACTCGAAAAGTCTGAGGCTTTATTTGTACCTACAACTCCACAGAGCTTTTTCTCTAGTTTCCCTAGTAGACTTAGTACATGAGAACGTGTGCCAAGTGTTTGCAAGAGAAGCCAGTTGAGGATTTCAAGTCCAGTTACTCTTACTGCGTACCGTGTTACAACGAATACAAGCGAGAGTGGCGGGCTAAGAACCGAGACAAGGTGCAGGCGTCTAACGCACGGTATCACTACCGAACGAGATACGATTCTTCACCCGAGGAAAAGCTAGAACAACTAAACAAGCAGAACGGTAAGTGTGCTCTTTGCGGCGACAGTGTTACTCTCTTGAAAAGTCATTGGGACCACAATCACACGACGGGAAAGCTACGCGAAGTGCTTTGCTCCTCATGTAACATGGGGCTTGGACTTTTCAAGGATGACCCGGACAGACTGCTTCTAGCAATCGCCTACCTAGCTAGGCACGCAGATTGATAACTCCACAGAGAATCCATATCGGGATATAGCTCAGCTTGGTAGAGCGCGCGCTTTGGGAGCGTGAAGTCGCAGGTTCGAATCCTGTTATCCCGACGAGACGGAAGCACGGGTTAGATTCCCGTACGGTGAAAGCCGTTGGACGTAAGTGTATAGCGTCGTCGTCATTAAACCGCGATGTAGCATAGAGCAGTGCACCCTCGGGGAGAGGGAAGACCTGGGCGTAGCGACCCAGCATCGGGGACATCGGAATGTGGGCTAGTGGGAGGTCGCTCGGCTTGGGACCGAGAAGGAGGGGGTTCGATTCCCCCCATTCCGACGAGGGAAACGTCAGGTGGTGCACCACAGGGCGAATCCCGCTATGGTGATAGTACTTTCAAAGGCTGATGGTCTGCCTGTGGAGCAGATGTGTGCGGGTTCGAGTCCCGTCTATCACCCGATACATCGTAGTGATGCTGGTGCGAACGCAGGTTCGTCTACGAGGAAGAATAACCCAGCCTATGTCCTTGTGGGGGAGTCAGGAGTCCCCGCCACCCTGTCAAGGTGGAGAACGCGAGTTCAAATCTCGTCTTGGACGCCACACAACTGAATAGAAGATTATGGCCCGTTCGATTAATGGTAGGTCGCAAGGTTCTCAGCCTTGTAGCAGGGGTTCGATTCCCCTACGGGCTACGGTGCGTTCGTATACAGGAAGTACTCTAGCCTTTCAAGCTGGACAGCACGGGTTCGAATCCCGTACGCACTACAAGCTGGAAGAAGTCATGAACCTTCCACCCGGTAAGTCCAGTCCGGGCGCGGTGCCATCCATGCGATATTCGGATGGCAAAACTACCCTGTAGTGGCGTGGCGCTGGCCTCGACTGTAAATCGACCGCACGAGAGTTCGATTCTCTCCTACAGGACTCAAGTTTGGCTACACTGTACTTCAACAGGTGGCACGGGATGTCCTGTCAGGGACACATTGCGAGTCTGGAATAGCCCGTACGCGCCAGACAACCTGCACTGAGGCTCTGACAGGCTGTGCGGGATTTTGGGATTATAGCTTAGTCGGTAAAGCGTCTGTTTGAAGCACAGAAGTCCGGGGTTCGATTCCCCGTTTTCCCACGCAAAGGGTTTAGCGGCCCGAAAGTAGGTGCATAGGAGCGGTAAGCGCGCAGACCGTGAAACCGAGCACACTCCTCCCCCCGGCTGAGGGCAATGGCACGGAAGAGAGTAGCTTGCGGAGGTGTGGAGAATACGACCCCAAGTAAAGAACGTCTCAATGGTACGGGTGGTTTCTTTCGAGAGGCCGCAGGACCCGAGACAAGTAAAGAACGGCAGTAGTAGGAACCACACTGACCAATAGTTACTCTCTGCATAGCGTAGTAGGCAACGGTAGACCACTTAGTCCGAGATACTAAGATGAATACGGGTTCGAATCCCGTCTACGCTACGGCTCTTTGGCGGAATGGTAGACGCGCTAGTCTTAGGAACTAGTACCTTCGTGGTGTGCGGGTTCGAGTCCCGTGAGGGCTACAAATGGATTCTCTGTGACAACTTCATATGGCGCGGTAGGCAACAGGACGACCACATTGGCTCAGACCCAGTGATGCTGCGGGTTCGAATCCCGTCTGCGCTACAAAGAAACCCCTGGTCAGGCCCCTAATCGGGCCGAAGGCCAGGGGTTTTTTGCTTGACAATGGAACCTTAAAGGCGTACATGAGGTAAGCTGGACTACGACACCAGCCAAACCTTAGGAGACGCACGTGTCTACACTTGCCGAGAAGTTGCAAGAGGCGGCTACCGCCAAGAAAGAGTCCAACATCGAGAAGTGGTTGAAGACGCTCGATGAGACTGACCGCAAAGCTGTCTGGGCCGCGCTTCGGAGCGAGAACTGGAGAAACTACACTCTCCTGAATTTCCTTCGTAGCAATGGGGCTAAGTTCGATAAGGCCACGTTCATCCCTTTCCGTGAAGCGGTCAAGGCTGGCACCATCAAGGAAGAAGACGTTCATGGGTCTAAGTGACAAGCTAGCAGCCGCTCAGGCGAAAGCTGAAGCCGCTGTCAAGGCTGACGAGGAGATTGTCTTCACGTCTGACGGCATGGTCCTTTCCGCAGGCCTCATGATGGCTACGGCCTGGGGTGAGGACGACTGGCGAGCATGGCTAGCTGAGAAGGGCACCGACCCTGAGGAAGTTACCTTCACCTTCGGAGTTACGTCGAGTCCGAACGGTGGGTACTGGAACAAGCTACTCAACGTCAAGAAGAAGAATTTCGTTGATGGCCAGGAGCTTCCCAAGTGGCCCGTCATCCAGAAGCCCGCTACCGTCTACAAGCTCCGACCCGTTACACCAACCCCACGAGCGACGAAGTTCAAGACGGCTGTGGTGGGTGCCGACACTCAAATCGGCTTCGACATGGACAACGCAGGGAACTTGATTCCCTACCACGATGATGCAGCTATCGACCTCTTCCAGCAGATTGTAGGCCTGGAGAATCCTGACCAGACCATCATCGCTGGCGACATCCTGGACCTCACAGAACAAGGCCGCTGGGCTCAGGAAGAGCGCTTTGCTCGCACTACCCAGCCCTCACTAGAACGAGGACGCCTATTCGCCGCTGAGACACGTGCGCGAACGTCTGGCGTCATTCAGTGGATTGAGGGAAACCACGACAAGCGCATGCAGAGCTTCATGGAAGCTAACGCCAAGAGCGCTATGGGTCTACGACGAGCAGGGTACCCGGACGAGTGGCCCGCCATGAGTCTTCCGTTCCTCATCGGACTAGACGAGTTCGACACTGGCTACACAGACGCCTATCCAGCAGGCGCTCACTGGATTTGTGACGACCTCAGAGTCATCCACGGTACCAAGAGTGTGGCTAAGGGTTCTACGGCCTCTCAGTACGCCAACGAGACGCCTCACATTTCGACCATCTTCGGGCACTCCCACCGACTTGAAGTACAGTCCAAGACCATCTTCGACCGTGCTGGCAAGATTCGTACCATGAACGTCAACCCCGGATGTCTCTGCCGAGTTGACGGTATGGTGCCTTCTGTTCACGGGGCACGCCACCTAGACGGCTCTAAGGCCACCTACTGGGAGAACTGGCAGCAGGGCGTGACAGTCATTCGATACAGAGACGATGGACAGTTCTACGTGGAGCTAGTGCAGATTGACTCCGGTCGAGCTTTCCACGGTGGACAAGAATTGGTGGCGAACCGGTAATGCCTGAAGCACTCACAGCGACGTGGGACCAGGAAGTAGACGCGTACTACTTTCATGCGCAGACAAACTTCCCTAGTGTCAAGCAAATCAGCCTTGGCACTAGGGAAGTCATCTTGGACATTGATTCGTATGGACGCATCATTGGCGTAGAAGTTCTCTAGGCTCACGCGATAGTAAAAGTGAGCCCTACGAGGAAGACCCAGTGGTAGAGGAGCCGACTGATGAATGATGTGCTGGAAACTGAGGAAGAGGTAACCGTCCATGTGCCAGCCCCTGATGAGTTTGTCGCCTGTACCCAGTGTGGGCACCGCTCCAGCATGCACTACTTCTTCAGAGACGGGTTGCTGTCGTACTGCAAGCACCACGGAGAGCAGCACGAAGCCAAGCTGACCGAACTGGGAGCTTTCATCGTTCTCGACACCAGGGACCAACTGACTTAGAAATGGTGTACACTAGACGCATGAGTAAGACATCAGCCATCGCAAAGCGCGGAACCCAGAATGGGGTATCCGGCTTTAAGAGGCATGTCTAAGCTCTAGAACTAGACTTAAGAAGCCTCTGAACAGAAAAAGTTCGGAGGCTTCTTGCATATCTGGTTCGAGAGACGTAAGATGTAAGTACCAGGCCAGCAGCGGTGAGGACCGGAAAGGCCTGAGTACAAGAACTTCGGGACGACCCAGGCAACTGGACCCCAGTAACTCCACAGTGGAATCCAGATCGGA
>Ga0247732_10000086_pt1 | contig 62802 bp, 57 predicted proteins | sample UWRJL163409C2_FD_180940 | JGI IMG/M metagenome (GOLD analysis project Ga0247732, IMG submission 180940) | Plant litter microbial communities from Arlington Agricultural Research Station in Wisconsin, United States - UWRJ-L163-409C-2 | ecosystem: Environmental > Terrestrial > Plant litter >... | reverse complement strand
GCGCCGATCACCTTCCAGCGGCTCGAGAACAGGCGCAGCCGACCCTTGCCCCGCCAGACGAATCCGGCGCCGGCCAGTTTGTCGGTGCCGAGGATGTGCTTCTCGACGTTGTCGCGGGTGAAGTAGCTCACGTCGTCGCGCAGGGTGAGCGGTGTCTCGGTGAGCAGCGTGTAGGTGATGGCGGGCGACTTGCGCTCGCGGTTCAGCCACATCGGGAAGTTCGTGGCGCGCACGTTCCAGGTTCCGGGGAGGACGGTGGCGAGTTCGAGATCCCTGGCTGCAGTCGACATGGCTCCACGGTACCGGTTCGCGCGGCGCGCTCCGGTCAGCGCCACCCGCGAGCCGGACGCCCGCCTGCCGGGCCGTCGGCAATATCATGTGGGAATGCCCCGATCCGCACCGCCGACCGCCGTGGCGCTCGCCCTCTCCACCCACCCGGGTCCGACGGTGGCCGTCACCGTGGTGACCGCGGTGCTGGGGATCGGCGCCGGCCTGGACGCCGGCCGGATCGCGCTGGTCGCCCTCGCGATGCTGCTCGGCCAGGTGTCGGTGGGCCTGTCGAACGACTGGATCGACGCCGCACGGGACGCGGCGGTCGGCAGACGCGACAAGCCGATCGCGCGGGGCTGGGTCGGCGTCGGAACGGTGCGCGCGGCATCCGTCGTCACGCTCCTGCTCGCCGTGCTGCTCACGCTCCCCCTCGGCTGGCGGGCCACCGCGGTGCACGTGGTGTTCATCGCGTCGGCGTGGAGCTACAACCTGTGGCTGAAGCGCACGCCGGTCTCGGTGCTGCCCTTCGTCGTCAGCTTCGGCCTCCTCCCGGCGCTGGTGACGCTGAGCGGCACTCCCCCGCTCCTCGCCGCGGGCTGGGCGCTCGGGGCGGGTGCGCTGCTCGGAGTGGCCGCGCACTTCGCGAACGTGCTGCCCGACCTCGCCGACGACCGCGCCACCGGCATCGCCGGACTGCCGCACCGGCTGGGGCGACGGGCAAGCGGCGCGGTGATCGCGGGCTCGCTCGCGGCGGCGGCGTTGCTCGTTGTGCTCGGCCCGGGGGCGCCGGGCGCCCTGCAGTGGGCCGGGCTCGCCCTCACGCTGGGCCTCGCCGCGGCCTGCGCCGTTCTCGCGACCACGCGGCCGCCCACCCGGCTGCTCTTCCAGCTGATCATGGGCGCCGCGCTGCTGAACGTGGCGCTGCTCGCCCTGGCGGGCGACGCCGTGCTGCTGCGCTGAGCCGCGCGACCAGCGCTGCACGATCGGCACTGCGCGATCGGCACCGCGCGGTCAGCCCAGGCAGCCCGGCCCGAGCAGGCTCTTCAGCTCGCCGTAGAAGTCGGCGGTGGTACGCACCGAGTACGGGATCTCGAAGATGCGGCCGAGGTCGCCCTTCACGAGCCGGAGGCGCACCTCGCCGTCGCCCCGGTGCCGCAGCAGCACCTCGCGCAGCGCCCGGATGGTGCCTGTGGTCGCGCGGCTCTCCTGTACCGAGATCATGATCGTGCCCGCCTCGCCGGCCTGGCCGAGCTCGGGTACCATCAGGCTCGACGCGTGCAGGTTCATGCCGTCGTCCCTGGCGCTCACGCGGCCGCGCACCACGACGATGGCGTCGTTCGCCAGGTCGGGGGCAAACTCCTGGTAGGTCTTGCCGAGGAACATCACGTCGATCTCGGCGCCGAAGTCCTCCACCGAGATGATGCCGTAGGCGTTGCCCGACTTCTTGGCCACGCGATGCTGCACACTCGTGATCAGCCCCGCCACGGTGACATGCTCGCCGTCGCCCGCCACCTCGCCGCCGAGGATGTCGGTGATGGTGTTGCTGGCGTGCTTCGCCAGCTGCAGCTCCAGGCCGGCGAGCGGATGGTCGGACACGTAGAGTCCGAGCATCTCGCGCTCGAAGGCGAGCTTGTCGCGCTTGGACCACTCGGGGCGGTCGGGCACCTTCTGGGAGTCCTGCGGCTCGTCGAAGAGGCTGTCGAAGTCGAAGCCGGCCTGGCCGGTGGACTCGGTGCGCTTGGTGCTCACCGAGCTGTCGACGGCGTCCTCGTGGATCTCGAGCAGGGCGCGGCGAGTCGAGCCGAGCGAGTCGAAGGCGCCCGCCTTGATCAGCGACTCGACGGTGCGCTTGTTGGTGACCTGCATGGGCACCTTGGCGAGGAAGTCGTGGAAGGAGTCGAAGCGTCCCTTCTCCTCGCGCGAGGCGCGGATGCCCTCGACGACGTTCGCCCCCACGTTGCGCACGGCCCCGAGGCCGAAGCGGATGTCGCCGATGCGGCTGCCGTCGCTCGGAACGGCGGTGAAGTCCACGAAGGACTCGTTCACGTCGGGCGCGAGCACCTTGATGCCCATGCGGCGGCACTCGTTGAGGTACATGCCGAGCTTGTCCTTGGAGTCGCCGACGCTGGTGAGCAGCGCCGCCATGTACTCGGCGGGGAAGTTGGCCTTGAGGTACGCGGTCCAGTAGCTGAGCACGCCGTAGCCCGCCGAGTGCGCCTTGTTGAAGGCGTAGTCGGCGAAGGGCATCAGCGTGTCCCAGAGCACCTTCACCGCGGCGGCGCTGTAGCCGTTGGCCACCATGCCGCCCTCGAAGTCGGCGAACTGCTTGTCCAGCTCGCTCTTCTTCTTCTTTCCCATCGCGCGGCGCAGCACGTCGGCCTGGCCGAGGGAGAAGCCCGCCACCTTCTGGGCGACGAACATCACCTGCTCCTGGTAGACGATCAGGCCGTAGGTGATGCCCAGGCTCTCCTCGAGCGGCTCGGCCAGCTCGGGGTGGATCGGCACGATCTCCTGCAGGCCGTTCTTGCGCAGGGCGTAGTTGGTGTGCGAGTTCATGCCCATGGGGCCTGGGCGGTAGAGGGCGATGACGGCGGAGATGTCTTCGAAGTTGGTGGGCTTGAGCTGCTTGAGCAGCGCCCGCATGGGCCCGCCGTCGAGCTGGAACACGCCGAGCGTGTCTCCGCGGGCGAGCAGGTCGTAGGTCTTCTGGTCGGCGTCGAGGTCGAGGTCCTCGATCACGAGCTTGGAGCCGGTGTTCTTCTCGATCATCCTGAGCGCGTCCTCGATGATGGTGAGGTTGCGCAGACCGAGGAAGTCCATCTTGATCAGGCCGAGGTCCTCGAGCGGCGGCTGGTCGAACTGGGTGATGATCGCGCCGTCGTCCTCGCGCTTCATGATCGGGAGCACGTCGAGCAGCGGCTCGGCGGAGAGGATGACGCCGGCGGCGTGCACACCCCACTGGCGCTTGAGGTTCTCGATGCCGAGGGCGGTCTCGAAGACCTTGGCGGCCTCCGCGTCGGTCTCGATGACCGCGCGGATGTCGCTCGCCTCCTTCCATCGCGGCGCATCCTTGTTCATGATGTCGCCGAGCGCGATGTCCTTGCCCATGATCGCGGGCGGCATCGCCTTGGTGAGCTTCTCGCCCACGGAGTAGGGCATGCCGAGCACGCGCGAGCTGTCTTTCAGCGCCTGCTTGGCCTTGATGGTGCCGTAGGTCACGATCTGGGCCACGCGGTCGTCGCCGTACTTGTCGGTGACGTAGCGGATGACCTCCGGGCGGCGGCGGTCGTCGAAGTCGACGTCGACGTCGGGCATGGAGACGCGCTCCGGGTTGAGGAAGCGCTCGAAGATCAGTCCGTGGGCGATCGGGTCGAGTTCGGTGATGCCCATCGCGTAGGAGGCCATCGAGCCGGCGGCGGATCCGCGGCCCGGTCCGACGCGGATGCCCTGGGCCTTGGCCCAGGTGATGAAGTCCGCGACCACGAGGAAGTACCCGGGGAAGCCCATCTGCTTGATGACGTCGACCTCGTACTTGGCCTGCGCCAGGTGCGCCTCGGAGGGCTGGTTGTTGAAGCGGCGCATCATGCCCGCCGCGACCTCCTTCTCGAACCAGCTGGCCTCGTCCTCGCCCTCGGGCACCGGGAAGCGAGGCATGAGGTTGCGGTGCTCGAAGCTGACCTCGCAGCGCTCGGCGATCAGCAGGGTGTTGTCGCAGGCCTCCGGGTAGTCGCGGAAGAGGTGGCGCATCTGCTCGGCCGACTTGAGGTAGAACTCGTCGGAGTCGAACTTGAAGCGGTTGGGGTCGTCGAGCGTCGACGCGGACTGCACGCAGAGCAGCGCCGCGTGCGCCGTGGCGTCGTGGGCGTGCGTGTAGTGCAGGTCGTTGGTGGCGACCAGCGGCAGCTTGAGGTCTTTCGCGAGGCGCAGCAGGTCTTGCATCGTGCGCTTCTCGATGTCGATGCCGTGGTCCATGATCTCGGCGAAGAAGTTGCCCTCGCCGAAGATGTCGCGGAAGTCGGCCGCCGCCTGGCGCGCCTCCTCGTACTGGCCCAGGCGGAGCCGGGTCTGCACCTCGCCGCCGACGCAGCCGGTCGTGGCGATGACGCCCTTGCCGTACTGGCTGAGCAGCTCGCGGTCCATGCGGGGCTTGAAGTAGAAGCCCTCGATCGAGGCGAGCGACGACAGGCGGAACAGGTTCTGCATGCCCTCGTTGTTCTCGGAGAGCAGCGTCATGTGGGTGTACGAGCCGGAGCCGCCGACGTCGTCCTGGTTCTGGTGCTGCCCGCCCCAGCGCACCCGCGTGCGGTCGCCGCGCGCGGTGCCGGGAGTGATGTACGCCTCGGTGCCGATGATCGGCTTCACGCCGTTGGCGGTCGCCTGCTTCCAGAAGTCGTAGGCGCCGAACATGTTGCCGTGGTCGGTCATGGCGATCGCCGGCATCTTCTCGGCCGCGGCCGCCTTCATCAGGGGGCCGACGCGCGCGGCACCGTCGAGCATCGAGTACTCGCTGTGGACGTGCAGATGAACGAAAGAATCGCTACTGGGCAAAACAACTCCGACTAGAAGAGAAAAAGAACGCGGAAGGAGTTACAGGCTACGCCTCACGGAGGACATCGAGGGCGTGCTGCAGGTCGTCCGGGTAGCGCGACTCGAAGAGAACGCGCTCGCCCGTTCCGGGATGGGTGAACTCGAGCTTCATGGCGTGCAGCCACTGCCTGGCCAGGCCGAGCCGGCCGCTGATGGAGGGGTCGGCGCCGTACACGGCGTCACCCACGCACGGGTGCCGCTGGGCGGCCATGTGCACCCGGATCTGGTGGGTGCGGCCGGTCTCGAGGTGCACCTCGAGCAGGGAGGCGCTGGGGAAGGCCTCCAGCGTCTCGTAGTGGGTGATCGAGGGCTTGCCGTCGGCGGTCACCGCGAACTTCCAGGAGCTGCCGGGGTGGCGGCCGATCGGCGCGTCGATGGTTCCCGCGAGCGGGTCGGGGTGGCCCTGCACCACGGCGTGGTAGATCTTGCCCACCTCGCGGTCGTGGAACTGGCGCTTGAGCTCGGTGTACGCACGCTCGGACTTCGCGACGACCATCAGGCCGCTCGTGCCAGCGTCGAGGCGGTGCACGATGCCCGCCCGCTCGCTCGCGCCGGAGGTGGAGATGCGGAAGCCGGCTCCGGCGAGGGCGCCGAGAACGGTCGGGCCGGTCCAGCCGACCGAGGGGTGCGCGGCGACGCCGACCGGCTTGTCGATCACCACGAAGTCGTCGTCGTCGTAGACGATCGCGAGGTCGCTGACGATGACGGGCACGACCTCGGGGGCGTGCTTGTCCTCCCACGAGACCTCGAGCCACGAGCCGTCCTGCAGGCGGTCGGACTTGCCGAGCACCACGCCGTCGGCGCTCACCCCGCCCGCCTCGGCCACCTCGGCCGCGAAGGTGCGCGAGAAGCCGAGCAGTTTGGCGATGGCCGAGTCGACGCGTTCGCCGACGAGGCCGTTGGGGACGGGCAGACTGCGGGTTTCCACTACGGGGTGTCCAATGGTGCCGGGGTGGAGTCGCCCGCGTCGGCCGGCTTGTCCACGGCTGTCGCCGTCGATTCGCGTGTGCCGTTGAGGCCGATCCCCTTGATGGTGAGGATGATGAAGATCGCCATGCTGCTGACGATGGCCATGTCGGCGACGTTGAAGATCGCCGGGAACCAGTAGATCTGGATGAAGTCGATCACGTGCCCCACGCCGAAGCCGGGCTCCCGGAAGAGCCGGTCGGTCAGGTTGCCGAGGTTGCCCCCGAGCAGCAGCCCGAACAGCACCGCCCAGAGAAGAGAGCGGATGCGCGGGGCGAAGACCACGATGAACACCGCGACGGCCGTGGCGATGATGGCGAACACCCAGGTGGTGCCGCTCAAAAGCGAGAACGCGGCACCCGGGTTCTTCACGAAGGTGAACTGCAGCAGTTCCCCGAGGATCGCGACCGGCTGGCCCTCGGTGAGGTTCTCGGTGACGAGGAACTTCGAGAACTGGTCGAGCGCGTATACGCACACAGCAACAATGGCCAGTACGACGAGGGCCATCAATCTGACCTTCGGCGCACTGGCCACCGGGCTGGTGCTAGTTGGTTCCGGCAAAGCCCGTGTAGTTGGGAGCAGCGTTCGGAGTCGCTGTCGCAGCACCGGGCGCCTCGTCGGAGGCAGCCGCCACCGAGTTGGTCGCGTCGAGCTCGCGCAGCTGGCCCTCGATGTAGCTCTTCAGCTTCAGGCGGTACTCGCGCTCGAAGCTGCGGAGCTCTTCGACCCGCGCCTCGAGCTGCGTGCGCTCGTCTTCCAGCTGCGTGCGCTCCGCCTCGAGTGCGGCGAGCTGGGCGCGCTGGGCGTTCTCCGCCTCCTGCGTCTTCGCGCGCAGGGCGGCTTCCGCCTCCTGGGTCTTCGTACGCAGGGCGGCTTCCGCCTCCTGCGCCTTCTCGCGCTGGACGGTCTCGGCCTCGGTGACGACGCGGGTGGCCTGCTCCTGGCCCTCGGCGATCAGCGCGTCGCGCTTCTCGACGCCCTCGCGCACGTGCTCCTCGTGCAGGCGGCGGGCCAGCTGCAAGAGGTTGTTGGTGTTGTTCGCCTCGGCGGCGATGGAGTCCTCCGATGCCGGCGCCGCGAATGCGGGGGTCGGCGTGGGCGCCGCGGCGGGTGCCGGGGTGAACTGGGGGGTTTCCGGCTGGGAGAAGCTGTCGGCGGGCTGCTGCGAGACGAAGCTCGGAGCGGCCTGGGGCGCGCTCTGGCCCTCGGGCGCCTTGTCGAAGGGGCTCGCAGACGAAGCGGCCTGGGGCGCGCTCTGGCCGGCGCTGCGCTGCAGCTCGTTGATGCGCGAGTCGCTCGCGATCAGCCGCTGGCGCAGCTCCTCGTTCTCCTGGTTGAGGCGTCGCAGCTCGACGACCACCTCGTCGAGGAAGTCGTCGACTTCGTCCTGGTCGTAACCCTCGCGGAACTTGGTCGGCTGGAACCGCTTGTTGACTACGTCTTCGGGAGTCAAAGCCATAACCGTCACCTCTTACTCTGTAGAATCACACGCTTGAACTGGAATGTAACGTCTAGCTAACGCTACGAATACCCTATCGCCATGGGGGCAGCGCACCTGAGAGGTACGTAAACGCCCGGACAACCCCTCCAGCGTACCTCGCGGCGGCTAGTACATGAATCCCCGCACGATGTAGCGGAGGATGATGACCGCGATGAGCACGATGCTCCACGAGAAGTCGATGGCCACGCCGCCCGCGCGCAGGGTCGGAACCACCTTTCGCACCGCCTTCACCGGAGGATCGGTGATGGTGAAGACCGTCTCGGCGACCACGAGGAGGAAGCCGCGGGGACGCCAGTTCCTGGCGAGCATGGGCACGAGGTCCAGGATGAACCTGGCCCACATGACCGCGACGAAGAGGGTGAGTGCGACGTAGATTACCGTCGCGACGATCGAGATGCCGCTTGCTGCGTTGATGCGCTGACCTTACTGTTGCGAGAAGAACGAGGCCTCGACGTCAGTCTCAGCCTCGGCCTGGTCGCCGCTGACGACGACGTGGGCCGGCGAGAGCAGGAAGACCTTGCCGGTGACGCGTTCGATCTTGCCATACAGCCCCTGGGAGAGCCCACTGGCGAAGTCGACCAGACGCCGCGCGTCGGGCTCGCTCATCTGCGAGAGGTTGATGATCACGGGGATGCCGTCGCGGAAGTGCTCGGCGATCACCTGTGCGTCCTTGTACTGGCGCGGGTGGACCGTGAGGATCTCGTTCATCTCGGTGGCTCCGGTTGTGCGCGCGGCCGTCGGGCGGCGCAGCGGTGTGACGGGCGCGCGGTTCGGCGCCGGGGTCGTGGAAGGTGCTGTGCTGCTCTGGCTCGCGGTGTTGGCTACCGGGGCGACGGGCGCACTGGGCTGCCCGGCTTCGTAGTCGTATTCTTCGTCGGCGAGGCCCAGGTAAACCATGGTCTTGCGCAGTGGGTTGGCCATTGTGATCCTCCGGTGTATAGCTCGTTGGTCCAGATTAACCGGGGTTCGGCCGGTTTCCCGTGATTGCCGTGCCAATGCGGAGGTGTGTCGCGCCTTCCAGCACCGCCTCGCGGAAGTCGCCCGACATGCCCATCGACAGGTCGGTCGCCCGGGGCGCGACCGTGAGCAGGCGCTGGCCGGCCTCGCGCACACGCGCGAAGGCGCGCCTCGGGTCCTCCCCGACCGGGGCGACGGCCATGAGCCCGCGCAGCCTGATCGACGGCGAGGCGGCGACCGCCTCGGCGAGTCCCAGCAGCTGGTCGGGCTGCACTCCCCCGCGTCCGGCGTCGTCGGTGAGGTTGAGCTGGATGAAGGCGTCGACCGCGGGCATCGAAGCGGATGCGGGCGCACCGTTCTCGAGGACCGTCGCGATCGCCGCGACCAGCGAGATCCGGTCGAGGGAGTGGATGGTGCCTGCGAAGCCGAGCACGCTCCTGGCCTTCTTGCTCTGCAGCTGGCCGATGAAGTGCCAGTCGAGGTCGAGGTCCGACAGCTGCACGGCCTTCTCGCTGGCCTCCTGCTGCCGGTTCTCCCCGACGTGGCGCACGCCGAGGTCGTACAGCTCGCGCACGAGGGAGGCGGGGTGGAACTTGGTGACCACGATGGTGGTCAGCTCCGCCGCCTCCCTGCCTGCCTCGCGCGCCGCGTCGGCCACGGAGGCCTGCACGGCGGCGAGGCGCTCGGCGAGGGGAGGCTCTGCTGCGCTCACGCGTCTACTTCAGGAAGTCCGGGATGTCCAGATCGTCGGGGTTGGTCTCGTCGTCGAAGGAGCGGTCCGCCGGTGCTGCGGGCGCGGTCTCGGCGGCGGGGGTCCATGCCGGCTTCTCGGCCGCGGGCGCCGCGGTGCCCGAGAGCCCGAAGGGCGAGGCGCTCGAGGCGGATGCGGCAGGCTGCCCGCCGTTCGCGTCCGCGTTCGCCGGCTCCGGGTTCACGAAGTTGGTGCGCTTCGTCTCCACGGCCTTCGCGACGGGTTCCCCGCCGTCGAAGCCCGCGGCGATGACCGTGACGCGGACCTCGTCGCCGAGGGTGTCGTCGATGACGGCACCGAAGATGATGTTGGCCTCGGGGTGCACGGCCTCCTGGATCAGGCGTGCCGCGTCGTTGATCTCGAAGATGCCGAGGTTGGACCCGCCCTGGATCGAGATGAGCACGCCGTGCGCACCGTCGATGCTCGCCTCGAGCAGCGGCGAGGCAACCGCGAGCTCGGCGGCCTTGATGGAGCGGTCTGCGCCGCGCGCGGAGCCGATGCCCATCAGCGCGGAGCCAGCGCCCTGCATGACCGACTTGACGTCGGCGAAGTCGAGGTTGATCAGGCCGGGGGTGGTGATCAGGTCGGTGATGCCCTGCACACCGGCGAGCAGCACCTGGTCGGCGGTGGCGAAGGCCTCGAGCATGGAGATGCCGCGGTCGCTGATCTCGAGCAGGCGGTCGTTGGGGACCACGATGAGGGTGTCGACCTCGTTCTTGAGCGCGGCGACACCGATCTCGGCCTGCGAGGAGCGGCGCTTGCCCTCGAAGCCGAAGGGCTTCGTGACCACACCGATGGTGAGTGCGCCGATCGACTTCGCGATGCGCGCGACGACGGGGGCTCCACCGGTTCCGGTTCCGCCACCCTCTCCGGCGGTGACGAAGACCATGTCGGCTCCCGCGAGGGCCTCTTCGATCTCCTCCGCGTGGTCCTCGGCGGCGCGACGGCCGACCTCGGGGTCGGCGCCGGCGCCGAGTCCGCGGGTGAGCTCGCGGCCGACGTCGAGCTTGACGTCGGCGTCGCTCATCAACAGTGCCTGGGCATCCGTGTTGATGGCGATGAATTCAACGCCCCGCAGACCGAGTTCGATCATGCGGTTGACGGCGTTGACGCCACCGCCGCCTATGCCGACGACCTTGATCACGGCTAGGTAGTTCTGGTTCGATGTCACGTCCGGCCTCCGCAAGCAACCTTCAACCTCAACTTGAGGTCTATAGTTATACTCAATTTATATGTCCTGCTTTGAGGGTAGGTCGGAGCGTGGCCGCCGTGCGCGGGACACGCCAGCGTGTCGAAAAATCCCGGCGCATCCTGCCGCGCCATCCGCCCGCCGCGTGGAGGTGGCGCTAGCGCGGAGTGACGACGACGCTCCCCGGCGCCGAGACGTCGTACTCGATCCTCGCGGCGGGATCCTGCTTGGCGACCATGGCGGCTAGCGCGGCGGCCTTGAAGGCGGATTCGTCCGCACTCCCCCAGACCACGGTCTGGCCGATGCCGCGCAGCACGAAGGTCACGTCGTCCTGCGTGCTCGCGGTGATCGAGTCGACCTGGGCGAGCAGCGGCGCGGGGAGCGCCAGCAGCACGGCCACCACCGAGGTGAAGGAGGCGCTGGCCGGGTCCTGTCCGGCGGCGCCGATGAGCGGCACGCCGTCCGGACGCTCGGGCGTGGTCTGCACCACGATCCCCGCGGGGTCGACGAGGTCGAACTGCTCGCCGTTCTGCACGGCCGCGACCGGGGCGCGCTCGACGATGTGGATGATCAGCGTGTCGGGCGGCACCATCTCGGTGACGTAGCTGCGGATGAGGGGGAAGTCGGCGAGCTGACGGGTGAACTGCCCGTAGTCGAGCAGCGCGAGCGGGGTTCCCAGCTGCCCGTCCACGGCGTCGACGACCTGCTCGGCGTCCACGCGGGAGGCGCCGTCGACCGTGATGGTCTTCAGTGCCAGCAGCGGCGAGTAGACCGCGACGGCCAGCACCGCGAGCAGGGCGACGACGAGGCCGGACGCGACGAGCATGATCGTGCGGCGGCTGCGCGAGCGGCGGGTGAACCGCTTCACCTCGCCGCGCTCGAACCTGCGGCGCTTGCGCTCGGCGCGCTTCAAGCGCCGGCGGGCGTCCTTCAGCGACTGGGCGGCGGTGCGCTCCCTGCCCTCTCCCGGCGTCCTCGGGGCGCGTTTGGTCGAGCCGCGCTTCGACGGATCGGTCGCGGCCGGCTGCTCGGAGCGTGCCGGGCCGCCCGGGCGCCGAGGCGTACCGGCCCCGGTGCGGGGAATGCCGGAGGCGGGAACGCAGGTAGCGGGAACGCCGGAGGTGGGACGGGAGGCGCCGGGCGTCGGCGGGGAGGCCTTCGGCGATGCTGCCGCCTCCTGCTCCGCGCGCTGGCGGGCGGGCGACGCGGAGGGGGCCGCGGCCTGACCGGCATCCGCTTCCTTCCGGGCGCGACGGCGGGACCGCTCCGAGCCGTCGCCCGTCGGGGCGCCGGCGCGGGGCGGGTCGAATCCTTCCGGCCTCTTCACTGGGCTGCCGTCGCCGTCAGCGGGTCGGGCGGGGGTCGGCCTGCGCGGGCTCGACGGGCTGGGCGAGCGACTCCAGCACCTGGGGCACGATGCGGTAGACGTCGCCGCAGCTGAGCGTCATGATCAGGTCGCCGTCTCGGGCGATCGCGGCGGCGTGGTCGGCGGCGGCCTGCCAGTCGGGCAGGTAGCTCACGCGCGAGGCGTCGGCGAAGCGTTCGGAGACCAGGGCCCCGGTCACGCCGGGCACCGGGTCCTCGCGGGCGCCGTAGACGTCGAGCACGATCGTCTCGTCGGCGAGCTGCTCGTAGACACGGGCGAAGTCGCCGGCCATCAGAGCGGTGCGGCTGTAGAGGTGCGGCTGGTGGATTGCGATGAGCCGTCCGTCGCCGAGCACGCTGCGCGCGGCGGAGAGCGCGGCGGCCACCTCGGTGGGGTGGTGCGCGTAGTCGTCGTACACGCTCACCCCGCGCACGACGCCGTGCAGCTCGAAGCGGCGCTCGGTGCCGCCGAAGGTCTCGATGCCGGCCAGGGAGGCCTCGGGGTCGAAGCCGAGGCCGACGAGCACGGCGAAGGCGCCAGCAGCGTTGAGCGCGTTGTGCACGCCGGGAACGCGCAGCTGGGCCGCGTAGTCGGAGCCGTTCCAGCGCACGCTGAAGGCGACCGGGCCGTCGGTGACCACGGAGTGCAGGCGCACGTCGGCCGAGTCGGCGGTGCCGAAGGTGAGGATGCGCTTGTCGGCGGCGCGGGCACGCAGCGCCGCGGTGACGCGCAACGCGCCCGGGTCGTCGCTGGAGATCACGACGAGCTCCGCGGCCGAGCCGGTGAACTCGACGAAGGCCTCGTCGAAGGCCTTGTGCGAGCCGTAGTGGTCGAGGTGGTCGGCGTCGACGTTGGTGACCAGTGCCACGGCGGTGTCGTAGAGCAGGAAGGAGCCGTCGGACTCGTCGGCCTCCACCACGAAGAGCTCTCCCGCGCCGCGCGCCGAGCTGACCGCGATCGACTGGATCACGCCGCCGTTGACGAAGCTCGGGTCGGCGCCCTGGGCGAGCAGCGAGGTCACGATCATGCCGGTCGAGGTGGTCTTGCCGTGGGCGCCAGCCACCGCGATGAGGCGCTGCCCGTTCACGAGCCAGGCCAGGGCCTGCGAGCGGTGCAGCACGGGGATGCCGCGCTCGACCGCGAGCAGGTACTCGGGGTTGTCGGGCCAGAGCGCGCCGGTGAAGACCAGCGCGTCGGCGTCGCCGAGGTTCTCCGCGGCGTGCCCGATCGACACGGTGGCGCCGAGCGCGCGCAGCGCCTCGGTGTTGTGGTTCTCGCTGCGGTCGGAGCCGGTGACGGTGTGCCCGGCGCCGAGGAACAGGCGGGCGATGCCGCTCATGCCGGAGCCGCCGATGCCGGTGAAGTGCACCGTTCCGAGCTCGGCGGGCAGCGGCTGGGAGAAGTCAGGTGTGATCATCAGTGTCGACTTTACTTACTGCTCGTCTGCGGGGTGGTGGCTGTGTCGTCGGCCGGGGGTCTCTCGGCGAGGGCGGTGTCGATCAGGTCGACCATCCGCGAGGCGCCGTCGAGCACGCCGGCGCTCGTGGAGTTGGCGGCCATCTCGGCGACCAGCGCGCGGTCGAGCAGCAGCGGGACGAGGGTGGAGAGCACCCAGTCGGGCGTGAAGTCCGCGTCGGCGACGATGATGGCGCCTCCCGCGTCGACCGCGTCCGCGGCGTTGAACCGCTGCTCGCCGTTGCCGACCGGGTAGGGCACGTAGATCGCGGGCACGCCGACCGCGGAGAACTCGCTCACCGTGGCGGATCCGGCACGGGACACGGCCAGGTCGGCGACGGCGATGGCGAGTTCCATCCGGTCGCAGTAGCCGAGCATGCGGTAGCCGGCGAGTCCCGGGTCGACCACGTCGGAGTTGGCGCCGGTGACGTGCACCACCTGCCAGCCGGCTCCGAGGATGTAGGTGATCGCGTCGGCGACCGTGCGGTTCACGTGCCGCGATCCGCTCGAGCCGCTGGTGACCAGCAGCACGGGCCTGCCCGCGTCGAGTCCGAAGTAGGAGATGGCCGCTGCGCGCTCCGCGTGGCGGTCGAGGGTCTCGATCTCGCGGCGCAGCGGCATGCCCACGTGGGTGGCGTGCGAGATCCGCGTGGACGCGAAGGCGACGCCGACGTATCGGGTGACCCAGCTGCCCAGCCGGTTCGCGATTCCGGGGCGGGCGTTGGCCTCGTGCACCACCAGCGGCACCTTCTCGCGCCAGGCGGCGAGGTAGGCGGGAGCCGAGGCGTAGCCGCCGAAACCGACGACGACGTCGATGCCCCGGTCGCGGATGATCGCCCTGGTCTCGGCCACGGCGTCGCGCAGCGCGCGGGGGAACCGCAGGGCGGCCGCGTTCGGGCGGCGCGGGAACGGCAGGCGCGCGATGGTGGCGAGCTCGTAGCCGCGCTGCGGCACGAGCCTCGCCTCGAGGCCCTCGCGGGTGCCGAGCACGAGCACCTTCGCGTCGGGGTGGCGCTCGGCGATGCGGTCGGCCGTCGCGAGCAGCGGGTTGACGTGGCCGGCGGTGCCGCCGCCCGCCAGGAGGTAGTTGGTCACCGGGTGGTCCGTTTCTGGGCGCTGCCGTGCGGCGCTTCGTTGCTGCGAGCGGGTCGGGCCCGCTGGTTGCTCTGCTCGCGCTGGGCCGCGCGCTCGGCCTGGGCGGCCTGCTGCCGTTCGCGTGTGGTCGGCTCCCGGGTCGTCGCCGTGAGCCTCGAGCGGTCGCGCGGGGTCTGGGCGGGCTCCGGCTCCTCGGGCCCGGATCTCTCGCGGGCGAAGGAGAGCACGACGCCGATGGCGAGCAGCACGGCGATGAGCGAGGTGCCGCCCGCGGAGATGAGCGGCAGCGGCACTCCGAGCACCGGGAGCACGCCGAGCACGACGGCGATGTTGATGAAGGCCTGGCCGACCACCCAGACGCCGACACCGGCGGTCACGATGCGGGCGAAGGGGTCGTTGCTGGTGCGGATGATGCGCACGAAGGTGATGGCGAGCACCACGAACAGCAGCAGCACGACGATCGAGCCGACGAGCCCGAGCTCCTCGCCGATGATCGCGAAGATGTAGTCGTTGTCGGCCTCGGGCAGCCACGACCACTTGGCCTTGGAGTTGCCGAGCCCGGCGCCGAAGATGCCTCCGGAGGCGAGCGCCCAGGTGCCGTGGGTGGGCTGCCAGCAGAAGGTCTCGTACTGCGCCTCTGTGCAGCCGTTCATCCAGGCGTTGATTCGCTCGGTGCGCGACTCCCCCGAGAAGGCGAAGACGATGCCGAGCGAGCCGAGCACCAAGGCGGCGGTGACGAGCCAGCGCAGCCGGGCCGCGGCGATGAAGAGGCAGGAGAAGACGATGAGCCCCATCACCACGACGGTACCCAGGTCCTGGCCGAGCAGCACGAGGCCGAGGGAGAGACCGGCGAGCGGTCCGATGGTGATCACCAGCTGCTTCCAGGTGTCGAGCACCCCGCCCTTGGTGGTGAGCATGAACGCCAGCCAGACCACCACGGCGAGCTTGAGCAGCTCGGAGGGCTGCGCGCTGAATCCGCCGATGCCGATCCAGTTGCGGTTCCCGCCGAACTCGATGCCGATGCCTGGCACGAACACCAGCAGCTGCAGGCCGATGCCGACGAAGATGGCGGGCCAGGCCCAGCGCTTCCAGAAGGTCATCGGCATCCGGGAGGCGACCAGCATGAGCGGGAGCCCGATCAGGGCGAAGGAGCCCTGGCGCAGGAAGGAGGTGAAGAAGGAGTCGCTCGCCAGGTGGGACTCCACCGACGAGGAGGAGAGCACCATGACGAGCCCGAAGACGACCAGGAACAGCGTCGTGCCGAGCAGGGCGAAGTACGAGCCGGTCTCGGCGGCGAAGATGCGCTTGACCCCGACCACGACGGTCGGAGCGGTGCGCGCTGTCCGCGCCGACTCGGGGGTCCCGCCCCGAGTGCCCGGGTTGCGTGTGGTCGTCATCCGCAACCTCCTGCGCTCGTGTGGTGGGTGGTCGGCCCCGGTCTAGTTCGTGCCGGGGTCCAGGTGGTCTCGTACCGCCGCCGCGAATCGTCGGCCGCGGTCCGCGTAGTCGGTGAACTGGTCCATCGAGGCGGCAGCCGGCGCGAGAAGAACGGTGTCCCCCGGCCGGGCAGCTGCGGCAGACAAGCGCACTGCTTGCGGCATTACCTCTTCAGTGTCGGTGGCCTCCACCTCAAAGACGGGGAGCGCGGGCGCGTGTCGTCGGAATGCCTCGCGCAGCGCCTGCCGGTCGACGCCGATGACCACGGCGGCGGTCAGCCGCTGCGTCTGGCGGGAGACGAGCTCGTCGATGTCGACGCCCTTGAGCAGCCCGCCGACGATCCAGACGACGCTCGGATAGGCGCGCAGCGACGCCTCGGCCGCGTGCGGGTTGGTGGCCTTGGAGTCGTCGATCCAGAGCAGGCCGTCGCGCTCGGCGACGGGCTCGGTGCGGTGGTGGTCGAGACGGAAGGTGGCGAGCGCGTCGCGCACCGTGTCGGCGGCGACGCCGTAGGCGCGGACGAGAGCGGATGCCGCGAGCACGTTGGCGACGGAGTGCGGGGCCGCGAGCCCCGCCGCCGCGAGCTCGCCGTGGGTGGTGAGCTCGAGTGCGCTGTTGCGGCGGTCGTCGTGGAAGGCGCGGTCGACGATGATGCCGTCGACGACGCCGAGGTCGCTGGGGCCGGGCGCGCCGAGGCCGAAACCGATGGCGCGGCATCCGTCGACGACGTCTGCCTCCTCGACCATGCGCCTGGTGGCGTCATCCGCCAGATTGTAGACGCAGGCCACGCGGGTGTTCTGGTACACCTTGCCCTTGGCGGCGGCGTAGGCGTCTGCCGAACCGTGCCAGTCGAGGTGGTCGTCGGCGAGGTTGAGGCACACGCTGGCCAGCGGGTAGAGCGCGCCCTCGGCGTTGCGGTTGATCCAGTGCAGCTGGTAGCTGGAGAGCTCGACCACGAGCACGTCGAAACCGGTGGGGTCGCGCACCGCGTCGAGCACGGGGATCCCGATGTTGCCGACGGCCGCGACGCGGTGGCCGGCGGCGGCCAGCAGGTGGGTGGCCAGCTGCACGGTGGTGGTCTTGCCGTTGGTGCCGGTGACGGTGATCCACTCGGCGGCGTTCACCTTGTCGCGCACGCGCCAGGCCAGCTCGATGTCGCCCCAGACGGCGATGCCGCGCTCGGCGGCCCAGAGCAGCAGGGCGTGGTCGGGATGGAAGCCGGGCGAGACGACGACGAGCTCGGCGTCGAACTCCGCCAGCCGGGCGGGGACCGTGCCGAGGTCCGGCTCGAGCAGCAGCTCGGCGCCGATGACGCCGACGAGGTCGGATGTCTCCTCGGGGGCCTTCGCCGCCACGACGAGCACCGAGGCGCCGAGTTCGACGAGGGTGTCGGCCGCCGCGAAGCCGGTCATGCCGAGCCCGAGCACGGCGACGCGCAGGCCCGTCCAGTCCGCGTGCCAGCTGGTGAGTATGGTCAGGTCGGTCACGGTCGTGCCAGCGCCCATTCGACGTAGAAGATACCGACGCCGATGGCGACGAAGAGGCCGGCGATGATCCAGAAGCGCACAACGACGGTGATCTCCGCCCAGCCCTTCAACTCGAAGTGGTGGTGCAACGGGCTCATCAGGAAGATGCGCTTGCCCTTCGTGATCTTGAAGTAGGCGCGCTGCAGGATGACGGAGCCGGTGACGACGAGGAAGAGGCCGCCGATGAACACCAGCAGCAGGTCGGTGCGGCTGAGGATCGCGAGGGCGGCGAGTGCCCCGCCGAGGCCGAGCGAGCCGGTGTCGCCCATGAAGATCTGGGCCGGGCTGGTGTTCCACCAGAGGAAGCCGATGAGGCTGCCGACGATGCAGGCGGCGATCACCGCGAGGTCGAGCGGGTCGCGCACCTGGTAGCAGCGGAAGGAGTTCTCGACGCTGTCGATCACGCTCGAGTTGTAGCAGGACTGGTTGTTCTGCCAGAAGCCGATCAGGATGTACGAGGTCAGCGCGAGGATCGACGCGCCGGTGGCGAGGCCGTCGAGGCCGTCCGCCACGTTCACGCCGTTGGAGGCGCTGACCACGATCACGATCGACCAGAGCGCGAACAGGACGCCGCCGGCGATGAGCCCGAAGGTCGCGAAGTCGAGCCAGGGGATGTCGCGCACGAAGGAGATGTAGGTGTGCTGCACCCCGTCGACGATCGTGGAGACCGGCGTCAGGCCGTTCTCGTCGGGGAAGTTGAGGGCGATGACGGCGAAGATCGCGGCCACGATGACCTGGCCGAGGATCTTCGACCAGCCGCCGAGGCCGAGGCTGCGCTGGTTGCGCGTCTTCAGGAAGTCGTCGAGGAAGCCGACCGCGCCTAGGCCCACCATCAGGAAGATCACGAGGAAGGCGACGAGGGTGAAGGGGTCCCCCGCCACGATGTGGCCCACGAAGTAGCCGAGCACCGCGCCGATGATGAAGACGATGCCGCCCATCGTGGGCGTGCCGCGCTTGGCGTGGTGCGACTTGGGACCGTCGTCGCGGATGAACTGCCCCCAGCCGATGCGGTTGAAGAGCTTGATGAACAGCGGCGTGGTGAGCAGCGTGAAGACGAGGGAGAAGCCCGCGCCCGTGAGGAGCGCGATCACGCGGTCACCCCGCCGGAGAGCCCGAGGGCCGAGGGGGAAGCAGCGAGCTTCACGAGAACAACGACTTCGTCGTTATGAGGCTCATGCAATTCCGTTTCATTCAGCAAATCGTATGCCTGTTCCGGGCTCTCGACGAGCACCGACTCCCCGTCCCACGAACCTTCGAGGCCGGCGGCGACGTGGATGTGGCGCGCGGACTGCCCGACCACGATGAGGCGGTCGATGTTCAGCCGCACCACCAGCAGGCCGATGCGGTGGTGCTCCTCGCGCCGTTCCACCTCGTCGGTGCCCTCGGGGAAGGCGAGCTCGCCCAGCACGGCGACGGAGCGTGCTCCGACGGTGATCTCGGCGAGGGTCTTCAGCGCCTCGGTGGTGGATCCGGCGGTGGTGTCGTAGCCGTCGTCGACGACGGTCGCTCCGCGGCCGACGGAGAGCACCTCGAGGTTGCGGGGCTCCGCCTGGGTGACGGATGCGACGGCGAGGGCCGCCGCCGAGAGCGACATGCCGCCGAGACGGCCGGCCGCGATGGCCGCCAGCGCCGCTGGGACGTGACGCTCCCCCAGCAGCGCGAGGTGCGCATCCGCCGTGTCGTCGTCGGAGACGGCGGTGAAGCGCGTGCCGTCGAGGGCGACGGAGACGTTCTCGGCGCGCAGGTCGGCGCCGCGGCCGTAGCCGACGGTGACCGGGGCGCCCTGCGCCGGGGTCAGCACCAGCGAGGAGCCGTCGGCGCCGGCGTCGACGCTGAGCTCGACAGAGGCGGCCGTGGCCGCGATCAGGGCGCGCGTAGTGGGTTCGCCGCGATGCGGCGCGAGGTGGAGGCTCACGCCCAGCCGGCCTCACGCAGGGCGAGACGCGCTTCCTCGCGGGCGGAGTACGGCGTGCGCACACCCTCGATGTCGCGGTAGTCCTGGTGGCCGGGGCCGGCCCAGAGGATCGAGTCGCCCTCCTCGGCCAGCGCGACGGCGACGCGGATGGCCTTCTCGGGCGGGCTCACCTCGTGCAGCTCGGCGGGGTGGCCGGCGAGGGCCGCGCCCTCGACGAGGGTCGCGCGGATGGAGGCTGCGTTCTCGAAGCGCGGGTGGTGGTCGGTGATCACCAGCACGTCGGAGCCCTCCGAGGCCACACGTGCCATGTCGTGGCGCTTGGTGGCGTCGCGGTCGCCGTCCGCGCCGAAGACCATGATGACCTTGCCGGAGGTGAAGGTGCGCACCGCGGCCAGGGTGTTGAGAAAGGCGTCCGGGCTGTGCCCGAAGTCGACGAACACCGAGGGGCCGGTGTCGCCGGAGACGCGCTCGGTGCGCCCGGGCAGGTAGGCCTGGATGCCGGGGCCGCCGTCGGCGTCCCAGGCGCCGAGCGCCTGGCCGATGGCCGCGAACTCGAAGCCGGCCTCCACGAGCATCACGATCGCGAGGGCGCCGTTGGCCGCCATGTGGCGGCCGATGATCGGCACGCGGCTGGAGAGGGAGCGCCCGTCGGGACCGGTGAGCGTGAAGGCGGTGTAGGCGGCCTCCTCGGCCGTGATGTCGACGGTCCAGTCGGCCTCGACGCCGGGCGTGGACGAGATGGTGGTCACCGGGATGCGGGCCTCGTCGACGACGCGCTGGCCGTAGGGCGAGTCGAGGGAGATCACCCCGCGCTTGCTGCGGTCCGGCTGGAACAGAGGCAGCTTGGCCTGGAAGTACTCCTCCATGTCGGCGTAGTCGTCCAGGTGGTCGTGGCTGAGGTTGGTGAAGCCGGCCACGTCGAACAGGATCCCGTCGACGCGGTGCCTGCTGAGGGCCTGGGCGCTCACCTCGATCACGACGGCGCGCACCTCGCTCTCGCGCATGCGGGCGAGGAGCGCGTGCATCTCGCTCGCCTCCGGGGTGGTCAGGCGGCTGACGACGGTGAGGTCGCCGATGTGGCGCTCGGCGGTGGAGCTCAGCCCGGTGACGAGGCCGAGCTGCTTGAGGATTCCGTCGAGCAGGTAGGAGACGCTGGTCTTGCCGTTCGTGCCCGTCGTGCCGAACAGCAGCGGCGGCTCCTCGGCGCTGCGGTAGACCCAGGCGGAGATCTCGCCCAGGGCCGCGCGCGGCGAGTCGACGACGAGGATCGGCAGGCCGGCGGATGCCGCGAGCTCGGCGCCCACGGCGTCGGTCAGAACGGCGACCGCGCCGCCCTCCTTCGCCTTCTCGGCGTAGCTGGCGCCGTGGCTGTTCGCCCCCGGCATGCCCACGTAGAGGTCGCCGGGGTGCAGGTCGCCCGTGCTCAGCGTGACGCCGGTGATCTCGACGCCCTCGACGGAGCCGCGGCTGTCCAGGCCGAAATCGGCGACGAGGCCGGCGAGCGACCGTGCCGACGGATGCTCCGGACGAAGTACCGGGGGGATCCTGGCGGTCAATCGATGCTCATTTCTTCGGTTCTCATGGTCACGGATGCGCCGTCGTCACCAGGTCAACGGCATTTGCACCGCTGGCGAGGTGGAGGGCTCGATCCGGAAGGTCTTGATCACCTGGTTGGTGATCTTCTTGAACGTCGGCGCGACGGCGGCCGACGTCTTTATGGTATCCGGCTTGCCGAAGGTGACGACAATCGCGTACTCGGGGTTCTCCGCAGGCACGAGGCCCGCGATGGAGACGACGCGCTCGCTCGTGTAGACGCCGCCCTCGGCGACCTCGGCCGTTCCGGTCTTCGCCGCGATGCGGTAGCCGGGGATCGAGAGCGCGGAGCTCAGGGCGCCCTGCGACACGACGTTCTCCATCAGCGACACGGTCTGGTCGGCCGCGGTCTCGGAGACCGCGCGCACGCCCTCGGTGGAGGGCAGGTCGGTCACCGTGCCGTCCGGCCATTCGCAGCCCTCGACGAGCGTCAGCGGCATCCGCACCCCGCCGTTTCCGAGTGTCTGGTAGATGGCCGCGATCTGAGCGGATGTGGTCTGCTCGGCCTGGCCGAACTGCACGGCGAAGTTGGTGCGCTCGTCCCAGTTCTTGGTCTCCGGCACGTAGCCGGGCGACTCGCCGCCGAAGTCGACCGCGGTCTTCTGGGTGAGGCCGAACTTCACCATGTAGTCGCGTCGGGCGTCCTTGTTCAGCTTCTCGGAGAGCAGCGAGGTGCCGATGTTGGAGGAGTTGGTGAGCACCCCGGCCACGGTGTAGCGCACATCGGGGTGCACGAAGGCGTCCTTGATGGTGCCGCCGGAGGGCAGGGTGAGCAGCGAGGGCACGCTCACGCGCTCGGTCGGCGAGATCGCACCGGCGTCGAGCAGCGAGGCCACGGTCATCGCCTTCATGGTGGAACCCGGCTCGTAGGGCGTGCTGAAGGCGAGGGAGCCGAGCGCCGTGCTCGGCACGCCGTCGACGTTGTTCGGGTCGACGGAGGGGTAGTCGGCGACGGCCATCAGATGCCCGTCGTTGACGCGCACGACCATCATGGTCGCCCAGTCGGCGCCGAGCGCCTGCGCGTCCTCGTTGAGGGTCTGCTGCGCGTACCACTGGAAGTCGCTGTTGATGGACAGACGGAGGGTGCCGCCGTCCTTCGCCTCCTCGGTGGTCACGGTGCTGCCGGGGATGCGGATTCCGTCGGAGCCGCGCTCGTAGACGGAGGAGCCGTTCGAGCTGTCGACGCAGGCGCGCTCGGAGAGCTCGAGTCCGGCCTGCGGGCCGTCCGTGCCGATGAAGCCGACGAGATTGCCCGCGATGGCGCCGTTCGGATAGGTGCGGCCGGGGTGCAGGCGCGGGTAGATCCACGGGATCTTCAGCGCCTTGATCGCGTTGAGGGTGGCGAGCGGCACGGACTTGGTGACGTAGGCGAAGTTGGCCTCTGGGTCCTTGGTGAGCGCCGCGGTGATCTCCGCGACGGGCACCTCGGTGATCTCGGAGAGCTCGGCGATGGCCTTCTCCACCGGGACCGTGGTCTTCGTGCCGTCCTCGGCGGTGCGGGTGAACTCGTCGAGCAGGTTCGGTGCCGCGGTGATGTCGAAGCGGTCGACGCTGTCGGCGAGCACGACGCCGTCGCTGTCGACGATCTGGCCCCTCGCCCCGTAGGTGGTCTCCCCGATCGAGCGCTTGGTCAGCGACTTCGCGTTGAGCTCGTCGGCCTGCACCACCTGGATGTCGACCAGTCTGACCACGAACACGGCGAACACCGCGACAACGAGGAGCACGGTGACGGCCACCCGGCGTTTGGTTCTGCGCGCGTCATTCACGTGGCGTTTTCCTTACCCGTGGACTGTCGCGTCCACGAACGACTGGCACCCGAGGGTGGTGTTCTAGCGCGTGACCGGCGAAGGCAGCGCGCCCGGAGTCGACGGTACAGTTTCGATCGTTCCGGGGCCCGAAGGCGCGCCAGCCGCGGCGGCGACGCTCGGGTCCACTGCCGTCTCCGCTGCCGGGTCGGCCGCCGCACCGGCGGGCGGCGTCACGAGGGGGATGCCGCCGAGCAGGTCGTTGGCCACGAGGTTGCCTGCGGCGCCGACCACGGCCGTGCCGTCCGCGGCGGAGGCCTCGCCGGCGATCGCCCCGTCGGAGAGGCGGAGGAACGCGGGAGAGCTGTTGCTGCGCAGCATGCCGAGGGACTCCGCCTGGGTGGCGAGGTTCTGCGGGGAGGCCAGCAGGTCGAGCTCCTCGCTCAGCGCCTTCTCCTGCCGCCCGAGCTCGCTCTGCTCCGACTGCAGCGCCGAGATGCGGTAGGCGCCGTCGGCGACGACGATGCTCAGCAGCAGCTGGGCGATGAAGAGTGCGAAGAGTCCGGCGACCGTGACCAGCGCGTAGACGACGCGCGGCCGGGCGCGCCGCTGCTCGCGGGTCGAGACGATCTCGATGTGCGGCTGCTCTTCACGGGGAGAGCGCAGCGGAGTGGCGAATGCGAGGTTGCTGCTCACGTGGTTCTCCTCAGTGGGTCGATTGTGCGGAGGCGTTCGATGGCGCGCAGGCGCACGGGGGTTGCTCGGGGGTTGAGGGCCTTCTCGGCCTCGGAGGCGAGCTCGGCGCCGCGCACGAGGAGCTTGAGCTCCGGGCGGTGCTCGGGCAGTTCGACGGGGAGTCCGGCCGGAGCGGTCGATGCCGACCGCGCCGCGAACACGCGCTTGACGATGCGGTCCTCGAGCGACTGGTAGGAGAGGACGACCATGCGGCCGCCCACCTCGAGCAGGTCGATCGCGGCGGGGATGGCGCGCTCGAGCACGGACAGCTCCTGGTTGACCTCGATGCGGAGGGCCTGGAACACCCGCTTGGCGGGGTGGCCGGCGCGCTGCACCGCCGCCGGCGTCGCGGCGATGATGGTCTCCACCAGCTGGGAGGAGCGCACGAAGGGCTCGATCTCGCGGCGCTGCACGATCTTGCTGGCGTAGCGGGGCGCGAGCTTCTCCTCGCCGTAGTCGTAGAAGATGCGGCGCAGCTCGAACTCGCTGTACTCGGCGAGGATGCGCTCGGCCGTGAGCGGCGAGGTGGCGTCCATGCGCATGTCGAGCGGGGCGTCCTTGGAGTAGGAGAAGCCGCGGTCGACCTCGTCCAGCTGCAGGGAGGACACGCCGAGGTCGAAGAGGAAGCCGGCGACCTCCGTGATTCCCAGCGCGGAGAGGGCCTCGGGGATCTCGTCGTAGACCGCGTGCACGAGGTGCACCCGGTCGCCGAAGGGCTCGAGGCGCTTGCCCGCGATGGCCAGGGCGTCGGTGTCGCGGTCGATGCCGACGAGGGTGAGGCCGGGGAACCTCGTGAGCAGGGCCTCCGAGTGGCCGCCCATGCCGAGGGTGGCGTCGACGAGCACGGCGCCCTCGCGGCCGATGGCGGGGCCGAGCAGCTCGATGGTCCGTTCGAGGTTCACCGGGGTGTGGATGTCGTTGTCAGTCATATCGTTTCGTGTTCCTCGTGGATCTCTGGCACTGATCCCCATCCGGGCCGACCTGACATCGGGGAAGAAAGTCAGGGCGTCGTCCGGCTGGGCGTCACTGCCAGCGAGTTAGAAGAGTCCGGGGATCACCTCTTCCGCGGTGTCGGCGAATTCGGCCTCGGTGCTCTCGTAGTAGGCGTTCCAGGACGCGGTGTCCCAGATCTCCGCCCGGCTGCCGGCCCCGATGATCGTGAGTTCGCGGCCGAGACCCGCGTACTCGCGCAGCGAGGACGGGATGGTGATGCGGTGCTGGTTGTCCGGGCGCTCCTGGCTGGCGCCCGACAGGAAGACGCGAAGGAAGTCGCGCGCCTGCTTGCTGGTCACCGGGGCCTGGCGGATCTTGTCGTGCAGGTTCTCGAACTCGCGCTCGGTGAAGACGTAGAGGCAGCGTTCCTGCCCCCGGGTGATCACCAATCCGCCGGACAGCTCGTCCCAGAACTTCGAGGGAAGGATGACGCGGCCCTTGTCGTCGAGCTTGGGAGCGTAGGTGCCAAGAAACACGGAACACTCCCTTCCTTACCGGCCCGGTGGATTTCCTCCACTTTACTCCACTCTCCACCACAAACCTAGCTATATGGCGGTTTAGGCGGGCTTTTCTTCGAAAGTTGCCAGTAAACATGCGGGCTGCAGCGGTGGAGGGAAATGGAGGAGATCGGGCCGACAGGGGCCGAAAAAGGGCACAAAAAAAGGACCGACCCGGAAGGTCGATCCTTTTGCTGTGCTACTGCCTGACGGTTGCGGCTATCTGCCGCGCTCGTCCTGGCGCTTGTCCCACCGGTCGTTGAGCCCGTCCATGAAGCTCGACGACTTGGCGCCCCTGCTCGATCCGGCCCCGCCCGAGCCCGGGCCGGAGCCAGATCCTCCGTTGGGTGCCGACCCGAGAGCGCCGGCTCGGCGCGGAGGGGCGATGGCCAGCAGCACTCCGCCGAACATGATGATGAATCCGAGAACACCCACGAGCGGCTGGCGGATCACGACGCCGGTGAGGAGTGTTGCGATGCCGAGGACTCCGAGGAGGATGCCGACGACGACGATGGTGTAGTTCGGCTTGCCGCGGCGTTGCCCGACTGTTGCGACGAAGTCGGCGTCGTTTTGATACAGACCCCGCTCCATCTCTTCCAGGAGACGTTGCTCCTGCTCGGAAAGTGGCATCCTGATCCCCTCCGGCTCGGATTGATGTAAGCGATTGGTGATAATAATACGCCTCCCGAGGCTCGGTAGGCTATGAGTGTGGCTGAGAGTACGCGGTTAGTTGACCTTGTTCAAGAACGCATAGACGAATTTCTGGAGGAACGCGCACCCCGGCTGACGGCGATCGCCGAAGAACTCGACGACTTCGTTGACTTCTCGCGGGATCTGCTCGCCGGAGGGAAGCGGTTCCGCGCTCTGTTCTGCTACTGGGGGTGGCAGTCTGTGAGTAGCCCGGGAGTTGGCTTCGACCTCGCCGACGACTCCTCCAGCGGCGATTTCCCCGCTGTCGTGAGCGCCGCCGCCGCCCTCGAGGTGTTCCACGCGGCCGCCCTGGTGCACGACGACATCATGGACAACTCCGATACGCGGCGGGGCCGGCCCTCGGCGCACAAGCGCTTCGAATCGATGCACGGCGACAAGCGCTGGCTCGGCTCGGCCACCTCCTTCGGCGGGTCCGCCGGGCTCCTTCTCGGCGATCTCCTCCTCGGCTGGAGCGACGAGATCTTCGACGGCGCCGTGCGCGCGCTCTCCAGCGCCGATTCGAGCGCCGCGGCCCGCCGGGAGTTCAACCTCATGCGCACCGAGGTGACGGTGGGCCAGTACCTCGACATCGTGGAGGAGAACGCCTGGCGCAGCCACCCGGAGAGCGAGCTGCTCCCCCGCGCCCACCGCGTGATCGTCTACAAGTCCGCGAAGTACAGCGTGGAGGCGCCGCTCGCGATCGGCGCCGCCCTCGGCGGCGGCTCCGCGGAGCAGACCGCCGCACTGCGCGAGTTCGGCCTCCCCCTCGGCGTGGCCTACCAGCTGCGCGACGACATGCTCGGCGTCTTCGGCGACCCGGCGGTCACCGGGAAGCCCGCGGGCGACGACCTGCGCGAGGGAAAGCGCACCGTGCTCATCGCCATCGCGCGCACGTCCATGCCTGCGAACTCCCGTGCGCTTCTCGACGAGCTGCTCGGCGACCCGGAGCTGGACGCCCAGCAGATCGCCGTGCTGCAGGGCATCGTGCGCGAGAGCGGTGCGATCGACCGGGTCGAGCGGATCATCGCGCACAACGTGGGGCTGGCGAAGACCGCGATCGTGGATGCGCCGCTGAGCGCCTCGGCCCGCACGCAGCTGCTGCAGCTGGCCGACACCGTCATCCGCCGGACGGCCTGATTCCGCCAGGCGCAGGCCGTCTCCCGTGCAGAGGGGCGGCCTGCCCGGGCGGGCCTGCGGGAGGGGCTGTCTAGCCCAGCGCCTGCGCGACGCGGCGGACCTCGGCCTTGCGGCCGGCGTGCAGCGCCTCGATGGGGCTGACGCCGAGGCTGTCCTCGGGGTTCAGCAGCCAGTCCATAGCCTCATCGTCGGTGAAGCCGCTGTCGCCGAGAACAATGAGGGTTCCGCGGAGCTCACTCATCGGCTCCCCGTCGACGATGAAGGTCGCGGGGACCTTCCACACGCCGTCGATCTTGCGTGCGAGGAGGGCACGGTCCTCGATGAGCCGTCGCACCTGGCTCACCTTGAGCCCAAGGATCTCGGTCAGGTCGGGAACGGTCAGCCAGGTGGCGTCAGGAGTCTCAGTCACCCCTCAAGGTTCCCACGGACGCGGCGGTCAGGAGGGCAGTGACACCGCCTAAATTCAAATGTTTCGAACAAATGAACTCAAACCCCATCAGCCACTTTGATTGACTCTCATCACCCGCTGTGTCACGGTGGTCTGATCGCACCATCGGTGTGCGAGGGCCCTGGCCGGGAGTTAGACGAGGAACCCATGAGCAATTCGCAGCGCAACACACAGACCACAGAGGGAACGGTGCTCTCGGGCCTGGTCCCGACCCCACGAATCCCCACAGCAGCGGACCGCCAGACGGCCCTGCGTGACAGCGGCAAGATCAGCCGCTCCCTGCTCGCGACGATGCCCATCATCCTGGTCGGCTCGATGGCCGTGTCCATGAACCTGACCGGCCCGATCGAGCGGGTCGAGGCGAAGTCGCCCGCCGAGAACAAGGCGCAGGACAAGTCGCAGACAGACGCGAAGCCGCAGACGACCGTGAGCGACGCCGGCATCCCCGCCGCCGAGGCCACCCCCGAGGGCGAGACCACCACCACCGCCGCCGCTCCCTCCAGCTACCGCGTCGCCGCCGGCGACACCGTCAGCTCGATCGCCGGGCGCTACGGACTGTCCACAGCATCCGTTCTCGCGCTCAACGGCCTCGGCTGGAAGTCGACGATCTTCCCGGGCCAGACCCTCAAGCTCGTGGCCGGAGCGGTCGCGGCCGCACCCGTCGCCGCTGCACCGACCGCCGCGCCCAGCGCGGCCGCCGCCGGTCGCTACACCATTGTCAAGGGCGACACCATCAGCCGGATCGCATCGCGTCTCGGCGTCTCGACCCAGAGCATCCTCGGCGCCAACGGCCTGAGCGCCGCGTCGATCATCTACCCGGGACAGTCGCTCAGCATCCCCGGCGGCTCCGCCGCCCCCGCTGCGCCTGCGCCCGCCACCCCGGTACGGGCCGTCGCGCCGGCAGCTCCCGCCCCGGTCGCCAGCGCCGGGTCGTACGTGATCAAGTCCGGCGACACGATCTCCCGCATCGCCTCGCGGTTCGGCGTCTCCACCCAGGCGGTCCTGTCGGCCAACTCGCTGTCGATCTCGAGCGTCATCTACGCCGGCCGCACCCTCGTCATCCCCGGCGCTTCGACTCCCGCCGCCGCACCCGCCGCCCCCTCGACGCCTGCCGCCGCACCCGGCGGAGTCACTCTGCTCAACGCCGAGATGGAGGCAAACGCACGCGTCATCATCTCCGTTGGCCAAAGCCTCGGCGTCAGCGAGTACGGCATCGTCGTCGCCCTCGCAGCGGCGATGCAGGAGTCGAGCATGCGCAACATCAACTACGGGCACCTCGACTCGCTCGGACTGTTCCAGCAGCGCCCCAGCTCCGGCTGGGGAACGGCGGCGCAGCTGACCGACCCCGCGCACGCGGCGAAGCTGTTCTACGGCGGACCCAGCAACCCCAACAAGGGCGTGACGCGCGGACTGCTCGAGATCTCCGGCTGGCAGTCGATGACCGTCACGCAGGCCGCCCAGAAGGTGCAGATCTCGGCCTACCCCGACGCATACGCCAAGTGGGAGACATCCGCCCGCTTCTGGCTCGCCGACCTCACGTAACCAAAACGTGACGCCGCCCGCACCCGGGTTCGCAATCGGCGCCGTGTTCAGCCGGGCTCAGGCTCCGGCGAACTTTAGAATGGGCTCGTGAGTACGAACACTACCGATCCGATGATTGGCCGCCTCATCGACGGCCGCTATCAGGTTCGGTCACGGATCGCCCGGGGCGGCATGGCCACCGTCTATCTGGCGACCGACCTGCGCCTCGAGCGCCGTGTCGCGCTCAAGATCATGCACGGCCATCTGGCCGACGACAGCCAGTTCAAGGAACGCTTCATCCAGGAGGCCAGGAGCGCGGCGCGGCTGGCGCACCCCAACGTGGTGAACGTGTTCGACCAGGGCCAGGACAGCGACATGGCCTACCTGGTGATGGAGTTCCTCTCCGGGATCACCCTGCGCGACCTCCTCACCGAGCACCGGATCCTCACCTCGGAGCAGACGCTGGACATCCTCGAGGCTGTGCTCGCCGGCCTCGCCGCCGCGCACAAGTCGGGGATCGTGCACCGCGACCTCAAGCCCGAGAACGTTCTGCTCGCCGACGACGGCCGCATCAAGATCGGCGACTTCGGCCTGGCGCGCGCCGTCAGCGCCAACACGGCGACCGGAGCCGCGCTGCTCGGCACCATCGCGTACCTCTCCCCCGAGCTGGTCACCCGCGGCGTCGCCGACGCACGCAGCGACATCTACGCCGTGGGCATCATGATGTACGAGATGCTCGCGGGCGAGCAGCCCTTCCGGGGCGAGCAGCCGATGCAGATCGCGTACCAGCACGCCAACGACTCCGTGCCCACCCCCAGCACGCAGAACCCCAACGTGCCGGCCGAGCTCGACGAGCTCGTGCTCTGGGCCACCGCGCGCGACCCGGAGGAGCGTCCGCGCGACGCCCGGGTAATGCTCGACCAGCTGCTCGAGACGCAGCGCCAGCTGCAGACCGCGCTGCCCACCGGGGCCACCGCCGTGCAGCGCACGACGGTGCTGCCCACCGCGCTCCTGAAGTCCAACACGGGCGACCAGACCCAGATCATCCGCGCCGCGCCGCCGGCCGCGGCCGCCGCCGACATCTCCGACGCCACGGGGGCCCTCGCGCGCCAGGCCGGCAAACGCCGGTCGCGCGCCGTCTGGTGGGTGCTGCTCTTCGTGCTCGTGGCCGGCCTCGCCGGCGGCGCGGGCTGGTACTTCGGTGCCGGGCCCGGCTCCCAGGTGACCATCCCCGGCAGTGTCGTCAACCAGAGCCCTGAGGCCGCGACGGCCGCTCTCACCGACCTCGGTCTCGTGGTCTCGGAGACCCGCACGGAGATCTTCTCCACAACGGTCCCGGTCGGGGCCGTCGCCAGCACCGACCCGGCCGTCGGGGAGACCGTCTCGCGCACCTCCGTCGTGACCCTCGGCATCTCCGCCGGGCCCCGCCCCGTCACGATGCCGGCACTGGTGGGCAGCAACGAGGCCGACGCGCGCGACGCGGCGACCGCTCTCAACCTCGCGGTCGGCGACAACGAGCAGCAGTTCAGCTCCGACGCGCCCGCGGGCATCGTGATGTCGGTGTCCGGCGTCGACGCCGACGGCAACCGCATCGACCTCGGCGAGGGCGCCTCGTACTTCGAGGAGATGCCCGTCGTGCTCCTCGTGTCCTCCGGAGCGGTCCCGGAGGTCTCCGGCCTCGCACTCGCCGCCGCGCAGGCGCAGCTCACCGCGGTGAACCTCACCGCGACGGTACTGCCCGCCGTGTTCGACTCGACGGTGCCGAACGGCAGCGTCATCCGTCTGGAGACCCTCGACGACACGGTCCGCCCCGGCGACTCGGTGAACCTCGTGGTGTCGAAGGGCCCCGACCTGGTCGAGATCCCCGACGTCGTCGGTTCGACGATCCCGGAGGCCACGCAGCTGCTGACCGACGCCGGCTTCACCGTGACCCTGATCACCAACGTCCCCGGTCCGTTCCGCAGCCAGGCCGAGGTGCAGAGCGTGCGGCCGAACGACGACACCGCGGTGCGCGGGTCCGACATCACCATCGTCTCGAACTACTAGCTCCAGGGCCCTCCGGCCCCACGGAACACCAAAGGGCGACCGGCTTTCGCCGGCCGCCCTTGTTCGTGTCCGCTCGCTAGACCGCTGCGAGCTCCTCCGCCACCAGGAAGGCGAGCTCGAGCGACTGCATGTGGTTCAGGCGCGGGTCGCAGAGCGACTCGTAGCGCGTCGCCAGGTCGGCCTCGTCGATGTGCTCGGAGCCGCCGAGGCACTCCGTGACGTCGTCGCCGGTGAGCTCGATGTGGATCCCGCCGGGGTGGGTGCCGACGGCGCGGTGGGACTCGAAGAAGCCCTTCACCTCGTCGACCACGTCGTCGAAGCGACGGGTCTTGTAGCCGTTCGACGTGGTGAGCCCGTTGCCGTGCATCGGGTCGGAGACCCAGAGCGGGGTGGCCTCGTGGTCCTTGATGGCCTCGAGCAGCGGCGGCAGAGCGTCGCGCACCTTGCCAGCGCCCATCCGGGTGATGAAGGTCAGGCGGCCGGGCTCGCGGTCCGGGTCCAGCTTGTCGATGAGCCGGCGCATGTCGTCCGGGCTGGTCGACGGGCCGAGCTTCACTCCGATCGGGTTGCGCACGCGGGAGAAGTAGTCGATGTGCGCCCCGTCGAGGTCGCGGGTGCGCTCCCCCACCCAGAGGAAGTGCGCGCTGGTGTTGTACGGCGTTCCGGTGCGCGAGTCGATCCGCGTCATCGGGCGCTCGTAGTCCATCAGCAGTCCCTCGTGGCTGGCGTAGAAGTCGACGCGCTTCAGCTCGTCGAAGTCGGCGCCCGCCGCCTCCATGAACTTGATGGCGCGGTCGATGTCGCGGGCGACGGTCTCGTAGCGCTTGTTGGCGGGGTTGGCCGCGAAGCCCTTGTTCCAGCTGTGCACCTGGCGCAGGTCGGCGAAGCCGCCCTGCGTGAAGGCGCGCACCAGGTTCAGGGTGGATACGGCCGTGTGGTAGCCCTGCACGAGCCGCGTCGGGTCGGGGGTGCGCGACTCGGCGGTGAAGTCGTAGCCGTTGACGATGTCGCCGCGGTAGGCGGGCAGCGTCACGTCGCCGCGGGTCTCGAAGTCGTTGGAGCGCGGCTTGGCGAACTGCCCCGCCATACGCCCCATCTTCACGATGGGCATCGATGCGCCGTAGGTGAGCACAACGGCCATCTGCAGGATCGTCTTGACGCGGTTCTTGATCTGCTCGGCGGTCGCACCCGCGAAGGTCTCGGCGCAGTCGCCGCCCTGCAGCAGGAAGGCCTCGCCGGCGGCGGCGCGCGCGAGCCTGCCGCGAAGCTCGTCGACCTCGCCGGCGAAGACGAGGGGCGGGAAGCTGGCGATCTGCGCGGACGCCTTGGCCACCGCCGCGGCATCCGGCCAGGCCGGCTGCTGCTTGATGGGCAGCTCACGCCAATAGTCGAGCCCGGCGATCACACTTGGATCGGCGAGAACGACTTGCTCTGACGGGTCTACCACGGGGCATCCTTCGATAGGTGTTGGGGATATCTGCGGGCGGGAACGCCCGACTAACGAGCTTATCGGCTCGTGGCGTGAGGGGCCGGACGCTGTGACTGCGCGCCACCCGGCGGGGTGCGACCGGGTGGTCAGCGGGTCTGGGCGATCCGGTCCTTGACGCTGGTCGCATAGACGTCCACGTACTCCTGGCCGCTGATGCGGTTGAGCTCGTACATGATCTCGTCGGTGATGGAGCGCAGGATGAAGCGGTCGCCCTCGAGGCCCTTGAAGCGGCTGAAGTCCAGCGGCTCGCCGATCACGATGCCGATGCGGCGCACCTTGGGCACCTTGCTGCCGATCGGCATGACCTTCTCGGTGTCGATCATCGCGACGGGCACAACGGGCACGTCGCCCTCGAGGATCATGCGGGCGACGCCGGTGCGGCCGCGGTACATCTTGCCGTCGGGGCTGCGGGTGCCCTCGGGGTAGATGCCCAGCACCTCGCCCTCGTGCAGCACCTTGAGGCCCGTGTTGAGCGAGGCCTCGGAGGCCTTTCCGCCCGAGCGGTCGATGGGCAGCATGCCCGTGCCGTTCATAAACGCCTTCGTGGCCCAGCCCTTGAGGCCCTTGCCACGGAAGTAGTCGCTCTTCGCGAGGAAGAAGATGCGCCGGTCGATCACCAGTGGGAGGAAGACCGAGTCGATGAACGACAGGTGGTTGCTCGCGAGGATGACGCCGCCCGACTTCGGGATGTTGTCGAGCCCCGTGACCCACGGACGGAACACCGTCTTGAGAATCGGCCCCGCCACGAGGTTCTTCATGAACCAGTAGAACATCGTTATCTTCCTCCGAGAGAAGTCACTACTCTAGCCCGCGCTCGAGCGGATGCGCGCGAGGTCGGCGGCACCGACCACCCCCGCGTCGTTGACGAGCTCGGCGATCTCGAAGCGCGGTTCCGGGTGGTAGCCGCGCGCCGGCAGGTGCTGGAAGAAGGATTCGCGCACGGGGTCGAGCAGCAGGTCGCCCGCGACCGCGACTCCCCCGCCGAACACGAACAGCTGCGGGTCGAGCACGGCGCTGAGCGAGGCGCAGGCCTGGCCGAGCCAGCGCCCGAGCTCCTGCAGCGCGTGCACGGCGCCTGGATCGCCCGCGGCGATGTACTGGCCCACGACGGCGCCGTTGAGCTCGCCGTGCTCGGCGCGGGCCTGGGCGAGGGGCAGACCCATCCCGCCGGCGTCCGCGAGGGCGTTGGCCATGCGCAGCAGCGCGCGTCCCGACCCGTACTGCTCGATGCATCCGCGGGCGCCGCAGCCGCAGGGCAGGCCGTCCGGCACGACCCGCAGGTGTCCGAGCTCGGCTCCCGCGCCGAATCCGCCGCGGAACAGGCGTCCCTGCGACACGATCGCCCCGCCCACGCCGGTGCCGATGGTCAGCATCGTCATGTCGGTGACCGTGCGGCCCGCGCCGAAGCGGTACTCCGCCCAGCCGGCGGCGTTGGCGTCGTTGTCGATGGTGATCGGCAGGCTGACCCGCTCCGAGATGAGGCGCTGCAGCTGCTCGTTGCGCCAGTTGATGTTGGGCGCGTAGTAGACGGTGGACTGGGCCGCGTCCACGAAGCCGGCCGCGGCCACGCCTGCCGCCTGCACCTCGTGCCCGAGCGACAGCCTCTCGATCATCGCGACCACGAGGTCGACGATCTCGGCCGGGTCGCCGGCCGGAGTCGGCTGCCGGTCCTCCGCGAGGATCTGTCCGGACTCGCTGACGAGAGCCCCTGCGATCTTGGTTCCGCCGATGTCTATTCCGATGGCATGCACGAGAGTCGAGTCTAGTTCGGTGCGGTCCGAGCCGCGACGTCCGCTCGTGTTCGGTGCCGCGGCGCCGCGGGCCGCCGCGGAATTCCGGTTAGAGTGGGGTCACAGACGTCCGCCCCGGTGCCAAAGGAGTTACCGTGACCGAATATTTCGTTCCGCCCGTAGTCGAGGCCGACCCGAACGCGAACGCCAGCGATCTGCTGGTCGCCCGGGTCGCTCTCACGCCTGACGAGCCCCTCTTCGCACTGCCGACCGCCAGCGGCGGATGGTCGGACGTCACCGCGGCCGAGTTCCAGCGCCAGGTGGTCGCCCTGGCCAAGGGCTTCGTCGCCAGCGGCATCGAGCCGGGCGACAAGATCGCCTTCATGTGCAAGACCCGCTACGAGTGGACCCTGGTCGACTTCGCGCTCTGGTTCGCCGGCGCCGTGATGGTGCCGGTCTACGAGACCTCCTCCCCCACTCAGCTGCTGTGGAACCTCACCGACTCCGGCGCGACCGCGATCATCGTCGAGTCGGCCGACCACTTCGCCAAGTTCGACGAGATCCGCGCGGACGCCCCGGCGGTCGACCGTGTCTGGCAGGTCGACCTGGGAGACCTGGCCAAGCTCGCCGCGGCCGGTGTCGCGGTGGCCGACGAGGAGATCGAGCGGCGCCGCAGCCTCGCGGTCGGCTCCGACATCGCCACCCTCATCTACACCTCGGGCTCCACCGGCCGCCCCAAGGGCGTTGTGCTGACACACTCCAACTTCGTGGAGCTCACCCGCAACGCCTACGGCGTGATGCAGGACATCCTCCACCCCGGCGCCTCCACCCTCCTGTTCATCACCACCGCGCACATCTTCGCCCGCTTCATCTCTGTGCTGAGCATCCACGCGGGGGTGAAGGTGGGCCACCAGCCCGACACGAAGCTGCTGCTGCCGTCGATGGCGTCGTTCCGCCCGACCTTCCTGCTCGCCGTGCCCCGCGTCTTCGAGAAGGTCTACAACTCCTCGGAGCAGAAGGCCGAGGGCGGCGGAAAGGGCAAGATCTTCCGCAAGGCGGCGGATGTGGCCATCGCCCACTCCAAGGCGCTCGACGCCGGCTCCGTGCCGCTCGGCCTGAAGCTGCAGTTCGCGCTCTACGACCGGCTCGTGCTGAGCAAGATCCGTGCCGCCCTCGGCGGCAGGGTGAAGTTCGCCGTCTCCGGCTCCGCCCCGCTCGGACCGCGCCTCGGCCACTTCTTCCGCAGCCTCGACGTGAAGATCCTCGAGGGCTACGGCCTCACCGAGACAACAGCGCCGGCCACGGTCAACCTCACCACCAAGTTCAAGATCGGCACCACCGGTCCCGCCCTGCCGGGTGTCGGCATCCGCATCGGCGACGACGGCGAGATCTCGGTCAAGGGCGTGAACGTCTTCGGCGGCTACTGGAACAACGAGGCCGCCACCGCGGAGGTCATGGACGGCGAGTGGTTCCGAACGGGCGATATCGGCGCGATGGACTCAGACGGCTACCTCACCATCACCGGGCGCAAGAAGGAGATCATCGTCACCGCCGGTGGCAAGAACGTCTCCCCCGCCGCGCTCGAGGATCCGATCCGCGCGAACCCGCTCATCGGGCAGGTCGTCGTCGTCGGCGACAAGAAGCCGTTCATCGCGGCCCTCGTCACCCTCGATCCCGACATGCTGCCGACGTGGCTGAAGAACAACGGTCTGGACGCGGCACTCACCGTCGAGCAGGCGTCGAGCGACGCCGCCGTCGTCGCCGAGGTGCAGCGCGCGATCGACGCCGCGAACGCGCTGGTGTCGCGGGCCGAGTCGATCCGCAAGTTCCAGATCCTCAAGGTCGACCTCACCGAGGCGAGCGGGCACCTGACGCCGAAGCTCAGCATCAAGCGCAACGTCATCACCGAGGACTTCGCGAGCGAGATCGAGGGGATCTACTCGGACGCGCCGTCCACCATGGGCTTCAGCCTCAAGTAACGGCGCAGGGGCTCAGCCCCACCACGGCGCCGTGCGGATCAGCCGCATGGCGTCACGCTTGGCCTCGGGCTCGAGCCCCTCGATGAAGAGGTGGCCGTCGAGATGGTCGGTCTCGTGCTGGAGCGCCTGGGCCATCAGCCCGTCGCCCGCGAGCTCCACCGGCTCGCCGTCGAGGTCGATGCCGGTGACGCGGGCGTAGGGGTAGCGCAGCCGCGGGAAGTAGAAGCCGGGCACCGAGAGGCAGCCCTCGTCGACCACCTCGGGCTCGCCGGACACCTCGGCCAGCACCGGGTTGATGATGTACCCGATGTCACCGTCGATGTTGTAGCTGAAGGCGCGCTGCCCGACACCGATCTGGTTGGCGGCCACGCCGGCGCGGCCGGGCACTGTCACCGTCTCGATCAGGTCCTGCACGAGCGCCGCCGCCCGCGCGTCGCCTGGGGCGATCGGGTCGCAGACGGAGCGGAGCACGGGGTCGCCGAACAGGCGGATTTCACGGATGGCCACGGGTGATTCTCTCTCGTAGTGGGGTGCCAGCTCGTACTGGGCGTTCTGGTCGTGGTGTGAGTGCTGGTCGTGCTGCGAGTGCTGGGCGCGCTAGACGCGGCGCGAGGGCAGGCCGTCGGCGACGAGCGCCGCGAGCTCCCTCGCGGCGTTGCGCGTGAGCGGCTTGAGCTCGCGGTAGTTGACCACGGAGCCGGCCGCGAGGTGCGGGTCGTAGGGCACTCGCACGATCTCGCGCACGCGCGAGCGGAAGTGCGCCTCGATCTCCTCGAGCTTGACCAGGTTGGTGCCCTGGGTGGCGGTGTTCAGGGCGACGACGGCGTTGCGCACGAGGTCGCCGTAGCCGTTCGCCTCGAGCCAGGTGAGGGTCTCCGAGGCGAGACGCGCCTCGTCGACGCTCCCGCCGGAGACGATCACGATCGAGTCGGCGCGCTGCAGGGTGGCGCGCATCACGGAGTGCACGATGCCGGTGCCGCAGTCGGTGAGCACGATGGAGTAGTAGCGCTCGGTGAGGTCGGCGACGACGTTGTAGTCGTTCTCGTCGAAGGCCTCGGAGAGAAGCGGGTCCGAGTCGGACGCGAGCACGTCGAGGCGCGTCTCGTCGCGGGAGACCAGGGTGGAGAAGTCGGTGAAGTTCGAGATCGACGGCGCCCGGGTGACCACGTCGCGCACGGTGGCCCTGGTCTGCTTGTTGATGCGCTCGGCGAGGGTGCCGCGGTCGGGGTTGGCGTCGATGGCGACCACCCGGTCCTCGCGCACATCGGCCATGGCCATGCCCATCAGCGTGGTGATGGTGGTCTTGCCGACGCCTCCCTTGCGGGTGAGCACGGGCACGAAGCGCGCAGAGCCCTCGAACTGGCGGTCGATGCGGGCGTCGACGGCCTTGCGCTCGCGAACCTTCTGCGAGTCGCCGAGGTTGATCAGGTGGAACGAGACGGTGTAGACGAGGTTCTGCCAGGCGCCCTCCGGCGCGTTGCGCCGGCTGCCCTTGGTCTCGAGCAGGCGGTCCGCGGTGAGCATGGCCGCCGACTCCGGCACCTCGGAGACCTGGCCGCGCAGGCGGTCCCGCCGGGTGAAGGCGTGGTCGGAGGCGGGCAGCGCCGGGATGACCGGCGCCGCGACGGGCACCTCGACCGGGTGCACGGCCACGTCCGCGGCGACCACCGAGATCGTCGTCGTGGTGGGGTCGGCGCTGATGGCGACCACGGCGGGGTTGATCGTGACGTCGTCGATGGCGACGGCCACCTCGTGCTCCGGGGCGGAGTGGACGGGGGCCGGCAGGTCGACGGTGACCGTCAGGCTCTCGGGGAGCGCGGAGGCGAGATCGGCGCCGCGGTCGTCGGGGAGCTCCTCGACGAACTGTTCCGGCGCGTCGGAGGACGGAGCGGTCTCGGCGTCGCCGGTGGCGAGAATCCGAGTCGGCGCGTCGTCACTCTGGTGTTTTTCGGCCACGGCAGCGACCCCTTTCAATGCGGTACATCGTTCAGTTTACCGCCTATGCCGCCGTGACCGGCTTCTCGTCCGTTTCGCGCCGCCGGCCTAGGCCGGTTCGACGACCACCAGCAGGTCTCCCGCATCGACCTGCTGGGTCGTGGGGATCGCCAGCCGGGCGACCGTGCCTGCCACCGGGCTGGTGATCGCGGCCTCCATCTTCATCGCCTCGATGGAGGCGACGCTCTGGCCCGCCGCCACGACGTCTCCCACCTCGACCTGCACGGTGACCACGCCGGAGAAGGGTGCTGCCACCTGCCCCGGCTTCGTCGCATCCGCTTTCTCGGCGCTGATCGTGGTGACCTTGATGCTCGTGTCGCGCACGAAGACCGGGCGCAGCTGGCCATTGAGCGTGGCCATCACGGTGCGGATGCCCTTCTCGTCGGCGTCGCCGATGGCCTCGAGGCCCACGTAGAGGCTGACGCCCTTGCTGATCTGGATGACGTGCTCCGCGCCCTGGTGCAGGCCGTAGAGGTAGTCGGGGGTGTCGAGCACCGACAGGTCGCCGTAGCTCTCGCGCACGGCCTCGAAGGTCTTGGCGGGTCCGGCGAAGAGCAGGCGGTTGAGGGTGCTGCGGCGCGACTCGGAGCCGTTCTCGAGAGCGGCCGAGTCCTCGGCGCTCACCTCCTCGACGCCGATCTTCACGGTGCGGCCCGCCAGCACCTTGCTGCGGAAGGGCTCCGGCCATCCGCCCGGCAGCTCGCCGAGCTCGCCGGCCATGAAGCCGATCACCGAGTCGGGGATGTCGTAGGACGACGGGTTGGCCTCGAAGTCGGCCGGGTCGGCGTCCGCCGCGGCAAGGGCGAGGGCGAGGTCGCCCACCACCTTCGACGACGGGGTGACCTTGGGCGGGCGGCCGAGCATCACGTTGGCCGCGGCGTAGAGGTCCTCGATCTTCTCGAACTGGTCGGCGAGGCCGAGCGCGATCGCCTGCTGGCGCAGGTTGGACAGCTGCCCGCCGGGGATCTCGTGGTTGTACACGCGGCCGGTGGGGCCGGCCAGTCCCGACTCGAAGGGCTTGTAGACGTGGCGCACGGCCTCCCAGTAGGGCTCGAGGTCGCTCACGGCCTTCAGCGACAGGCCGGTGTCGCGCTCGGTGTGGGCGAGGGCGGCGACGAGAGCGGATGCCGACGGCTGGCTGGTCGTGCCGGCCATCGGTGCGCTGGCGACGTCGACCGCGTCCGCACCGGCGCGGGACGCGGCGAGCAGCGTGGCCAGCTGGCCGCCTGCGGTGTCGTGCGTGTGCACGTGCACCGGGAGGTCGAACCGCTCGCGCAGGGCCGTGACGAGCTTCTCGGCGGCTCCGGCGCGCATCACGCCGGCCATGTCCTTGATCGCGAGCACGTGGGCGCCCGACTCGACGATCTGCTCGGCGAGGCGCAGGTAGTAGTCGAGCGTGTAGAGGTTCTCGGCCGGGTCGAGGAGGTCGCCGGTGTAGCAGACGGCCACCTCCGCCAGGGAGGTGCCGGTCTCGAGCACGGAGTCGATGGCCGGCCGCATCTGCGAGACGTCGTTGAGCGCGTCGAAGATGCGGAAGATATCCACGCCGGTCGAGGCGGCTTCGCGCACGAAGGCGTCGGTCACCTGCGTGGGGTACGGCGTGTAGCCGACGGTGTTGCGGCCGCGCAGCAGCATCTGGATGTTCACGTTCGGCAGGGCCTCGCGCATCGACGCGAGACGCTCCCACGGGTCCTCGCCGAGGAAGCGCAGCGCCACGTCGTAGGTGGCACCGCCCCAGGCCTCGACCGAGAGGAGCTCCGGCGTCATCCGCGCCACGTGCGGGAGCACGGCGACGAGGTCGCGGGTGCGCACGCGGGTGGCGAGCAGCGACTGGTGGGCGTCGCGGAAGGTGGTGTCGGTGACCGCCAGGGCGGTCTGCGCGCGCAGGGCGCTGGCGAAGCCCACCGGGCCGAGCTCGAGCAGGCGCTGGCGCGAGCCGGCCGGCGCGGCGACAGTCAGGTCCACGTCCGGCAGCTTGACCTGCGGGTTGATCACTCCCCCGCCGTCGCCGTTCGGCTGGTTGACGGTGACCTCGGCGAGCCAGTTGAGGATGCGGGTTCCGCGGTCCTTCGACTGGTGCGAGTTGAGCAGCTGCGGGCGCTCCTCGATGAAGGAGGTGCTGAGGTTGCCCGCGATGAAGTCGGGGTCGTCGAGCACGGCCTGCAGGAAGGGGATGTTCGTGGAGACGCCGCGCAGGCGGAACTCCGCGAGTCCGCGGCGGGCGCGGCGCACGGCGGCGGAGAAGTCGCGGCCGCGGCAGGTCATCTTCACCAGCATGGAGTCGAAGTGCGGGGAGATCTGGGCTCCGGCGCTCACGGTTCCGCCGTCGAGGCGGATGCCCGCGCCGCCCGGCGAGCGGTAGGTGGTGATCTTGCCGGTGTCGGGGCGGAAGCCCGCCGAGGGGTCCTCGGTGGTGATCCGGCACTGCAGGGCGGCGCCGCGCAGGTAGATGTTCTCCTGCTCGAGGCCGAGCTCGGCCAGCGACTGCCCGAAGGCGATGCGCATCTGCGAGGACACGAGGTCGACGTCGGTGACCTCCTCGGTCACGGTGTGCTCCACCTGGATGCGCGGGTTCATCTCGATGAAGAAGTGCTGGCCCTCCCGCTCGCCGACGGTGTCGAGCAGGAACTCGACCGTGCCGGCGTTGACGTAGTCGATCGACTTCGCGAAGGCGATGGCGTCGCGGTACATCGCCTGGCGGATGCCCTCGTCGAGGTTGGGGGCGGGTGCGATCTCCACCACCTTCTGGTGGCGGCGCTGAACGGAGCAGTCCCGCTCGAAGAGGTGCACGGTGCCGCCGTGCGCGTCGGCGAGGATCTGCACCTCGATGTGGCGCGGGCGCACCACGGCCTGCTCCAGGAACATGGTCGGGTCGCCGAAGGCGCTGTCGGCCTCGCGCATGGCCTCCTCGAGCGCCCCCCTGAGTTCTTCCTGTGTGTTTACTCGGCGCATTCCGCGTCCGCCGCCGCCGGCGACGGCCTTCGCGAAGATCGGGAATCCGATGTCTGCGGCCTGCTCTAGCAGCAGCTCGATGTCTTTGGAGGCGGCGGTCGACTTGAGCACCGGGACGCCCGCGGCGATCGCGTGCTCCTTCGCGGTCACCTTGTTGCCGGCCATCTGCAGCACCTTCGTCGGTGGGCCGATGAAGGTGATCCCGTTGGCGGCGGCCGCCTGAGCGAGGTCGGGGTTCTCCGAAAGGAAGCCGTAGCCGGGGTAAATGGCGTCCGCGCCGCACTCCAGCGCGACGCGGATGATCTCGTCGACGTCGAGGTAGGCGCGCACCGGATGCCCGGGCTCGCCGATCTGGTACGCCTCGTCGGCCTTGAGCCGGTGCATCGAGTTTCTGTCTTCGTACGGGAAGACCGCGACGGTCTTCGCGCCGAGCTCCACGGCAGCACGGAAAGCGCGGATCGCGATTTCACCACGGTTGGCGACGAGAATTTTCTTGAACATTGAGCCCTTTCGGCACACCGCAGACGTTTAGGTTCTTTAAGACTAGTGAAGGTATCGTCGTTGTTCGTGCATGTACTCAGCGTCAGCTCCCTCAAGGGGGGCGTGGGCAAGACAACCGTTACCCTCGGGCTTGCCTCTGCCGCCTTCGCCAAGGGCCTCAGGACTCTCGTCGTCGACCTCGATCCGCAGGCGGACGTGTCCACCGGCATGGACATCGACGTCACCGGCCACCTGAACATCGCCGACGTGCTCGCCTCTCCCAAGGAGAAGGTGGTGCGCGCCGCGATCGCCCCGAGCGGCTGGACCCGCGGGCGGCCGGGCAAGATCGATGTCCTCATCGGCTCGCCATCCGCTATCAACTTCGACGGCCCGCACCCGAGCATCCGGGAGATCTGGAAGCTCGAGGAGGCCCTCGCCAACGTCGAGAAGGACTACGACCTCGTCCTGATCGACTGCGCCCCCTCGCTGAACGCGCTCACCCGCACGGCCTGGGCCGCCAGCGACCGCGTCACCGTGGTCACCGAGCCCGGGCTGTTCTCGGTCGCAGCGGCCGACCGCGCGCTGCGCGCCATCGAGGAGATCCGCCGCGGCCTCTCCCCGCGCCTGCAGCCGCTCGGCATCATCGTGAACCGGGTGCGCATCCAGTCTCTGGAGCACCAGTTCCGCATCAAGGAGCTGCGCGACATGTTCGGGCCGCTCGTGCTCAGCCCGCAGCTGCCGGAGCGCACCTCGCTCCAGCAGGCGCAGGGCGCCGCGAAGCCCCTGCACGTCTGGCCGGGCGAGAGCGCCGAGGAGATGGCGCACAACTTCGACCAGCTGCTCGACCGCATCATGCGCACCGCCCGCATCGGCGACTACTCCCAGCCCCGCTAGCCGGGTACGGCACACCCCCGTACAACGAAAGACCCCGATCTCAGGATCGGGGTCTTTTCGTTGTGCGGGTGGAGCGGGTCAGGAGGCTTTGCTGACGCGGCGCTTGGCCAGCTCGTCCGCCGGGTCCTCGGCGAGCACGGAGTCGAGCTCGATCAGGCTGGTCTCCACCTCGCGGAGCACCTTGCCCACGGCGATGCCGAACACGCCCTGGCCGCGGCTGACCAGGTCGATGACCTCGTCGTTCGAGGTGCAGAGGTAGACGCTGGCGCCGTCGCTCATCAGGGTGGTCTGGGCGAGGTCGTTGATGCCGGACTCGCGCAGCTGGTTGACCGCGATGCGGATCTGCTGCAGGGAGATGCCGGTGTCGAGCAGGCGCTTGACGAGCTTGAGCACGAGGATGTCGCGGAAGCCGTAGAGGCGCTGCGAGCCGCTGCCTGCCGCTCCGCGCACGGTGGGGACGACGAGTTCGGTGCGGGCCCAGTAGTCGAGCTGGCGGTAGCTGATGCCGGCGGCGCGGGCGGCGACCGCGCCGCGGTAGCCGGAGGCGTCGTCGTGGTCGGGCATGCCGTCCGTGAACAGCAGACCGAGGTCGTAGCGATTCTCCTCGCTACGGCTGAGTTCACTCATGGCCTAAGTCCTTTGAACATGCAAACCGCCTTCAACCTTCATTGTGAAGTTGACGCTTAGTGTTTGTCGTGACTCCACGGTACCGAGCCTCGAGGTGATCTCGCAGCACATCCGCTGAAACTGCCCGGCGTGTCGTGAAGCAGCCTTCGCGGCCTTCTCACGACGCTACTACGGATCGCTTCGGACGGCTCTACGAATCCAGTCTGGTGAGCGCCGAGCGGATGAGGGACGACCGCACGATCTCGAGCTGGCTCGCGATCTCGCGGGCCATCTCGGCCGCTTTCGCGCGGCTCGAGGCGTCTTTGCGGCGGGCGACGGGCATCAGCGCATTCTCGATCAGACCGAGCTCGCGCTCCGCCGCTGCGCGGAAGCCGCGGAGGTGCCTGGGCTCGATCCCTGAGCGCTGTAGCTCGACCAGCGACTTGAGCACAGCGAGCACGTCCTCGCCGAAGCTGTCCGCCGCGACGATGAGCGAGGCGGAGACCGCGTCGTTCAGGAGCATCGCGTTCGCCCCGGCCTCGCGCACGAGGTCGTCACGCGACAGGCGGCGCTCCGAGCTGAGCATGGAGGGCGCCTGCACGGCGCCTCCCGGCAGCTCGGGCTGGCGGCCGGCATCGAAGTCGTCGAGGTAGCCGCGGATGACCTTGAGCGGCAGGTAGTGGTCGCGCTGCATGGTGAGCACGAACCGCAGGCGGTCCATGTCGCCCGAGGAGAACTTGCGGTAGCCGGAGTCCGTGCGCGCCGGTGTGATCAGCTGCTGCTCCTCGAGGAAGCGCAGCTTCGACGGGCTGAGGTCGGGGAAGTCGGGGTTGAGCTTGGCGAGCACCTGTCCGATGCTCAGCAGGCCACTCGCGCCAGGCACACGGGCCTGGGCGGCTGCTCGAGCCACTACTTGCCGGCCGCTGCGTTGCTGGCCGCGGTGGCGAGGTCGACGCGCGAGGCGTAGAAGGTGAGGCGGAACTTGCCCACCTGCACCTCGGAGCGGTCGCCGAGCGGCTCGGTGGCGATGCGCTCCCCGTTGAGGTAGGTGCCGTTGAGCGAGCCCAGGTCCTTGACCTCGAAGGAGGTGCCGTGGCGCAGGAACTGCGCGTGGCGGCGGGAGACGGTGACGTCGTCGAGGAAGATGTCGGCCTCGGGGTGGCGTCCCGCCGTGGTGACGTCGGAGTCGAGCAGGAAGCGGGCGCCCGAGGTGGGGCCGCGGCGCACGATCAGGAGCGCCGAGCCGGAGGGGAGGGCCGCGATGGCCTCCTGCTCCTCGGAGGAGACCTCGCCCTCGAGCGCGGCGAGCTGGGCTCCGAATTCGTTGCCGAATGTGAGTGTCGTGTCGTTTTCGTTGGGCACGGTGGCGTTTTCCTCTGGCACGTTCGTAGGAGTGTCTGGCTGGTCTTGCTGGGGCACATGCGGTTCAGTGCCGCTGGACTGACCCGATGCTCCGGAATCACTCATCGCGAACCTCCCTTTACTTGCTAATAGACCAGCGTATCCGATCGGAACGCGGGGCAGGGAAGTGGAATCCGGATCGGTGGATGCTTTTTCGCCCTGCGCGCCGTATCCGCGCGGTTCTATGCTGGCGGCATGGATCCGTCGAGGCTGGTTCTGATGATCGCCGGCGCCGCCTGCTGCGCCGCTTGGATGCTCTCGCTCCTCACCCGCGAGCACTCCTGGGTCGACCGGCTCTGGTCGATCCTGCCCGTGGTCTACCTCTGGGTGTTCGCGGCCTCCGCGGGCCTCGCCGATCCGCGCCTGAACCTCATGGCCGTGCTGGTGACCCTCTGGGGCGTGCGCCTCACCGTCAACTTCGCGAGGAAGGGCGGGTACACCGGCACCGAGGACTACCGCTGGGCGATCCTGAGAGAGCGGATGCCGCGCTGGGCCTTCGAGGCCTTCAACCTCTTCTTCATCGTGCTCTTCCAGAACGCCGTGCTGCTGCTGATCGCGCTGCCGGCCCTCACCGCGGCGGAGCACGGCGGAACGGACCTCGGGGTTCTCGACCTCGCGGCCGCCGCCGCCTTCCTGCTGCTCCTGCTGGGCGAGACCGTGGCCGACGAGCAGCAGTGGCGTTTCCAGGTCGCGAAGCGGGCGCGGGGAGGGGCGGCGCCGCGCTTCGTCGACACCGGACTGTGGCGGTACTCCCGGCACCCGAACTTCTTCTTCGAGCAGGCCCAGTGGTGGGTGCTGTTCCTCCTCGGCGCCATCGCGGCCGGCTCCCCGCTGCAGTGGACGGCGCTCGGCGCCGCTCTTCTCAGCCTGCTGTTCATCGGGTCGACCGCCTTCACCGAGAGCATCACCCTCGCCAGGTACCCGGAGTACGCCGGCTACCGCGCGGCGACCTCGCCGATCGTGCCCTGGCCTCCCCGCCGTCGGGATGTCGCTCAGCCGAGCACGGCCGGCGGCGGGTAGCGTGGTGCCATGTCCTGCATCCGTTTCAACACCCCGGCGCAGCGCCAGGCCATGCGCGACCACGCCCCCGTCATGCTCACCGCCGAGGAGGCGGCGGCGCTGCACCCGGCCCCGGCTGTGACCGAGTCGAAGATCGCCCGGCTGCGACTGCTCGCGACCCATGCCAACCCGAAGATCCGGGAGAGTGTGGCGAGCAGCCAGCACGCCCCGGAGGACCTCTTCGCGACCCTCGCCGCCGATCCCGAGGTGGGCGTGCGCGCCTGCCTCGCCCGCAACGAGTCGGTGCCCTGCGACATTCTGCGCTCCCTCGCGGACGACGAGTCGGAGACGGTGCGCGGCTGGCTGGCGGTGAATTACTTCGTTCCGGAGGACGTCATGGAGCGCCTCGCCGAGGACCCCGACGACACCGTGCGGTCGCTGGTGCGCTGGAAGTCGCAGCTGGCCCTCGCCGAGTAGCGCCTGCCGCGCGCATCAGTTCTGCGAACGGCCGCGCCGCCAGTACCCCATGAACGCCACCTGGCCCCGGTCGATCCCGACCTCGCGCACGAGGTAGCGGCGGATGCTCGTGACGGCTCCCGACTCCCCCGCCACCCAGACGTAGAGTCCGCTGTGCACCGCCTCCGGCGACTCCCAGATCAGGTCGGGCGCCTCCTCGAGCTGCTGGCTGCCGTGGGCGAGCGCCCCACCGACCAGGGCGGGACGCGCGGCGATCCACGAGCGCACGGCGCGCAGCAGCGTGCTCCCCGGCTCGCCGCCGTCGCGCGGCGCCCAGGCGACGGTGCTGCCGGCCCGGCCGCCCAGGTCGACGGCGTCCGCCGCCTCCGGGATCTCGATGATGGCGTGCGCCGGGGTGCCTTCCGGGAGTGCGGAGAGGATCCCGGCGATCGCAGGCACCGCCGTCTCGTCGCCGACCAGCAGCAGGGAGGTGGCCTCCCCGGGGTGCCAATCGATCCCGAGCCTGCTCTTCTCGCTGAGCGCGTCCGGCCCGATCACCACGATGCCGTCGCCCGGTCGCGCCGAGGCGAGCCAGCGTGCGGCCGGCCCGTCGCCGTGCACCACGAAGTCGACGTCGAGCTCGCGCTGCGCCCGGCGCACCGCGCGCACCGTGTAGACCCGCAGCGGGTTGCGCAGCTCGTTCGGCAGCTCGCGCCAGCGGGAGTACCAGTAGCCGTCGGCGAGCGGCTGCTCGTCGTCCCAGCCGCAGTCGCTGAGGCCGATGCCGTCGAGCGGGAAGATCAGGTTGATCCGCTGGTCGAGGCCGTGGTCGCCGAAGGTGCCGAGATCCTCGCCGGTGAAGGTGACCCGGCTGAAGTGCGGGCTGAGCTCCTCCACCCGCACCACGCTCGCGCGGAAGGGGCGGTAGGCCGGACGGGAATCGGGCACAACGACGGTCGTCGTCTCCGAGGTAAGCATTGCCTAAGTATCGCATCATCCGGACGCCGCCGCCCGTCCGTGCGGTTCAGGGTTCGTCCCCTGAGACGTCCCGTAGGGTAACTGCATGAGCACAAACGGAGTCGAGCCCATCTACAGCACGGCCGTCGCAGCCGGCCGCGCACTCTTCGGCACCCTCCGCCTCAAACCCGCCCTCAGCGGGGCGCGCAACCTGCCGGCCACCGGCGGCGCGGTGCTCGCCATCACGCACTTCGGCTACTTCGACTTCGCCCTCGTCGAGTGGATGATGTGGAAGCGCAACCGCCGTCACATCCGCTTCCTCGCCACCAAGGGGGCCTTCGACAAGCCCGTGGTCGGCACGCTGCTGCGCGGCATGCGCCACATCTCTGTCGACATGACGGCGGGGGCGGACGCCTTCCGCCTGGCCGTCGAGGCCCTGCGAGCCGGCGAGGTGCTCGGTGTGTTCCCCGAGGGCGGCGTGAGCGCGTCGTTCACCGTGCGCGACCTCAAGTCCGGCGCGGTGCGCATGGCCGCCGAGGCCGGTGTGCCGGTGATCCCCGTGGCGGTCTGGGGCGGCCACCGCCTGATGACCAAGGGCCCGAAGACGCCCCTGCGCGCGAAGTTCGGCCTGCCCGTCACCTTCGCCGTGGGCGAGCCGATGCTGGTCGGCGAGGCGGATGACGCGGCAGCGGTCACCCTCACCCTGCGCGAGCGCCTCCAGGCCCTCGTCTCCGCCCTGCAGGACCGCTACCCCGACGACGGCACCGGCGCCTGGTGGCAGCCCGCCGACCGCGGGGGCTCGGCGCCCACCCCCGAGGTGTCCGCGGTCGAAGAGGCAGCGCGCAAGGAGCGCAAAGCGCTCGCGCGGGCCGCCAGGAAGCGCTAGGCGCGACGATGGCCAATACCCCCACGAAGCTCTCCCAGAAGGTGCAGCCCGCAGCGCTCACCTCGGTGCGGGTGGACAGCTGGATCTGGGCCGTCCGCGTGCTGAAGACCCGCTCGGCGGCGACGACCAGCAGCAAGGCCGGGCACGTCACGGTGAACGACGAGCGCGCCAAGGCCGCGCAGTCCGTGCGGATCGGCGACGAGGTGCGCGTGCGCACCGGTGAGGAGACACGCATCCTCGTGGTGCGCCGGCTGATCGTGAAGCGCGTGAGCGCCGCGGTCGCCGCGGAGTGCTACGACGACCTCACTCCCCCGCCGCCGCCCAGGGAGGAGCGGGTGCTCACCGCCGTGCGCGACCGGGGAGCGGGGCGACCGACGAAGAAGGACCGCCGCGACATCGACAGGTGGCGCGGCGAGACCCTCCAGGCCGACGAAGACCCGCGCGACTGACGCCGCCGTAGATCGCGCGACCGACCCCGTCAAGGCGTGGCGCGCATCCGCTTCCCGCACGTAGCTTCGGGTCATGAGCGAATCCACCTACACCGCACGGCTGGTCGGCAGCGACGGCACCGAGACCCTCGAACTCGACCTGATCGACGGGCTCCCCCGCAAGAGCATCATCCGTTCCGGCGCCGGCGAGCGGGAGGACGAGGACGTCGTCTGGGAGCTGGTGACCGGCAGCGACGACTTCGAGTACCGCGAAGCCGGGCGCCCCGCCGCCGACTATTCGTGAGCAGGCTGGTCGACAGCTGGCGATCGCACCTGCTCACCACCTTCTCCGGCAACAGCGACGGGAAGCCGCGCTGGGTCGACGCGATCGCAGACGGCGACGACGCCGGCTTCTTCGGCCCTGGCTCGGCCTCCTGGGCGGTGCACGGCGGGATCCCCACACTGGTGGCCGGCATCCGCGCCCTGCTGATGCAGACGCTGCACCCGGGCGCGATGGCCGGCGTGCACGACTGGTCGCGCTACCGGGAGGACCCGCTCGGGCGGCTCTCCGGCACGATCCAGTGGCTGGTGACGGTGACCTTCGCCGACACGGCGCTCGCCGAGCGGGAGTCGGGCCGGGTCGGGCGCTTCCACGACCGGGTGGTCGGCAGCTACACCGACGCTCGCGGTGAGACGAGGGCCTACGCCGCAGGCGACCCGGAGCTGCTCGCCTGGGTGCACGTGGTCTTCACCGAGTCCTTCCTCAGCTGCCACCAGCTCTGGGGCGGTCCGATCCCCGGCGGCGCAGACGCCTACGTGCGCGAGTGGGCGAAGGCCGGCGAGCTCGTCGGGGTCGCCGATCCGCCGCGATCGGAGGGCGGACTGAGAGAGCGGATGCGCGGCTTCGCCGACGCCGGGACTCTGAAGAGCGACGAGCGTGTCGCAGTGGCCGTGCGGTTCATCCGCAACCCGCCACTGCGGCGCACGATGCTGCCCGCCTACCGCGTGCTCTTCGCCGGGGCCGTCGCGTCGATACCGCCGGAGTACCGGCGGCTGCTGGGGCTCCGCCGCTCGCGCCTTCCCGTGGTCTGGGCCACCGGCCTGGTGCTGAGGTTGGTCGGGGCGGTGCTCGGCACGACCTCCACCTCGGAGGACGCGGCGCGGGCGAGGATCGCCCGGCTCGAGACGGCCCAGCCCACCGGCTGAGGGTTCGGCAGGGGCCGGCTCAGTCCTTCCACTGGCCGCTGCGCGGCACAACGAGCGGGGTGTGCGAGACCGGGTCGTCGATCACCAGGCAGGAGAGGCCGAAGACGTCCTCGACCAGCTCGGCGGTGACGATGTCGTTCGGGGCGCCCGTGGCGACGACGGCGCCGTCCTTCATCACGATGAGGTGCGAGGCGTAGCGGGCGGCGTGGTTGAGGTCGTGCAGCACGGCCACAATGGTGTTGCCCGCGCGGTGCAGGTTGGCGAACAGGTCGAGCAGGTCGATCTGGTGCGCGATGTCGAGGTAGGTGGTCGGCTCGTCGAGCAGCAGGATCGGCGTCTCCTGGGCGAGCGCCATCGCCACCCAGACCCGCTGGCGCTGGCCGCCGGAGAGCTCGTCGAGCAGACGCGTGGAGAGCGACTCGACGCTCGTCGCCTCCATGGCGGCCCAGAGGGCGGCCTCGTCGACGCTGGTCCACTGCCTGATCAGATTCTGGTGCGGGTAGCGTCCGCGCGCCACGAGATCGGCCACGGTGATGCCCTCCGGCGCCACGGAGGTCTGCGGCAGCAGGCCGATGGCCCGCGCCACCTCCTTCGGGCGGTAGCGGTCGATCGCCTTGCCGTCGAGCACGACGCTCCCGGCGCTCGGCTTGAGCAGGCGGGACAGGGCGCGCAGCAGGGTGGACTTGCCGCAGGCGTTCGGCCCGACGATCACGGTGAAGGAGCCGTCGGGGATCTCGGCGGACAGCCCGCGGGAGATGACCCGCTGGTCGTAGGCGAGGGTGACGTTCTGCGCCTGCAGTCGGGAGGTGCTCATGGGTGCTTCCTTGCCTGGCCGATGAGGAGGCCGATGAGGTACAGCCCGCCGATGACCACCGTGACCATTCCGACGGGTACGGCGGTGGGCAGCAGGTGCTGCGCCACGAAGTCGGCGGCGAGCAGCAGCAGCGCGCCGGTGAGAGCGCTGGCCGCCAGCGGCAGGCCTGCGCTCCCGGTGAGCCGGCGGGCGATCTGCGGTGCCGCCAAGGCGACGAAGGCGATCGGCCCGGCGCTGGCGGTGACCACGGCGATCAGCGCCACGCCCACCACGAGCAGGCTGAGGCGGGAGACCTCGACGCGCATGCCGTGGGCCCTGGCCGCGTCGTCCCCGAGCTCGAGCTGGCGCAAGCCGCCGCTGAGCGCGAGCAGCACCACGCCGAGGGCGGCGATCACGACGAAGGCCGGCAGCGCCTGGTCCCAGGCGACCAGGGAGATCGACCCGGCGCCCCAGATCGAGGCGGCCATCGCCACCTCCACCTGGGCGCGCAGCAGCAGCCAGGTGTTGACCGCGTGCAGGATCGCGGTGACCGCGATGCCCACGATGATCAGCCGGAAGCCCTGCACCCCGCGGCGGTAGGCCAGCAGGTACACCACCAGGGCGCTGAGCAGCCCGCCGGCGATCGCCCCGCCCGCCGTGCTGAAGTAGGAGTCGCCGATCAGGGTGATCACGATCAGGGCGCCCGTGTACGAGCCCGTCGCGAAGCCGATGATGTCGGGCGAGCCGAGCGGGTTGCGGGTGAGCGACTGGAACACCGCGCCCGACAGCGCGAGGGCGCCGCCGAAGACGATGGCGACCAGCACGCGCGGAAGACGCCACTCGAGCACGATGGTGGTCGCGAATCCGCCGTCGGCGGCGAGCATCGCCGCGACCACCTCGGGGACGCTGAGCGGGTAGTCGCCGGTTCCCAGCGCCACCACGGCGAGCAGCACGATCGCGACGAGGAGTGCGGCGCCCACGGCGAGCTCGCGCCTGGGCAGTCGCGTTCCGAGCAGCGGCAGGCGCACGGAGGCCGCGCGCCTGCGGGAGCGCGGGTCGGCGGTCGCGGCGGTGACGGCCTTCACAGCCCGAAGGCCTTCTGGCGGCGCACGAGGGCGATGAGCACGGGCGCTCCGATGCAGGCGGTGACGATGCCCGCCGGCAGCTCGCCGGGGCGGAGCACCACCCGCCCGACGACGTCGGCGGCGAGCAGCAGGACGGGGCCGAGCACGATCGAGTAGGCGACGATCCAGCGCTGGTCGGGACCGACCATCCAGCGGGCCACGTGCGGGATCATCAGTCCGACGAACGCGATCGGCCCGGCGATGGCGGTGGCGCCGCCGGCGAGGAGGCTGACGGCGACGATGGCGAGGGCCCGGGTGAGGCCGACGCGCGCCCCGAGCGAGGCGGCGAGGTCGTCGCCGAGGGCGATCGCGTTGAGAGCGCGCGCGATCACGAAGGCGATGACGCAGCCCGCCACGATGAACGGGAGCACGGGCAGGAAGCCGTCCCAGCCCCGGCCCTCGAGCGAGCCGGACTCCCAGGCGCGCATCGACGAGAAGCCCGCAGGGTCGGAGAGCAGCATCGCCGAGACGATGCCGCTGAGCACCGCGCCGAGCGCGACGCCGGTGAGGGTGAGCCGCACCGGGCTGGAGCCCTCCCGGCCGATCGAGCCGATCAGGTAGACCACGACCGTGGCAAGCAGCGCTCCACCGAAGGCGAACCAGAGGTAGCCCTGCACGCTCGTGACGCCGAGCACACCGACGGCGATCGCGACGGCGAAGGCCGAACCGGATGTGACGCCGAGTATCCCGGGGTCGGCGAGCGGATTGCGCGTCACGGCCTGGATCAGGGCGCCGGACACGCTGAGGGCGAGGCCCGCGGCGATAGCGATCGCCGTGCGGGGCAGCCGCGAGTCGAGGATGACGATCACGTCGGTGGACGCGTCGGCGGACCGCGCGAGGCCGCCGTCCAGGGCACCGGTCAGCGTGGCCCAGACCACGTCGAGCGGGATGTCGCGGGAGCCGATGGCGACGCTCGCCACAACGGCGGCCGCGAACAGCGCGAGCGAGACGAGGAGCCCGACGAGGCGGGTGGCGGCGGGTCGCGGTCGCGCCCGCTCATCCGCCTGGGTCTTCATCGTCATTTGCTATTAGCTTAGGCTACCCTTGCACTCGCGCCGTCTCGGCGACAGTCCGCCCGCCCTCTCCGCGGCGCGCGGCACAACCAGGAAGGGCCCACCACAGCCATGAGATTCACCCACGCAGGCGTCGCCGTTCTCGCCGTCGCAGCCCTCTCGCTCACCGCCTGCGCCGGCGGCGCGCCCGCCGAGGACGGCAGCGCCCCGGCTGCCAGCACGGCCACCGACGCCTTCCCCGTCACGGTCGCCACCGAGTTCGGCGACGTCACCGTCGAGGAGCAGCCCGTGCGCGTCGTCGCCCTCGGCTGGGGGGACGCGGAGACCGCGCTCGCCCTCGGCGTGCAGCCCGTCGGCGCCTCCGACTGGCTCGCCTTCGGCGGGGAGGGCGTCGGCCCGTGGGCCGAGGGCCTCTACGACGAGGCACCGGAGATCATCGAGACCCTCGAGCCCTCCTACGAGGCGATCGCGGCCCTCAAGCCCGACCTGATCCTCGACACGAAGAGCTCAGGCGACCCGGAGCGCTACGAGAAGCTGTCGTCGATCGCCACCACCGTCGGCGTCGCCGAGGGCAAGACCAGCTACCTCACGACCATGGAGGAGCAGATGCAGCTCGTCTCCACCGCACTCGGGGAGAAGGCCAGGGGCGAGGAGCTGCTCGCCGAGGTCGACACCGCCTTCGACGACGCCGCAGCAGCCCACCCCGAGTGGGCGGGCCGCACGATCGCCGCCGCGACCAAGACCAGCGAGGGCTGGGGCGCCTACATCGCGGGCGGTTCGCGCGTGATCTACCTCGAGCGGCTCGGATTCGCGCAGTCGCCCGCGATCGCCGCGCTGCCCAGCAACGCCGGCGGCTTCTCGGTCGACATCTCCTCGGAGCAGCTCGACGTGCTCGACGCCGACCTGATCGTGGCCTTCCCGATCTACATCCCGACAACCGACATCACCGAGGACCCGCTGTGGAAGGCCGTCCCTGCCGTCGCCGCCGGGCACGCCGTGGTCATCGACGGCGACATCTCGGCGTCGTACTCGCTCGCCACCACCCTCGCGACGAAGTACTCGATCGAGAAGATCGTGCCGCTGATCGAGGCGGCGCTGGGCTAGTCCCCGGCGGGCTGGTCCAGAGCAGAGCCGATCCAGAGCAGGAGAACCGCATGACAGAGAGCCTGACCCGAACCCGGCCGCGCAAGCCGGAGACCGCCAGCGTCGCGGTGATGCACGTCGTCGCGACGACGCGGCCGAGCTCCGGCTTCGTGCGCGTGACCCTGCGCACGCAGGAGCCGGGCCAGGGCGGCTTCGAGCCGATGGGCTACGACCAGTGGTTCCGGCTGTTCCTGCCCGCCGCCGACGGCGGGCTCGAACTGCCCCTCGGCGACGCGGAGGGCTGGTACACGCGCTGGCTCGCCCTCGACGAGACCCGCAGGTGCGTGGTGCGCAACTACACGGTGCGCGCCGCCCGCCCGGTCGGAGCGGGCTGGGAGATCGATGTCGACTTCGTGGTGCACCTCTCGGCGCACACAGGGACGGTCGAGGGCGTCGCCGCGGCCTGGGCCCTCGGCGCGCGACCCGGCGACACGGTGGGGATGCTCGACCAGGGCATCATCTTCGCCGCGCCGGAGACCGTCGACGAGCGCATCCTGATCCTCGCGGACGAGAGCGGCCTGCCCGGGGTCGAGGGCGTCGTCGGCTCGCTGGCGCCCGGCACCCGGGTGGCCGCGCTGCTCGAGGTCGCGCACGCCGAGGACCGCAGGGAGCTCCCCGGCGACGTGGAGCTCGATGCGCGCTGGGCCGTCCGCGGCCACGAGGCCGCACCGGGCAGCGCCGCGCTCTCCGCGCTCGACGCCTTCGTGGCGGAGGCCGGGGACGCGCTGCAGGAGCGCGCCGCCTACTGCTACGTGGTGGGCGAGGGTGCCTTCGTGCTCGAGGCGCGCCGGCGCCTGCGCGCGGCCGGCGTGCCCAAGGACGCGATCGACTTCTGCGCATACTGGCGTGCGGGGCGCCGCGCCTCCTAGCGCCGTACGGCACCCAGACGACGACGGCCCGGCACCCGCTGAGAAGCGGATGCCGGGCCGTCGTCGTCTGGACGGGCTCGCGCCTACGGGGCGGGCGTCGCCGCCGGCACGGTCGAGGCCGACGCCGCGGCGGGCACCGTCACAGCGCGCTCCGACTTCAGCGAGTCGCCCACGGCAGCGCCCGTGGCGCGGCCGGTGACGATCTCGGCGATGTCGATGCCGGTGAGGTCCTTCACGATCTGGGTCGAGGTCGCGAGCTGGGAGGCGACGTTCTGCCCCACCTGCTCTGTGCCTCTGCCGTCGGAGGAGATGACCGTCATGTGGTCGATCGAGGAGAGCGGCTCAGCGGCCGCGCGCACGATGTCGGGCAGCTGGGCGATGACCTGCTGGCGCAGGAGGTCGTCCGCACGCTCCTCGAGCGCGTCGGCCTTGGCGCGGGTGGCCTCGGCCTCTGCAGCACCCTTGACGCGGATCGAGTTGGCCTCGGCCTCGCCCTCGGCGCGCAGTGCCTCGGCGGCCGCGATGCGGCGGTTCTTCTCCGCGACACCCTCGGCCTCGGTGGCCTCTGCCGCGCTGCGGCGACGGTTGCGCTCGGCGACACCCTCGGCCTCGACGGCCTCGGACGACGCCTTGCGCGCGTCCCTGTTCGAGTTGGCCGCAGCGACGGCGGCGGCGGCGGACGCCTCCGCCTTCTTCTGCAGCGAGTAGGCCTCGGCGTCGGCGACGGCGCGGATCTCGGCGTCGAGCTCCTGCTTGCGCAGTCCGACCCGCGATGCGGCGTTGATCTCGTCCTGGGCGATGACGCCCTGCATGGCGATCGACTCGGCGAGCGGGCGGGCGGCGGCCGCCTCGGCACGGGCCTTGTCGGTCTCCTTCTGGATCTCGGCGTTGCGCAGGTCGAGCTTGCGCTGCTGCTCGGCGACGGCCTGGTCGGCCGAGATGCGGGCCTCCTCCGAGGCCTGGCGCGAGACGGACTCGGCGATCTCGGCGACCTGCTTCACGCGGGCGGCCTCGCCACGACCGAGGTCGCGGATGTAGCCGTTGTCGTCGTCGATCTCCTTGATCTGCAGCGTGTCGATCTGGAGACCCTGCACGTCGAGGGACTCGCGCACGGCCTCGAGCACCTGGCCCTGCAGCGCGGAGCGGTTCGTGATGATCTCCGTCACGGTGAGCTGACCGACGATGGAGCGCACGGAACCGCTCAGCACCTCCTCGGTGGAGGTCTCGATCTGGTCCTGCTGGTTGAGGAAGCGCTGGGCGGCGGCGCGCACCATCGACTCGGAGCCGCCGACCTTGACGACGGCCACGGCGTTCACCTTGATGGTGATGGCGTCCTTCGTCTGGGCGGTGGCCTGCACGTTGAGCTGGCGCGAGCGCAGGCTGAGCTTGAAGTGCGCCTCGACGATCGGCATCACGAAGACGCGGGAGCCGAAGACGACCCGCTGGCCGCCGTTCTCGGTCTCGGCGTCGCCGACCTTGCGGGTGCGCTGGCGGGAGGTGACGATGATCGCCTCGTCGGGTTTCGCCACCTTGATGCCGCGGAGCAGCGTGAACAGGGCGATGAGGACGACGACCACGATGACGGCGATGACGGCGCCGATCGTGATGGTGTCCTGGGACAGGGGGGTTTCCATAGGGGCTCTCCTGGGTCAGGCGGTACGTCTAAGCAGTATGCAGGAAGTTATCGAATTCTGCTCAGAACTCGGGCGGCGTCAGCGCGACGAGGGCACGCCCGCGCGTGTCCGACGGCCGATCCGCCCCTCGATGATCCCGGAGGGGATCAGCAGGAGGAGCGCGAAGAGCCCGACGTGGGGAACGAACGCCACCACGAGCAGCACCACGGCCATCGTGGCCGAGGCGACCACCGCCCCGCGCGCGTGGAGGGTGCCGCGCACGTCCTCCGCCTGGATGGCCGGGGTGCGCACGATGACGACCTGCATCACGGTGCTCGCGACCGAGGTGAGCAGCATCGTGGCCACGTAGAGCGTCGATGTCGGGGTGCTGCTCTCCCCCGCGAAGGAGACCAGCTCGGTCGGGAAGGGCAGGAAGGCGATGCTCAGCAGCCAGACGAAGTTCACCGATATCAGCGCGGGGGTGAAGCCGGTGACCCGGGTGAACATGGAGTGGTGCACGAGCCAGAAGCGGCAGATCACCGCGAAGCTGAGGCCGAACGCCAGCAGCTCCTCCCAGTGATCGGACACCAGCTCGCCGACCGTGGAGCCGGAGATCTCCGATGCGGAGTCGACGAGCGGCAGGACGAGCAGTGTGGCGGCGATGGCGACCACGGCGTCGCTCAGATTGACGAGCCGGTCGAATCCGCGTTGCGCTGCCATCCCCCGATTATGCACCCGCGGCTCTCGCGCCCCCCGGATCAGCCGGCCCAGTCGGTGGGCACCGGAGTCACCGTGCAGATGCGCACCTCTCCCGCGGTCTCGCGCACCAGGTAGCGGTAGGCGTCGGACGACACCTCCGCGCCGCCCAGGGCGGTGTAGCTCCAGCGCACGGTGACCCAGGCGAGACTGCCGCCCGGGCTCTCGAAGGAGCGCAGCCGCGCGGACGCGGTGACTACCTCATCCGCTCGCCGCTCGACCTTGAATGCGGCCAGCACCTGTCTCGGGGTGTCGATCACCATGCTGTCGTCGGCGGTCACGACGATCGACGGGTACGCGTAGCAGGCGGCGAGGGTGTCGAGGTCGTTGCCGCTGAGCGCCGCGGCGTACCGTTCGAAGAACCGAGCGACGCGGTCGGGATCGATGTCGGGCATTGTTCTCCTGAAGATAATTCGCTCTCAGCCTACGTGTTGTCGGGCGTGGGCCGCGGTGTTACATTCGTGGCGTGGCCGAGCACTGGATCGCATTCCACCGTCCGAACGACGGCGAGCTGACCGGGTACCTCGACCCCTCCGCCGCCCCGGGGCTGTTCACGCCGCTCAACCTGATCGGCCACATCCTCGGCGAGCCGGGATCCCGTGCGCACGCCGAGTCGGTGCTGGCGGACCGGGGCCTGACATCGCTGGCCAACTACTGGTGGTGCCTCGCGCCGCGACCGCTGCCCGCAGAGGGGGTCGATCTGCGCTCCCCGCAGCCGGAGTGGGAATGGCGGCGCGTGGTGATCGTCGAGCTCGACAAGACCGCGTGCACGGTGCGACCGGCGCTGCCCTACCCGGAGGAGGAGGACGTGACCCTCACGGTCACGCTCCCCGCCGATGACGTGCTGCGGGTCGGCCCGCCGCACACGCACTAGCCCCGCCGGTCGGCAGCTACGCGGACTCGAGGTCGGCGATGACGAGCTTCTTCATGCCCAGCATCGCCTGCATCACCCGTCCCGCCCGAGCGGCGTCCGGGTCGGAGAGCAGCCGGCCGAGCAGCGGGGGGACGATCTGCCAGGAGAGGCCCCAGCGGTCCTTGAGCCAGCCGCACTGGCCCGGCTCCCCGCCGTCGGCGGTCAGGGCGTCCCAGTAGCGGTCGATCTCGTCCTGCGTCTCGACCTGCACGAAGAAGGAGACGGCCTCGGTGAAGCTCGGCCCGGCGCCGGCATTCATCGCCTGCACCTCGAGACCGTCGAGCACGAAGCTCACCGACATCGCCGTGCCCGCGGGAAGCGGCGATCCCTCCGGGTAGCGGCCGACCGACACGATGCGGGAGTCGGGGAACAGCGAGACGTAGAACTCCGCCGCCTCCTCCGCCGCGTCGTCGAACCAGAGGAACGGGCTGATCGATGTCATGGTTGTTCTCTTCTCTCGTGGGGCGGGATCCGGCCGTACGCCGCCCATGGTAGCCAGCCGCGCGCATCCGCCGACAGGGTCTTCGCGCCGCGGGCTGTCGGCTCGCCGTTCGGCCGCCACGCCCAGACTCACGCCGCCGCGCGCACCCGCCGCTCGCACCAGAGGTAGAACGCCGAGAAGGCCAGCAGCGACACCAGTATCCCGACCACGAAGGCCGCCGCCGCCGGACGCTCCCAGCGCAGATCGCGCCCGCTGATCGCCAGCGCCAGGGTGATGGCCAGCAGCGAGACGAGCTCCGCCTGCACCACCTCGCGCATCGCGCTCCAGCGCGACTCGCGCAGCAGCCAGAGGTTGACCGCGCCGGGCAGGGTGAGCACGGCGCCGATCACGCGGGTGGTGAGCGGCGTGGTCTCCCAGGCCCAGAGCGACGCGGCGTGCTCCGGCAGCAGGAACAGGCACAGTCCGCAGAGCAGCGACGCTCCCCCGACCGCGGCGAGCACGATGCGCGCGGCGGCGGGGATCTCGAGGTCGCGCTGCTCGGGCCGGCCGTGGTCCGCGCGCCAGTTGCCCAGCAGCACCGCGGCCACGAGCAGCGGGGTGAGCAGGTACAGCGCCGCCCAGGCGATGAAGGAGATGTGGCCGTGGTGGAAGCGGTCCCAGTGCAGCAGGGTCGCGGCTCCCAGCAGCGAGGCGAAGAGCAGCACGGCCGGCATGCCGTACTTCACCCGGTGCCAGCGCCGGGTGACGAGCACCCGCGAGAAGTACCAGATGCCGCCGACGTAGGCGGAGCCGAGCAGCATCGCGGTGAGCGCGGGCTGGATCGTCCAGGCGAACAGCTGCTCGGTGCGCCCGGGGAGCAGGTAGAGCAGCACCACCGCCACCGCGAGGAAGGGCAGCACGAATGCGGCGACCATCCGGGTGAAGGGGCGGATGCGGTCGTCCCGCTCGATCACGCCGCCTCCCCGCTCGCCGCGAGGGCGGCGACCACCGCCTCCTCGGTGGGGATCGCGCGGCCCCTGGCGCGGCCGGCGGCGAGGCGTTCCGCCGCCTCCCCCGCCGGGATCGCGTCGACGTAGCCCTGGTGGAAGGAGAAGGCGGGCGCGTTGTAGATGCCGGTCTGCTCGCGGAGCGTCTCGGCCGCCCCGAGGAGCATGCCAGCCCGCTCCGGCTGTCCGGAGGTGGCGGCGATCGCCACGAGACCCTCGAGCCCGTAGGCGATCCCCTCGTCGTGGTGCAGCCGCACGGCGACCCCGAGGGACTCGGCGAACGCCGCATCCGCTCGCTGCGCGTCTCCGAGCAGGAGGCTCGCCCAGCCGAGGTGGTGCAGGGCGATCATCGTGCCCAGGTCGTCGCGCTGACCGCGGGCGATCACCAGGCTGCGCTCGAAATGCGCAAGCGCCTCGGGCACGCGGGTCTGCAGCAGGGCCACGCGGCCGAGGGTGACCAGGGCGAGCGACTCGCCCCAGGCGTCGTCCGAATCGCGGAAGAGCTGCAGCGAGCGGGCGAGGTGCTCCTCCGCCTCGACGGGGTCGGGGGTGGCTGCTGCCAGCCGCGCGAGCGCCAAGGAGATGAGCGCCAGCGCCTCCCCCGCCGGCTCCTCCTCGCGGCGGAACAGCTCGACGCTCTCGGCCAGGCCGGAGACGATCGTGCCGTCCGGGTCCTGCCAGAAGGTGATGGCGCGGGTGAAGTAGAGGCCGATCGCCCTGGCCCGGTCGGGCACCTCCTCGCCCGCCGCGAGCATCTCCTCCATCCAGACCCGCACCTCGCCGAGCAGGCCGCCCACCCACCAGTACACGTAGAGGGTCCAGGCGAAGTCGGCGACGACGGCCCACTGGCGGTTCTCCAGCAGGTAGCGCACCGCGGCCCGCAGGTTGTCGCGGTCGGCGCCGAGCCGCAGCACCCAGGAGTGCAGGTGGTCGTCCTCCAGCTGCAGTTCGATGCGGCGGCCGAGCTCGACGTAGTACTCGGCGTGCACCCGCCTGGCCTCCTCGAGGCCGCCGCGCTCGGCGAGCTGCTCGAGCGCGTACTCCCGCACCGTGGCCAGAATGGAGAAGTGGGAGTCGCCCGCGCTGTCGCGCTCGCGCACCAGGCTGTTGTCGACCAGCAGCCCGAGGCTGGCCAGGGTCGCGTCGCCGCGGCCGGCCACCGCCTCGGCCGGCTCGAGGAAGAAGCCGCCCTCGAACACCCCCAGCGTCGCGAGCAGAGCGCGCTCCTCGTCGCCGAGCAGCCCGGTGCTCCACTCGATCGTGCTGCGCAGGGTCTGCTGGCGTGCGGGCAGGTCCCTGGCGCCGCCGACCAGCAGCGGCAGCCGCCGGTCGAGCCGTTGCAGCATCGACGCGGGCGAGAGCAGGCGGATGCGGGCTGCCGCGAGCTCCAGCGCGAGGGGCACGCCGTCGAGCGCCACGCAGATGCGGGCGACCGCGTTCATGTTGTCGACGTCGAGCTCGAAGTCGGGCTTCACGGCGTGCACCCGCTCGACGAAGAGCGCGACGGACGGCACCGCGGCCACCGACGCCAGCTGCTCGCGGGGGTCGAGCGATGGCAGGGCCAGCGGCCCCACCTCGACGCTGCGCTCGGCCGAGACGCGCAGCAGGATCCGGCTGGTGAGCAGCATGCTGAGTCCGGGCGCCACGGAGAGCAGCCGGGTGAACACCTCGGCCGCGTCGACCACCTGCTCCACGTTGTCGATCACGAGCAGCAGCGCGCGCCGCCGGAGCGAGGTCTCCAGCTTGTCGGCGAGCGGCGCGTCGCCGGTGTCGCGCACGCCGAGCGCGGCGGCCACGGCCCCCGGCACCGCGGCCGGGTCGTGCACCGCGGAGAGGTCGACGAACACCACGCCGTCGGCGAAGTCCGCGGCGGCCCGCGCCGCCACCGCGATCGCGAGGCGGCTCTTGCCGATGCCGCCCGGCCCCGTGAGCGTGACGAGCCTCGCCCGCTCGTCCACGAGCATCCGCTGTACCGATCGCACCTCGCTGTCGCGTCCGATGAGCTCTGTGAGCGGGGAGGGCAGCTCGACGCCGCCGAGCAGCCCCGCCACGACCTGCTCGGGCGCGGGGCGGGCGGGCGCCGACGACCGGCTCTGGTCGAAGCGCTCGGCCAGCAGGGTGGCGAGGTCGGCCTCGACCAGGGCGGCGAGTTCGCGCGGGGTGGAGAAGTACTTGAACGACGCGGTGTCGTCGCTGCGGATGCGGTCGAGCAGCTCGGTGAGGCGCGGCTCGCGGGCGTCCGCGCTCTCCTTGATGTAGATCAGCTTCGGTAGGCCGGGCGCCAGGATGTACTCGTCCTCGAGGCCGGACACGGTCTCGCCCGGGGCCACCCAGCCGTAGCGCTCCCAGTACAGGCCGACGAAGATGTCGCTCTGCTGCAGGTAGGCGCGGTACAGGTCGCGGGGCGGATGCGGGCGGGCGCCCAGCTCGAACATCACCGGCGCGAGGTGCAGCCGCTCGACGGCGCTGCGCACCGACCGGCGCTCGTCGGCGAGCTCCTTCAGCGTGGAGCTGACGAAGATGCGGAGGCGCTGGTCGGGCGTGCGGATCGAGCCGGGGGTGGCAGCCATAAGCAGCCAGTCTGTGACTCGCGACCACGCCTGTCTACCCCCGTGAACTGCGCGTTGCCGCGGGTGTACGCAGGTGGTATGGAGTCTCCCTCAGAGAATGCCGTGCTGTTCCTCGCCGTCGACGACCCTTCCGTGCGGGCCGAGGTCGCGGCCGAGCTGCGTCGGCGGTTCGGCGCCGACTACTCGGTGCTCGCCCCGCATCGAGCGGATGCCGCGGACGCGCTCGATGCGGCCGCCCGCGCCGGCGTGCCGGTGGCGCTCGTCATCAGCGACGACGCCTCGCCCGAGCTCTACGCGCAGGCCAGACGGAGGTTCCCCGACGCGCGGCGCTGCCTGCTCATCGACTGGGGATCGTGGTCGGACCCCACGACCGAGCGGGCCGTGCTGGCCCTGATGGCGGCGAACCGCATCGACTACTACCTGGTGCGGCCGCGACGCAGCCCCGACGAGTACTTCCACCGCACCGTGACCGAGTTCCTGGTGGAGTGGCAACGGGCCACGGGAGTGCACCCCGCCGGACTCACCGGGCTGCGCACGGCGCTGCCCGACGCGACGGTGGACCTCGCCGTGGTCGGCGCGGGCCCGGGCGGTCTGGCGGCCGCGGTCTACGCCGCCTCGGAGGGGCTGAGCACCCTGGTGCTCGAACGTTCGGACGTCGGAGGGCAGGCCGGTTCGAGCTCGCTGATCCGCAACTACCTCGGCTTCTCGCGCGGGGTATCCGGTGCGGAGCTGGCCGAGCGCGCCTACCAGCAGGCCTGGGTATTCGGGGCGCGCTTCGCCCAGGGGCGCGATGTGACCGGCATGTCGCTGACGGACGACCCCTCCGCCGGCTTCCTGCTCGAGGTGGGCGACACGGAGACAGTGACCGCGCGCTCCGTTGTGCTCGCCAGCGGAGTCTCTTACCGCCGCCTGTCGGTTCCCGGGCTCGCACCCTACGTCGGGCGCTCGGTCTTCTACGGGGCATCCGCGGTGGAGGCGAAGGCGCAGACCGGGCGGGTTGCGATCGTGGTGGGCGGAGGGAACTCGGCCGGGCAGGCGGCCCTTCACCTCGCGCGCTACGCCGCATCCGTCTCGCTGGTGGTGCGGTCGGCGTCGCTCGCCGAGAGCATGTCGCAGTACCTCGTGGACGAGCTCGCCGCCGCCGGGGTCGGCATCCTCACGGAGGCGAAGGTGGTGGGCGGCGGCGGTTCCGACGACCGCCTCGACCACATCGTGCTGCGCGACCGGCCGACCGGCGTCGACTCGCGGGTGCGCTGCGACGCGCTGTTCATCACCATCGGCGCCGCGCCGCACACCGACTGGGTGGCGCCCGAGGTGCTGCGCGACCAGTGGGGCTACGTGATCACCGGTGCGGACGTGCTCACCGAGGGCGGTCGCCGCGCCTGGCCGCACGACCGCAATCCGGCGCCCCTGGAGTCGGCGCTGCCCGGCTTCTTCGCCGTCGGCGACGTGCGGCGCGGGTCGGTGAAGCGCGTCGCCTCGGCGGTGGGCGAGGGGTCGGTGGTGGTGAGCGCGGTGCACGCGTTCCTGGCAGAGCGGGGCTAGTCGTCTTCTCCTCCACAGGGTGGGTTGTCGCGGGGTTGTCCACTGTGAATAGTGGTTCTGGTCTGGTGTTCTTCGAATGTCGGTGGTCGGGGTGATGATGTCGGCATGTCAGAGATATCGATGGTCGTCGAGCGGATGCGGGAGCTGCGCGAGCAGC
>Ga0247732_10000085_pt1 | contig 63798 bp, 57 predicted proteins | sample UWRJL163409C2_FD_180940 | JGI IMG/M metagenome (GOLD analysis project Ga0247732, IMG submission 180940) | Plant litter microbial communities from Arlington Agricultural Research Station in Wisconsin, United States - UWRJ-L163-409C-2 | ecosystem: Environmental > Terrestrial > Plant litter >... | reverse complement strand
TAGTTGGTCGTACATGGTTACGACACCTCCCGGGTGATGCAGGAGGCCGCGATGACCTCGTCGTCGAAGTCCGGCGCGAGTGCGCCGTCGGTGATCAAGAGGTCCAGCAGCGAGGTGACGTTCTTGGCGTACAGCTCGCTGGCGTGCTCGGGCATGGTGGCGGGCAGGTTCAGCGGCGAGGCGATCGTCACGCCGTGCCTGACCACGGTCTGCCCGGGTTCGGTGAGCTCGCAGTTGCCGCCGGTCTCCCCGGCGAGGTCAACCACGACGCTGCCCGCCTTCATGCCCTCCACCGCGGCGGCGGTGACGAGGCGCGGGGCCGGCCTGCCGGGCACCAGGGCGGTCGTGATGACCACGTCGAACTTGGTGATCGCGCGTTCCAGCGCCGATTGTTGTTCTGCGCGTTCGGATTCGGTCAACTCGCGGGCGTATCCGCCCTCGCCGGCCGCGTCGATTCCGAGGTCGAGCCACTGCGCGCCGACCGAGCGGACCTGGTCGGCCACCTCGGGGCGGACGTCGTAGCCGGTGGTCTTGGCGCCGAGACGCTTGGCGGTCGCCAAGGCCTGCAACCCCGCCACTCCGACGCCGAGGATCAGCGCGCTGGTCGGCTTCACCGTGCCCGCGGCGGTGGTCAGCATCGGGAAGAACCGCGTCGACAAGGACGCCGCGAGCACCACCGCCTTGTAGCCTGCCACGTTGCCCTGCGAGGACAGCGCGTCCATCGCCTGCGCCCGCGAGATGCGCGGAATCGCTTCCAGCGCAAAGGCAGTGACGTCGGCGAGGCGCAGCTCGTCGGCGAGCTCGGGTCGGGTGCGTGGGGCGAGGAAGCCGATCAGCACCGATCCGGGCTTGAGCCGAGTCACCTCGTCGGAGTTCGGCGGATTGACCTTGACGACGACGTCGGCGGGCCAGGCGTCACCGATGGTCGCTCCTGCACTCAGGTAGTGCTCGTCGGCGATCAGGGCTCCCGCGCCGGCGCCGCTCTCCACGACCACCTCGAGACCGCTGGCGCACAGCCGCTCGACCACCTTGGGCACGAGCGCGACGCGGCGCTCACCCTCGGCCGATTCCCGCGGAACTCCGATCAGCGTCATGATCCTCCTCTTGCCCGACGGTGGACCTGGCGCTCCAGGCAACGTCGACGGCGTAGACGGCTGCGACGAGCCGGGTCGAAAAACAGGCTAGGCCAACTGCATATTGTATGCAACTATTGGTCGGTACGAGTGCATGGCCGTCTGGAGCACGGGATTTGATTTCTGCGGACGGCAGATGCATACACCATACGATTTAAGGAGTCCCGTGAGGATTGCAGTCGTCGGCGCCGGAGCAATCGGCGCCTACTGGGGCGCCGCCATGCAACGCGGCGGAGCCGAAGTCCACCTGATCGCGCGCAACGCGCACCTGCAGGCCATGCGCACCAACGGGGTACGGGTGCTCAGCGACCGCGGCGACTTCGTGGCCTACCCGCACGCGACCGACGACCCTCGCGACATCGGACCGGTGGACTACGTCTTCCTCGGTCTCAAGGCGCACGGCTACCCGTCCAGCGGGCCGTTGGTGAATCCCCTTCTCGGAGAACACACCGCGGTACTGGCCGCGCAAAACGGCATTCCCTGGTGGTACTTCCACGAGCTGGAGGGACCCTATCGGGGGCGCCGCGTCGAGGCCGTCGACCCGGGTGGAGCCACCACCGCGGTGTTCTCGCCCGAGCGGGCGATCGGCTGCGTCGTCTACCCCGCCACCACCATCGAGGCGCCAGGGGTGATCCGGCACCTGGAGGGCACCCGGTTCTCCATCGGTGAGCCGTCGGGAGAGATCTCGGCACGGTGCCAGGCGCTCAGTGACGCCATGGTCGCCGGCGGCTTGAAGGCCCCCGTCGAGGCCGACCTGCGCAGCGACATCTGGATCAAGCTTATGGGCAACGTCGCGTTCAACCCGTTGAGCGCGTTGACCAGGGCGACGATGGTCGAGATCTGCCAGAACCCCCGCACCAGGCAGATCGTCGTCCAGCTGATGGAGGAGACCCTCGACATCGCCGCGAGAGTCGGTGCAACGCCGGACATTTCGATCGAGAAGAGACTGCGTGGCGCCGAGAACGTGGGGCACCACAAGACATCGATGCTGCAGGACCTCGAGGCGGGCAAGCCGCTGGAACTGGACGCCATCGTCACCGCGGTCGTGGAGATGGCCGACCTGACCGGTGCGGCCGCTCCGACGCTGCGCACCATCCATGCCGCCACCGATCTGCTGGCACGCACCTGCGTGCCGGACACGTCGGTGGTCGAGAACACCCCAGAACTGGCAACTCAGCCGGTTCTGCAGTGAGGGAGAAGAAGATGACCAACCGTCGCGCAAAGATCGTCTGCACGCTGGGTCCGGCCACCGCGACCCGGGCGGTGCTGACCGAACTCGTCGACGCCGGAATGGACGTGGCCCGACTCAACTTCAGCCACAGCACCCGCGCCGAGCATTCGGCGCTCTACGGCATGGTGCGTGAGATCGCGGCCGAGCGCGGCCGCGTGGTCGGCGTACTTGCCGACCTGCAGGGCCCGAAGATCCGACTCGGTTGCTTCGCCGACGGTCCGGTGACGTGGGCGACGGGGGAGCGCGTGGTCATCACCACCGACTCCTGCCGCGGCGATCACGACCGGGTGTCGACGACCTACGCGGGGTTGTCCGGTGACGTGCGGGCCGGTGACCGCCTGCTGATCGACGACGGCAAGGTGGATCTGCTCGTCGTGGGCGTCGACGGTCCCGACATCGCCTGCGAGGTGCTCGACGGCGGGCCGGTCAGCGATCACAAGGGCATCTCGCTGCCTGGCGTCGACGTCAGCGTTCCGCCGTTGTCGGACAAGGACATCGAGGATCTCAAGTTCGCCATCGAGCTCGGCGCGGACATGGTCGCGATGTCGTTCGTGCGGGCGCCCGAGGAAGTCAAGCTCGCCCACGCGATCATGGACGAGGTCGGCCGCCGGGTGCCCGTGATCGCCAAGCTGGAGAAGCCCGAGGCGGTGTCGGACCTGGCGGGGATCGTCGAGGCGTTCGACGGCCTGATGGTCGCCAGGGGCGATCTCGGGGTCGAGATGCCGCTCGAGCAGATCCCGCTGGTCCAACGGAGGGCCATCGCCCTGTGCCGCCAGGCGGCGAAACCCGTGATCGTCGCGACCCAGATGCTCGACTCGATGATCTCCGACCGTCGCCCCACGCGCGCCGAGGTATCCGACGTGGCCAACGCCGTCTTCGACGGCGCGGACGCGGTCATGCTCTCGGCCGAGACCAGCGTCGGCGTGCATCCCGCGCACGCGGTGGCGACCATGGCACGCATCGTCGAGGCCGCCGAGAGTGGCGTCGGTCGTGGTGACGTCGCGGAGGGTCAGTTCGAGGCCACCGGGGACGCCGTGTTCGGCGACGCGATCGCCGTGGCCGCGTGTGAGGTGGGGCGGCGCCTCGGGGCGGCGGCGCTGTGCTGCTTCACCCGCACGGGTGACACCGCCCTTCGCCTGGCTCGGCAGCGGTCGCCGCTTCCGCTTCTGGCGTTCGCCCACGACGACGAGGTGCGCACCAGAATGGCGTTCTCCTGGGGCATCACCTCGGCCGTGCTGGCTCCGTCGGCAGTGGCGGAGTCGATGCCCGGCGAGGTCAGCCGGGCGCTCATCGGCATGGGCGTGTGCCATCCCGGTGACGTCGTCGTGGTGGTCTCCGGAAGCCGAAGCGGCGTGGCCGGCTACACCGACTCGGTGCGGGTGCTACGCGTCGAATGACGTTGCCGTGCAGGGCTGTTCCGACCAGCCCTGCACGGACATCGTCGGACGCGTGACGCGGTCATTCAGGTCGGCGACCGCGGCGCGCAAGGCCGTGACGGTCCGCTCGGCCTCGGCGAGCTTGGCGCGCAGCGCCTTCTCGTTTGCCCGCCGCTCGCTCACCTCGCGCATGACTGCCGCGATCCCGACGATGGCGCCTTCCTCGTCGCGCAGGAGGGCCACGCTGAACTCGATGGAGAGCTGCCGGCCGTCCTGATGGGTGGCCGGTACGCCGAGCAGTGTGTCGCCGTACTTCGTGACGCCGGTTTCCATGGTGTGCTCGTAGCCCCGCCAGTGCCGGTCGCGCAGTTTGACGGGGATGATCAGGTCGAGGCTGGCGCCGAGCGCGTCCTCTTCCGAAAACCCGAACATGTTGGCAGCGCCGGTATTCCAGAGGTCGATCCGCCCCTGCGGGTCGGTCACCACGATGGCTTCTGGGGATTCGGCCACTACCGCTCTTGCGAGCCAGGCCTGGTCGACGGTGCTGCTGCTCTTGCTCACGGGGGTCCCCTTCGTTGGCGTTGCCCGATTCATTGCATCGGGCTACAGAATAACGCATACTGCATACACAGTTCAATCACGCCGAAGAGGCAGCAAGGGGAGCGCCAGTGCTGTTGCGCCAGCTCGAGTACTTCGTCACGGTGGCCCGTGAGCGGCACTTCGCGAGGGCCGCCGAGGCGTGCTACGTCTCGCAGCCGGCACTGTCCACCGCGATCGCCAAGCTCGAGCGCGAGCTCAACGTCACCCTGATTCACCGCGGGCAGAACTTCGAGGGCCTCACCCTTGAGGGTGAGCGGCTGGTCGTCTGGGCCAAGCGCCTTCTGGCCGAGCACGACGGCCTCAAGGCCGAGGCGGCGGCGATGCGCACCGGCATCTCCGGCACGTTGCGCCTCGGCACCGGGCCCACGGTGTCGACGACGACGGCGCAGCCGGTGGCCACGTTCTGTGGGTTGCACCCGTTGGCCAAGGTGACCATCTGTTCGCGGTTGTCCTCTACCGACCTGTTGCGACAACTCCGCGACTTCGAACTCGACGCCGCCATCGCCCACTTCGGCCCCGACGACCGGTCGGGCCTGGAAGTGGTGCCGCTGTATCAGGAGCGGTACGTGCTCCTAGTCTCCGGTGACCACTTGGCGTCCGGGTACGACACCATCACCTGGGCCGAGGCTGCGCAGCTCCCGCTAGCACTCCTGATGCCGCACATGAGGTTTCGCCAGTTCATCGACAAGGCCTTCGCCGCCAACGGGGTGGTCGCCGCACCGCAGGTGGAAACCGACTCCGTCGCATCCCTCTACTCCCACGTCGCGACCGGCGCCTGGGCGAGCGTGGTGCCTCACACGTGGTTGCGGGCCATCCCCGCCATGGGCGCGGCGCGCGCCGTGCGGCTCGTCGAACCCGAGGCCACCGCCCAAATTTCGATCGCCATCCACGCCGGGTCGGCCTCGGTCGCCGCTCGGGCGTTCGTCAACGTCATCGCAGGCGCTCGACTCGACGAGACCTTTGGTCTCGAGCGTCGCGAACTCGTCGCCGGGCTGAGCCGGCCCTGACACCGTGTCAAGACGACTGCCGTCGACTGCGCGCGTCCTGATAACCGGCGTTTATCGGCCGGTTGACGACAGGTCTTGGACGCCGGTCTCGGTCGGGTGAAAGGTATTGAGGTGTAACGGAATATCCATCACCAGGAAGGTCCACATCATGACCCTCGCTCCCATGCGAGACGCGGAGGTAGCGAGTACCGACGAGCCGGTCGCACTCACCGACGGGATCCACTTGGTCGTCGACGCCCTCAAGCTCAACGACGTCCACACCATCTACGGAGTCGTCGGCATTCCGATCACCGACCTGGCCCGGTTGGCCCAGGCGTCCGGCTTGCGCTACATCGGCTTCCGGCACGAGAGCGACGCGGCGCACGCGGCGGCCGCGGCCGGCTTCCTCACGCAGAAGCCGGGCATCTGCCTGACCGTGTCGGCGCCCGGCTTCCTCAACGGCCTCGTCGGACTCGCCAACGCCACCACCAACTGCTTCCCGATGGTCCAGATCTCCGGGTCCAGCGAGCGCCACCTCGTCGACCTCCAGCGCGGTGACTACGAAGAGATGGACCAGCTCGCCGCCGCACGGCTCTTCGCGAAGGCGGCCTTCCGGGTGTCCCGCGCCGAGGACGTCGGCCGCGGCATCGCCCGCGCCCTGCGCACCGCGGCGTCCGGCCGTCCCGGCGGTGTCTACCTCGACATCCCGGCCGCGGTCCTCGGTGAGGTGCTCGACGCGCAGGAAGCGGCGAAGACGCTGTGGAAGGTCGTAGACCTCGCACCCAAGCAACTGCCCGCCGTCGAGGCAGTCGACGCGGCCATCTCGCTGCTGGCCGGTGCCGAACGGCCGCTGATCGTGCTCGGCAAGGGCGCTGCGTACGCCCAGGCCGACGAGCAGATCCGGGAGTTCGTCGAGAGCACGGGCATCCCGTACGTGCCGATGTCGATGGCCAAGGGCCTGCTGCCCGACGACCACCCGCAGTCCGCGGCGACCGCCCGCTCGGTGGCGCTGAAGCGGGCCGACGTGGTACTGCTGGTGGGCGCGCGGCTCAACTGGCTTCTGGGACATGGCGATTCACCGCAGTGGAACGCCGACGCCAAGTTCATCCAGGTCGACATCTCGGCCTCGGAGATGGACAGCAACCAGCCCATCGCTGCGCCGCTGGTCGGCGACATCGCGTCGGTGGTGGACATGCTGCTGGAACGCAGCAAGCCCGGCCAGATCAGCGTGACGCCGACGTGGCGTGACGAGCTCACCACCAAGTCGGCGCAGAACGTGGCCAAGATGGCCGGCCGCCTCGAGGCCGCGCTGACCGCCCACCCGATGAAGTTCCTCGGCGCCCTGCAGTCGATCCGCGACGTGCTGGCGGACAACCCGCACGTGTACGTCGTCAACGAGGGTGCGAACGCACTCGACCTGGCGCGCAACACGATTGGCATGCAGGTGCCACGCCACCGGCTCGACAGCGGGACGTGGGGCGTCATGGGCATCGGCATGGGTTACGCCATCGCCGCCGCGGTGGAGAGCGGTGAGCCGGTCGTCGCCATCGAGGGCGACAGTGCCTTCGGCTTCAGCGGGATGGAACTCGAGGTGATCTGCCGCTACAACCTGCCGATCGTGACGGTCATCCTCAACAACGGCGGCGTCTACCGGGGCGACGACCCCTCGACCACGTCCGACCCCGCGCCGACGGCGCTTCGGGCTCAGCACGAATACATGATCAAGGCTTTCGGCGGCAAGGGATATCACGCCACGACGCCCGAAGAGGTGGAGACCGCGTTGCGGGAGGCCCTCGCCTCGGGCAGGCCCGCCCTCATCGACTGTGTCATCGATCCCTCCGACGGCACCGAGAGCGGCAACATCGCCCACCTGAATCCCAAGGGCATCAGCGGCAAGTGAGCAACGCGCACGACAACGAGAACTGCAGAACCGAGGACACCACGATGAAAGGAACCGTCTCATGACTGAATTACCCCTCGCAGGGATCAAGGTGATCGACTTCACCGGCGTACAGGCCGGCCCGGCCTGCACCCAGATGTTGGCCTGGTTTGGCGCCGACGTGCTGAAGGTCGAGCGACCCGCCGGAGGTGACGTCACGCGAAATCAGTTGCGCGACATCCCCGACGTGGACGCCCTGTACTTCACCATGCTGAACAGCAACAAGCGTTCGCTGGCGATCGACACGAAGTCACCCGAGGGACTCGAGGTGATGGAGAAGCTGGTCCGCGGCGCCGACGTGCTTGTCGAGAACTTCGCCCCCGGTGCGATGGACCGGATGGGCCTGTCCTGGGACAAGCTGCAGGAGTGGAACCCACGCCTGATCTTCGGCTCGGTCAAGGGCTTCAACGACGACTCGTCGTACACCGACCTCAAGGTCTACGAGAACGTCGCCCAGTGTGCAGGCGGTGCGGCGTCGACCACCGGCTTCTGGGACGGCCCGCCGACGGTCAGCGGCGCCGCCCTCGGTGACAGCAACACCGGCATGCACCTGCTCATCGGCATCCTGACCGCGATCATCCAGCGCGACAAGACCGGCAAGGGGCAGAAGGTCTCGGCGTCGATGCAGGATTCAGTGCTCAACCTGTGCCGGGTCAAGCTCCGCGACCAGCAGCGACTGGAAGCCGTTGGCTACCTCGAGGAGTACCCGCAGTACCCGAACGGCGAGTTCAGTGACGCCGTACCTCGCGGCGGCAACGCCGGCGGCGGTGGCCAGCCCGGCTGGGTGGTCAAGTGCAAGGGCTGGGAGACCGACCCCAACGCCTACATCTACTTCACCATCCAGGAACAGAACTGGAAGCGCACCGCCGAGGCCATCGGACACCCGGAATGGGTCGAAGACGAGGGCTACAGCACGGCCCGCGCCCGCCAGGACAAGATCTTCGAGATCTTCGGCGAGATCGAGAAGTGGCTGGCGGACAAGACCAAGTGGGAGGCGGTGGACGTCCTTCGCGCGTGGGAGGTGCCGTGCGCGCCGGTGATGTCCATGAAGGACCTCGCCAACGACCAGACGCTGCGCACGAGCGGAAGCATCGTCGAGGTCGACCAGAAGGGCCGCGGCACCTTCCTCACCGTTGGCAGCCCGATCAAGTTCTCGTCGTTCAAGCCCGAGATCGTGGGTGCCCCGTTGCTCGGCGAGCACACCGACGAGGTGCTGACCCAGTTGGGCTACGACGCTGACGCGATCGAGGACTTCCACCGCAAGAAGATCGTCGTCTAGGAGCGCAGGATTGCCGCCCCGGACTCGGGGCGGCAATCCCGTTCTTCCCCTCACACGTTTGGGAGCACGCATGACCACGACTGAACCGCAGCCTGGCCGCACCGTCACCGAGGTGGTCACCGACACCGTCGCGGCCCTTGAAGGGCAGCGTGGCGCCCTGCTCCCGATCCTGCACGCGATCCAGGAAACGCTGGGATGCGTTCCCCGCGAGGCGGTTCCGGTGCTCGCCGAACGACTCAACCTCTCGCGTGCCGACGTTCACGGCGTCGTCAGCTTCTATCACGACTTTCGTGCCGAGCCCGCTGGACGCACGACGGTCAAGATCTGCCGCGCGGAGGCGTGTCAGGCCGTCGGAAGCAGTCGACTGGTCGAGCACGTTCGGGACCGCTACGGAATGGAACTGGGCGAGACCCGCAGCGACGGTGCCTTGACGGTGGATCAGGTGTTCTGCCTCGGCAACTGCGCGCTGGGCCCCACGGTGCAGGTCGGCGCCCGGCTGCACGGCCGCGTCGACGCGGCGAAGTTGACCCAACTCATCGACTCGGCGATGGCCTCGTGAGCCCGGTGACTCCGTCGGTGACGGTGTACGTGCCCGGTGACTCGGCGGCCAGGTCCGTCGGCGCCGACGACGTCGCCGAGGCCGTGCTGAGGGCGGGTGCCCGTGTCGGGCAGCCAGTGCACCTGGTGCGCAACGGAACCCGCGGCATGCTCTGGCTGGAACCGCTGGTCGAGGTGGTCACCCCCGAGGGCCGGATCGGATACGGGCCCGTCGAGGCCGCCGACGTCGACGGCCTGGTGGACGCGGGCCTGTTCAGCGGCGGAGAGCATCCCAAACGCGTCGGCGTCATCGACGACCTCCCCTGGATGACCAGCCAGGACCGACTCACCTTCGCCCGCGTCGGCGTCGTCGACCCCCTGTCGCCCGAGGACTTCCTCACGCACGGCGGCCTCCGTGGCCTCCGCCGGGCACTGGATATGAGCCCCGACGAGGTCGTCGAGGAGATGACCGCCTCCGGTCTGCGCGGCCGCGGCGGCGCGGGCTTCCCGGCCGGGATCAAGTGGAAGACCGTCCTCGGCTGCGACGAGGCGCTGAAGTTCGTGTGCTGCAACGCCGACGAGGGTGACAGCGGCACGTTCGCCGACCGGATGGTGATGGAGGGCGATCCGTTCCTGCTCATCGAGGGCATGACGATCGCCGCCCACGCCGTCGGCGCGACGGAGGGCTTCGTCTACATCCGGTCGGAGTATCCGGCCGCCGTCGCCACGATGCGCGCCGCGATAGAGATCGCCACCTGGCACGGCTGGCTCGGCGACGGCGTCCTCGGCACCTCGCTGAACTTCTCGCTGCAGGTGCGCGTTGGCGGCGGCGCCTACATCTGCGGCGAGGAAACCTCCATGTTGGAGAGCCTCGAGGGCAAGCGCGGCGAGGTCCGCGCGAAGCCGCCGATCCCCGCCATCCACGGACTGTTCGGTCAGCCGACGTTGGTCAACAACGTCCTCACGCTGACCAGCGTGCCCGCCATCCTCGCCGACGGGGCTGCGGCGTTCCAGGCTCTCGGCGTCGAACGGTCAAGGGGCACACAGGTGTTCCAACTCGGCGGCAACATCCGCCGCGGCGGTGTCGTCGAGAAGGCGTTCGGCGTCACCCTCGGCGAGTTGGTCGAACACTACGGCGGCGGCACACGCACGGGGCGTCCCGTGCGCGCCGTTCAGGTCGGTGGCCCGCTCGGCGCCTACGTGCCGCCGTCGGACTTCGGCCTTCGGATGGACTACGAGGAATTCGCGGCCTCCGGTGCCATGGTCGGTCACGGCGGTGTGGTCGTCTTCGACGACACCGTCGACATGGCGGCGCAGGCGCGGTTTGCGATGGAGTTCTGCGCGGCGGAGTCGTGCGGCAAGTGCACCCCCTGCCGGATCGGCTCGACGCGCGGGGTCGAGGTCATCGACCGCATCGTGGCGGGCGAGAACCCCGACGAGAACCTGGCGCTGCTCGAAGACCTCTGCGAGGTGATGACCGAAGGCTCCCTCTGCGCCATGGGAGGTCTCACCCCACTGCCGGTACGGAGCGCACTCACGCACTTCGCCGGCGACTTCCTCGAACCGAGGATCCGACCTCGGCGGCCACTACCGCTGAGCACGGCCCAACGGACGGACACGACATGAGCTTGAACACCGAACGCGACTTCGGCACACCGGCATTGGACGGACCCGCGACGGTCGGCGTGGAGGTCGACGGCCTTCGGGTGTTGGTGCCGGAGGGGACCTCGGTGATGCGGGCGGCGGCGATCGCGGGCATCGACGTGCCCAAGCTGTGCGCCACCGATTCCCTCGACGCGTTCGGCTCCTGCCGCCTCTGCCTTGTCGAGATCGACGGCCGACGCGGGACGCCCGCGTCGTGCACCACCCCGGTCGCCGAGGGCATGGTCGTGCACACGCAGACCCCGAAGGTCGCGAAGCTGCGCGAGAGCGTCATGGAGCTCTACATCTCCGATCACCCGCTGGACTGTCTGACGTGTCCGGCCAACGGTGACTGCGAGCTCCAGGACATGGCGGGCGTCGTCGGTCTGCGCCAGGTGCGCTACGGGCAGGACGGCGCGAACCATGGTGACGCCGAGATCGACCACAGCAACCCGTATTTCGACTTCGATCCGTCCAAGTGCATCTCGTGTTCGCGATGCGTGCGGGCCTGCGGCGAGATCCAGGGAACGTTCGCGCTGACCATCGAGGGCCGCGGATTCGCCTCCAAGGTCTCCCCTGGAGCGGGCGAGACGTTCATGGACTCCGAGTGTGTGTCGTGCGGTGCCTGCGTGCAGGCCTGCCCGACGTCGACCCTGCAGGAGAAGTCGGTCGTCGAGCTGGGCGTGCCGACCCGGTCGGTGACGACGACGTGCGCGTACTGCGGGGTTGGCTGTTCCTTCAAGGCCGAATTGCGGGGCGACGAGGTCGTCCGGATGGTGCCGCTCAAGGACGGCGGCGCCAACGACGGCCACTCCTGCGTCAAGGGGCGGTTCGCCTTCGGCTACGCCTCGCATCCGGACCGAGCCCTCAAACCCATGCTGAGGGAGAAGATCACCGATCCCTGGCGAGAGGTCGAGTGGGACGAGGCCATCGACGCCGTCGCGCGCGGGATGCTCGAGATCAAGCGCAACCACGGGCCGGGATCGATCGGCGCGATCACCTCGTCACGCTGCACGAACGAAGAGGTCTACGTCGTGCAGAAGATGGTGCGCGCCGCGTTCGGCAACAACAACGTCGACACGTGCGCACGGGTGTGCCACTCGCCGACCGGATACGGTCTCAAGCAGACCTTTGGGGAATCGGCTGGCACGCAGGACTTCAAGTCGGTCGCCAGCGCCGACGTCATCATGGTCATCGGCGCCAATCCGACCGACGGACACCCCGTGTTCGCCTCCCGCATGAAGCAGCGACTGCGCCAGGGCGCCCGGCTGATCGTCGCCGATCCGCGTCGCATCGACCTGGTGCGCTCACCGCACATCGCCGCCGACCACCACCTGCAACTGCAGCCGGGCACCAACGTGGCCATCGTCAACGCGATGGCGCACGTCGTGGTCACCGAGGGTCTCGTCGACGAGGACTTCGTCGCGGCGCGGTGCGAGGGTTTCGACGACTGGGCGCGGTTCATCGCCAGCGAGGAGCACAGCCCGGAGGCCGTCGAAGCCATCACCGGCGTGCCCGCCGCCGAGGTGCGAGCCGCTGCAAGGCTTTACGCGACCGGTGGCAACGGCGCGATCTACTACGGCCTTGGCGTCACCGAGCACAGCCAGGGCTCCACGATGGTGATGGGGATGGCCAATCTCGCCATGGCGTGCGGCAACATCGGCCGTGACGGCGTCGGCGTCAACCCGCTGCGTGGTCAGAACAACGTCCAGGGCTCGTGCGACATGGGTTCCTTCCCGCATGAACTCACCGGCTACCGGCACGTCTCCGACGACGCCGCCCGCAAGATCTTCGAGGACCTGTGGGGGACGACGCTGCAGTCCGAACCGGGACTGCGAATCCCCAACATGTTCGACTCCGCGCTGGAGGGCACGTTCCGCGCGCTGTTCGTCCACGGGGAGGACATCGCCCAGTCCGATCCCAACTTTCACCACGTGTCGGCCGCGCTCGGGGCGATGGACCTCGTCGTCGTGCAGGATCTGTTCCTCAACGAGACGTCCAAGTTCGCCCACGTCTTCTTGCCGGGGGCGTCGTTCCTCGAGAAGGACGGCACCTTCACCAATGCCGAGCGGCGCATCAATCGTGTTCGGTCGGTGATGAAGCCCAAGAACGGAAAACACGAATGGGCGATCGTCTGCGAGATCGCCACCGCCATGGGATATCCCATGCACTATGACCATCCCTCGGAGATCATGGACGAGATTGCCGCCGTGACACCGACTTTCGCCGGGGTGTCGTTCGACAAGCTCGACCGGGTCGGCAGCATCCAATGGCCGTGCGACGACCAAGCACCGCTTGGTACGCCGATCATGCACGCGGACTCCTTCACGAGGGGCCTCGGCCGGTTCGTGCCGACGCCGTTCGTGCCGACCAGCGAGCGCAGCACCCGGAAGTATCCGCTGGTCTTGACCACGGGCCGAATCCTCAGTCAGTACAACGTCGGCGCTCAGACCCGTCGCACCGCCAACGTGGCCTGGCACGCCGAGGACGTCCTGGAAATCCATCCCCACGACGCCGAAGTGCGGGGAATCCTCGACGGCTCCCGCGTGACGCTGACCAGTCGGGTGGGGGAGACCGCCCTGCACGCCAAGCTCTCCGAGCGCATGCCGACGGGCGTGGTCTACACCACCTTCCATCATCCGATCTCGGGGACGAACGTCCTCACCACGGAGAACTCCGACTGGGCGACCAACTGCCCGGAGTACAAGGTGACGGCGGTCCAGGTCTCCCTGGCACGGTCGGTGGTGGCCACCGATGCGACCGGTGCCGCCCAATTAATCGGCGCTGCAGCAGAACTCGTGGATTGAGGGTGATCTGATGTCCGGTTCGGAGTTCACCGAGGTTCGGCTGGTCAACGACATCCTCGCCAATCTGTCGTACCTGTCCGACGACGAGGCGGCGAGCGCGCTCGCCGGTCACATTGAACGGTTCTGGGATCCGCGGATGACGGGACGACTGCGGGAACGGGTCACCGCCGACGCGGCGTCGGTCAGTACGGTCGTCGTGGCTGCGGTGGCGCAGCTGAGCTGACGCCCCCGGCTCGCGCGTCAGCGACGCCTGGGGGCCGCGGGCACGCAGGCCAGACTCTGGGCTCCGACGCCCTCGTGGTCGACGCCGCGCCAGAAGTCTGCGGCGTAGCCGGTATCGGAGATTTGCACCATCTCGACCGTGCACGGACGGGTCGTCGACGCGGTGTGCTCGTGCAGGTCGGCGAGGTCGATCTCGAGCCTGTCGATGCCGTTGCGGATCTGCTGGGCGTTGTTGGCCACGCGACGCATGGCCGTCTTCTGGCCGTGGATCGCCTCCAACGCGGCCACGCAGCGCAGGGTCTCCTGGATCAGCCGGTGCAGTTCCTCGACGGTGGTCGTGGCGTTCATGGATTCTCCTTCAATGGTTTTGAGCATGTCAGCGGGGCAGGCCGAGGACGGGTAGGCCGGGGCGGTGCAGAAGGCGCGTCATCACGGCTGCGCCGAGACTGACCACGCCAGCGACGAGGAATGCGATCGGCAGGTGCTGCGTGGCGATGAGTAGTGCGGGCAGCCCAATTCCGATGACGCCGCCGAACAGCTTGGCGCTGTAGACGGCACCGAAGTTGCGAACCGCACTCGGCTCACCGAAGTAATCCGCGACGAGGCTGGCGACCAGCGGGTAGAACGCGCCGCCGGCAAGACCGCTCAGTGCCGCGAACCCGATGAAGGCTACCGGTACGGCGGTCGACGCCGAGTAGACGAGGCCCAGTTGCGCACTGCCCTGGACGAGAAGCGCCACGCTGAGGGTCTGCCGCCGCCCGAGCCGGTCCGACAGCCGGCCTGCGATGCTGCGGCCGGTGCCGTTGACGATCGCCAGGAGCCCGACGGCCAGCGCGGCGATCGTGAGTGAAAACCCTTGGTAGATAGCAAGAATGGGTACGTAGACGGCGGTCAGGAGGGAGGCCGCCGCTGCGATGACCATGATCAGGTACATCACCAGAAAGGCGGGGGTGCGGATGGCCTGGGCGGGGGAGTACTGGCGGATCGCGGTGACGTTGTTGCCGAGGCTGCGGTTGAGCGTCTTGTCGACCGCCCACTGCCTTGGGTCGATGTCCAGCGGCCACCATCCTGCCGGTGGGTCTTGGAGCAGGGCGCCGGCCTGGGCGACCACGACGAGCATGACGACGCCCACCGCGAGGAAGACCGGGGTGCGGTTGTCGGGGGTCAGGATGGCGGCGAACGCGGCGATGAAAGGCACGGCGCCGCAACCGATTGCGCCGGTGACGAGGCCGACCCTGGCGGCGCGCTTCTCCGGGTACCACTTGGCGACGGTGGCGGTGCACGTGGCGTAGACGATGCCCGCGCCGATGCCCGACAGCACCGAGTAGCCGACGATTGCGAGCATGAAGTCGTCGGTAAGGGCAACGGTGAGTGGGCCCGCGGCGCACAGCACTGCCCCGACCGGGACGGCGCGCCCGGGGGAGAGGGCGAAGCGATGGCTCAGAACAGCGGTGGGAGCGGCGGCGCCCGCCTGGAAGACGACCCAGAGTGCGAGCACCCAGAGCGCGCCGGTGAGGCTTCCTCCTCCGGTGACGTGCAGTGCGGTCAGCGCGACTCCGAAGCCGTACTGCAGAACGCCTATGCACGCCATGGCAATCCACGCGAATGCGAGCATCCAGGTGCGGGAGCAGCCGATGAGGTCTTCGGGGCGCTCGCCGACGCGGTACGACCGGCCGCGGTGGTCGCGTACTTCAGCCACGGTGGGTGGTACATCGGTTACCGGCATGGCACGCTCCTAATTGCATACAGTATGCCGTTAGATTAACGTGATGTGCGTCACGTGTCCAGGGATGCGCCGACCCGACGTGGCAGCCACGTCGTGAAACGGGAAGAGAGGTCGTCACATGGGCCGCGTCACCAGCAGATACCGGGTGCTCCGTCTCGACGACGGCGTCGGTGCCCATCGACCAGACAGCCTGGCCGCCGAGGAACCGCTGGAGATCCGCGTCGGGGGCCGACCCTTGACGGTCACGATGCGAACACCCGGCGACGACTTCGACCTGGCCCGCGGTTTCCTGGTCAGCGAGGGTGTCGTGACGTCCGCCGAAGACGTCACCTCGATTCGGTACTGCGCCGGCGCAACCGTCGGGGGCGCCAACACCTACAACGTGGTCGACGTAATCCTCGACGACGCCGTCCCCGCTCCCGACGCGTCGCTCGAACGCAACTTCTACACGACGTCGTCGTGCGGGGTATGCGGGAAGGCCAGCCTGGACGCCGTGCGAACGGTCAGCCGATGGTCGGTCGACGCGGACCCCGTGCGGCTGAACGCCACGACGATCTCGACCTTGCCGGACACGCTGCGCGCCGCCCAGCGCGTATTCGACCGGACGGGCGGCCTGCACGCCGCGGGCCTGTTCGACGCCGACGGCACCCTGTCCTGCGTACGCGAGGACGTCGGCCGCCACAACGCGGTCGACAAGGTGATCGGTTGGGCGGTGGGCCAGGGTCGCCTTCCGCTGACGGGCATGACGCTGATGGTGAGCGGCCGGGCGTCCTTCGAGTTGGTACAGAAGGCGGTGATGGCCGGCGTACCTGCGCTGGCGGCGGTGTCCGCGCCGTCGTCCCTGGCGGTCGACCTGGCCAGGGAGATGGGGCTGACGCTGGTGGGGTTCCTCCGCGGGTCGACGATGAACGTCTACTCGGGGGAGCAGCGCTTCGGTGCCGTCGTGCCCGACTCGGATCGGCCCGCGGTGCGGTCCGCGGGCTGAGCCCTGCTCAGTCCTGGTCGGCCTTGGCCAGTCGCTCGGTGTGGTACACCTCGCGGGTCCGCTCGGTGTGCCGGTGCATGATGTCGGTCGCCCTCGTGACGTCGCCCGCGGCGATCGCGGTGATCAACTCCGCGTGCTCACTCCACGCGTCCTGGCCGCGGGGTTGCGCGATGGGCAGGTAGTACCAGCGCCACTTGCGTTCGACGAGACCGATGTGTTCGGCCAGCACCTTGTTGCCCGCGAGCGTGGTGATCGCCGCGTGCAGCGCCGCGTTCGCCGCGACGAGGCCCTCGGAGTCGTTGGCGGCCAACGCATTCAGGCCATCCTGCTGCAACTCCCACAGCCGGTTGACGTCCTCCGGCGTGGCGCGTGAGGCGGCCAGGCCCGCCGAGTGGGTCTCCAGCACCGTGCGTACCGCGAGTAGCTGGTCTACCTCCTCCTCGGAGGGAATGTGGACGAACGCGCCCTGAGCGGGACGGAGCTCGATCCAGCCGTCGGCCTGCAGTCGCTGGAGGGCCTCCCGGACCGGTTGGCGGCTCACCCCGAGGTATTCGGCGAGTTCGGCCTCGACGAGGTGGCGGCCACGTTCCAGGGTGCCCTGCACGATCAGTTCGATGATGGCGTCGTACACGGCCTGGCGCAGGGGAGCGGGGCGCAACACCCGCGGCGAGGAGTCGTCGGCCAGCATGGCGGACCGCGAGGAGGTCTTGCGTTTGCTGGCTGGGAAGGGGTGTGACATGGCGGGTGACTCCTTGACCGTGGTGGCGGTGCTCATCCTACAGGTTTTCGTATGCAAAGAACCGGTGGCGAGACCGCCTCTACATATCTTTCAGGCACCGAATCCCCCGGCCCTGGTACGCCAAACCGGGCGCGGCGGAGTCCTTGGAGCCTCTGCCGCGCCCGGGGCGCTGTTTCCTACCCGGAACCCACCCGGGTATTAGTCCAGCGCGAGTGACGCCGTCGCTTCCCGGTCCTTGCTTCCCGGTTGGTCGGTCGGCGTGGTGGTTCGTTCCGACACCGGCAGCTTGGGCTGACGGAGGAACAGCGTGATGAACGCACAGGCGATGCCGACGGAGCCGGCGATGATGAACGCCGTGCCGTAGCCCCAGTTGCTGACCACGACGGACCCGAGGCCGGCGCCCACCAGGCCCGAGATGACCTTGGAGCTGTAGACCAGGCCGTAGTTGGTCGCGTTGTTGTTCTCTCCGAAGTAGTCGGCAGTCATCGCCGCGAACAGCGGGAAGATGGCGCCGCCGCCGAAGCCCGAGACCATGGAGGCCAGCAGGAACAGCGGCATGCTGCCGATGGACCCCGAGAAGAACACCGCGAACTGGGCCGCTCCGAGTACGAGGCAGACGATGACGAGCGTCTCCCGACGGCCGTACCGGTCGGAGATCCAGCCGATGACGCCGCGGCCGGTGCCGTTGATGATGGCCTTGAGGCTCATCGCCAGCGCCACGATGCCACCCGCGAAGCCCATCTCCTTGCCGAACGGCACCTGCATGGCGATGCCGAAGATGTTGATGCCTGCGGTGCACAGCAGGACGAACCACATCAGCGGCAGGATGCCGGTCTTGACTGCCTCCATCGGCGTGTACTGCTTCTTCGCCGGCGGATTCTTCTTCAGTGCCCTGGCGATCCGCGGATCGGTGCTGGCGCCAAGTGGGTCGACGTGTGCCGGCCACCAGTTCTTCGGCGGGTCCTTGAAGAAGAAGCCGCTGACCGCGACCAGGCTTGCGAGCAAGACGCCGGTGGCGAACAGGATGCCGGTGTAATTGCTGACGTCCATGTAGGAGGTGAAGATGAAGATGAAGGGCACCGACCCGTAGGCGAACCCGCCGTTGACGAACCCGGTCTTGCCGCCCTTGCGCTCGGGGTACCACTTGCCGACCATGTTCACGCAGGTGGCGTAGACGAAGCCGGCGGCGGCACCGCCGAAGAAGCCGAATCCGACGTAGGCCCAGAACACGTTGGGCGCGAAGGCGAGCGCCAAGTAGCCCATCAGGGAGCCGGCGCCGCCCAACATCATCGCCGCGCGCGCCGAGAGCTTGCCGCTCTCCCGCAGTCGGCCCGCCGGGAAGGCGACCGCTGCCTGGAAGAACACCCAGACGCCCAGCAGCCAGAAGATGTGCGAGCCGTGCCAGCCGTGTGCGTCGGCCAGCGTGTCCTCAGCCGAGGTGAACGCGTACTCCGAGGAGCTGATCGCCATCATGGAAAGCCACGGCAGCCAAACCATCCATACCCTGGATCGTCCCAGGATGTCGCGGTCGGTTTCGCCGATCCGGTACACCCGGCCGTTTTCGTCGACGACCTCGCGGTACGCCGGCTGAGCTGTGGTCATGCTGCTCGAACCCCCTGGCTCCATGTCGAGGCAGTGGTGGGTTCGGCCGGTCGCCGACTCGGCGGGATCACCACTGACCACGCTCGATGCTCGCTGAATACTGCATACAGGTACATGTGTAACACCAATCACTCGGGAATGGGATAGTGACTACGGTCACACCGGACGGTATACTACATACAATTCTGAGCGCAACCATGAATTCTCCTGGGAATCTGCTGGAGATCCTGAGGCGCCCCGCCGGTCGACGTCAGTTAGCCGTGCTGAGCACCTGTAATGCGGTTCTCGAAAGCCGTTGACAACGACGAAGATTCGCCATCGGACCGGAGCGTCGGCGGTCGTCGTGCTCGGACGCGGGCCGACGCCGGGGCGGTGGTGGGGGTCCCGGCTGCGCCGCAGCGCAGGGGCTCGCTAGGGGCAAACTCGCCAAAACATAGACAGAAGTTGTTACTTGGGACACACTCTTGGTCTAACGCATACGGTATGCAATCTGAGCAGACGCCTTCACCGTCCCTCTCGTTATAGGACGCGCCGGGTTCCAGAGGGCTCACACGCCGACGCGCGGAAAGGGATGACGACCATGAATGAGACCACCACTGTCGTGGACGATCCGGCTCTGGCATCGAAATCGCCTGAGGGCAAGGCGTTGTCGGGAGTTCGCGTCCTTGACATGACCCACGTCCAGTCCGGGCCGTCGGCCACCCAGCTGCTCGCCTGGCTGGGCGCCGACGTCATCAAGCTCGAGGCTCCCAAGGGCGGCGACGTCACCCGCAGCCAGCTGCGCGACCTCCCCGGCGCCGACAGCCTCTACTTCACGATGCTCAACTGCAACAAGCGCAGCATCACCGTGAACATGAAGAGCGACGAGGGCAAGCAGATCTTCGTCGACCTGGTGTCGCGGGTGGACATCCTGGTCGAGAACTACGGTCCGGGGGTCGTCGACCGCTTCGGGTTCCCCTGGGAGCGACTTCAGGAGATCAATCCCGCGTTGATCTACGCCTCCATCAAGGGATTCGGCCCGGGCAAGTACTTCAACTTCAAGGCCTACGAGGTCATCGCCCAAGCCATGGGCGGGTCGATGGCCACCACGGGTTTCGAGCACGGGCCGCCCACCGCAACCGGCGCACAAATCGGCGACTCGGGCACCGGCATTCACCTGGTCACCGGGATTCTCGCCGCGCTCTATCAGCGGACCAACACCGGCCGAGGTCAGCGAGTCGAGGTGGCGATGCAGGACGCCGTGCTCAACCTGTGCCGGGTGAAGCTGCGGGACCAGCAGCGGCTCGCGCACGGTCCCCTTCCGGAATATCCGAACGAGCACTTCTCCGACGAGGTCCCACGCTCGGGCAACGCCTCCGGTGGCGGGCAGCCCGGATGGGCGGTCCGCACTAGCGGCGGCGGTCCCAACGACTACATCTACGTCATCATCCAGCCTCAGGTGTGGGCTCCGTTGGCGGTTCTCATCGGACGGCCGGAGCTGGCCGACCATCCCGATTGGGCCAAGCCCGAGGACCGGCTCGACAAGTTGGACAAGGTCTTCGCGCTCATCGAGGACTGGTCCGCCGAACACACCAAATGGCAAGCGCTGACGGCACTCAACGCCCTCGGCGTCCCGTGCGGCCCCGTGCTCGGAACCAAGGAACTCATCGAGGACGAGACCCTGGCCGAGCTCGGCTCGATCGTCACCGTCGAGCACCCGGAGCGGGGATCGTTCAAGACCGTCGGCTCCCCACTGCGGCTGTCGGACTCCCCGGTCGAGATCGTCAGGTCCCCGATGCTCGGCGAGCACACGGACTCGATCTGCGCGGAACTCGGCTATTCACCGGACCAGCTCGAACAGTTCAGGAGCGTCGGAGCCATCTGAGGATGCCGACTCGAGAGCGAAGGGTGAGGGTGCCCATGAGTTGAACCGGCTAGCCGGCACGGCAGGTGTCGTGCTTCTTCAACGGTCGCCACGAATCGCTTGGTGCCTACGACCTCGAGGTCGAAGGGCTTGCGACGCCGCGCCGTGTCTTTGGCGTGCGCGCCTGATCGCCTGCGCGGGGACCCACCCCCGCGCGGTGCACGAACGGCTGCCCGAAATGTCCGTCGCGAAAACCCAACGCGAGACGGCACCGAGGGGCGAGCCTGTACCCACCGTGAGAAAGAGAATGAACGATGTCCTCAACACTCGCAAGTTATCGCGAGGTCACCGACGCCAACAACCGCGTCTACCGGATCGGAGAGACCGACCACCAGCTGCTGGGCCGGTCCAGAGCCTGGATGGTGTGGCTGCCCTGGGCGGCCATGATGGCGGTCAGCGTCTACGAGTACGGCTACGGGGCAGCTCAGGCCGCCGTCCGTGAAGCCCACGGCTGGACCATGGGTGAGACGTTCTGGCTGCTCTCCATCTGGGCCTTCTTCCAGGCGTTGATCGCCTATCCCGCCGGGAAGCTGCGTGAGAAGGGCGTCGTCTCGGCGCGCGCCGCCATGCTCGCGGGCGCGGTGCTCTCGGCGGTCGGCTTCACGAGCCTCACCCAGGACAGCATCGTGTTCGCCTTCCTCGGCTTCGCGCTCTGTGGTGGCGTCGGCGCGGGTCTCGTCTACGCGACGTGCATCAACATCGTCGGCAAGTGGTATCCCGAACGTCGCGGCGGCAAGACCGGTTTCGTCAACGGCGGGTTCGCCTACGGAGCCGTTCCGTTCATCTTCATCTTCAGCTACGCCCTGCATCCGAGCACCTACGTCTGGGTCCTCGACCTCGTCGGCGTCTACATGCTGATCGTCGTAGCGGCCTGCGGGATGTTCTTCAGGGATCCGCCGAAGAACTGGTGGCCCGCCGACGTCGACCCCGTGGAATGGGCCGACAGCAAGAAGGGCGCGGCCAGCCTCAAGCGCAATCCTCCAGCGGTGCGGCAGTACACGCCGATGGAGGCCATCAAGACCGGCATGCTGCCGCTGATGTGGCTCTCCCTCGGCATCAGTGCGGGCGTCTCGCTCTTCGGCATCAGCTACATGGTTCCCTTCGCCAAGGAACTAGGGTTCGGCCCCCTTATCGCGGCGGCCTCGGCCGGCGTTCTGTCGGTCGTCAACGGCACCGGGCGCACCTTGACCGGCTGGATATCCGACCGGCTCGGCCGCAAGCAGACCCTGCTCATCGTGCTGCTGGTGTCGGCGGTGGCGCTGGTCGGTCTGCTCTATGCGGGCAAGGCGCACAACGAGATTGCGTTCCTGTGCTTCGCGTTCCTGGTGGGATTCGGTGGTGGTGCCTTCTATCCGATGTTTGCCTCGCTGACCCCGGACTACTTCGGGGAGAACAACAATGCGAGCAACTACGGACTCATCTACAGCTCCAAGCTGCTGGGTTCCGTGGTGGGCATCGGTGTCGGCGCCAGCGTGATCGACGCCTGGGGCTACAGCGGCGCCTACTGGTTGGCCGCCGCGAGTGCGCTGGTCTCCGCCGGCCTCGCGTTGTTCCTGCGGCAGCCGGGCCGGACCGGTCAACCCACCGTCGCGCCGAGCGCGACGACGGCGTCGGCGAAGGTGCCTGCCTCGGCGGCTGACTGACCCGCGATGCCGAGCGGCCGAGGGGATCACCGCGTGGGTGATCCCCTCGGTCGCGTCGTCGGCCGTGGGGGTTGAATGAACGTCGCGACGTGAAACCAAGGTGTCGCCGAGCGGAATGGCCGACGAGCCGAGCCGGGGATGGGAGGGCTGTCGATGGCCGAGGAGACTTCGCAGGCGCGGGGTGGCGTTCAATCGGTCGAGCGCGCCTTCGAGCTTCTCGAGATCCTCGCGGCGGCGGGCCCGTCCATCGCGTTCCGGGACCTGGCGGCCCGAGCCGGGCTGCCCCAACCGACGATCCACCGGCTGGTGCGCACCCTGCTCAACCTGGGCTACGTTCGGCAGCTGCCCAATCGAGACTATGCGTTGGGTCCCAAGCTGATTCGGCTCGGTGAGAGTGCGGCCCGTCTGATCGGAACGTGGTCGCGCCCCCATTTGGTCGGCCTGGTGGAACGCACGGGCGAGAGCGCGAACATGGCGGTCGTCGACGGTGACATGGCGGTGTACGTCGCCCAGGTGCCCTCACCACACTCCATGCGGATGTTCACCGAGGTCGGGCGGCGCGTGCATCTGCACTCCACCGGGGTCGGCAAGGCGCTGCTGATGCAACTGCCCGACGATGCGATCCTCGCGCTGCTCCAGCGCACCGGGATGCCCGCGGCGAGCGCGAATACCCACACCACCGCACCGTCCTTGATGCGCGACCTTGAATTGAGTCGGGTGCGTGGTTACGCCGTCGACGAGGGCGAGCAGGAGATCGGCGTGCGCTGCTTTGCGGTACCGGTACCCGACGCGCCGACGTTGACTGCAATCTCGGTGTCGGGGCCTGGGTCGCGCCTGACGCTGACGTCGGGGTCGACGGTGACGCCGTTACTCAAGCGGGTGGCCCGCGACTTGGCAGCGGAATACGAAGGGGAGGCGGCTGGTTAGCCGCCTCCCCTTCGAACCGCCTCGGGTCAGTCGAGCATCAGTGCGGCGGCCGTCGGTGCGTCGGAGAGGGTTTCGGCCAGATCGTTGAACTCGACGACGTTGTCGAGTTCGGTCCCCATCGCGATGTTGGTGACCTTCTCCAGGAAGATCTCGACGATCACGGGCACCTTGTGCTCGTGGGCCAGGCGCTGCGCCCGCTCGAGTGCCGGGCCGATGTCGCCCGGCTCGACGACCTGAATGGCCTTGCAGCCCAGTCCTTCCGCGACCCGCAGGTGGTCGACCCCGTAGCCCTTGGGCACGTCGCTGTCGGTCTCCTGCGAGTTGATGTTGTCGAACGCCAACGACACGCAGTAGTCCATGTCGAATCCGCGCTGCGCCTGGCGGATCAACCCGAGGTAGGAGTTGTTCACCAGGACGTGAACGTAGGGCAGGTTGAACTGGGCGCCGACGGCCAATTCCTCGATGAGGAACTGGAAGTCGTAGTCGCCGGAGAGTCCGACCACGGTGGCCGACGGATCCGAGGCGACCACGCCGAGTGCGGCGGGGATGGTCCAGCCCAGTGGACCGGCCTGACCACAGTTGATCCAGTTCCGTGGTTTGAACACCTGAAGGAACTGGCCGCCTGCGATCTGCGACAGACCGATCGCCGTGACGTAGCGGGCGTCGCGGCCGAAGACGCGGTTCATCTCCTCGTAGACCCGCTGCGGCTTGATCGGGACGTCGTCGAAGTGCGTCTTGCGGTGCATCGTCCGCTTGCGCTCCTGGCAGTCCTGCACCCAGCCGGTCCACGTCGGCAGGGTGCCTGCGCTCGTCCTCGCCTTGGCGGCCGCCACCAGCTGCTCGAGTGCGGGCTTGGCGTCGGACACGATGCCGAGGTCGGGGGAGAAGACCCGGCCGATCTGGGTGGCCTCGATGTCGACGTGGACGAATCGCTTTCCCTTGCGGTATGTCTCGAGTCCGCCGGTGTGCCGGTTGGCCCAGCGGTTGCCGATGCCCAGCACGAAGTCCGAGGCGAGCATGGTGGCGTTGCCGTAGCGGTGGGCGGTCTGCAACCCCGCCATCCCGGCCGCCAGCCGGTGATCGTCGGGGATCGTGCCCCAGCCCATCAGCGTCGGAATCACGGGGATGTCGAGGGTCTCGGCCAACTCGACGAGCAGGTCGCTGGCGTCGGCGTTGATGATGCCGCCGCCGGCCACGATGAGCGGCCGCTCGGCCGTCACCAGCATGTCGAGAACCTTCTCTGCCTGGCCGCGGGTCGCCGCCGGCTTGTACAGGGGCAGTGGCTGATAGGCCTCGGGGTCGAAGTCGATCTCGGCGAGCTGGACGTCGATGGGCAGGTCGAGCAGGACCGGACCCGGCCGACCGGAGCGCATCAGGTGAAACGCCTTGGCGAAGGCACCGGGCACCTGACCGGGTTCCAGGACGGTCATCGCCATCTTGGTCACCGGCGCGGCGATGGCGCTGATGTCGACGGCCTGGAAGTCCTCCTTGTGCAGCCTGGCGACGGGCGCCTGGCCGGTGATCGCGAGGATGGGGATGGAATCGGCTGAGGCGGAGTACAACCCGGTGATCATGTCGGTGCCGGCGGGCCCGGACGTGCCGATGCAGATGCCGATGTTGCCTGCTGCTGCCCGGGTGTAGCCCTCGGCCATGTGGCTGGCGCCTTCGACGTGCCTGGCGAGGATGTGCTTGATCCCACCGTGGGCGCGCATGGCCGAGTAGAACGGGTTGATCGCAGCCCCTGGCAGCCCGAAGGCTTGGGTGGCGCCCTCGATCTCGAGGATCCTCACGGCCGCGTCGACCGTACGCATGCGGGTCACTTCGACGCCCCGGACTTCGTGCCGGACAGCCGTTCCACGCCCAACAGCAACGCGGAGTGGTCGAGGCCGCCGTCGCCGTTGGCGATCGCCGACGCCATCAACTGTGCGACGACAGCGCCGAGCGGGATGACGACCCCTGCCTCGCGTGCCGCCGAGGTGACGATGCCCATGTCTTTGTGGTGCAGCGCGATTCGGAAGCCGGGATCGAAATTGCCCGACAACATCTTCGGTGCCTTCTGGTTGAGCACCGCCGATCCCGCCAGGCCGCCACCGAGCACCTCGACGGCGGCGTCGATGTCCACGCCGTAGGCGCGCAAGAAGGTGATGGCCTCGGCCAACAGTTCGATGTTGCCCGCCACGATCAACTGGTTCGCGGCCTTGACGGTCTGTCCGGCACCGCTGGGTCCGACGTGGGCGATGGTCTTGCCCACGACGTCGAAGATTGGCTTGGCCGAGGCGAAGTCGGCGTCGGTGCCGCCGACCATGATGGACAGGGTGGCGTTGACGGCGCCGGGCTCACCGCCGGAGACGGGTGCGTCGACGATGCGCAGACCGCGTTCGGCTGCGGTCTTGGCAAGCTCGGCGGTGACGTCGGGCCGAATCGACGAGAAGTCGATCACCAGGGTGCCTGGTTGGGCGTTGGCGAACACGCCGTCCTCAGGAAGCAACACGGCTTGGACGTCGGGGGAGTCGGGGACCATGATCGCCACCACGTCGGCGTTCTTGACGGTCTGCTCGATGGAGTCGGCGGCCGACCCGCCCGCGGTGACCAATGCCTGCATGCGTTCCTCGGAGCGGTCGTATCCGATGACGGTGTAGCCGGCCGTCACCAGGTGGCGGGCCATCGGGCCGCCCATGATGCCCAGTCCGATGAATCCGATGGTGCTCACGAGATCCTCGTTTCTTGTTGCTGCGAAAGGGTTTCGATGTTCACTGCGTTGGCGCCGCGCTCGTCGCGAGGAAGCCAGTCGAAGGTGTCGGGACGGGTGGCCTTGTACTCCAGTCCGAGGTAGCCGGCGTATCCGCCCTCGGCGAGCTCGTGCAACTGGCGGGCGAGGGCCACGCCGCCGGTGCCCGGTTCTCCGCGCCCGGGGGCGTCGGCGATCTGTACGTGCCCAATGCGGCTGCCGTGGTCGCGGATGACAGCTGAGGTGTCGTCGCCGTTGACGTCGAGGTGGTAGAGGTCGGCGAGCAAGCGAAGGTTGGTGGTGCCGCTCTCGGCGTGCACCCGGTCGATGACGCCGATGGCGTCTGCGGCAGTCTTGATCGGGTAGCGCGGGGCGCCGCTGACCGGCTCCACCAGCACGATCGCGCCGATGCGGTCGGCGGCCGCCGCGGCGAAGGCCAGGTTGTCGGCGGCGACGTCGTCTTGGGTGGCTGGGGTGAACGCGTCGTCGCGGTTGCCGTACAGAGCGTTGAAGGCGCGGGTGCCGAGGGTGTCGGCGATGTCGACAGCGATGGCGACGTTGTCGTGAAATGCTTTCTGCAGTGCGGGATTCGACACGATGCCGCGGTCGCCGGCCGGCATGTCCCCGGCGGCGAAGTTGAGGCCGGTCAACGTCACGCCGGCGTCCTGGATGGCCCGGATGAACGCCGTGACCTCGGCGTCGGTCGGCGTCGGGGTGGCGAACGGCCACCAGAACTCGACGGCTGAGAAGCCGGCGTCTCTGGCGGCGGCTGGCCGGTCCAGCAGCGGGAGGTCGGTCAGCAGAATCGAGCAGTTGACGGTGTAGGTGGCCTTCACGACGGCGTGCCCTTCGTTGATGCGGAGCGGCGTGGATTCATTCCGCAATGCGGAATGAGACTCTCACTAGAGAACTCGAGTGAACGCCCGCCGGAATCGCTTGTCAAGAAATTTGGGGCCGCGATACCGAGTGTCAATTGGTCGATAAACGCCGTGAATCACGTTGTGTCGCAGGGATTTTTGGCGCAGATGGCGGAGAGGGGTGGAGACGGATCGGTCGCGGCGGCCACCGACCAGCCCGACGCTCCACGGTATCGCCGTAGACCCTCACCCACTCGCGGTCTAGTCTTGCATACAATATCCGACTAATGCAGTCCAACCCCGACGGGAGCCCAGGGCGTGCCCACTCTGCTGGTCCACCACGATGCCTTCGCCAACCACCAGACGTCGGCGGGTCACCCCGAGCGGCCCGATCGCTACCGCGCGGTCCAGTCGGCCCTCGGGCAGCCGGGGTTCGACGACTTGGTCCGCGAGGAGGCTCAGCTCGGCGCCCTCGACTCGACGCGCTACGTGCACACCGACGCCTACGTCGACGCCCTGGAGGGTGCCCGGCCCGCGGACGGCTTCGTCTACCTCGACGGCGGCGACACCATGATGGAACCGTCGACGTGGGAGGTCGTCCTGCGCGGCGTCGGCGGCACGATCCAAGCCGTCGACCAGGTCATGTCGGGGGGCGTGCAGAACGCCTTCGTCGCCTGCCGCCCGCCGGGACACCACGCCGAGACCGACCGCGCCATGGGCTTCTGTCTGTTCAACAACATCGGGATCGGCGCCCGCCACGCCCAACTCAAGCACGGGCTGACCAGGGTCGCGATCGTGGATTTCGACGTCCACCACGGCAACGGCACGCAGGAGATCTTCTACTCCGATCCCGACGTGCTGTACGCCTCCACGCACCAGATGCCGTGGTTCCCCGGCACCGGCGAGGTCCGCGAGACGGGCGTCGGAAACGTCTTCAACACCCCGCTGTCCGCCGGCGACGGCGGTGCCGAACTGCGCGCGGCGTTCACCGACCGGATCCTGCCCGCCCTCGACGCGTTCTCACCCGAACTCGTCATCGTGTCAGCAGGATTCGACGCCCACGAACGCGATCCACTCGGCTCGCTGTGCATGACCGCCGACGACTTCGCCTGGGTTACCCGCGAGCTGATGGTGGCCGCCGAGCGGCACTGCGACGGTCGGCTGGTGTCGGTGCTCGAAGGCGGCTACGACCTCCAGGGGCTCAGGGAGTCGGTCGGCGCGCACGTCGCCGAGCTGATGCGCGGCTGAGCGTCAGCGCCCCATCGCGGGCAGCTCGGCCGATTCCGCCTGCGCGGTCGCGTGCGCGTTCTCCGCGGGAACCAGCCGGACGAAGACGCCCTTCGAGGTGGGGGTGTTGCTGACGTCGGCGACGCTGTCCAATGGGACGAGCACGTTGGTCTCCGGATAGTAGGACGCGGCCGACCCGCGTGCCGACGGGTACGACACCACGCGAAAGTCCTTCGCGCGTCTGTCGATTCCGTCCTCCCACGTGCTGACGAGGTCCACCATCTGGCGGTCGGCGAGGCCAAGCGCCTCGATGTCGGCCGGGTTGACCAGCACGACGCGTCGCCCGTTGTGGATGCCGCGGTAGCGGTCGTTGAGGGCGTACGGCACGGTGTTCCACTGGTCGTGGGACCGCATGGTCTGGAGGACAAGATGTCCCTCGGGTACCTGGAGCCGATCGAACGTGTTGCTGGTGAAGACGGCCTTGCCCGACGGGGTGGGGTAGCGGTGCTCGTTGACCGGGTTGGGCAGCCGGAAGCCGCCCGGCTCGCGGACCCGAGCGTTGAAGTCCTCGAAGTCCGGCACGACACGCGAAATCCGTTCGCGGATCAGGTCGTAATCGGCTTCGAAGCTCTCCCACGGGATCGTCGAATCCGCGCCAAGGGTGCGGCGGGCCAGCCGCGACACGATGGCCACCTCGCTCAGCAGGTGCTCCGATGCGGGGTGCAGACGGCCGTGCGACTGGTGGACGATGCTCATCGAGTCCTCGACCGTGACGAACTGCTCGCCGGTGATCTGTTCGTCGCGGTCGCTGCGGCCGAGCGTCGGAAGGATGAGCGCGGTGTCTCCGCACACGGCGTGGGACAGGTTGAGCTTCGTCGAGACGTGCGCTGTCAGGCGGCACTTGCGCATCGCGGCCTCGGTCTGGTCGCTGTCCGGGGTCGCCCGCGCGAAGTTCCCCGCGAAGCCCATGAAGAACTTCGCCTTGCCGTCGCGCATGGCGCGGATGGCGTCCACCGCGTCCAGCCCGTGCTGGCGTGGCGGGGTGAAGTCGAACTCGCGGCCGAGAGCGTCGAGGAACGACTGCGGCATCCGCTCCCAGATGCCCATAGTCCGGTCGCCTTGGACATTGCTGTGCCCGCGGACCGGGCAGACGCCCGCTCCCGGGCGGCCCAGGTTGCCGCGCAACATGAGGAAGTTGACGATCTCGCGGACCGTGGCGACGCCGTGCTTCTGCTGCGTGACGCCCATCGCCCAGCACACGATGATCTTCTTGCTCGCGAGCACGCGGTCGACGACCTCGTCGATGTCCTTGCGTGACAGCCCGGTCGCGGAAAGGATGTCCTCCCAATCGATCCGACGGGTGTGCTCGGCGAACTCGGCGAAGCCCGTGGTGTCGCGGGCGATGAACTCGTGGTCGAGCACGGTGCCGGGATTGGCGTCCTCCGCGGCGAGAAGCAGCGCGTTGATCGCCTGGAAGAGCGCAAGGTCGCCGCCGGGCTTGATGTGCAGGAACTGGTCGGCGATGGTGGTCCCGCGGCCGACGATGCCCCTGGCCTTCTGCGGGTTCTTGAAGCGGATCAGCCCGGCCTCGGGGAGCGGGTTGACGGCGATGACGTGGCCGCCGTTGCGCTTGGTCTCCTCGAGTGAGGAGAGCATCCGCGGCATGTTGGTACCGGGATTGATGCCGACGGCAAAGATCAGATCGGATTCTTCGATGTCGTCGAGGCTGACGCTGCCCTTGCCGATGCCAAGTGTCTCGCCCAGCCCCGAACCGCTGGATTCGTGGCACATGTTGCTGCAGTCGGGGAGGTTGTTGGTGCCGAGGCTGCGGGCGAACAGCTGCAGCAGGAACGCGGCCTCGTTGCTCAGCCGGCCGGAGGTGTAGAACAGCGACTCGTCCGGCGAGTCGAGACCACGTAGCTCGTCGGCCAGGAGGTCGAACGCGTCGTCCCAGCCGATGGGTTCGTAGTGGTCCGAGCCGGGGCGCTTCACCATCGGCTCGGTCAGGCGACCCTGATCGTTGAGCCACATGTCGGACTTGGTCGCGAGGACGGAGACGGGGTGTTCGCGGAAGAAGTCTCGGGTGATCCGACGCGTCGTCGCCTCGTCGTTGACGTGCTTGGCGCCGTTCTCGCAGTACTCGCTGAAGTGTCGCTTGCTCGGTTCCGGCCACGCGCAGCCCGGGCAGTCGACGCCGTTGGACTGATTGATGGTCAGCAGGTTGAGCGCGGTGCGCCGCAGCGACGTGTGCCCGAGCGAGAACTCCAGCGCGTGCATCACGGCGGGCACGCCGGTGGCCCACTCCTGAGGTGCCTTGACGGTGAGGTCGTCCTCGCCTGCGGTCATCTAGTCGCGGTCCTTCCTCGGGGCTGCCGGTGAGCGTCTGCCGGTGAAATCTCCAGGCGACCGTCACCAAAATACAGTATGCAATCTGGCTTCATCGCAAGACGGGGAGGCTCGAGGAAGGACGTGCGAAGTTCGGGGCGCGGCGCGCCTCGAGGTGGACGTCAGGGGCGCTGGGCCGCTGATCCGCCACCGTCGACGAGGGCCTGCAGGCCGCGGTCCCACCTGCGGTCCTTGGCGCGACCGAGGGCCGTGCGGAACATCGCCACGGCGATGCCGATCATTGCGGCGAATCCCAGCCAAAGGATCGCGGCGGTACCCATCGCGTCGACGCGCGCGTCGACGTCGGTCTGCGGAGGAGTGGTCACCTTGCCTGCGTCGTCGAGCCAGATGCGAACGGGTTGTCCAGCCCTGACGGGTTGCTCGACCTTCGAGTAGTCCTCGTGTGCGACGTTCTGGGCGGTCCAGCGCACGTGCGCCACGAACGACGCGGACGTGGCCGACTCGACCTGGGTCGGGTCGGCGGTGCTGTCGCTCAGCGCGATCGCCTGGACCTGGTGTCGGGTGGCCGCCTCGGCGGCGATGGTCTTGGCCCGCTCGGAGTACCCCAGCTGGCCGAGGGACATCGCCGGGGCGATGGCGGCGATGATGGCGACGACCGCCACGACCAGGCCCCACGCTTGCATGCGATCCGCTCCGCGAAGCAGCGGGCCGCGACCGAACGCACACTTCGCCCACCACCGGATGGGGGTCATGGTCACCGGCGACGGCCTGGTGCCGTAGTCGGCAGCGTTCGTATACATAATTCCATGGTCCCGCAACTGCACGGTCGACGCTAGGGGCGAGAGCGCGACATCTCTCACATGGGTGTTACGTCACATTCCCGTCGTCGGCCGACGGGGCGGGCGAACGCCGACCAGCCAACCGGGACACGCAGCCGACCGCCAGGGTCAGCGCGGCCGCGACGACGAACGAGAAGATCGAGGCGCTCATCCACGGCTGGGCGACGAAGCCGATCGCCTCGGCCAGCTCGCCCCAGGCCCGCGCCCACCAGTCGACCTGGCCGGGGTAGATGAGCTGATACGTGACGAAGCCCAGCGCCCACGGCACGAGCATCACCCAGCGCGACGCCGAATCCGACGTCAAGTCCCATCCACGTCGACCGGAGAAGCAGTAGTAGTCGATGGTGAGCACCGCGAACAGGGGCACGAACACCGAACCGATCAGCGACAGGAAGCTGGCGTAGCCGTAGATGTTGACCCCGAGCGCGAGCACGGTGATGAGGACGCCCACCGTGACCGCGATGTAGCGACGGTCCCAGCGGGGCCGCACGTTCTGCGTCGACACCGTGGCCGAGTACACGTTGGCGAACGACTGGTCCATCTCCCGAATGGCGAGCACGGCGAAGGCCAGCCCACCGAGAGGGACGGCGATGAATGCGGCGAAGATTTGGTCGCCGTCGGCGGCCACGGTGACGAGAGCCAACAGGCCCAGCGCGTAGCAGGCGATCTGAGTCAATCCGTAGCCGAAGAAGGCGCCCGTGAACGCCGCTGCCGAGCTGCGGGAATGCCGGGCGTAGTCTGCGGCCATCGGCACCCAGGACACCGCCACCGCCACGGTGGTGTCGACGCCGATGCTGAACCCCGACCACGTCCCCTCCGTCAGCGGTGGCAGCGGCTTGGCCAGCAGCTGAAAGAACAGGTACGCCAACGCGACCACCACGGCCACGGTGACGTACCTGCGGAGAACGCGGACCGCGCCGAGCGGATACAGCGACAGCCCGGTCGTGATGACGCCACCCACGACGACGAATATCCACTGTGGCACCGCGGGCAGCACGGTGGCGGCCGCCGTCGCGATGGTGACCAACTCGAAGGTGCCCCATCCGACCATCTGCACGATGTTGAGCACCGTCGGCAGGTAGGACACCCGCGCGCCGAGCAGGCCGCGCAGCAGCACCATCGCCGGTGCACCGGTCTGCGCACCCGGTATCGCCGACGCCGCGATGGCGGCCGCGCCGAGCACCGTGCCGACGACGGTGGCCAGCAGTGCCGCCATCAGCGACAGCTGCGGTGTGCCGGGCCCGCCTGGCTGGAGAACGACTGCCGCGCCCGTGAATCCGAGCAGGCTGACCCCGAGGTTGCCCCACAGACCCAACTGGTCGAACACCCCGAGCACGCGGGGGGCGGGCTCGATCAGGGTTGGCGGGACCTCGCCAGCCGAACCACGCTGGCCGGATGGACGAAAACGGCGTGCGACGATGGACATCGAAACTCACTCTCCCTACGCCGGCATTACCCGGTCAGGTTCAAGCGGTCGGTGGCTCGACAGCCACCCTCTCAGCCCGGTATCTCCGAGCTCCCGCGTTCTAGCCTCGAGAATGTAGCGCATCCCCGGCGGGCGCGCTTGGCGTTTCCCGTCAGGGATGTGGAAGGCGTTACTCCTCCTTCGGCACCACGATCACCGGCGCGTCGACTCCGGCGAGGATGCGCGCCGCCGTCGAGCCGAGGAACAGCCGCTTGGGAGCGGCGAACCGGCTCGACCCGATCACCAATACGTCGGAGTCGTCCCAGTTGAGTTTCTTGAGTGCTGACTCCAGCGTGGCACCGTCGGCAACCAGGGATTCGATCTCGGGAGCGTCGGGCAATGCGCGTGCGGCGAGGACGAGATTCGACTCGGCGGCCGTAACTTGGGCTTGCCGAACGTCTTTCGGGCTCTCCAGGTGTGCCATGTTCTCGCCGGACACCAGCGACAGCATGCGGATCGACACCCCGGCGGCGCTGGCGAGGGTGATGGCGAACGGCAGGGGATTGTCGTCTCCGGCCTTCGTCGGGACCGCCGCCGTCACCGACGTGATGGAGGACGGCGGGTCGTCGTGGTAACCGCGCGGGGCGAGCGCGACCGGAATGGGGGAGCAGTGCAGGAGGGCGCCGGCGACCGAGCCGATCACGTGCCCGCCGAAGATGCCGTCCCGGGCGCCGCCGATCACGATGAGATCGGAGTGCTTCTCCTCGGCGAACGCGATCAGCGTCTCGGAGTAGGACTCGCCAACCAGGACGTGGGGTGCGGCGGTCACGCCGACCTTGGCGAGCGCCGCCATGGCCTGGTCGGCCCACTCCTCGCCCTTGCGCACCAGCAGCTGCTGGTACTCCGCCCGGCCGGGGTGGCCGTCGGGGTACTCCTCGCGGACGACCAGCACGACGTCGACCGTCGCGTCGAACGTGTTGGCCAGTGCGCCGGCCAGCGCGACGCCGTCCTCACCGGTCGGCGTTGCCAGGTACCCCACGGTCAAGTGCATTGACGTTCACAACCTTTCGAAGTGCGTCAGTCAGAAGGTGTCGGGGACCTTGACCTCGGTCGAGGCGTTGAGCGTCTCACCGCGGAAGAAGCGCTTGGTGCCAAACGCGAAGCAGGCCAACATCAGCGGGATGCCGAGCACCAGCATGCCGACGCCGAGGACGAAGACCCCGCCCAGCGGCCCGAAAGCGGTGTAGCCGTAGTCGGGTGACATCATCTCGATCGCGCTGTAGACGAACGCCCACGTCATCGAGATGGCGCCAAGGAGCGGGAAGATGCCGCGGAAGAACAGGTTTCGCACCGATGTGAAGAGCGTGCGGCGGAAGTACCAGACGCAGCTGTAGGCGGTGACGCCGTAGTAGAACGCGACGGCCAGCCCCAGCGACGCCACCGAGTCGGCAAGGGCGTTCTCCGAGAGGAACGTCAGCACCAGGTAGAAGAACAGTGCCGCGCAACCCATCACGATGGTGCCGAAGGCCGGCGTCATGTACTTGGGGTGCACGCTCGCGAAGCGCTTGGGGATGGCCTCGTAGACCGCCATCGACAGCGTGCCGCGCGCGGTCGGCAGGATGGTGGTCTGAGTGGAGGACAGCGCCGACACGGCGACCGTGAGGAGCAGCAGAGAGGCGACGATGCTGCCCGCCACCGGCTCCCCGAGAACCGTGAGGACGTCGTCGGTGTTGTTGGCGTTGTTGAGGCCGATGCCGACGTCGCCGAAACCCGCGAAGGACTGAATGGCGTAGGCCACCAGGACGTAGGTGCAGACCAGGATCAGGGTGGTGATGACGGCCGCGATGCCTGGCGTCTTGCCGGGATCCTTGGTCTCCTCGCCGACGGCCAGACAGGCGTCCCAACCCCAGTAGATGAAGATGCACAGGATGATCGCGGCGGCGATGGAGGAGAGGTCGAGACCGCCAGGCCACAGCCAGGACCATTGCGGCGTGATCGCCTGTGCGCCAGCATTTCCCGTGAAGACCCGGATGAGCGCGAAGATGCTGACGAGGATCAGCACGCCGAACTGGACGGCGATCAGGACGTTCTGCATCTTCTCCGACACGGCGACGCCGCGGGCGCTGACCAGCGTCATGGAGATGATGAAGAACGAGCCGAGAAGTACCTTGGCCAAGAGGTTCTCGGCGAGTTCGTCCAGACCGAGGAACCGGTACAGGTAGATCGCGGCGACCTCGGCGACGTTGGCCAGCACGATGATCGCCGAGACCGCCAGGCCCCACCCGCCGATCCAACCGATCCACGGGCCGAAAGCCTTGGTGCCCCAGGTGAACGTCGTGCCGCAGTCGGGGGTGTCCTGGGACAGTTCCTTGTAGCCGAAGGCGACCAGCAGCATCGGGATGAACGCGAGCACGAACATCGCGGGAGCCTTCTCCCCGACGGCCAGCACGACGTACCCGAGCGTCGCCGCAAGGCTGTAGGCCGGCGCCACCGCGGCGAGCCCGATCACGACGTTGCCGACGAGGCCGAGCGCCCCGGACTGAAGGCCCTTGCCTCCTATGACGGGCCCAGCCGTCGGTTCCGCGATAGCCATGCGAGGAATATACGGTTCTGGGAACGTCCTGGCTGGGTACTGCGTAAATCCTGTGGGCGTCAGCCCCTCTTGGTGAACTCCTCGCCGGTGGTCGGATCGACGGCGCGCTCGCCCGCGGGCAGGTTCGACAGATTGGGCGCGATGACGGTTGGCATCTGACCGGAGTCCGGCAGCCCGAAGTGCGCAACCGATCCGACGGCGGGCTCGAGCAGGAGATCGGAACGGCGCGGCAGGGTCTGGCCCTTGAAGAAGCTCGGCGACATCGCCCACCAGACGAACATCATGATCACGCCGAGCAGCAGTGCCCCGATGCCGACGACGGCGACCGCGCCGAAGCCGAGGATCGTCACGTTGTTGCCGTCGTCGTCGACGAGGTAGTCGGGCTTGGCGTAGGAGATGAGGCCGTAGGCGAACACCACCGTGAGCATGACGGCGCCCAACAGGGGCACGACGCCGCGCATCATGAAGTCGCGCGCCGACCCGGTCAGCGTCTTGCGGTAGTACCAGACGCAGGCGTAGCCCGTCATCCCGTAGTAGAAGGCGATCATCAGGCCGACCGAGCCGATGAGGGCCAGCAGCAGGCTGCTGCTGACGAGGGTGAACAGCACGTAGAAGAAGATCGACACCCCGCCCATCACCAGCGTCGAGACCGTCGGCGTGAGGTACTTGCGGTGGATCTTCGCGAACGACGCGGGCAGGGCCTTGTAGACGCCCATCGACAGCGTGGTCCTGGCCGTCGGCAGGATCGTGGTCTGCGTGGACGCCGACGCCGACGTCAAGATGGTCGCCGAAAGCGCGAGCAGACCGATGTGGCCGATGACGCTGTCACCGAACAGGGCGGGCCCGATGGCGGCGAAGACGTCGGCGGCGTTGTCCGGATTGCCAAGTCCGGCATCGGTTTCCCCGACACCGGCGAAGGCCACCGCGGCGACGGTCACGATGGCGTAGGTGGCCAGCAGCAGGAACGTCGAGAGCACTGCGGCCTTGCCGGGGGTGGTGCCGGGATCGTCGGACTCCTCGTTGCACGCCACCGCTGTGTCCCAGCCCCAGTAGATGAAGATCGCGATCAGGATGGCTGGCGCGATGACGGTGCCGAAGTCCAGGCCGCCGGGCCAGAACCAGGACAGTGACGGGTGGATCGACTCGGGCAGCGCATTGCTCGAGTAGACCTTGACCAGGGCGTAGATGGAGATGACGACCAGGATGATGACCTCGAAGCCGAGCAGAAAGTACTGCAGTCGGGCCGAGACTTCGATGCCGCGGTAGCAGATGTAGGTCATGACGGCGATCCAGATGACGCCGGCCACCGTGGACCAGAGGGTGCTGTTGGCGAGGTCGGCGGCTGCCGTCCAGCCGAGGTCGCCGACGAAGGTGAAGGAGTAGGCCCCCGCGATTTGCGCGAGGTTGGCCATCACGATGACGTCGGCGGCGATGATGCCCCAGCCGCCCATCCAGCCGATCAGCGGTCCGAACGCGCGCGAGGCCCAGGTGAAGGTGGTGCCGCAGTCGGGTTCGGCCTTGTTGAGCTCCTGGTACGCCACGGCGATCAGGTAGATCGGGATGAAGGCCAGCAGGACGATGGAGGCCGCCTTGACGCCCGCGCCGCTGGCCACGATCAAGCCGAGGACCGCCGCGAGGCTGTAGGCGGGAGCGGTCGACGCCATGCCGACCACGACGCTGGACAGAAGTCCGAGGGATCCGCCCTTGAGGCCCTTGCTGTCGACCGTCCCCGCGGTGCCCGAACTGCCCGTGTCGACCGCTGTCATCGCATCTCCCTCGTTAACCCAAGACGAACTGTTGGAGAATACGGTTTCAGTTGCGAAACCGCGCAATGACGACGAAATTAGTTTTCACAGGTAGTTCACAGTCAGGAATTCGTCATATGAGGGCGGTCGCGCCACGGTTTGCTGCCAGCCTTCCGGCGTCGTGCCTCACTAGGCTGAACGGGTGACCACCGCCCCGCGGAGCGACGAGTTCGAGCGTCTGCGCTCGCACCTGATTGCGGTCGCCTACCGGCTCACCGGGACCTTCGCCGACGCTGAGGACGCGGTACAGGATGCCTGGTTGCGGTGGGAGGCGCTCGGCCAGGGGCGGGACGGGATCGTCGATCTGCGGGCGTGGCTGACGACGGTGGTCAGCCGGATTGGGCTCGACCGGCTGCGGTCGGCCGCGCACCGGCGCGAGGCGTACTACGGGGAGTGGCTGCCCGAGCCGGTCGTGACGCCGTTGGACCGGTCGGATCCGCTGGCCGCCGTGGTCGCCGACGAGGACGCCCGCTTCGTCGCGATGGTCGTGCTGGAACGGCTCACCCCGGACCAACGGGTCGCCTTCGTCCTGCACGACGGGTTCGCGGTGCCCTTCGGTGAGGTCGCCGACGTGCTGGGGGTCAGCCCCGCGTCGGCCCGGCAGTTGGCGTCCAGAGCAAGGCGGACGATCGCCGACGCCGACGTGCCCGCTCGCGATCCGTCCCATGACGAGGTCGTCGGAAAGCTGATGGCGGCCATCGCCGGTGGCGACATGGCGGCCGTCGTCGCCCTGCTTCATCCCGAGGTGACGTTCACCGGAGACTCGAACCGCAAGGCGCCCACGGCCGCCCGCGTCATCCACGGTCCGGACAAGGTCGTCCGCTTCGTGTTCGGCTTGGCCCGTCGGTACGGGCCGCGGTTCCTCGAGTCCGCTCAGCTGGCGTTGGTCAACGGCGAACTCGGCGTGGTCACAACCGGATTCGAGGCCGACGGCGACGGCCCCGCCATGCAGCCCCACATCCAGGCGCTCACCGTTCGCGACGGCAAGGTGTGCGCGATTTGGGACGTCGCCAATCCCGACAAGTTCACGGGTTCACCGCTCGGCGGGCGCTGACCACCCCATCGCGTGTGCTGTGGGATCGGGGTATTCGCGCAGAACGCGATCTCACCGCACACTCGACGGGTCGGCCCACGGGACGCGGCAAGCGTCCCCGGAGCTGAAGCCCTGTTCGGTGATGCCCAGTGCGGTGTTCATCCTGGCCCGCATGTTCTCGACGCCTATTTGATAGGTCAGCTCCATCACGCCGTCGTCGCCGAAGCGCCGCCTCAAGTCGGCGACCTGCTCGTCGGTGACCAGATGTGGGTCGGTGGTCATCGCGTCGGCGTAGGCGATCGCCGCGCGTTCGTCGTCGCTGAAGAGTGGACTGGTCGCGTAGTCGTCGACGTGCTTGAGCCGGTCGACGTCCAAGCCGTCCATCCGAATCAGCATGGCGCCGAAGTCGACGCACCACGAGCACCCGACCGTGCGCGCCGTCCAGTACACCGCGAGCTCGCGGACGTCGGCTGGCAGCTTCGTGGAGCCGCGCTCCAGCAGCGTCTCGTGCACTGCATTGGCGACGAGCAGCGACATGTGGTGCGCGCCCACCGCGAACGGCACGGGCACCTCGCCGAAGCGGCGCTTGGCGTAGCGGTACATCAGCCGCGCGATCAGCGAGGCCTTGGTCGGGGGCAGGGGTTGCAGGCGAGGTGTCTGTGTAGTCATGTCAGCTGGACGAGACAGTGGGCCATTGTGTGACACCACGTGTGACACCCCGTGTGCCGCCACGCACGCTCGCGGCAAACGACGAGGGTTAGCGGGCGAACATCAACGCGCGCTTGACCTCTTGGATCGCCTTGGTGACCTGGATACCGCGCGGGCAGGCCTCGGTGCAGTTGAAGGTGGTGCGGCAGCGCCACACCCCGTCGACCTCGTTGAGGATGTCGAGGCGTTCGGCGGCGGCTTCGTCACGGCTGTCGAAGATGAACCGGTGCGCGTTGACGATGGCAGCGGGTCCGAAGTAGGAGCCTTCGTTCCAGAACACCGGGCAGCTCGTCGTGCAACACGCACACAGGATGCACTTGGTGGTGTCGTCGTAGCGGGCACGGTCGGTCTGGCTCTGAATGCGCTCGCGCGTCGGCTCGTTGCCGCTGGTGATGAGGAACGGCTTGACCGCGCGGAAGGCGTCGAAGAACGGCTCCATGTCGACGACGAGGTCCTTCTCGACGGGCAACCCGCGGATCGGCTCGATCGTGATCGTGAGCTGCTTGCCCGGCTTCTTCGGCAGCATGTCGCGCATCAGCACCTTGCAGGCCAACCGGTTGACTCCGTTGATGCGCATGGCATCCGAGCCGCACACGCCGTGCGCGCACGACCGGCGGAAGGTCAGCGTGCCGTCGAGGTACCACTTGGCGTAGTGCAGCAGGTTGAGCAGCCGGTCGGTCGGAAGGCACGGGACGCGGAAGCTCTGGAAGCCTGCGCCGTCGGGATCGTCGGGGTTGAATCGTGCGATCTTCAACGTCACCATCACCGCACCCTCGGGGACGGGCGGGGTGGCGGAGTCGCCGGTGTTGGGCTTGTCGAGAACTGGTGCGCTCACTGGACTCTCTTCTCTTCGCGCAAGAGGCTCATCTCAGTACTTCCGTTCCATCGGCTCGTATCGCGTCTGGACGACCGGCTTGTAGTCCAGCCGGATGTCGCTCAGCAGGTCGGTGCCCTGCTTGTACGCCATGGTGTGGCGCATGTAGTTGGTGTCGTCGCGGTTCGGGTAGTCCTCGCGGGCGTGGCCGCCGCGGGACTCCTTGCGGTTGAGCGCACCGACCACGGTGACCTCGGCCAGCTCGAGCAGGAAGCCGAGTTCGATGGCCTCGAGCAGGTCGCTGTTGTAGCGCTTGCCCTTGTCCTGCACGGTGATTCGGGAGTACCGCTCCTTGAATCCGTGGATGTCGGTGAGCGCCTGCTTGAGGGTCTCCTCGGTGCGGAAGACGGCAGCGTTGTTGTCCATCGACTGCTGCAGCGCGCCACGGATGTCGGCGACGCGCTCGTTGCCGTGCTCGGAGAGGATGTCGCCGACCCATTCGGTCACCATGTTCGCCGGCGTGGACGGCATGTCGACGAAGTCGTGGCCCTGCGCGTAGCTGGCCGCCGCGATGCCGGCCCGACGGCCGAACACGTTGATGTCGAGCAGCGAGTTGGTGCCCAACCGGTTGGAGCCGTGGACGGACACGCAGGCGCACTCACCCGCGGCGTACAAACCCGGGATGATCGAGTCGTTGTCGCGCAGCACCTGTCCGTTCACCGTGGTCGGGATGCCGCCCATGACGTAGTGGCACGTCGGGTAGACGGGCACCAGTTCGGTGACCGGGTCGACGCCCAGATACGTGCGGGCGAATTCGGTGATGTCGGGCAGCTTCGCCTCGAGGACGTCGGCGCCAAGGTGGCGGACGTCGATGTAGACGTAGTCCTTGTTGGGGCCTGCGCCGCGGCCCTCGAGCACCTCGAGAACCATGGAGCGGGCCACGATGTCGCGGGGCGCGAGGTCGACGATCGTCGGCGCGTAGCGCTCCATGAAGCGTTCACCGTCGGCGTTCAGCAGACGCCCACCCTCGCCTCGCACGGCCTCGGAGATGAGGATTCCGAGCCCGGCCAGACCCGTCGGGTGGAACTGGTGGAACTCCATGTCCTCCAAGGGAAGTCCCTTGCGGAAGATGATGCCGAGGCCGTCGCCGGTCAGGGTGTGCGCGTTGGAGGTCGTCTTGTACATCCGGCCCGAACCGCCGGTGGCGAACACGATCGCCTTGGCGTGGAACACGTGGATGTCACCACTGGCCAGTTCGTAGGCGACGATGCCCGTCGCCACCGGACCGCCGGGGGTGTCCGACATGACCAGGTCGAGTGCGTAGAACTCGTTGAAGAACTCAACGTCGTGCTTGACGCAGTTTTGGTACAGCGTCTGCAGGATCATGTGACCGGTGCGGTCGGCGGCGTAACACGCGCGCCGAACCGGGGCCTTGCCGTGGTCGCGGGTGTGCCCGCCGAAACGCCGCTGGTCGATGCGGCCCTCGGGGGTGCGGTTGAACGGCATGCCCATCTTCTCGAGGTCGTAGACCGCGTCGATGGCTTCCTTGCACATGATCTCGACGGCGTCCTGGTCGGCGAGGTAGTCGCCGCCCTTGACGGTGTCGAACGTGTGCCATTCCCAGTTGTCGTCTTCGACGTTGGCCAGGGCGGCGCACATGCCGCCCTGAGCTGCGCCGGTGTGGCTGCGGGTCGGGTACAGCTTGGTCAGGACGGCGGTCCGAACCCGCGGTCCCGCCTCGACTGCCGCGCGCATTCCTGCGCCGCCAGCGCCAACGATGACGACGTCATACCGGTGTTCGATCAGCATCTGGACTCCATCTAACTCAGGAAATGTTTGCGTCGAACGTCAACAGCACGTAGGTGCCCAGCACGATCGTGAACAACACCGACAACCCGAGGACGGTGTTCAACCAGAACTTCGTCGTGTCCTTGCGGGCGTAGTCGTTGATGATCGTGCGCATGCCGTTGCCGCCGTGCAGCTGGGCCAGCCACAGCAGCAGCAGGTCCCAGGTCTGCCAGAACGGCGAGGCCCAGCGTTGTGCGACGTAGTTGAAGTCGATCCGGTAGACGCCGCCGTCCCAGATCAGACCGATGAAGAGATGTCCGAGCGCGAGGACGATCAGGACGATGCCGGAGAAGCGCATGAAGAGCCACGCGTACTTCTCGAAGTTCGGCATGGCGCTGCGGCCGCGCGGGGAGCGCGGGTTGTCAAGACCGGCGGGCCGGTCGTAGCTGCGCTGCATGACGGGGGCTGGGCCGCCGCGCTCGCTGACGTGGTCGTACGGGTTCTCTTGCGAAGGACTCATAGGAAACGCTCCGCCATGTGCATGCCCATCACTCCGAGGGCGACGATGAACACGCTGATCCACACTCCGAGGACGATCCAGAGCATCAGGCGTTGGTACTTGGGACCGTTCTGCCAGAAGTCGATCAGGATGATGCGGACGCCGTTGAGCGCGTGATAGAGCACCGCGACGACGAGGCCCATCTCCATCAGGCCGATGATCGGGGTCTTGTACGTGTCGATGATCGCGTTGTAGGCCTCGGGGCTGACCCGGACGAGCGCGGTGTCGAGTACGTGCACGAACAAGAAGAAGAAGATCGTCGCGCCGGTGACGCGGTGCAGAACCCACGACCACATGCCGGGGTCTCCGCGATAGAGGGTGCGACGTCGCGGCGGCGACGACCGCGGTGCGGGTATCGCAGAATCCGCTGTTGTCTGCGTCATGTCCGAGTACTCACTTCCGCGCCTCCAACACCTTCGGTGGACGGGTCTGGGAGACGGCGAAACCTGGTGTCAAATCGTTGCCCAAACCTGTTTGTGACTCTAATGCCAGTAGGTGCATGGAAAGAACCGGCGTGAGACCGTTGATTGCCCTAATACCATGGAAATTAGGGTGACCTAATCGAATTCGCAGTGGTGGGACGGGAGCTTCTAAATGCATTCAGAGCGCGCTCGGCGGACCTGGCGCGATGGCTGACGTCGACTGGAAGTTGTTGCGGGAGAAGGCAATCGAGGTGACATCCCGGGCGTATGCACCGTACTCGGGCTTTCCGGTCGGCGCAGCGGCCGTAACGGCCGATGACCGAATCTTGGTCGGCTGCAATGTGGAAAATGTCTCATATGGGTTAGGACTCTGTGCCGAGTGTTCGGTCGCCTGCGCCCTCCATTCCACGGGCGGTGGCCGCCTCGTCGCCCTCGTCTGCGTCGACGCCGACGGCAATCTGCTCATGCCGTGCGGGCGCTGCAGGCAGGTGCTCCTCGAGCACGGCGGTCCCGAGATGCTGATCGACCACCCGTCCGGGCCCCGCCCGCTCGGCGATCTGCTGCCCGATGCCTTCGGGCCTGAGGACCTCGCGCGGGTGGAAACGTCATGACGGGGTTCGGCTTCGACGCTCCGACCGTGATCAGGACCAAGCGCGACGGCGGCGTGCTGACCGACGCGGCGATCGACTGGGTGATCGAGAACTACACCAGCGGCGTGGTGCACGACGAGCAGATGTCGGCACTCCTGATGGCGATCTTCCTTCGCGGCATGACCCCCGGCGAGATCTCCCGCTGGACGGCCGCGATGATCGACTCCGGTGAGCGCTTCGACTTCGGCGACCTCCGACGTGACGGCAAGCCATTGAGGTTGGTGGACAAGCACTCCACCGGAGGGGTCGGCGACAAGATCACCATTCCGCTGGTGCCGGTCGTCATGGCGTGCGGGGCTGCGGTCCCGCAAGCGGCGGGCCGCGGGCTCGGGCACACCGGCGGCACGTTGGACAAGCTGGAGGCCATCTCGGGCTTCACCGCCGAACTGTCCAAAGCTCAAATCCGCCAACAGCTTCAGGACGTCGGTGCGGCCGTCTTCGCCGCCGGGGACCTGGCGCCCGCCGACCGCAAGATCTACGCGTTGCGTGACGTCACCGCCACCACGGAGTCACTGCCGCTGATCGCCAGTTCGGTGATGAGCAAGAAGCTCGCCGAGGGCGCCCGCGCGTTGGTGCTGGACACCAAGGTCGGACGGGGCGCGTTCCTCACCTCCGAGGCGGAGGCGCGGGAGTTGGCCGCGACGATGGTCGCGCTCGGCACGGCCCACGGCGTCGACACCCGGGCGCTGCTCACCGACATGGACCGACCGCTTGGCCTGACGGTCGGCAATGCCGTCGAGGTCGCCGAATCCCTCGACGTGTTGGCTGGCGGTGGTCCCGACGACGTCGTCGAGCTGACGGTGGCGCTGGCCAGGGAGATGCTCGCCGCGGCGGGCGTCGACGGCGTGGATCCCGCCCAGACGCTGCGCGACGGCACGGCCATGGACTGCTTCCGCGACCTTGTCGAGGCCCAAGGTGGCGACCTCTCGCAGCCCCTTCCCGTCGGTGCACACTCGGAGACGGTCACCGCATCACGGGGTGGCACGATGGGCGACATCGACGCGATGGCGGTGGGTCTGGCGGTGTGGCGGCTCGGTGCGGGCCGCTCGACCCCCGGCGGTCGGGTGCAGTTCGGCGCTGGGGTGCGCATCCATCGCAAGACCGGTGACCCCGTCGCTCCCGGCGAGACGCTGTTCACCCTCTACACCGACACCCCGGAGCGCTTCGCCGGGGCGCTGGCCGAGCTCGACGGCGGTTGGACCGTCGGCGACGAGGCTCCGGAAGTCCGTCCCCTGATCATCGACCGGATCACCTGAGGAGAGCTCCATGACGACGCCGTTGACGCTCGAGAACATCCAGCGGGCGCCCAAGGCCCTGTTGCACGACCACCTCGATGGGGGCTTGCGCCCGGCGACGGTGGTGGACCTCGCGGCGCAGTACGGCTACGAGGGACTGCCCACCACCGACGTCGACGAGTTGGCCACCTTCTTCCGCACCGCCGCACACAGCGGTTCCTTGGTCCGTTACCTGGAGCCCTTCGCCCACACGGTCGGCGTCATGCAGACCCCGGAGGCGTTGCATCGGGTGGCCTTCGAATGCGTAGAGGACCTTGCCGCCGACTCGGTGGTCTACGCCGAGATCCGGTTCGCCCCAGAGCTCCACATTGACGGTGGGTTGAGCCTCGACGCGGTCGTCGATGCGGTGTTGGCAGGGTTCGCCGACGGGGAGAGGGCGGCTGATCGGGCGGGCAGGACGATCGTGGTGCGTTGTTTGGTCACCGCGATGAGGCATGCCGCGCGCTCAAGGGAGATCGCCGAGCTCGCCATCCGGTTCCGCGACAAGGGCGTCGTCGGGTTCGACATCGCGGGCGCCGAGGCGGGCTACCCGCCCACGCGGCACCTCGACGCCTTCGAGTACATGCGGAACAACAACGCCCGGTTCACCATTCACGCCGGCGAAGCGTTTGGGCTGCCCTCGATCCAGGAGGCGATCTCGTTCTGCGGCGCCGACCGTCTCGGCCACGGCGTTCGGATCGTCGACGACATCGAAGTCCACGACGACAATGACGCGACGCTGGGCCGACTGGCGTCCATCCTGCGGGACAAGCGAATTCCGCTCGAGCTGTGCCCCTCGTCCAACGTGCAGACCGGTGCGGTGGCCAGCATCGCCGAGCACCCATTCGCCCTGCTGGCCCGGCTGCGGTTCCGGGTGACGGTCAACACCGACAACCGGCTGATGAGCGACACCACGATGAGCCAGGAGATGCTGCGACTGGTCGAGGCCTTCGGTTACGGCTGGAGCGACCTGGAGCGGTTCACCATCAACGCGATGAAGTCGTCGTTCATCCCGTTCCGGGAACGCCTGACGCTGATCGACGAGGTCATCAAGCCGCGGTACGCCGTCCTCGTCGGCTAGTTACCCCCGCGACTTGTGTGCGTTCGGGAGCGGTGAGCGCTCCTCATACTCCACAAATCGTTAGAGGAGTTGTCGGAGGCGGGTGGCGAATTCGGTTGGTGCGCCCATGAATCCGCCGTGATCACCGGGGAACTCCGTGGTGTCGAGGCCGAGCCGCTCTGCGACCGCCACGGACGTCCGCTGTGTCAGCAGGTGACCCGACTCCGCGCCGAGGCCGACGACGATGCGCGACGCCGAGGCCCGCAGCGCCTCGAAGTCCGGGACGTACTGTGTCGTCGGCACCAGGTCGTGCAGGAAGAAGCGGGCGCCCTCGGCCAGTGCCTGTTCGGGATTCGCCGGCTCGGGCGGGCCGTCGGCGTCTGAGCCGAAGGCGGCCACGTCGAAGCCCGCATTGACCATGAACTTCATCCACGCCGCCTGCAGCCCCTCCGCGCGGAACGTCTCCACGATGTCGGCGGTCGCCGCCCGCTGCGCCTCGGCGTCGGGAAGCAGTTCCAGCAGCGGCGGTTCGTGCGCGACGAGCGTGCCGACCCGGCCGGGGTGACGGGCGACCAACGCCAACCCGGTCACCGCACCGCCACTGGAGCCGAACACGTCGGCCGACGGTGCGCCGAGGGCGTCGAGGATCGCAGCGACGTCGTCGGCGCGCAGATCCGGATTGGACGGTCCGTCGGGATCGTCGACCGGGCTGCCCCCGAAGCCACGGGGGTCGTAGGTGACGACGGTGTGATCGGTGGCAAGGGCGTGGGCCAGCGGGGCGAATTCCGCAGCAGCCATGGGGGAGCCGATGACGAGCAGCAGCGGACCCCGGCCGCGCACCTCGTAGTGCAGGCGGGCGCCGGGGACGTCGAGGGAGCGGGAGACGAGGCCGTCAGTGATGGTCATGCCGGTGTTGACCGCGCGCCGCGGGGAAACTCATCGGCGCCGATCGGCGGGCTGAGGAGATCCCTGGCGCGCAGAGCCAGCCAGAACTCGGCGATGGTGGCGGTGTCCGCGATCCGACGGCCCGTGATGTCCTCGACGCGCTGGATCCGGTACACCACCGTTTGGCGGTGCAATCCCATCGCCTTGGCCGTCCGGACCCAGGACCGTTCACATCGCAGGTAGGCGTCGAGCGTCTCCACCATGTCACTCGAGTGCGCCGCGTCGTAGGCGACGAGTGTCCCGAGCACGCGGTCGACCACCACTTGCGCTTCCTCGGTGTCGCGCAGCACCGACAGCATCGTGACGTCGCCGTAGCGGGCAGTGCGGTCGGCGGTGCTGTCGGCGGCGCGCATCGCCCATGTCGCCTCGCGCACGGCGGCAGGGCCCCGACGGGGATGGCCGAGGAGGTCGCTGACGCCGATCGCCGCTACCGCGCCGACGCGGTGTCGCAATGCAGCGAGCGGAGCGTCGCCCGCCGACACCAGCGCGTAGAGCACGGCCCCGCGCCGGAGCAGGAGATGCGGTACCTGGCGGCGGCCAAGGCTGACGTGCAGATGCCGTTCGGCGGACTGCGATCCGCCTGACACGGCGACCAGGACGCAGCCCGCAGGCCGCAGACCACGGTCGGCGAGCGTGCGTACGGACTCTGCGCCGGTGAGCCGACCGTCGCACAACGACGCCAACAGCTCCGCGCCCACGCGGCGGTCGTGCTCTCGTCGCACGCTCTGCTGGGCGAGGAGCACCGCCATCGCCGACGCCAGGTGCTGGAGTTGGACGACGTCGGGCGGCGAGGCACGAAAACCGTGCGCCACCAACACCGTCGGATCCTCGTCCGGCACCTCGACCACCAACGCGCGGTCGTCGCCCGACAAGAGGTGCAACACTCCTGGCACCGCTCCCCGGCGGGCCGAGATTTCGTCGACGAGCGCCCGCCGAAGACCGTCGGGCACCGGCTCGGAGGAGTCAAGGGCCACCTCACCGGTGGCGGCGTCGAGTACGGCGAGCCGGCAGGCGACTTCGCGACCGAGTTGGCGCAGCGCGTTCTCCGCCCCCGACCGTCCGACGGACTGTCGGATCACCTGATACACCCGTTCGGTGACGGCGATGCGTCTGCTGTCGTCGTTCTCCGCGCCGCCGGCAACGGCCCGGCCGATGGCGGCGAACCCCACCGAATAGGGCACCAGCAGGACGGCAAAGCCGAGGTCGTCGGCAAGTGTTACCGCCGACGGAGTCAGGTCGGGAGTGGCCGAGTCGAGGCCGATGACGATGCCGCATATCCCGTTCTCGTCGAGCCCACGGATCAGCGCGAGCTGGCCCGCCGTGGATTCGGGGAGGGTGCGCCCGTTCTTCATCAGCAGTTCCCCTCCTGCCAACCACGACCACGGTTCCTCGAGGTCGGACGTCTGCGCCCACGAAACCGGCCGGTCGAGGCCGCGGGCACCGGCCCGGACGGTCAGACGCAGGTGGGGTGCGTCGACCAGGTCGGCCAGCCGATACGTCATGAATCGCTCCCTGCGCCGCGGACACCGCTGGAGACAACTTAGACGATCATCCAAGGCTGAGAACCGACTTCAGACGATTGGCGGGTTCTGTTTCTCCTCGAACAGGTAGAAGGTCGCTACAACCACTCTGGAGGAGAAGCGATGTCAGATCTGACGCCAGACACCCGGGCGCCACACGCCGAGGCGCCCTCGACGTTGAGCCGCGGCTTCAGCTTCCGCTCGGCGTTGGCGCTGGCGTTCGCCGACGTGTCACCCATCGCCGCGGTGTACGCGATCTTCACCCTCGGCCTGTTCGCCGTCGGTCCGAAGTTCTTTTGGGCGTTTCCCGTCGTCCTGATCGGACAGCTCCTCGTCGCCGGTGTCTTCGGCGAGTTGGCCTCGCGTTGGCCGTATGCCGGCAGCGTCTACCAGTGGTCGCGACACGTCCGCGGCACGACGTGGGGATGGATCGCCGCGTGGGCCTACATGTGGGGCCTGACCATCGCGCTCGGCACGTTGTCCTACGCCGCGAGCGGCTTCCTGCTGCAGATCTTCGGCGTCACCGAGCCGTCGCGGTGGGGGACGGCGACGGTGGCGATCGTCATCATCGCGCTCGGCACCGTGGTCAACATCGTGGGCCGGCAGGTCTTGAAGGTGATGGTGATCGCCAGCATCACGTGTGAGGTCATCGGTTCGGTCGGATTGGGAATCGTGCTCCTCGTGTTCTACCGCGAGAATCCGTTCTCGGCGTTGTTCTCCAGCGCGGGCATCCCCGATGCGGAGACGTGGACGTCCGGGCCCATGCTGCTCGCCGTCGCCTTCGTCGGATGGTCCTTCCTCGGCTTCGAAGCGGCCGGGTCTATCGCCGAGGAGGTCGAGGACCCCGAGCGCAACGTGCCCAAGGCGATCATCTTCGGTCTGCTGCTGGTCGGCCTGGTGGTCATGTTCTCCAGTGCCGCACTGATCCTCGCCATTCCAAACCTCGACGACGTCGTGGCCTCCCAGGCTGGGGACGTGGTGTCCGAGACGCTGACCACCCACCTCGGTGCCGGTGTGACCAAGCCTCTGCTCGCGATGTTCGTCATCGGCTTCATCTCGAGCTTCCTCGCGGTGCAGGCCGCGGTGTCGCGATGCATCTGGGGCGCCGCCAGGGACCGTAGCCTGCCCGGATCCAAGGTGCTCGGCAAGCTGGCAGGCCCGGAACGCCTGCCGGTCAACGCAATTGCCCTGACCGCGATCGTCGCCATCGTCTTCATCCTCTTGGCGGGTTCGCAGTTCTACAACATCCTGGTGAACTTCAACATCATCGGCTTCTACATCGCCTTCGGCGTGCCGGTGATCGGCGCAGCGGTCGCCCGCCTGACCGGCAAGTGGAGCCCCGGACCGTTCACCCTCGGCAGGTGGGGTGCTCCCGTCACCTACGCGGCGTCGCTGTGGATCATCTTCGAGACCGTCAACGTCGCGTGGCCGCGTACCCAGCCCGGCCAGCCGTGGTTCATCAACTGGGCCAGTGTGCTCACCACCGTCGTGCTCGCCGTCGTCGGTGGCGCGATCTACCTCACCGTTCGGCGCAACATCGAGGCGCCGATCGGCGAGCGGCTCGGTCACGACGCCCCGACGTCCGGAACCTGATGTCTCGCAACGCAATCGTCACCGGATCGGAGTCTGGGATCGGTGCCGCCATCGCCGAACTCCTCCGTGCCTCGGGGTGGTCCGTCATGGGCGTGGACCTGTCGTCGACCGCCGACCACGTCGCCGACGTGTCCGACCCCGACGCCGTCCGAGCCGCGGTGGGTCGGATCCTCGAGGACGTCGGAGCGGTCGACGCGCTCGTCTCGGCGGCGGGGCACTACGACATCACCCCGGTCTCGGAGATCTCCGCCGAGGCGTTGCACCGGATGCTCCGCGTCCACCTTGGAGGACTGCGCAACACGGCGCGCGCCGTCCTGCCGTCGATGGTGACCCGTGGCGGTGGCGCGATCGTCGCGGTGACCTCTGAACTCGCGATCGGCGGCGGCGACGGTGACGCGCACTACGCGGCGGCGAAGGGAGCCGTCATCGGGTTGGTGCGCAGCCTTGCCGCCGAATACGCCGGTCGCGGCGTGCGGGTCAACGCGGTGGCGCCCGGCCCGACGGACACGCCGCTGCTAGCCGCCGACTCTCCCTGGCGCGCACCGGAATACCTGGCGACGCTGCCGAATCGCCGACTGACCAAACCGGACGAGATTGCGCGCGTCGTCGAATTCCTGGTGAGTGCCGACGGCGCATTTTGCACCGGCGAGGTCGTCTCGCCCAATGGTGGAGCGGTGATCTGATGGAGACACCCCTGAGGGGCAGGGTGGCGCTGGTGACCGGCGCCGCCCAGGGCATTGGTGCGGCGATCGCCCGCAGGCTGGCCAACGACGGTGCCCACGTCGCGGTCAACGATCTGACGGACGGCGAGTCGCTGGCCGAGGTGGTTGCGGCGACCGGAGGCTTCCCCGCGGTCGGCGACGTCAGTGCACTCGACGTCGCGACGTTGGTAGACGGGATCGAGAGTGCCCGCGGACCAGTCGACGTCCTGGTGTGCAACGCGGCGTACATGTCGATGGCCCCGTTTTGCGACGACGACGAGGACGACTGGTGGCGGGTCGTCGAGGTCAACCTCGCGGGCACCTTCCGACTGATCCAAGCGGTCCTACCCGGAATGCGCCGTGCCGGAGGCGGAAACATCGTCGTCATCGCCTCCGAGTGGGGGGTCATCGGGTGGCCGGAGGCCAGTGCGTACTCGGCCTCCAAGGCGGGCCTCATCGCGCTGGTGAAGACCTTGGGCCGAGAACTGGCGCGGGAGAACATCACCGTCAACGCGGTGGCACCCGGCGTCGTCGACACCCCACAACTCCTCGTCGACGCGGCGTCGGCCGGGGTCTCCCTCGACGAGATGCGCAGCCGCTACGGCACCGACATCCCGATGGGCCGCATCGGCAGGCCGGAGGAAATCGCCAGCGCCGTAGCCCTGTTGGCGCGCAACGACATTGGCGCGATGGTAGGTCAAACACTTCAAATCAACGGAGGATCGACACGGTGCCGGGTATGAACGACGACGTCAAGGGGCAGGCGGACGGCCAGGCCAGTCCGCGGTATGCCGGGCTGACGACCTTCGCCCGACTTCCGCGCCGAGAGGACGTGTCCCGATGTGACGTGGCCGTCCTCGGCATACCGTTCGACTCGGGCGTGACGTACCGGCCCGGCGCACGGTTCGGGCCCTCGCACATCAGGCAGGCGTCCCGGCTGCTGCGGCCGTACAACCCGCAGCTCGACGTGTCCCCGTTCGCGGGTCAACAGGTCGTCGATGCCGGCGACGTGGCGGCCAACCCGTTCGACATCGCCGCCGCGGTGCGCGAGATCGAAGCTGCCGCAGACGAACTCATCCAGTCCGGCGCCCGGCTGATCACCCTCGGCGGTGACCACACCATCGCCTACCCGCTGTTGCGCGCCCACCATCGCCGATACGGCCCCGTCGCACTGCTGCACTTCGACGCCCATCTCGACACCTGGGACACCTACTTCGACGCCCCGGTGACGCACGGGACGCCGTTCCGGCGAGCCGCCGAGGAAGGCCTCTTCGTGCCGGGGCACAGTGCTCACGTCGGCATCCGTGGATCTCTCTACGCCCCAAGCGACCTCGTCGAGGACGCCGGGTTCGGGTTCACCGTGGTGCACTGCGCGGAGTTCGAGAGGCGGTCCACCGACGACGTCGTCGGGCAACTGCGCGACGCCATCGGCGACCGACCGCTCTACGTGTCGATCGACATCGACGTGCTCGACCCCGCCCATGCGCCTGCGACGGGGACGCCGGAGGCTGGGGGCATGACCAGTCGCGAACTCTTGGCGATCATCCGTGGATTGGACGGCGCTGACCTGGTCGGCGCCGACATCGTTGAGGTGTCACCGGCCTACGACCACGCCGAGATCACCGGTGTCGCTGCCGCCAACGTCGCCTACGAGCTGATCTCGCTGCTCGCCAAGAAGGCGCGGGCATCATGACCGCGCCCGCCGCCCCCGTGCCATGGCCAGGCGCCGCCAAATCTGCGGCGTCGTTCAGCTTCGACGTGGACGCGGAGTCGGCCATGCTGGCCGTCGACCACGGCAACGCCAACCGGATGTCGGCCATGAGTCATCAGGCCTACGGACCGCTGGTCGGCGTCCCGCGGATCCTGAAGATCCTCGCCCGCCACGAGATCACGTCCACCTTCTTCGTGCCCGGATACACCGCCGTGCGCTACCCCGACGTCGTCCGCAGCATCGTCGACGAGGGTCACGAGATCGCCCACCACGGATACCTGCACGAGCCGATGGCGGGTTTGTCCGCCGAGGAAGAGGCCGCGATCCTCGACCGCGGCCTCGACGCGTTGGAGAAGGTGACCGGGCTCAGGCCGGTCGGATACCGGGCGCCCATGTGGGAGCTCAACTGGCACTCACCGCAGCTGTTGTCCGACAGGGGTTTTCTCTACGACAGCTCGTTGATGGACGCCGACCATCCCTATGAGTTGGCCGTCGGAGCGACGTCACTCGTAGAGATCCCGATTCAGTGGGCGCTAGACGACTGGGAGCAGTATTGCTTCGTCCCGGACTTCTCCGGCACCGGTCTCATCGAGAGCCCCGCCAAGGTCGGCGAGATGTGGCGCTTGGAGTTCGACGCGATGCGCGCCGAGCGAGGGTGCTTCGTGTTGACCAACCACCCGTTCCTCACCGGACGTCCGTCGCGGGCGGCGGCGTTGGAGAACCTCGTCTCCTACGCCTGCTCCCTCGACGACGTCTGGGTGACGAACCTCGGGGCGATCGCCGAACACGTCCGCGGGCTCGGCCTGGCACCACGTTCGGTGCAGCGGCCGGACCCCGCCGACTTCTAGCGTCCGCTCACTCCTCGCGCAGGCGGGACTCCACGAAGTTCTCGACCTTCTCCCACTGCGCGACGGCCGTGGCATACGGCGCGGGCGGCTTGGCGACCTTGTCAGGCGTCAGGACGTGCGCGACGAACCGCCCGAACGGCTGATCGGTGTCGAGCGCTTCCTCCACCGTGTTGTCCTCGGCGTAGTCACCGACGTCGCGGATCAACTCCACCGCGAGTTCGAGCTGGTCGGCGTCCACGGCCTCGGGACCGTCGGCGATGTCGTCGGTGAGGGTCCGCAACACGTAGACGTTGTCGTCGGTGACGCGGATCTGCAGCGAGCCGTCGGTGGCGGCTGTCTTGATGTCGTCGAAGGTGGCGAGGTCCGAGAGGTCGCTCTCGTGTTCGTCGGCGAGATAGCGCGCCAGTGCGCGTTCAGACCCGAACACGCTGATGCGGCCGTTGCGGCCAAGGAAGATCGGCTGATCGCCGAGGTAGCAGCGCAGGGTGTAGAACGTGCCGCCGCGGGTGAGCACTTGGATGGGGTCGATCCCGACGTGAGCCCAGAAGTCCTCGTCGCTGCCGAGCACCTGTTGGGTGGCCTGCGCGGCAAGGACGGCCTCTTCGTCGTCGGTGTCGACGTCGCCCTCGATCACCACGTCGTCGGCGTCCTCGACTTCGTCGACCTCCGGAGCGGGCTCGGCCAACTCGGCGGCGGCCTTCTCGGATGCCGCGGCGTCGACCTCGGGAATGCTGACGATCTCGTCGATCGCGTCGACCACTCCGTCCCAGCCCCTGGCGATGACGGCTTCGATCTCGGCCCAGCGCTTACGGCCGGCGCGTCCCTCGAACGCTTCGAGTCCGCCACCGAGAGAACCCAGGACGGGGTTGCCGTTGAAGAACTTCGACACCACCGGCAGATCGCAGACCGAGCCGATCGCCTGCACCACCGCAAGCGCGCCAAGCAGCGTCTCCACCGATTCCTCGGACGGCTTGTCGGCGGCCACCTCGGGAACGCCGATCAGATCGTGCCGACGGTCCTCGGCCGGATCGAACCGGTGCGCCGAGGACTCCTTCAGCTCCGGGTACGCGGGGTGATCGGTGAGATCGTTGTCGGTGCTGGTCCTGACGAATGCCGTCAGGTCGGCCACCGATTCGAAGCCGTAGAGGTCGTCGTCCTTGCCGAGGAACGCCTGCCACTCGTCGTCGGCGTCACGCCACGACGGAGCCCACAGTGTGTACAGATCGCCCTTGGTCAGACCGAGCCTCACCGGCACGATGTCAGCAGCCATGCGGCACAGCCTAACGACGGTGCCTGGCGGAGTTGCCGTCACCCGGTGCGCGCGACTCCGGCCGGGTACCAGGAGAGTCGGGTGCCACCCGGCCGGGGGACGATGGCGTCATGCGCGCAGTCGTCTTCGAGCGGTTTCGTGGTTCCGTCGACGTCCGATCGGTGCCCGACCCGGTTCCGTCGCCCGGCGGTGTCGTGGTGGAGGTGCACGCCACGGGCCTGTGCCGCAGTGACTGGCATGCCTGGGCCGGTCACGACGACGGGGTGGCACTGCCGCACGTGCCCGGCCACGAACTGGTCGGCGTCGTCGTCGAGGCGGGTGCCGACGTCCGCCGGTGGTCCGTCGGGGACCGCGTCACGACGCCCTTCGTCTGCGGGTGCGGCGTCTGCGAGTGGTGTCACGCCGGGCAGGCGCAGGTGTGTCCCGCGCAGACCCAGCCCGGGTTCACGCACTGGGGGTCCTTCGCCGAACGCGTCGCCCTGCACGCGGCCGACACCAACCTCGTCGCCGTCACCGATCTGGTGGAGGACTCGGCAGCTGCGGCGCTCGGCTGTCGGTTCGCGACCGCCTATCGGGCGCTGCACGCGCGGGCGGGTCTGCGCAGCGGGGAGTGGGTGACCGTCGTCGGGGTGGGTGGCGTCGGCCTCAGTGCGGTGCAGATCGCCGTCGCGGCAGGAGCCAACGTGGTCGCCGTCGACCGGACCCCAGCGGCCCTGGAGTTGGCCCGCGGCCTTGGCGCGGCGCACACGGTGCTGGCGGACGGAGGAATTGACGTCGCGGCCGAGGTCCACGACCTCACGGGGGGTGGCAGTCACGTCGCGGTCGACGCGGTCGGATCCGAGAGCACGTGTGCCGACGCCATTCACAGTCTGCGGCGGCGCGGCCGGCACGTTCAGGTGGGGCTGCTGCCTGCCGTCGGCGGACACCCCGCCGTGCCGATGGACCGGGTAATCGGCTGGGAACTGGACGTTCTCGGCAGCCACGGCATGGCGAGCGTGGACTATCCCGACATGTTGCGCCTGGTCGAGGCGGGGACGTTGCGGCCGCAGGACCTCGTCGAGCGGGTGGTCGGTCTGACCGAGGGCGCCCAGCTGCTGCCGGCGTTGGACACCGCGGCCCCGGTCGGCGTCACTCTGATCGATCCGCGCGTGATCTGAGGTTCGAGCGGGTCACACGGCCCAGTCGCCGTTCAGCGCCTCGATGCGGTCGACGTTGTCCTCGGCCCAGGTACGAAGTGCCCCAAGCGGTTCGGAGACACTTCGGCCCAAGTCGGTCAGTTCGTACTCGACCCGGGGCGGCACTTCGGCGTAGATCGTCCGGGTGACCAACGACGCGGCCTCGAGACGCCGCAGGGTCTGGGTGAGCATCTTCGCGCCGACCCCCGGCAGGGCGGCCTGCACCGCGGTGAAGCGCAACGCGCCGCGGTCGTCGAGCAACCCGATGATGAGCGCGGACCACTTGTTGGCGAGCAGATCGAGCAGGGTGCGACACGGGCAACTCGCCGAGTAGACGTCGTGTTCATCGTGGCGACCGCTCGGGCATGGCTGCGCCATTGGTCCTCCTGAGCCCGTGACCTGCATTGCTTTCTTTTCGATGGTAACGGCTCTCGCTACCTGCATGGCTTCCCTCGACGGAAGTAGGCGCCCTTGCAGGACACTGGGGTGTCGGCGCTAGCCTTCGGTGGTGGCTGAATCCGTCGGCCCACCAATGGTTTCCGCACGACGACAGAGGACGGCACACACATGGCCACGATGACCGCGGTCGGCTCCTACGCCAGCTCGACGATCGACTCTCCCGACGCGTTGCAGGACGTCGAGGTGCCGGTGCCCGACGTCGGGCCACGCGACCTCCTGGTCCGGGTGGAGGCCGTCTCTGTGAACCCCGTGGACGTCAAACGGCGTTCGAGCCTGAGCCCGTCGGACGAGCCGACGATCCTCGGGTTCGACGCCGCGGGGGTGGTCCATGCCGTCGGATCCGAGGTCACGTCATTCGCCGTCGGCGACGAGGTCTGGTACGCCGGCGACATCACTCGCCAGGGCAGCAACGCGGAGTTCCAAGCAGTCGACGAACGCATCGTCGCACGTAAGCCGGCCTCGCTGGGATTCGCCGACGCGGCGGCACTTCCGCTGACCACCATCACCGCATGGGAGACGTTGTTCGAGCGATTCGCGATGACCGCGGACACCACCGGTGACCTACTGGTCGTCGGCGCGGCAGGCGGCGTGGGATCGGTGATGATCCAGCTGGCGAAGAAACTCACGGGCGTGCGGGTCATCGGCACCGCCAGCCGGGACGACTCACGGCGCTGGGTCGAGCAGATGGGGACCGACGTCGTGGTCGACCACCACCACCTGCGGGAGCGGACCCTCGACGTCGCCCCGGACGGCGTCGACTTCGTCTTCTCGCCGCACTCGGCGGACAACGTCAAGACCTACGCCGACGTCACCCGGCCGTTCGGCCACATCACCGCGATCGATGAACCCGATGGCCTCGACCTGGTGGTGCTCAAGGCGAAGAGCATCGCGTGGCACTGGGAGCTGATGTTCACCCGGCCGATGTTCGGCTACGACATGGAGTTTCAGGGTGCTCTGCTCGCCGAGGCCGCGAAGATGGTAGACGCCGGCGACCTCAAGACCACGCTGACGACCGCGATCGACGGCTTCGACGCCGACGGGTTGCGGGAGGCTCACCGGATGGTCGAATCCGGTCGGATGGTCGGCAAGGTGGTCGTGCGCCGCTAGGCGATCACTCATGCGGTCGGCCGCCAGAACCCCTGGAAACCCTGACCCGCGTTGGTGGTTCGGATTGGTGAGAGCTTCACCGGGTCGCCCGCCTCGATCATGACACCGTTTCCGACCACCATGGCGACGTGTCCGTCCCACACCGCCAGATCGCCGGGACGCAGCGTGGCCTGGGTGACGGCGGACCCGACGTCCTGCTCCTGGGCGAGGCGCGGAAGGTCGAGTCCCGCTTCGTGATATGCCCATTGGGTCAGACCGCTGCAATCCAGGCCGACGCCAGGGGTGGTGCCGCCCCAGTCGTACGGCACGCCGAGCTGTGTCAGTGCGTGCCGGACCGCGCTGGCGGCGGTCTCGTTGGGGGCGGTGGCCGTGCTGCCGTCGGGAAGCTGGACGCCGACACCGCTGCCGAACATGCCGGGGTCGGCGAGTGGTCGTGCGTCGTCGCGACTGAGCCCGGCGGTCTCGACGTCTGGGCGGCCCGACTCCCTGGCCTCGGACGGGAAGCCGCCGAGCCCCGAGCCGGCTCCCGAACCAGGGCCGGTTCCGCCGCCGAGGCTGGGCAGGGCGCCCATCGGCAGCGTGGGCATCTTCGGCACCGTCGGTGGAGGTGCAGACGCCTCGACCGAGGAGGCGTGCCCGTCGAGTTCTGCCCGCAGTTCGGCGAGCACACCTTCGGCTTCGTCGAGGGCCCGCCGCGCCTCCGCGACGAGCTCGTCGGCCGCACCGGGTTCGTCGAGCTGGGACTCGAGCTGTTCGGCGTGCGCCTCGAAGTCGGTGACGATCCTCTGCAACCGCGCCCGCGCGCGAGCCACGGCGTCGGCGGCGTCAGCGGTGGCGGTACCGAGCTGATCGGCCCTGGCCGCCATGGCGCCGACGGCCGCCACGGTCGACTCGGTGAAGGCGGCGGCCGCCGCACCCGCGTCGCCCTCCCAGCGCGTCGCCTGCCACGACCGGCCGGTCGCGACGGCCACGTCGGCCAGGGCAGCGCGCACGCCGGCTAGAGCCGAGGCGGCGTCGGGCGTGCCCGTACCGAGCGTCGCCTGCAGCTCGCGTAGGGGCGCGGCCAAACCGGCCACCAGGGCGCTCGTCACCAGTTAGAGCCCGGTTCGTGAAATCGACTGTCTCGCTGATCGTTCGGCGGAGCCATAGGCGTCCGCTGCGGCACCCGCGACGTGCCTCGCCGCGACGAAGCGGTCGGCGAGTTCGGTGGCGAGCTGCGCTTCACGGTGCAGGGCCTCGTTGAGCGCGGCGAGGAACCCTGCCCCCACCGTGCCGAACGCATCGGCCGCCACCGTCGAGGCCCGCAGGTCGGTCGCCACGGAGGCGAGGTCGTCGGCGTGGGCGCGCTGCGCGACGCTGAACCCGTGAATGTCGGACGTATCGGCGATCATGAGAGTTATGACGTCGGCCAACCCCGGCCGGTTCCATTAGGGTTCGCCGCATGGACGTCCGCGTTGTCGATCACCCACTCGCCGCTGCCCGGTTGACCACGCTGCGCGACGAGCGCACCGACAACGCCGGTTTCCGATCCGCGCTGTGCGATCTCGCGCTCATGCTCGTCTACGAAGCCATGCGTGACTCCTCCTCGACTCCCGTGCCGATCCGCACCCCGATGGCCGAAACCGTCGGGTCGCGCCTTGCGTCGCCACCGCTGTTGGTCCCCGTTCTTCGCGCGGGCCTCGGGATGGTCGAGAAGGCACATCAGCTGATACCGGAAGCCAAGGTGGGTTTCGTCGGCATGGCCCGCGACGAGGAAACGGCTCTGCCCACTCCCTATCTCGAGTCGCTGCCCGACGACCTCAGCGCCACCCCGGTGTTGGTGCTCGACCCGATGCTCGCGACCGGGGGGTCGATGGCGCACACCTTGCGTCTGCTGCACGATCGCAACGCCGTCGACGTCACCGCGGTGTGCGTGGTGTGCGCGCCGGAAGGCATTGCGGCACTTGAGAAGGTCTCACCCAACCTCAAGCTCTACACCGCGGCGATCGACGACGGCCTCAACGAGGTCTCCTACATCATGCCCGGTCTGGGAGATGCGGGAGACCGTCAGTTCGGCCCGCGCTGAAGCAGGCCGACCACGTCGACCCTGAGGGCGTCGAGCATTTGGGCGGCATCCGCACGGGCGGACGCGACGTCTTCGCGTGCCGGTAGCCGAATCTCCAGATACGCCTTGACCTTTGGCTCGGTGCCCGACGGTCGGACCGCCACCCGAACCGATTCGCCGGTGTAGATCAGCGCGTCAGTGCGCTGATGACCGTCCCGCTTCAGAAGGTCGGCGACGTCCACCGGTTCGTCGGCGAGACGGTTGGGCGGATGTGCGCGGAGGTGCTCGACCAGAGCCGCGTCCGCCGGCACGGACATCGCGGCCGTGGTGTGCACGCCGTGTCGTCGGGCCAGTGCGTCGAGGGCGTCGGTCACGGTGCGGCCGTCGTCGCGAAGCACCGACACCAGATCGCAGGCGAGCACGGCGGCGCTGATGCCGTCCTTGTCGCGCACGGCGCCGGGGTCGACGCAGTGGCCGATCGCCTCCTCGTAGGCGTAGACCAGCGTGCTGCCCGCCAGGCCGGCGTCCGCCCTGGCCAGCCACTTGAACCCGGTGAGGGTCTCGGCGTGCTGAGCGCCGTGGTGCGCGGCGATGGCGGCCAGCATGCGTGACGACACGACGGTGCTGGCGACCATGCTGGCGGCCATCACCTCGCCAGGGTCGGTCTGCGAAAGGATGTAATCACCGAGCAGCCAACCGGTTTCGTCACCCGAGAGCATTCGCCAACCGGTGGGCGTCGGGATGCCGACCGCGCACCTGTCGGCGTCGGGATCCAAGGCGATCGCGACGTCGGCGTCGACCTCGGCGGCGAGGTCCAGCAGCAGATCGGTGGCCCCCGGCTCCTCTGGATTGGGGAACTCGACGGTCGGAAAGTCGGGATTGGGCGAGTACTGCGCGTCGACGACGTGGACGTCGTCGAAGCCTGCTTCCCGCAGCACGAGGAGCGCGGGCTCGCCGCCGACGCCGTGCATCGGCGTCAAGGCGATCCGCACCGTGCCGGTGCCGCGCCGCACCCCGGCGGCCCGGCGAATGTAGTCGCCGATGAGGTCGGTGGTGGCCGGTGTGACCTCAGTGCGTGCGACGTCGGTCGGCGCCTTCGTCATGGCCGTTTCGATGTCGCGGTCGCTCGGCGGGACGATCTGCATGCCCCCGTCGAGGTACACCTTGTAGCCGTTGTCCGCCGGAGGGTTGTGGGACGCCGTGATCTGGACTCCCGCGACGGCGGTGAAACGCCGCACGCCGAATGCGACGACCGGTGTCGGGACCGGGTCGGGCAGCAGCACGACGGAAAACCCCTCGGCGGCAAGCACTTCTGCGGTTGCCAAGGCGAAGTCGTCGGAGTTGTGTCGGGCGTCGCGGCCCACCACGACCGTCGAACCGCCGAGTCCTCGGTCGTTGAGGACCGTGGCCAGCGCCCAGGTCGCCGACGTCACCGTCTCGACGTTCATGCCACCCGGCCCCGGGCGCATCGGCCCGCGAAGTCCCGCCGTGCCGAAGGTGAGGGGCTGCTCAGTCATGGCGCTGATTGTCGCTCATCGCGCGTCATCGCCATCGGCGAGCTTGCGCAGCACGGGCGCCACCAGCATCAGCAGGTTGAACTCCAACTCCGTCAGCGTCTCGCGCATGGCGGCGTTGAGCCACTCGTCGCGCTCGGCCCTGTCGCGCTCGAGCAGTTCCATGCCCTCCGGGGTCACCTCGATCAGTTGGCGACGGCGATCGTCGTCGTCGGTTCTGCGCACCACCAGGCCGCGTGACTCCAGATGGTTGATGCCGTCGGTCAGCGATTGCACGCGCACGTGCATACGAGTGGCCAGTTCGGCCGGCGCCGTGACGCCGGCCCGGCTGACCTCGCCGAGGACCTGCTGCTGGCTCAGCGTCAGGCCGTTGTCGCTGCGGTGGCGTCGAAGTTGGCGGGTCAGGGCCATGATCGACTCCCGCAGCTCTGTCGCCGGGTTGGTGGGAGTAAAGCTCATTACCAAGTTATACCTTGGTATTACCTGGATGAGCGCCAGTTTGAGATCATGAAATAACAAGCGCATACTTGTCTTTATGTGGAAGTGGGCGCTGTTAGTCACGGTTACGGTTGCGGTCACCGTGCCGCTGGACCTGATCGGCGTTCCGTCCGCGGCGCTGTTCGCCGCGCTGATCGTCGGCATCGTGCTGGCACTCGTCTCCCTCGCGCCGGCGGGCGTCCCGCGCAAGGCGGGCATCGCGGCCCAGGGCGTGCTGGGTGTCTACATCGGCACGATGGTGCACCGAGACGCGCTCGCCGCCCTCGGCTCGGACTGGCCGATCGTGCTCGGAGTAGCGGTGTCCACGTTGGTGCTCAGCATCGGTGCCGGAGCGCTGCTTGGGCTGCACCGCGACATCAGCCCGCTCACCGGATCGCTGGCCCTCGTCGCCGGGGGCGCATCGGGGCTCGTCGCGATCGCCCGTGAACTGGGTGGCGACGACCGCGTGGTCGCCGTCGTCCAATACCTACGTGTCGCCCTGATCACCGCTTCGATGCCGGTCGTCGTCACCGTCGTCTATCACGCCGAGAAGACCGGGCACGCCGCCGCGCCGGCCGAAAGCGGTTCTGCACCTTGGTATGTGAGCATCGGGATGCTGGTTGTCATCGTGCTGGTCGGCGCCACCGCGGGCCGGCTCGCCCGGATGCCGGGGTCGGGACTGCTCGGGCCCATGGCCGTCACCATCGCCCTCGAGCTGACCGGCACGTCGTTCGGGCTCTCGGTCCCGATGGCGCTGGTTCAGCTCGGCTACGCCGTGATCGGATGGCAGGCCGGTGTCGCGTTCACCCGCGAATCGATGCGCGCGATCGGCCGCGCCCTCCCTGCGGCGCTTGGCTTGATCGTGGTGCTCAACGTCGCGTGCGCGGGCCTTGGCATCCTCTTGGCCCACGTCACCGGGATCAGCCTGCTCGAGGGTTATCTGTCGACCAGCCCCGGCGGCATCTACGCCGTGCTGGCGACGGCGGTGGAGACGGGCTCCAACGTCACGTTCATCGTCGCCGCCCAGGTCATGCGGGTTCTACTGATGCTGTTCGCCGCGCCACTGATCGCCCGCGGGCTCGCCAAGCTCTCCGGCCGTCGTCACAGCCGCGCCAGTACCTCCGAGAGCAGGGAACCCATCCGCGTCGCCGACTGACGCCCCGCCTCGAGCACTTCGGCGTGATTCAACGGTTCGCCCGTCATCCCGGCCGCCAGGTTCGTCACCAGCGAGACGCCAAGCACTTCGGCCCCGGCCGCGCGGGCCGCGATCGTCTCGTGCACCGTCGACATGCCCACCATGTCGGCGCCGAGCGTCCGCAGCATCCGAATCTCCGCCGGCGTCTCGTAGTGCGGGCCGGGCAGCCCGGCGTAGACGCCCTCGGCCAGGGACGGGTCGACGTCGCGGGCGAGTGCCCGGAGGCGAGGGGAGTAGGCGTCCACCAGGTCGACGAACTGTGCGCCCACCAGCGGCGAGCGCGCCGTCAGGTTGAGGTGGTCACTGATCAGCACCGGCTGGCCGACCGCGTGGTCCTCGCGGAGCCCGCCGGCGGCGTTGGTGAGCACCACGCTGCGTGCGCCCGCCGCGCAGGCCGTCCGTACCGGATGCACCACGTGCCGCAGATCGTGGCCCTCGTAGGCGTGGATCCGCCCGAGCAACACCAGGACACGCTTGCCCCCGACCGTCAACGCCAGGACTTGGCCACCGTGGCCCGCGGCCGACGGTGGGGTGAATCCGGGCAGCTCCGCCATCGGCACGACGGCCGACGGTTCGCCCAGCTCGGCGGCGGCAGGCGCCCATCCCGAACCGAGGACGACGGCGACGTCGACTGCGTCGGCGCCGATGCGGGCCAGCAGCGCGGCGGCGGCCTCGTCGGCCATTGACTGCGGGTCGCTCGGTGCAGTGGTCACGGCGGGAAAGCGTACCGCCGGCGCCGAGGCTGCACTCACTGCGAAGAAGTGCGAGTGGCCGTCACCGTGGGCGCAGACTCGGTGGTCCTGAGCGCTTGCGCGAAGAACAAACGGTCGGTGAGATACTTCTCCGATGCCACCCGCCACAGCGTCGACGATCGTCGAGGACGTCGTGCAGCAACGGCGTGGCGACCTCGTCGAGCTGTCCCACTCGATTCACGCCGAGCCGGAGCTGGCATTCGCCGAACATCGCAGCTGCGCCAAGACGCAGGCGCTGGTCGCCGAGCGTGGCTTCGAGGTCACGGCAGGGGTGGCGGGGCTGGACACCGCGTTCCGCGCCGTCTTCGGCAGCGGCTCGCTGGTCGTCGGCATCTGCGCGGAGTACGACGCGCTGCCTGGCATCGGCCACGCCTGCGGGCACAACATCATCGCGGCCTCCGCGGTGGGCACGGCGCTGGCCCTGGCCGAGGTCGCCGACCAGCTCGACCTGACCGTCGTCCTCCTCGGCACCCCCGCGGAGGAGGCCGGTGGCGGCAAGGCGCTGATGCTGGAGGCGGGCGTGTTCGACGACGTCGCCGCCACGGTGATGCTGCACCCCGGCCCGATCGACATCGCCCGCGCGCGCTCGTTGGCGCTGTCTCAGGTGGCCGTCGAGTACCTCGGCCGCGAAGCCCACGCCGCCGTCGCGCCGTACCTCGGACTGAACGCCGCTGACGCCATCACGGTGTCCCAGGTGGCGATCGGCCTGCTGCGGCAACAACTCGCGCCCGGTCAGATGGTGCACGGCATCGTCACCGACGGCGGGCAGGCCACCAACGTCATCCCGGCCCGCACCGAGATGCAGTACACGATGCGGGCCAACGACGCCGGATCTCTCAAGGAGCTGGAAGCCAGGATGTCGGATTGCTTCCTGGCCGGCGCGGTGGCAACGGGTTGCGGTCATCAGGTCGAGGCGACTGAGCCGTCGTACCTCGAGTTGACGCCCGACAAGTGGCTTGCCGATGTCTTCCGCGCCGAAATGGTGCGATTCGGCAGGACGCCCGTCGCGGCGGAATTCGAGGCGGCGCTACCGCTTGGCAGTACCGACATGGGCAACGTCACACAGCTCATGCCGGGCATTCATCCCATCGTCGGCATCAACG
>Ga0247732_10000084_pt1 | contig 63900 bp, 58 predicted proteins | sample UWRJL163409C2_FD_180940 | JGI IMG/M metagenome (GOLD analysis project Ga0247732, IMG submission 180940) | Plant litter microbial communities from Arlington Agricultural Research Station in Wisconsin, United States - UWRJ-L163-409C-2 | ecosystem: Environmental > Terrestrial > Plant litter >... | reverse complement strand
TGTCATTGGCACCGACGACGCAGGTCACGTCACCCGGGGCGCCGATGCTTCGGGTAGAACATAGCCAACACTCGGCGCCGGTGCGTGATGTTGACGAACGCGGGCTGAGTGTCGCCTGTGTGACTGGGCGAAACCCGGTTCTACGACACGCAGTTGTTACGTCTCGGGGGTGTCGAGGGTCTCCAGAACGACCTCCGCGACGCGCCTCATGGTGGTGCGCCGATCCATGGCCGCACGCTGAATCCACTTGAACGCCTCGGGCTCCGACATCTTCTGCTTCGACTGGAGCAAACCCTTGGCCCGCTCCACCAGTTTGCGGGTCTCGAGCCGGTCGGACAGCGTGGCAACCTCAGACTCCAGCGCGGAGATCTCGCCGAACCGGCTGACGGCCAACTCGATCGCCGGAATCAGGTCGGTGATCGAGAAGGGCTTCACCAAGTACGCCATCGCCCCGGCGTCACGGGCGCGCTCGACGAGCTCGCGCTGCGAGAAGGCGGTCAGTATCAAGATCGGCGCGATGCGCTTCTCGGCAATCTCGGCCGCGGCGTCGATGCCGTCACGGCGAGGCATCTTGACGTCCATGATCACGAGGTCGGGGCGGAGGCTCTCGGCGAGGTCCACGGCCTCCTGGCCGTCACCGGCCTCGCCCACCACCTCATAGCCCTCCTCGCGAAGCATCTCCGCGAGATCCATTCGAATGAGCGCTTCGTCCTCGGCAATGAGGACACGGTGCGGTTTGGCGGCGTCCGCCGGTGACCCGGTCATGCGGTCATTGTCCCGTGAGTCGCCCGGATCGGCGACCGCGGGGCCATGACGGGCCCTTTGACCGATCCTCTATGGTGGGAAGCCGCAACACGATGCCCTCGTATCCCAATTGGCAGAGGAAACGGATTCAAAACCCGTGCAGTGTGAGTTCGAGTCTCACCGAGGGCACCAGAAGGACCAGGTGGGAGCGTGCGTTTCATAGCGGCCCGCCCGTGCATACGCCATTCCAGCCCGCGGGCAGTCGGCCGCCCGCTGTCGCGTTTCGCCGATGAAGCCATGTAGCGCACAGATTCTCGGCACGACACCGCTCGCACCAGAATCGCTACGGAATCACCCGGCCGATCCCTTGTTCGCCGCAGCCTCGGTTGCAGACGTCGATCCTCCTGCGACCCGGTGCAGCAGACTCACGGCCATGGACACTCAACCCAGGCTTGAACGGTGGGAGCGGCGGGCCGAATGGCCTCTGGCCGCGGTGGCGATCGCCTTCTTGGCTGTTTATTCGGTGCAAGTACTTGGTCGACCACACGGTGTGGAATCCACTGTGCTGGGGGTGATGAGCTGGATCATCTGGAGTGTCTTCGTCGCCGACTACTTCGCTCGCCTCGCTCTGGCGAACGATCGCCGTCGATGGTTTGTGAAGCACCTCCTCGACCTGGCTGTGGTCGCGCTTCCACTTTTACGTCCGTTGCGGCTGCTGCGGCTGGTCATCTTGGTTGGCGCCCTGCAGAAAGCGTTGGGCAATGCGATACGCGGACGGATCGTGATCTACACGGTTGGCGGTGTCGTCCTGCTGATCTACGTGGGGTCGTTGGCGGTGCTTGAGCAGGAACGTGATCAGCCCAACGCCCTCATCACTTCGTTTGGCAAGGCGCTTTGGTGGTCGATCACCACGGTCACGACTGTCGGATATGGCGACCTCTACCCAATGACGACCACGGGCAGGATCGTCGCGGTGCTGTTGATGTTGGGCGGTATCAGTCTCATCGGTGTGGTTACCGCGTCGCTCGCGTCATGGATCGTGGAGCGCGTCGCCGAAGATGACGCCGCTGAGGGCGCGGCAACCGCTGAACAGGTCGCCGCATTGCAGATGGAGATTCGTAACCTCGCAGATCAACTCCGCGTCATCACGACCCAAGGCGCGATACCAGGAGGGCGCTCGTCGCCGTAGACGAACACGTCGCCAAGCTGCGAGCGTCTGCGTCGTCCAAAAAGTTCAGAATTCTCTGAATACAGGTTTCAATGTACTGTTGGTCGATGCAGACACTTCTGGAGCGGGATGCCCTGGCGCGCTTCGGCTATGCCCTGTCGGATGCCACCCGCGCGTCGATATTGCTCAGTCTTCGAGATGGTGGGCGCTATCCGTCCGATCTCGCCGACGAGATGCAGGTATCTCGCCAGATCGTCTCGAATCACCTTGCGTGCCTACGCGGATGCGGGCTGGTCGTCGCCGTCCCCGAGGGCCGACGTAGCCGCTACGAGCTGGCTGACGGCCGCATCGCGCACGCACTGAACGATCTGGTCGGCCTGGTGCTCGCGGTCGACCCGGCCTGCTGCCCGGTCAGTGACGAGGGGTGCTGCTGATGGCGCTGGACATCGGTCTGTCGGTCCCCCGCCGCCGCGTGCTGTCCCGTCGCATCCGGTACTTCGTCGCCGCCACGATCACCTACAACGTCGTCGAGGCCGTCGTCGCACTCGCCGAGGGAACGCGGGTGTCGTCAGCCGCACTGCTCGGGTTCGGGCTGGACTCGGTCATCGAAGTGTCCTCGGCCGCCGCGGTGGGATGGCAGTTCGCCGGCCGCGATCCCGAAGCCCGTGAGAAGACCGCGCTTCGGATCATCGCGTTCTCGTTCTTCGGCTTGGCCGCCTACGTCACGGTGGACTCCGTTCGCGGCCTCCTCGGGCACGGCGAGGCTGAGCCGTCGACCATCGGGATCGCACTCGCCGCGGTCAGCCTGGCCGTCATGCCCGTCCTGTCGTTGGCGCAACGGCGCGCAGGCAGGGAGCTCGGCTCATCGTCGGTGGTCGCAGACTCCAAGCAGACGCTGTTGTGCACCCACATGTCCGCCGTGCTGCTCGTGGGGCTGCTGCTCAACTCGCTATTGGGTTGGTCGTGGGCCGACCCAATAGCGGGCTTGGTGATCGCCGCCGTCGCCGTCCGCGAGGGTCTCCACGCGTGGCGCGGCGAATCATGTTGCGCTGCAGGGTGTAGCTGACCAATCGCACCCCCAGCACGCACGAACCGCCGCGACCCTGCGAGTGCAGGCGTCGCGGCGGTTCGCAGTGACTCAGGCGGGCGGTGGCTACCCCTCGTCTCCGCCGCCGCTCGATCCACTGCCGCTCGGTGAATGCGACGCACCCTTGGCGTCGGATCCCTTGTCGGCGCCAGCTCCCGCGGAGCTCGTCTTTGGCGTGACCTTGTTCGCCGTTGTGTCCTTGTCGCCCTTGTCGCCCTTGTCCTTCGAGGTCGACGAGTCCTTGGTGTCAGTCTTGTCGGGCTTGGACGACGCATCTGTCTTGTCGGGCTTGTCCGCCTTGTCGGGCTTCGACGACGCGTTGGTCTTCTCGGGCTTGGTCGCGGTGTCGGCCTTCTCCGGCTTCGACGACGGATCCGTCTTCTCGGGCTTGGCCGGGGTGTCGGACGCTCCCGATTCGGCAGGGTTGGACGCCGCAGGCTCCGTGGAGCTGGACGGGGCCGGCTCTGGAGTCTTGGTGTCCTCTGGAGTCTCGGTGACCACCGGCTCCGCCGCGACGGGTTCGACCGTCTCGACCACCGGCTCGGTCACCGCGGGCGTCGTCTCAACCTCCGCCACATCGGGTTTCGGCGTGGCCTCGACATCGGTTGTCGTCGACTTCTCGGGCTGGGCGGCCCCCTCGGAGTCCTCGGCACCCTCGGCACCCTCGGAGCCCTCGGAGCCCTCGGCGATCGTGTCAGCCTCGCTGACGTCGTCGACCCCTGCGCCGGGCGTTTCGGACGTCGCGACCGAGGCAACCCGCAGCGACAACGGTGCCGAGGTGGTCACTGCGGGAGGGCCGCCGAAGGAGCTAAAGAAATTCGCGACGGCTTGGACGAACGCGGCGACGGACGCCTGAAACTGAGCGGCGAAGGCCTGGAACTGCTGAGTGATGGCCGCGAGGACTGCGGCCAACGGGTTCGTCACCGGTGTGGGCTGGCCGGGATTCGTTGGCAACGTGGTGTTTTGCGGATGATCCTTGAACCACTGGAGGAGGAAGTCGGTGATTACTTCCTTGGGCTGCCCTAGCAGGTTCCAGAGACCGTAGTTCTGTTCGGGGTCTGGGCTGCCGGTGAGGGTGTCTCGCCCGGTGTAGAGGAAGATCGGCCCGGCGTTCTGTCCGAAGGAGGCCGCCCAGTTGTTGATCAGATCGGCAATGTACTTCTCTTGCTGATCCTGGGTGACGGTGTGGATGACGCCGTTGGCGTCGGTGTAGGTGTAGGTCGCCAACCCGAATTCGGTGATCCACATCTTCTTGTCGGGAAACAGCTTCACCAGGTCCTTGATCTGGTTGAACGCCGTGTCGGAGGCATACCAGGCGGAGTTGGGGTCGAGGTTGCCCTGCGAGAAGGGAAGGCCGTTGTCATACGGGTGGTACGACATGGCGTCGAAGTACTGGCCGATGGTCGGGTCGGCGGCGATCATCGCCTTGACGAAGTCCACTGGGTCCATGGTCAGGTTGCCCACGGAGATGACGTGGCCCACGGCGCCGGCGACGACGGTGGCCGTCGGGTCGAGGGGCTTGATGGCCTGGTAGGCCGCCTTCACCAACGCCGCATAGGCAGCGGGATTGATGGGGTTGGACGAAAGAATGCCATTGGGCTCGTTCCAGATCTCGTAGGCGGAGACCATGTCGCCGTACTTGGTGACGAACTTCGTCATGAAGGCGGCGAACTTCGCCGGATCAGGGGTGCCGCCGCCGGGGATTCCTGCCGTAACGGCGTACGGCGGGGTGCTGTCCACTTCGGCCAGCACGCCCATGTCGTGTTCCTTGGCCGACTGCATGACCGTGTCGAGCAGTGCCCATTGCGCGCTCCCCGGCTCCGACGGTCCGAAGAAGTCCACGAGCCCCCACGGGACGAACACGCGGATGTTCTGGACACCCAGCGCCTGCATCTCGCTTAGCTGCTGGTCGATCTGCGCCTTGGTCTGGCCGTACAGATGGGACCCCGCGATGCCTACCGTCGTGGGCGAGACGGTGATCTCGGCAACCTGTTGATATTCGTAGGCCGCCATTCGGGGCGGCACGGGAACGAACAAGTTGCTCGCGTAAGCGCTGGCCATGGCGACGGGTATGGCGGCAATGACCCCCCGCGTCGCTACGGCCTTCAAGAATCCCTGACTTGCCTTCTTCATTCCTACTCGCTTTCACGATTCGTTATTTTCGCCGCCGTCAACCTCGGTCAATTTAGCTGCCTCAAGGGCAAACCGCATAACGAATCGTCGACTAGGCCTGAGGCGCCGGCAGAGGCGGCAAACCTACAGCTCCGGGCGCACATCACGGTTCAATTAACGCAAAGATCAATTCTGGTGAGCAACTGATTCTGACCTGGCGATTGCGGCCTTCAGAGGGCATCCAGCGACGATGCATGTGTTTGTGCCGAGATTCGTACCGAAGGTCTCATTTCCCGGCCGAATCGGTGGACCCTGGCTCCCGTCGAATGACGAGCGCGCGAATATCGTCATCGGCGCGACAAGGGCGCCCTGCGGAACAGTTGGTCCGCGCGGCGACCGCTCCCAAGCAACTCCGATGGGAATCGAGTCGCTTGGATGAACGGTTGCCGAACCTTCCCTGAACTAACCCGCCCTTGCCTCGCCCCCAGCCGCGGTCATGTTTGCGGCGATGCTCGCAGCTTCGTCCATCGCCCGCCGGGACGCCTTGCGCCACCATTGAAACCACCCGCAGAACGTGATCAGGGGTGTCAGTTGTTGGCCGTGGGATCAAACGAGGAGTCAGCTCCAGGTAAGAAACCGCCCCTAGCTCAACGCCTGACCCTCACGGCTGTCTTGCTGCGCGAGCAGCCTGGCGTAGCCGGTTCCCATGCCAAGCAGCACCAGGCCCACCGCGATGAAGACGACCACGCGGAAGATGCCGTCCAGCGTCCCGAGGTCGAACAGGAACAGCTTGGCCACCGCGGCCGCCACCAGTGCCATGCCGCCACCGATCGGCAGTGAGCGCTCGGCGCGAGAGACCCTCGCCGCGTACCGAAGGACGGCCGCGGCCAACATGATCCAACACAGGGTCGCGGCCACGTGGCCGGCAAGGAAACCCTTTCCCTCGCCGCCAAACAGCACCCCTGCCGTCACCGTGAACGTGGTGGTCGCGTACAGCGCGACGACGGCGGCTGAGGCCCACGACCAGTCGGCGGGCCAGGACCACGCGATCGCGGCCGCCCAGGCCACCAGCAGCAGGCTCGCGATCAGCGTCGATGCGGCGATGGGCGTACTCAACTCGGTGGCCTCGACCAGGTACGACGGCGGGGCGTAGACAAGGTAGAACAGACCACCGACGACGCCGAAACCGATGGCACACCAGCGCGCCACCCCGCTGCGTCGACCCGCGACCGCCACCACGACGGCCATCGCGAGAAGGACCGGCCCCGCCACCGGGCCATCGAAGGCGACGATCACCGCGATGAGCGCAGACACCGCGGCCAGGGCCGCCCATATCGACCGCACGATGGTGGCTCCCCCGGTCATGCGGTGGCCCGCGAACACGAGTCCCAACAGGGCCGCCGACAGCCCGGCCGCCATCGACGCCGCGGCGGCAGCGTCGACCGCCAGCGAGGCGGCCAGCACCGGGGTGGTGCCCGCCGCGCTCAACAGCGCCATGGTGGCTGGGTGCTTGGTGTGCGGCAGCAGGACGACCGCACTCCCGATGGCCAGCGCTGCTGCGACGGAACCTGCGACGGCGAGCAGCGGCGAATGCTCGGAGTCGAAGCTGGTCAGGACCAAGGCGAGCAGCAACGGCAGAGTGGTCACCGCCGTGCGCGCCGCATGCAGGCCGTTCCAATCCTTGCCCAGCTGTACGGGTATCGACGCAGCGCCCAGCGCCAGCATGAAGCCGATCAGCACGACGGTGATTCCGTCGGCCACCACGGGTCCGAGCCCGATCAGCGGGACCAGGACCAAGAGGCCGAGATGTTCGGAATTCCAGCGACGCGACAGCATGAGACCGGCGACGGCGATCACCGCGGCAATGGTGAGTCCGACGGGAGCCGACACCCAGTGGTAGATCGTCGTCACGGCGATGACATCGATGTACGCCGCCGCAATACCCGTGGCTGCCAACGCAATTGCACCGACCCGACCGCCGGGCCGGTCGACGAGCCGCCAAGCGACTCCCACCAGACCGGCCGCCAAGGCGGCGCCGGCGAACACCCGAAACCCAGGCCGCAGGATCCCGGCCTGGGCGGCCAGTACCAGTAGGAGCGCGACGCCCACCAAGGTGACCGCAACTCCGGCGACCGCCAGTGCCTTGCCTATCCAGCCGTCGGACCGTGGCGCCTTGGGCGTCGGCGCCGCGGGTGTGTAGGCGGGCGGCTGCCAGTACGTCGGGGCCGCGGGCTGAACCGGTGCCACGGGCCGCTCCGCCACGATGCGTTCGAGCTGGCGCAAATCGACCGACACCCGCGCCAGGTACGCAGCCATGGCGGCGAAGTCGGATGACAGCCTGGCAATGACGGCCTGATCTGGTTCGGTCATGCAGTCATCGTGGCAGCCACGCCGCGCGACGGGATGAGTATTACTACTCGTCGAGCCCGTGTTCTATCGCGTAGCGCGCCAGCTCGACACGATTGGCCACCTGCAACTTTCGGAAGGTGGCCTGCACGTGGTTCTCCACCGTGCGGTGGCTCAAGGAGAGCTGCTCGGCAATCTGCTTGGCGGTCAACCCCTTCGCGACGTACCGCAGGATCTCCGTCTCCCGCTCGGTCAAGCTGGGCGTGGAGTCGTGCCCTCCCGGCGAGCGCGCGATGCGCCGATATTCACCGAGCACCAGACCCGCCAGCCCCGGGGTGAACACCGCACGCCCCTCGCCGGTGGCCCGAACCGCTTCTGCGAGTTCACGCTTCGACGCACTCTTGACGAGATAGCCCGTCGCCCCGGCCTTCACCGCCTCCAACACGTCGTCGCGTTCGTCCGATGCCGAGAGCACCAGGACCCGCGACGACGGGGACACCGTGAGCACCTCGGCGGTGGCGATGGCGCCGTTGCCGTCCGACAGGCGCATGTCCATCACCACCACGTCGGGTTTGACCACTTCTGCGCGACGGCGGGCCGAGCCGACGCCGTCCGCAGTGGCGACGACGGCAAAGCCTTCCTCGGCGAGGTCACGGGCGACGGCGTCCCGCCAGATCGGGTGGTCGTCCACGACCATCACCGTGAACGTGGAATGGTCAGTTCCCACTCGGTCCCCCTCCCCGGCCCCGTACTCAACCGGGCCGTACCGCCGAGCCAATTCAGCCGTCCGACAATCGACTTCGACACGCCGACCCGACCCTCGCCGGCAGCCTCCTCGAGCCGTCCGGCCGCAATGCCGGATCCGTCGTCGCGGACGCTCACCACGACCGAGTCTTCCAGGTCCTCCAGGAGCACGAAGGCGCGGGCGTCGGCGCCGGCATGCGCGACGACGTTGTCCAACGCGTTCGCCACCGCCGCGTCGACTTCACGTGCGACCTCGGCGGACAACATGACCGGTTCCGGGGGAAGGCTGACCGACACCCGGTCGGCGGCGCGGTCGCGCAGCAGCGTGACCAGATCGACCTCCGGCCCCTCGGGCACCGGCGTACCCGCGGCGCTGACCCAGCGTCGCAGCGCACGTTCCTGCTCCCCCGCCAGCTCGGCGAGTTCAGTTGTCGGACCGCCAATCTCACGCCCCCGGCGGGCGACCAACGACAGCACCTGGATGGCTCCGTCGTGGACCTCCCTCGACAACCGTTCGCGTTCCTCGAGTGAAGCCGCCAATCGCGCGGCTCGCTGCAGCTCGGTGTGTGCGCGACGCGCGGTCTGGGCGGCCATCCCGATCGCCAGGCCGACGGCGAGTTCGATCACGACGGTCGCGTTGCGTCCGACGTCGACGCTGACGTACCCCTTCAGAACGGCGTTGGATGCCGTCACCAACAGTCCGGTCGTCATGCCCGCGACGGGACCAAGCAGGATGGCTGCCGAAATCGTTGCGTTGGTGGCCCACAACGTCGTCGGCCACGACTGGTTGTCCAGGGCCCACTGATCGGACGCGACGATCTCGGTCGAGAGCATCAGCGCCACGACCACCACGACCTCGGCGCTCACCCATGCGATCCGCCTGCCGTAGCCGTGCAAGTAGGCCGCCGCACAGGCGACACTCCACGACACCAGGACCGCGAAGAGCGCCCAGCCGATCGCGGGACGTTCGAGGTCGTCGTTGACCGCAATCTGAAAGCCGAGAGCGTAGAGACAACTCAGCAAGCGGAAGACCTGAGCCGCCCGCCAGAGCGGTGTCGCGGGATCGGGTGCTGCCGGCATGCCGGCGACTACATCACCTTGGACAGGAACAGCTTCGTGCGCTCTTGTTGCGGGTTGCTGAGAACCTCACGTGGCTTGCCGCTTTCGACGATCACGCCGGCGTCCATGAACACCAACTGGTCGGCGACTTCGCGGGCGAACCCCATCTCGTGGGTCACCACCACCATCGTCATGCCCTCCCTGGCCAGCTTCTTCATGACGCCGAGCACTTCGCCGACCAATTCGGGGTCCAGCGCCGAGGTGGGCTCGTCGAACAGCATCAGCTTGGGGTCCATTGCCAACGCGCGGGCGATCGCCACGCGCTGCTGCTGACCGCCCGACAGTTGCGCCGGATACGCAGTTGCCTTCTCCGACAAGCCAACCTGGTTCAGCAGGTCCTTGCCCCGCTCGATGGCTTCGGCCTTCTTGACGCCCTTGACCTGGATGGGCGCCTCGATGATGTTGGCCAGTGCGGTGCGGTGCGGGAAGAGGTTGAAGTGCTGGAACACCATCCCGATGTCGCGCCGCTGCCGTGCGGCTTCCCGCGGCGGCATCTCGAGTAGCTTGTCGCCCTTCTCGCGGTAACCGATCAGCTCGCCGTCGACGTAGAGCCGGCCACCGTTGACTTGCTCCAGGTGGTTGATGCAGCGCAGGAACGTCGACTTGCCCGAGCCGGAGGGGCCGACCAGGACCAGCACTTGACCTCGGCCGATCTCCAGGGTCACGCCCTTGAGGACCTTGAGCGCGCCGAAGTTCTTGCAGACGTTCTCGGCCTTGACCATCGGTGTCGCTACGGCAGCCGCGGTCATGTGTGCCCAGCCTCTCCAAGTGTCTGCGCCTCGGCCAGTGCGCCGAGTTGTTTGGCGGTGAGCTTGCGGGACGCACCTCGGGAGAAGTAGCGCTCCAGGTAGAACTGGCCCACCATCAAGATGCTGGTGATGAGCAGGTACCACGCCGCAGCGACGAGCAGCAGCGGGATCGGCTGGAAGAGCACGGCCGAGATGTCACGCTGGCGCCCGAAGAGGTCGAACGTGAACGGCACCGCGGCCACCAGCGACGTGGTCTTGAGTTGGCCGATGAACTCGTTGCCGGTCGGCGGGATGATGACCCGCATTGCCTGCGGAAGCACCGTGCGGCGCATGGTCATCAGCCACGACATGCCCAGGGCGGTGGAGGCTTCGGACTGACCCTCCGGGACCGAGCTGATGCCGGCCCTGATGATCTCGGCGAGATAGGCGGCCTCGTTGAGTCCAAGGCCGATGACCGCCAACAGGAAGTACAAGGACAGGTTCTGGATGTTGATGGTGAAGAACGTCGGCCCGAACGGGATGCCCAGCTGAATGTTCTTGTAGATCGTCGGGAACAGACCCCAGAACACCAGCTGCACGTACACCGGGGTGCCGCGGAAGATCCACAGGTACACCCACGACACCGAGCGGAACACCGGGTTCGGTGAGAGTCGCATGACGGCCAGCAACACCGCCAGCACGATCGCCAGGATCATCGACAAGACGGTCAGCTCGAGCGTGACCACCACACCGGAGAAGATGCGCTCGTCGAGGATGTACTTGCCGAAGGTGCTCCAGCCGTACGCCTCGTTGGTCGCGGCGCCATAGAGGAACAGCGCGACGAGGACGACGATGACGATCGCCGCCACCCACCGCCACGGGTGCCGCAGCGGGACGGCATCGATGACGGGTGGACTGTCGGGTGGCGTGCGAACGTCAACGCTCATCAGTGAATTCCGACTGTCAGCTGGTCGCGCCGTTGATGACTGGCTTGTCGATCATGCCAGCCTCGACACCCCAGTTCGCGGCGATCGTCTTGTAGTCACCGGACTCGATCAGGTGCTCGAGGGCCTTCTGTAACGAGGCGGCCAACGGAGAACCCTTCGCGACGGGCCAGCCGTACGGTGCGGCGTCGAAGGTCTCGCCTGCCTGCTCCAGCTTGCCGGCGCTCTGCTTGATGGCGTACAGCGTCACCGGGGAGTCCGCCGACATGGCGTCGGCCTGTCCGAGGACGACGGCGTTGGTGGCCTGATCCTGACCGTCGAACTTGACGATGTCGATCGCCGGCTTGCCCGCGTCGGTGCACGCCTTGCTCTTGGCGGGCAGTTCGTCGACTTCCTGTGTGGTCGTGGCTTGCACCGCGACCTTCTTGCCGCACGCGTTGGTCGGGTCGATGTCGGATCCCTTGGGCTTGGCCCACAGCGAGCCCGCCGAGAAGTAGGTGACGAAGTCGACGGTCTGTTCACGTTCCTTGGTGTCGGTGAACGACGACATGCCGACGTTGAACGTACCGCCGGTGATGGACGGGATGATCTTGGAGAAGTCGGCCTCGCGGTATTCGGCGGTCAAGCCGAGGGTGGAGGCGATCGCGTTCATCAAGTCGACGTCGAAGCCGACGATCTTGCCGCTCGAATCCTTGAACTCGTTGGGCGTGTAGGGAACGTTGACGCCCACGATGAGCTTGCCGGACGACTTGATGTCCTCGGGAACCGTGTTCGCGATGTCGTCGACCTTGGCGGCCTTCGCCGCGGTGGTCTCCTTGGCCGGTTCTGCGGTGTCGGTGTTCTTGGTACAGCCCGACAGAACGAGCGATGCCGACACGGCGACGACCGCAGCGCCGCGCCACCAGCGTGAGCTCGCTCGACGGTCCTGAATTCCAGCTACCACGTTGTCTCTTCTCTCTGCATCGGGTCGCCTTCATTCCTTCGCGGGCGACGACCTCAGGAACACTAGCGGGATGTACGCGCTGTAGTAGGTGAAACTTAACGCCGGTCGACGATCCGCGCTGTCCGAAACGGCAACGGGGTGAATTGGGCCGCTCCCAACGGTTGCCGTGCGACACTGCCCTTCATGACGACCCCGTCCGCGCCTGCCATGCCGAGTCTGTTGCCCCATCTGTGGAAATCGGCCGTCGTGTCCGGACTGCTGGCCATCGCGATCGGTGTAGCGATCGTCGCGTGGCCGGGCATCTCAATCACGGTGGCCGCCATCTTCTTCGGTGCCGGCTTGCTGCTGACCGGTGTCCAGCAGGTCTTCTTCGCCTTCAGCCTCCACGTGTCCGCAGGCGGACGGGTGCTGTTGTTCATCAGCGGCGCGGCGTCGCTCATCCTCGCGATCATGGCGTTTCGGCATCTCTACGACGCAGTCCTGTTGCTGGCCATCTGGATCGGGGTGGGCTTCATCTTCCGCGGCGTCGCCACGACGGTGTCGGCAATCAGCGATCCGACGCTGCCGGGCCGGGCCTGGAACGTCTTCGTCGGGCTCCTCAGCTTGGTTGCCGGCGTGGTCGTCCTCGCCTCGCCATTCGACTCGATCGGCACCCTGGCGCTGGTCGTGGGTATTTGGTTGATCGTCATCGGCGTCATGGAGGTCGTCGCCGCCGTAGCGATCCGCCGCGCAACCAACAAGCTTTCGGGACAGGGTCAGCCAGCTCACTAAAAACGCCCTGGGCTGGGGGAAGGTTGTCTACTACACTTTGTCGTAGGTACTACCGGCAGCCAGGGGATGGTGCACATGAACGCTCTCGACGTTTCGAGATGGCAGTTCGGGATCACGACGGTCTATCACTTCATCTTCGTGCCGCTGACCATCGGGCTGGCCCCGCTGATCGCCGTCATGCAGACCGCGTGGGTGATCACCGGAAACCCCGCCTGGTACCGGCTGACCAAGTTCTTCGGCAAGCTGTTCCTGATCAACTTCGCCCTCGGCGTCGCCACCGGCATCGTGCAAGAGTTCCAGTTCGGGATGAACTGGAGTGAATACTCCCGCTTCGTCGGCGACGTGTTCGGCGCCCCGCTGGCGATGGAGGGGTTGGTCGCCTTCTTCTTCGAGTCCACCTTCATCGGGCTGTGGATCTTCGGCTGGACCAAACTGCCCCGACTCGTCCACCTGGCCTGCATCTGGATCGTTGCGATCGCAGTCAACGCGTCGGCGTTCTTCATCATCGCCGCCAACTCCTGGATGCAGCACCCCGTTGGCGCCCGCTTCAACCCGGAGACCGGCCGCGCCGAACTGACGAGCATCGTCGCGCTGTTCACCAACAACACTGCCACTGCGGCGTTTTCGCACGCGGTCTTCGGCGCCTTCCTCACCGCGGGAACCTTCGTCGCGGGCGTGTGCTCCTGGTGGCTGGTGCGGGGCCGCGACAGTGCCGGTACAAGCGATGAGCAGGCGCGCACGATGTACCGGCCGGCCACCATCCTCGGCTGCCTGGTGACACTCGCCGCGGCGGGCGGACTCTTCCTCACCGGTGACGCCCAGGGCAAGCTGATGTTCCAGCAGCAGCCCATGAAGATGGCGTCGGCGGAATCGTTGTGCCACACCGAGACCGACCCCGACTTCTCCATCCTCACCGTCGGCACCCACAACAACTGCGACGCCGTCGACCACGTCATCGAGGTGCCCTACGTCCTCCCCTTCCTCGCCGAGGGCCGCTTCGACGGGGTCACGTTGGAGGGCGTAAAGGACCTCCAGGAGAGGTACGAGGCCACCTACGGCCCAGGCGACTACCGACCCAACCTGTTCGTGACGTACTGGTCGTTCCGCGCGATGATCGGATTGCTCGCCGTCCCAGTGCTCTTCGCGATGGTCGCCCTCTGGTCGACGCGCCGCGGACGTCTTCCCCGTCAGCGGTGGTTCGCCACCTTCGCTCTCCTGACGCTGCCGACACCGTTCCTGGCCAACAGCGCGGGCTGGGTGTTCACCGAGATGGGCAGACAACCGTGGGTGGTGGTACCCAACCCCACAGGGGACCAGATGATCCGGCTGACGGTCGGCGAGGGCGTCTCGGTTCACTCCGCAGGCATGGTGCTCTTTTCGCTGACGGTGTTCACGCTGCTGTACGCCGCGCTCGCCTGCATCTGGTTCTGGCTGATCCGGCGCTACGTCGTCGAGGGCCCGCTGGAGCACGACGCCGAACCGGCACCGCCAACGCCACCCGGGGACGCCGACGTCGCACCGTTGTCGTTCGCGTACTGACCCGTTCGCGCACTGAGAGGCCGACATGGAACTGCAGGACTTCTGGTTCATCGCACTGGCGGCACTGTTCGTCGGATTCCTTCTGCTCGAGGGCTTCGACTTCGGCGTTGGAATGCTGATGGAGTTCTTCGCGCGCCGCGCTCCCGAGGGCCTTGGTGAGCCGCACCGGCGCGCAGTGCTCAACACCATCGGCCCGGTCTGGGACGGCAACGAGGTCTGGCTGATCACCGCGGGCGGGGCCATGTTCGCGGCGTTCCCCGAGATGTACGCGACCGTGTTCTCGGGCCTTTACCTGCCGTTGCTGGCCATCCTGGTATCGATGATCGTCCGCGTCTGCGCCATCGAATGGCGCGGCAAGGTCGACGATCCCAAGTGGCGCACGTGGGCCGACGTCGCAATCGCCGTCGGCTCCTGGGTGCCCGCCGTGCTGTGGGGTGTCACGTTCGCCCTGCTGGTGCACGGACTTCCGGTGAACGCGGACAAGCAGATCGAGCTGTCCGTCACCGATCTGCTCAACCCGTTCGCGCTTCTAGGCGGGCTCGCCACCGCTGGGCTGTTCGCGTTCCACGGTGCCGTCTTCGTCGCCCTCAAGACCGAGGGTGCGGTGCACGACGACGCGGTGTTCTTCGCGGCCCGGTTGGCGCTGCCCGTCACCCTGGTGGTCGGGGTGTTCGGCGCGTGGACCCAGCTGTTCTACGGCAAGGACTGGACCTGGCTGGTGTTGGGCGTCGCCCTCGTCGCGCAGATCACCGCCGTGATGCTGGTCTGGAGCCGCGGGGGTGACGGCTGGGCCTTCGCGTGCACGGCGACCGTCGTCGTCGCGGTGGTGGTGCTGCTGTTCGGTTCGCTCTACCCAAACCTGGTGCCCTCCACGCTGAATCCGGCCTGGAGCCTCGACGTCCACAACGCGTCGTCGTCGCCGTACACGCTGACCGTCATGTCGTGGGCGGCGCTGATCTTCGCGCCGCTGGTGATCGGCTACCAGGCGTGGACGTATTGGGTGTTTCGCCAACGCATCTCCGCCGACCGGATTCCGGCGTCAATTGGCCTGAGCCCCAAATGATGCGCCGCCACCTGGTGGCGACGACGAGCTGCGGAGTGGTCATCACCGGCTCGGCCATCGCCGGCGCCGTGGTCCTGGCCCATCTGCTGGCAGGTCTGATCACCGACCCGAACACCCGGACTCTGAACCACTGGTCGACGTCCCTGTGGATTCTGGTGGCGCTCTGGACCATTCGGGCGGTCGCCCAGTGGGCGCAGGCTCGAGTCAGCCAACGCGGTGCCACCGAGGCGATCGCCGACCTCAACCATGAAGTCCTCGCCTTCGTCACCGCGCTCCCACCGCGCGAGCTGGCGGCGCGCCACGACGACGCGGTGGCCCTGACCACCAGGGGCCTCGACGCGTTGCGCCCGTACTACACCCGCTACCTGCCCGCGTTGGTCCAGGCCGCCGTGCTCACTCCCGCCGCGGTGGTGACGATGGCCTGGTACGACCTGCAGGCGGCCGTCGTCGTCCTGATCGCGCTTCCGCTGGTTCCGCTGTTCATGGTGCTCATCGGGCTGGTCACCGCCGATCGTTCCGCGGCGGCCATGACGGCGATGACCGTTCTGCATTCCCGGCTGCTGGACCTCATCACCGGCATCCCCACCCTGCGCGCGTTGGGCCGCGCCGACGGCCCCGAGCGTCGAATCTCCGAACTCGCCGAGGCGCATCGCCGTTCGACCATGGCAACGCTGCGCATCACCTTCCTGTCGTCGCTGGTGCTGGAACTGATCGCCACCCTCGGCGTGGCACTGGTCGCCGTCAGCGTCGGATTGCGACTGGTCTACGGCGAAGTCGAGCTCGCCGCGGGACTGACGGTGCTGCTGCTCGCACCGGAAGTCTTCTGGCCGTTGCGCCGCGTCGGCGCGGAGTTTCACGCCGCACAGGACGGGCGGACGGCCAAGGCGAAGGCCGCCGCGCTTCTCGAGGGCGCAGTGATCCGGCCCGAGGGAAGGCGCTCGCCGACGGGCACCTCGATCCACCTTCGCGACGTCAGCGTGGCCGCGAGGAACGGCGATGCGCCACACCGGTTGTCGGCCGACGTCGTCCCGGGTTCGATCACGGTCCTGACCGGACCGAACGGGGCAGGCAAGTCCACCGCACTGCACGCCATCCTTGGTCTCGTCGCGCCGACGTCGGGTCACGTGCTGGTCGGCGACGACGACGTCACCGATCTCGACCCACGGCAATGGTGGAACCTCGTCTCCTGGCTGCCGCAACGGCCGGCGCTGGTCCCGGGCACCGTGCTCGAGAACCTCCAACTACTCGGGCCCATCGCCGACGTCGACGATGCCTGCCGCAGAGCCGGTTTCGACGACGTCGTCGCCTCACTGCCGAACGGTCTGGCCACCGTCATCGGCCGTGACGGCGCCGGACTGTCGCTGGGCCAACGTCAAAGACTCGGACTGGCCCGGGCATTCGGTGCCCGGCGGCCCATCCTCCTGCTCGACGAACCGACGGCCCATCTCGACGAAGAGCGCGAACGGTTCGTCCTCCAGTCGATCCGCGACATCGCAAACGAGGGCGCCGCCGTGCTGGTGGTCGGCCACCGAGACGCCGTCCGCGCCGTCGGCGACCACCTCGTCACAGTCGGAGGCGAGACCCATGCCGTCGCGTGACCCGCTGCTCTCGGGGTTCGCGCTGCTGCGCCCCCGCCTTCCGCGCCTGGCGCTGGCCGTGACGTTCGGAGTGTTGGCGCTCGGCAGCGCGTTGGCGCTCGCGGGCGTCTCTGCCTGGCTCATCGCCAGGGCCTGGCAGATGCCGCCGATCCTGGACCTGTCCATTGCGGTCGTCGCGGTGCGGGCCCTCGGCATCTCCCGCGGCGTCCTCGGCTACTGCGAGCGACTCGCGTCCCACGACACGGCGCTGCGCGCTGCCGGCACCGCCCGGGCCGGGCTGTACCGCGCCTTGGCCCACGGGCCCGCCGACACCGTGATGAGACTTCCGGAGGGAGACATCGCCTCCCGCGTTGGCGACTCGGTCGACGAGCTGTCCGACGTCCTCGTCCGTGCCGTGCTCCCGATAGCGGTGGCCACGATTCTGTCGGGGGCCTCCGTCGTCGCCGTTGCACTCATCTCACCGACCGTCGCCGCCGTGCTTCTGGTCTGCCTGCTAGTGGCCGGCGTCGTCGCCCCGTGGCTGTCCGCCAGGGCCGCCACCTCGGCCGAACATGTTGCCGCCCAGCACCATTCAGGACGAGATACCGCGACGATGCTGGCCGTCGACCACGCCCCCGAACTTCGGGTGGCCGGCCGCCTCGACGAGGTCGTCGCCGACGCCTCTCTCCGGCAACGAGAATGGGGAGCCGCCGCCGACCGCGCGGCATTGCCCGCAGCCTTCGGCGCGGCAGCCCCCACCGCGGCGACGGCAGTCAGCGTGCTCGGCGCCGTCCTCGTCGCAATCACCCTCGCACCCCAGGTTGCGCCCACCACGCTGGCCATCCTCGTCCTACTGCCACTCTCGGCGTTCGAGGCCACCGCGGCACTTCCCGCGGCCGCCGTCCAACTCACCAGGGCCCGCATCGCTGCCGCACGGCTACTCGACCTCACGGCCCCCGACCCGGCGGCCAGAACCCGCCCCGCCCTCCACCCGCCCAACCTTCGGGCCGGTGACCGGGTCGCCGTCGTCGGCGAGAGTGGCAGCGGCAAGACGACGACCCTGATGGCGATCGCCGCCGAACACCAAAACCCTTTCACCGCAGGCTTCTTCCCCGAGGACGCGCATCTGTTCGACACCACCGTTCGCGACAACCTGCTGGTGGCCCGCGGCGACGCGACCGACGACGAGCTGCGTGCGGCCCTGTGCGCCGTCGGCTTGGGCGACTGGGTGGACGGCCTTCCCGACGGGTTGGCCACGATCCTCACCGGTGGGGCTGCGGCGGTCTCCGCCGGGCAACGACGGCGTCTGCTGCTCGCCCGTGCACTCGTCTGCGACCTACCCGTCATCCTGCTCGACGAGCCGACCGAACACCTCGACGCCGCCGACGCCGACCGGCTCCTGCGCGAACTGCTGGCACCCGACGGGCTCTTCGCCCAAAGCCGCACCGTCGTCGTCGCCACACATCACCTGCCCCGCGGTGTGACCTGCCCGGTGCTCTACCCTCGGCAGACATGACGGGCCCCAGAAACGGAACAGGCACCGCCGCGCTCGCCGTCGCGGTCGCCGGCGTCGTCCTGTGTTGGTCGGTCGTCGGCGGCATCGCCTGCGGTGTGGTCGCGGTCATCCTCGGCGTGGCCGGCCGCGGTCGCGCGAAGCGCAACGAGGCCGACAACGGTGCGGTCGCGGCAGCCGGAATGGCGCTGGGCGTGGTGGCGGCCGTCGCCTCGGTGGCCTTCGCCGTCGTCTGGGTGTTCGCGTGGCGCGACGCCGGCGGCGCAGACTACCTGGACTGCGTGACCAAGGCAGGCAACGACCAAGCGGCGGCGAAAACCTGTACGGACAAGTGGCTCAACGAGATTCAGGAACGCTTCGCCGTCAGTCCGAAGCCGACCCTGGGAAGTACTTGACGATCCCCTCCTGAACCACGGTGGCCAGGACTTGGCCGTCACGGTTGAAGAAGTGGCCGTTACCAAGCCCACGGGACTCCGCTGCCACGGGTGACGTCGTCGAGTACAGCACCCACTCGTCGAAGCGCACCGGACGGTGAAACCACACCGAATGGTTCATCGTGACCGCGAAGATGCGATCGAAACCCCACGACAATCCGTGCGTGGTGATGATCGAGTCCAGCACCGTGGTGTCCGACGAATAGACCAGGGCGGCGGCGTGGATCACCGGGTCGTCGGGCATCGGGCCCCGCGCCGTCAGCCACACCCTGTTGTGGGCGAGCTGCTCGCCCTTGCCCCGCATCACCCACGCGGGATCGTTGGTATAGCGCCATTCGATCGGCTTTAGCGCCGCCACGAACAGCGGGACCGTCTCCTCGAAGCCGACCAACAGGTCCTCGATGCTCGGCACCGACAGCGGCTCGGGAACCTCCGGCGCCACCACTCCATGCTCGAGGCCGCGACCGCCGGCGAGATGCGACACCAGGGCCGACGCCAACAGCACGTCGCCCTGCCGAACGTCTACCCGGCGGTTGGCGAACCGACGTTCGTCGCGCAGGCGCACGACGTGGAACTCGAGGTCCCGCTCCGGGTCGCCACCCGCGATGAAGTGAACCGACAGCGCGCTCGGGGGCAGATCATGTTTCAGGGTCCGGCTGGCGGCGACGAAGGCTTGCGCCATCATCTGCCCGCCGAACGTCCGGATCGGGTTCTTGCTGGGATGTGAACCGGTGAACAGATCGTCGTCGACTCGGTTCAAATCCAGAACGGCCAGCAGCTCTTCGAGATCGGAAGTCACTGCTGGCCGTTCCTCCAACTGCTAGTGGTCGTCCTCGCCGATTCGGTGGACGTGAATCATGTTGGTCGAGCCTACTGTGCCGGGAGGGGCACCAGCCACGATGATGACGAGGTCGCCACGCTTGTAGCGGCCGAGCGCCAACAAGGACTCGTCGACCTGGCGGATCATGCCGTCGGTGGTCTGGATGTGCGGGACGATGAACGTCTCGGTGCCCCAGGTGAGTGCCAGCTGGCTGCGGACCTCGGGAAGCGGCGTGAAGGCCAGCAGCGGCAGCGGCGTGTGCAACCGGGCGAGCCGCTTGAGGGTGTCACCGGATTGGGTGAACGCGACGAGCGCCTTGGCGTCCAGTCGCTCGCCGATGTCGCGGGCGGCGTAGGAGATGACTCCCCGCTTGGTCCGCGGCACGTGGTGCAGCGGCGGTGCGGCCGTCGAGTTCTCCTCGACCGCGGTGATGATGCGGGCCATCGTCTTCACGGCCTCGAGCGGGTACTTGCCGACCGACGTCTCGCCGGAGAGCATCACCGCATCGGTGCCGTCCAGCACGGCGTTCGCCACGTCGGACGCCTCGGCGCGCGTGGGCCGCGAGTTCTCGATCATCGACTCGAGCATCTGGGTGGCGACGATGACGGGCTTGGCGTTCTCACGGGCCATCTGGATGACGCGCTTCTGCACCAGTGGCACTTCCTCCAGCGGCAACTCGACGCCGAGGTCACCGCGGGCGACCATGATCGCGTCGAACGCCAGCACGATGGCCTCGAGGTTCTCGATCGCCTCCGGCTTCTCCAACTTGGCGATGACGGGCACACGCCGGCCCATCTCGTCCATGATTTCGTGGACCAGCTCGATGTCGGCCGGTGAACGCACGAACGACAGCGCAACCAGGTCGACGCCGAGGGACATGGCGAACTTGAGGTCTTCGATGTCCTTCTCCGACATCGCAGGGACCGACACGTTCATCCCTGGCAGGGAGAGTCCCTTGTTGTTGCTGACCTTGCCACCCTCGGTGACGATGCAGACGACGTCGTTGCCGTCGATGTGGCTGACGGTCAGGCCGATGTTGCCGTCGTCGACGAGCAGCCGATCACCGGCCACCGCGTCCTTGGCCAGCTCCTTGTAGGTAGTCGACACCCGGTCGTGGGTGCCCTCGATGTCGTCGACGGTGATCCGCACCGTCTCCCCGGCCACCCACACCGTCGGCCCGTCGGCGAACCGACCGAGCCGGATCTTGGGCCCCTGCAGGTCGGCCATGATGCCGACCGCCCGCCCTGTCGAGTCGGAGGCTGCGCGAACCCGTTTGTAGGCGATTTCGTGGTCGGCGTGGTCACCGTGGCTGAAATTCAGCCGGGCGACATCCATGCCCACCTCGACGAGCGCCTTGATCTGCTCCTCCGAAGAGGAAGCCGGGCCCAACGTACAGACGATCTTTCCGCGTCTAGTCACGTTGACTCAATATAGTCGTGATCGATTCAGAAGACGATTCAGACGGCCGCAAGTGGGAGCGCACCCGGCCTGACCGGGGCCGGAAGATCAGACTCGCCCATCAGGAATGCGTCGACCGCGTGCGCCGCGCTGCGTCCCTCGGCGATCGCCCAGACGATCAGCGAGGCGCCGCGGTGGGCGTCACCGCACACGAAGACCCCCGGCGACTCCGTCTGCCAATCCGACCCACACGACAGCGCGCCACGCCCGTTGAGCTGCAGTCCGAGCTCGTCGAGCAGCGCCATGTGTTCGACTCCTTCAAACCCGATCGCCAGCAGCGCGAGCTCGCATGGCAACTCGATCTCGGCGCCCACCGGGGTGATCTTGCGCCGGCCGTCCGCGTCGCGTTCGACCTTGACCTCCGCGATCACCATCGTCTTCAGCCGGCCCTCGTCGTCGCCGACGAACCGCTGAACCGCGACCTCGTAGCGGCGTGCGCCGCCCTCGGCGTGTGCGGGCGACGTGCGCAGCACCAACGGCCACGTCGGCCACGGCGAGCGGGTGTCGTCGCGTTGCTCAGGCGGCTCCGCGTTGTAGTCCAACTGCGTGACCGACGCCGCACCTTGCCGGTGGGCGGTGCCAAGGCAGTCCGCCCCGGTGTCTCCCCCGCCGATGATCACGACGTGCTTGCCCGCCGCCGAGATGGGCGACGGTCCGTCGCCCTCGCACTCCCTGTTCGCGGGCACCAGGTGTTCCATCGCGAGGTGCACGCCGTCCAGCTCACGGCCCTCGACCTGGTTGTCCCGCGAACGCAACGCGCCGACGGCCAGCACCACCGCGTCGTGCTGGCGTCGCAGCCGTTCCACCGAGAGGTCGACGCCGACCTCGCAGTCGGTGACGAATCGCGTACCCTCGGCCCGCATCTGCGCCAGTCTCTGGTCGAGCCCCGACTTCTCCAGCTTGTATTCCGGGATGCCGTAGCGCAGCAATCCGCCGATGCGGTCGTCGCGTTCGTACACCGTGACGTTGTGTCCTGCGCGGGTGAGTTGTTGGGCCGCAGCCAATCCCGCCGGTCCGGAGCCGACGACGGCGACCCCCTTGCCCGTCGAGATGGCTGCCGGCTGCGGCTCGATGATGCCGTCCATCCACGCCTGATCCACGATCGACTGCTCGATGCGCTTGATCGTCACCGCACCGCCGGTCTGGTCCTCGGCGATCGACAGCACGCACGCCGACTCGCATGGCGCCGGGCACAGCCGGCCGGTGAACTCCGGGAAGTTGTTGGTCGCGTGGAGGCGGTCGCTGGCGGCGTCCCAGCGGCCACGCCGCACCAAGTCGTTCCACTCCGGAATCAGGTTGCCAAGTGGGCAGCCGGCAGAACCGGAGTGGCAGAACGGGATTCCGCAATCCATGCAGCGTCGAGCCTGCTGCGAGACCTCGCCAGCGCGCTGGTGCGGATCCTGGCGTTCGTACACCTCGTGCCAGTCCCCGACCCGCTCGTCGACCGGTCGCTTGGCCGCCTCGACCTTGGCCACCTTCAGGAACCCGGTGGGATCAGCCACGCGTCGCCTCCATGATCGCGGTGTTCACGTCTCGGCCCTCCGCCTTGGCCATTCGGGTGGCGAACCGCACCTTCTCGTAGTCGGTGGGCATGATCTTGGTGAATTGCGCACTGCGCCTAGGCCAATCTGACAAGAGTGACCGCGCGACCGTGCTGCCGGTGTAGCCCTCGTACCGCGCGACGACGCCGTGCAGCCACGCCAGGTCTTCGGCTTCGAGGCGTTGCAGCAGCACCATGTCGGGGTTGACCTTCGCGGGGTTCAGCCCCAGCACGTAGGCAATGCCGCCCGACATTCCCGCCGCCATGTTGCGGCCCGTCGGACCAAGCACCACGACGCGCCCGCCAGTCATGTACTCACACGCGTGGTCGCCGACACCCTCGACCACGGCCAACGCGCCGGAGTTCCTCGCGCAGAAGCGTTCCCCGACCCGGCCGCGGAGGAACACCTCACCCGACGTCGCACCGAAGAGCAGGGTGTTGCCTGCGATCACGTTGTCCTCGGGTAGGAACAACACGTCGTCGTCGGGCCTGACGACGACTCGACCGCCCGAAAGCCCCTTGCCCACGTAGTCGTTGGCGTCACCGATCAGGTCGAGCGTGATGCCAGGCGGCAGGAATGCCCCGATCGACTGGCCCGCCGATCCGGTGAGCGTGATGTGAATGGTGTCGTCGGGCAGACCCTGGGCGCCGTAGCGGCGGGTCACCTCGGAACCGAGAAGGGTGCCCACAGTGCGGTTCACGTTGCGGATCGGAAGCTCGAGCCGCACGGGATGAGCGTCCTCGAGCGCGCCCTCGGCCAACGCGATGATCGTCTGGTCGAGGGCATGTTCCAGGGCGTGGTCCTGCTCGCGGACTTTGCGCCGCTGTGTCAGTTTCGCCCCGTGTGCGTCCGTCGGCACCGCGAAGATCGGCGTCAGGTCGAGGCCCTGGCTCTTCCAATGTGCGATACCCGGTGCGGTGTCCAGTGTCTCGGCCCGACCGACGGCTTCGTCGATGCTGCGGAATCCGAGCTCCGCCAGGTACCTTCGGATGTCCTCGGCGATGAACCTGAAGAAGTTCTCCACGAATTCGGGCTTGCCGTTGAACCGGGCCCGCAGTTCGGGGTTCTGCGTCGCCACCCCGACGGGGCACGTGTCGAGGTGACAGACGCGCATCATGATGCAGCCCGCCACGACCAGCGGCGCCGTCGCGAAGCCGTACTCCTCGGCGCCCAGCAGCATCGCCACCATGACGTCACGCGCCGTGCGCATCCCTCCGTCACACTGCACGGTGATCCGGTCTCTCAATCCGTTCAGGACAAGCGTCTGCTGAGTGTCGGCCAGCCCGATCTCCCATGGCGCCCCTGCGTGTTTGAGCGACGTCAAAGGGGCTGCGCCGGTCCCACCGTCGTACCCGGAGATCAGCACGACGTCGGCGTGCGCCTTGGACACCCCCGCAGCCACGGTGCCCACGCCGACCGAGCTGACGAGCTTGACGTGAATCCGCGCTTGCGAATTGGCGTTCTTCAGATCGTGGATGAGCTGGGCCAGATCCTCGATCGAGTAGATGTCGTGGTGCGGCGGGGGCGAGATCAGCCCGACACCGGGAGTCGAGTGGCGGGTCTTGGCGATGTTCGGATACACCTTGTACCCCGGAAGTTGCCCACCCTCACCGGGTTTGGCGCCCTGGGCCATCTTGATCTGAATGTCGGTGGCATTCACCAGGTAGTCGCTGGTCACGCCGAAGCGGCCGGAGGCGACCTGTTTGACCGCACTGCGCCGCCGAGGATCGTAGAGCCGGTCGCGATCTTCGCCACCCTCGCCACTGTTCGACCGGCCGCCAAGCGCGTTCATGGCGATCGCCATGGTCTCGTGGGCCTCGGCGGAGATCGAGCCATAGCTCATCGCACCGGTGTTGAAGCGGGTGACGATCGACTCGACGGACTCCACCTCGTCGAGCGGCACCGGCTCCCGAAGCCCCGTCTTGAACTGGAACAGGCCACGCAGGGCACCACCGTCGCGAGCCAGCCGGTCGACCTCGTCGGAGTACTGCTGGAAGACCGCGCGCTTGCCCGTCCGCGTCGAATGTTGAAGCAGAAAGACGACTTCGGGGGTGAAGAGATGCAGCTCGCCCTCCCTGCGGAACGCGTACTCGCCACCTACCTCGAGTCGACGGTGGACGCGTTCGGTGGGGTTCTCGGGATAGGCCCTGCGGTGGCGCAGTTTCACTTCTTCCGCGATGACGTCGAGACCGACACCGCCGAGCTGACTCGGGGTGCCGGTGAGGTATTCGTCGATCACGTCGCGGTTCAGCCCGATTGCCTCGAACGCCTGCGCACCCGTGTAGGACGCGACGGTCGAGATGCCCATCTTGCTCATCACCTTCATCACGCCCTTGCCGAGCGCCTTGAGGTAGTTGCGGACAGCCGTCGTCGGCTCGACGCCGGTGAGCTCGCCCTCCCGAATCAAGTCCTCGATGGACTCGAAGGCCAGGTACGGATTTACCGCGGCCGCACCGAAACCTATGAGCATGGCGATGTGGTGCACCTCGCGGGCGTCTCCGCTTTCGACCACCAGGGCGACGGTCGTGCGCTCCTTGGTGCGAACCAGGTGGTGGTGCACGGCCGAGACCGCAAGCAACGACGGGATCGGCGCCTTGGTGTGGTCGGAGTCTCGGTCGGAGATGACGAGCGTCCGGTAGCCCTTCTTGATGGCCTCGCAGGCTCTAATGCGCAGGTCCTCGAGGGCGTCGGCCAGTCCTTCGCCGCCGCGCTCGACGTCGTAGAGCGCACGAAGGACCTTGGTCTTGAGGCCCGGGTGCTCACCGTCGGCGTTGATGTGGACGATCTTGTTGAGTTCGTCGTTGTCCAAGACCGGCCACTTCAGCCCGATCTGACGACAGGACGCCGCCGTCGGATCGAGAAGGTTGTGCTCGGGTCCCATCACCCGCGACATCGAGGTGACGATCTCCTCGCGGATGGCGTCCAGCGGCGGGTTGGTCACCTGAGCGAAGAGTTCGACGAAGTAGTCGTAGAGCAGCCGGGAGCGCTGCGACAGCACCGCCGCCGGGGTGTCGGTTCCCATGGAGCCCAACGGTTCTGCGCCCGAGGCCGCCATCGGCGTGAGCATGATCCGCAGCTCCTCCTCGGTATAGCCGAAGGAGATCTGCCGTCTCACCACTGAATCGTGGTTTGGCTGCACCCGAACCCGCGCCGGGAGCGTCGCAAGATCCAGCAGGCCCGAATGCAGCCACTCGTCGTAGGGCTCCGCGGCGGACAGCCCCTGCTTGATCTCGTCGTCGGAGACGATGCGGCCGGCGGCGGTGTCGATGAGGAACATCTTGCCGGGCTCGAGCCGTCCCCTTGCCACGATCTGGGACGGCGGCACGTCCAGCACGCCGCTCTCGCTGGCGAGGATGATTCGGTCGTCCAGGGTTCGCCACCACCGGCCGGGGCGTAATCCGTTGCGGTCCAACACCGCACCGACGACGGTACCGTCGGTGAAGGTCACGCAGGCCGGCCCGTCCCACGGCTCCATCAGGGAGGCGTGAAACTGCCAGAACGCCCGTCGAGCCGGGTCCATGTCGGCGTTGTTCTCCCACGCCTCGGGGATCATCATCAGGACGGCATGGGGCAGGCTGCGGCCGCCGAGGTGAAGCAGTTCAAGCACCTGGTCGAAGGACGCCGAATCCGAGGCCGACGCCGTACAGATCGGAGACAGCCGGGCGAGGTCGCCGGGGATCTGCGCGCTCGCCAGCATCGCCTCTCGGGCGTGCATGCGGTTGCGGTTGCCGCGGACGGTGTTGATCTCACCGTTGTGGGCGACGAACCGGAAGGGGTGCGCGAGCGGCCAGGACGGGAACGTGTTGGTTGAGAAACGGCTGTGCACGATGGCAATCGCGCTCATGCAGCGTTCGTCGCGCAAGTCCGAAAAGAACTGCGGCAGTTGCATCGTCGTGAGCATGCCCTTGTAGGCAATGGTGCGGCTGGAGAGCGAGGCGAAGTACACCTCACCCTGTTCGGCGAGTTTGCGAACGGGGTAGACGCCACGGTCCAGGTCGACGCCACCGGGCCTGCTGCCGTTGCGCTCGGGTGCGGCGAGGAACAGCTGCGCCATGAAGGGCATGCATCCCAGGGCCGTCACGCCGATGTCGGCGCCCTCGGGGTCGACCGGAACCGTGCGCCAGCCAAGGACTTCCAGTCCCTCGTCGACGGCGATCGACTCGATGCGGTGCTGCTCGGCGTCACGGGCAACGGGATCTTGCGGAAGGAAGCAGATTCCCGTGGCAAAGGTGTTGGCGCCCTTGCTCGTTGGTGCTGGCAGGTCAAAGCCGACGACCTCGGCTAAGAGTTCGACGGGCAGTTGCAGGAGGATTCCCGCACCGTCCCCGCTGTTTGGCTCGGCGCCAGCGGCGCCACGGTGTTCGAGGTGCTCCAACGCGGTCAATCCGTCGGCGACGATCGAATGCGACCGGCGCCCCTTGATGTCGGTGACCATCGCTACGCCGCAGGAATCGGCCTCGTTCTCCGGGTCGTAGAGACCCTGAGCTTTTGGCAACGCCGAGAACAACACTCGCAACACCTCCGCAGTCCGGAAACATCAGGCAGGGACTGCGACGGCCCTCGGCGGCGAGTGTAACAGCGGCGCTGCGAAGCTACCCGCCAATAAACGTCGGGACCAGCGGGAATCCGGGCAGGTTGCGGACGATCGTCCAGGCCACCGTCGCGAGGACCACGACGATTACGGCCGCGGTGGGCATCAACTTCCTGTTTCTCTGCCAACGCAAGAGCAGCCACAGTGCGAGCAGTGGAAGGGCGACGAGCATGAAGACGTTGTCGGTGACCGCCGCGGCGAGATCGCCATTCAGCACGTCGTGGGTCATCCGAATGCCGCCGCACCCGGGGCAGTCCCAGCCGGTCAGCAGACGGAAGGGGCACGCGGGGAAACCGAAGCCCGACGCATGCGGATCCCGCAGCCCGATGTAGGCGAGTGCGCCGGTGAGAGTCGCCGCGCTGCCGAGAACGGCGTACGGCGGAATTCTTCGGCGAGTGGTGTCATGAGGTTGCATGGCCAAACCAGCATGCCTGATCGCGGTGTCTGCCGTCACCCCCGGTGGCTCGCCGTGTCCGATTAGCATGTGGCACTGACATTTTCGAGCTGTCTCGTGTAGTTGTGCACAGTTGCCGATTCATCCCCAGATTGGGGTCTACGGCGAAAGTCTCGGCGCAACCCGTGGCCGCCGAGAGTAAATTCGAATGCATGTTCGACTCACTCGTTGCCGCTGCGACTGACACCTCGGGTGCTGGTGCGGTGGAGTCGTGGTCGCGGGTGGAGTCCGCCGCCTGCGCCCGCCGCGTCGCGGCGATGGCTGCCATGTTTCAGGCCGCCTGCGAGGTAGACGGGTCCGCTGAGCGCGATCAGTGGTGTTTGGACAACTGGGACGCCGTGGCCGCCCACATCGGGGCCGCCCAACGCATCACCCATCACGCGGCATCCAACCAACTCCTCGTCGCGGTCGCGCTGCACGAACGCTTCCCGCTTGTGGCCGCTGTGTTCGCCGAGGGGCTCATCACCTACCAACTGGTCCGGACGGTGGTGCAGCGCGGCGCCTTGGTCGTCGACCCATCGGCCCTGCACGAACTCGACAGGCTGTTGGCCGAGGCGCTGAGCACCCGGGAGCCGATGTCGGTCGCGGCCCTTGAGAAGACGGTGGACGCGTTCGTCGCTCAGGTCGACCCCCAGGCTGTGCACCGCACCGAGACCCGCTCACGTGGGCGGTCGGTGGACGTCGGTGACGACGACGGCAGCGGAATGGCCACGGTGTTCGCCACCCTGTTCGCCACCGACGCCAAAGCCTTCGACACCCGGTTGAGTGCAGTCGCCGAGACCGTGTGCCCGGCCGACCCACGCACCAAGGACCAACGCCGTGCCGACGCGATCGGAGCCCTGGCCCACGGCGCGGACCGCCTGGCCTGCTGCTGCGACACCGAGGACTGCCCAGCGGCGCAGAATCCACCCTCGACCGGTGTGGTCGTCTACGTGGTTGCAAGCGCAGACACGATCGACGAGCCGCCCGCGCCACCCTCGCCTGCACCCACTGATCCAGACACCGGGGACGCCACGGAGTCTGCCGGTGTGAACGATGCCGCCGCAGTGGACACCTCTGACGAGCGCACGTCCCTCGACGGTGTCGCCCGGGCGTTCACCAAGCCGCTGCGCGAACTGACACTCACCGAAGCCCTCACCCCCACCCCAGGTCGGTTGGCCAGTCTGCGGCCCGCCGCCCTGATGGGCGGACAATTCCTACCCGGAGCGATCGCTTGCCGCGCGACAGTCGGCGCCACCATCACCCCGATCGTCCACCCCGGACAAGCCCCACCCGAACCCCGCTACCGACCCTCCAAGAAGCTGGCCGACTTCATCCGCTGCCGAGACATGACCTGCCGCTTTCCGGGCTGCCGCGTGCCGGCCACTCATAGCGACGTCGACCATACGATTCCGTGGCCCTACGGGCCGACCGCGGCATCGAACCTGAAATGTCTATGCCGTCGACATCACTTGCTGAAAACGTTCTGGGGCGGCGAAAGCGGTTGGCGCGACGAACAACTCGACGACGGTACGGTCATCTGGACCGCGCCCGACGGCCGCAGGTACATCACGACACCGGGCAGCCGCCTGCTCTTCCCCGAACTCAGCGAACCCACCGCATCGGTGGTCGTCTCAGAGGTACCCAGGGCACACACCGGCGGGCTGACCATGCCTCGGCGCAAGACCACCCGCGCCCAAGACCGCGCCAGCCGCGTCCAACGCGAACGCGAACTCAACCAGCAGGAGTGCGAACTCCAGAACGGCGAGGCCCACGAGCCCGAAACTCCAGCCGATCATCCGGCTGCTGAGTCGCCCCCGCCGTACTAAGACGAAGAGCGGTTAGGTCCGCTTCCACCAACGCCGCCGAGGCGTGTTCGGCTTCTGCGCGGCGGCTTGGGCCGTGGCGGTGCCCTCGACGGCGGCGTCGTGGACCTCGGCAACGTCTGCCTGGGCGGCTTCGACTTCGTCGCCTTCGACTGAGCCCAGTCCGTCTTCAGGGGCTGCAGAGTCAGTAGCGGCTTCCGCTGATGCGGTGCCTTCGACGGCGGCGTCGTGAACTTCGGCAGCGTCTGCCTGTGCGGCTTCGACTTCGTCGCCTTCGACTGAGCCCAGTCCGTCTTCAGGGGCGGAGGTGTCCTCGGACGCTGTGTCAGTAGCGGCTTCGGCGGATGCGGTGCCCTCGACCGCGGCGTCGTGAACTTCGGCAGCGTGGGCTTGTGCGGCTTCTACTTCGTCACCCTGGACCGAGCCGAGCCCCTCCTCAGGGGTGACATTGTCTGCGGCGGTGGATTCAGCGAGCGCTTCGGCCTCTGCGGCTCCGTCGACGGCAGCCTCGTGGGCCTCGACCGCTCCGAGTTCGGCTTCGACGGCCTCGTCACCCTCGACCGACCCCAAGCCGGCTTCGCGGTGCTCCTCGGCCTCTGCGCCCGCCTCGGCGAACGCTTCGGCTTCTGCGATGTCCTCAGAGGACGCCGTCTCCACCTGGTCGGTCAGATCCTCCGCCTCAGCGGCCGCCTCCGACTCCGTGTCCGCGCCACCCGTGAACTCACTCGGAGTCGACGCTGCGGTCACTTCCGCGGATGCGGTGCCTTCGACGGCGGCGTCGTGGACCTCAGCCGCGTCCGCCTGTGCGGCTTGGACTTCGTCGCCTTCGACTGAGCCAAGTCCGTCTTCGGGAGCTGCGGTGGTGTCCTCTGTGGCAGTGTCAGCGGCGGTTGCTTCGACGGTTGCGGTGCCTTCGACGGCGGCGTCGTGGACCTCGGCCGCGTCGGCCTGTGCGGCTTCGACTTCGTCGCCTTCGACTGAGCCGAGCCCCTCTTCAGGCGCAGCAGTGGCGGTGGCTTCGGCGAGCGCTTCGGCCTCTGCGGCTCCGTCGACGGCGGCCTCGTGGGCTTCGACAGCCCCCAGTTCGGCTTCGACCGCCTCTTCACCTTCTACCGACCCCAAGCCGGCTTCGCGGTGCTCGTCGGCTTCCGCGCCCGCCTCGGCGAACGCTTCAGCCTCGGCAATGTCCTCAGACGACGCCGTCTCCACCTGTTCCGTCAAATCCTCCGCCTCAGCGGCGGCCTCCGATTCCGTGTCCGCACCACCCGTGAATTCGGTCTTGTCCTCGTCGCCCGCGACCTTGGCCGCAGCGACCACACCCGACGTGGCGGCAACGGCCACCAATTCCTCACCGATGTCGTCGACCACCGAGCGGTCGGCGTCCTTGCCTCGCAGCAGCGCCGGATCTTCCCGACCCTTCGCCGCGACCATGATGTAGATGACCGCACCGATGAACACGAACGTCGATGTGAAGGTGTTCACCCGGATGCCTGCGATGAGTGACGCCGTGTCGCTGCGCATCAGCTCGACCCAGAATCGGCCCACGCAATAGCCCGCTACGTACAGCGCGAACAGTCGACCGTGACCCAGCTTGAACCTGCGATCCGCCCACAGCAGGACCGCGAAGACCAGCAGGTTCCACAGCAGTTCGTACAGGAACGTCGGATGGACGACGGCGTACACCTGGCCAGTCGACACACCGTCAAGCGAATGCGGGCTGATCACACCAGACGGATCCAGCCGGTCGTAGATCGTCAGACCCCACGGCAAATCCGTTTCGCGACCGTACAACTCCTGGTTGAAGTAGTTGCCAAGCCTGCCGATGGCCTGCGCCAAGATGATGCCCGGCGCGACCGCGTCGCCGAACGCCGGCAACGGAATCCCGCGCCGACGGCACGCAATCCACGCCCCGACACCGCCTAGCGCCACCGCGCCCCAGATGCCGAGGCCACCGTCCCAAATTCGCAATGCCGCAAGGAATCCCGCGCCGTCGGCGCCGAAGTACTTCGGCCAGTCGGTCATCACGTGGTACATCCGGCCACCGATCAGACCGAACGGCACCGCCCATAACGCAACGTCGTAGATGACTCCACGTTCACCGCCACGGGCCTCCCACCGGCGGTCGCCGATGACCAGCGCCGCGACGATGCCGGTGATGATGCACAGGGCATACGCCCGAATGGGGAGCACACCGAAGAGATGCCACACCCCCTGCGACGGACTGGGAATGAAGGCCAGAACGGTCGTCGTCACACTGCAATCCTCTGTCGCACGCCCTCGGCGAGTTCTTCGGTCAAGGCCCGCACCGCGGGAAGCCCGTCGTTCAGCGCGGTCACCAGCGCGGAGCCCACGATCACGCCGTCGGCATAGGCGGCGATTTCGGCGGCCTGCTCACGCGAACGCACCCCAAGGCCGACACCGACCGGGATGTCGGACACCTCGCGGACGCGCCGCACCAACTCGGGCGCGGCATCGGACACCGCGTCGCGCGCGCCGGTGACACCCATCGTCGACGCGGCGTAGACAAAGCCGCGTGACACCGACGTCGTGGTTGCCAGACGCTCCGGCGTCGATGAAGGCGCCACCAGGAAGATGCGATCAAGGCCGTGTTGGTCCGACACCTGAATCCACTCGTCGGCCTCGTCGGGAATGAGGTCGGGCGTGATCAGCCCGAGTCCACCCGCCGACGCGAGGTCGCGGGCGAACGCCTCAACCCCCCACTTCAGCACGGGATTCCAGTACGTCATGACGACGGCGTTGCCACCGGCGTTGGTGATCGCCTCGACCGCGGCCAGGGCGTCGCGCACGCGCACGCCGTTTCGCAAGGCCACCTCGGTCGCGGCGGCGATCGTGGGTCCGTCCATGCCGGGATCGGAGTAGGCGACACCCACTTCGATGATGTCGCAACCCGATTCGACCATCGCCGTCATCGCCGAGATCGACGTGGCGACGTCGGGAAAGCCCGTTGGCAGGTAGCCGATGAGCGCGGACCGGTCTTCGGCTCGACAGGCGGCGAAGACGTCGGACAACCCCTTGGCCGTCACAGCGCCGCCTCCTGCTCGTCGAGCAGGCTGAACCACTTGGCTGCCGTCGCCACGTCCTTGTCACCGCGACCGGACAGGTTGACCAGGATGATGCCGCCGGGCCCAAGCTCACGGCCGAGTTCGAGGGTGCCCGCGATGGCGTGAGCGGATTCGATGGCCGGGATGATGCCCTCCGTGCGGCACAGCAGCGCGAACGCATCCATGGCCTGGGTGTCGGTGATCGGACGGTAGACCGCACGACCGAGGTCCTTCAGGTACGCGTGCTCGGGGCCGACGCCGGGATAGTCCAAACCCGCTGAGATCGAATGCGATTCGATCGTCTGACCGTCTTCGTCCTGCAACAGGTAGGAGAACGAGCCCTGGAAGGCACCCGGTGATCCGCCCGTGAAGGTGGCTGCGTGCCGACCGGTCTCGACGCCGTCGCCGGCCGCCTCGTAGCCGACCAGTCGCACGTCGGGGTCGTCGATGAAGGCGTGGAAGATGCCGATGGCGTTCGAGCCGCCGCCGATGCAGGCCGTGACCGCGTCGGGCAGGCGCCCCGCCTGATCCAGCATTTGGGCCCGCGCCTCCATGCCGATCACGCGCTGGAAGTCGCGCACCATCGTCGGGAACGGATGTGGGCCAGCCGCCGTGCCGAAGCTGTAGTACGTGTCGTCGGCGTGGGCGACCCAGTCGCGGAACGTCTCGTTGATGGCGTCCTTCAACGACTTCGAGCCGGACTCGACCGACACGACCTCGGCGCCCAGCAGCCGCATCCTGGCGACGTTGAGCGCCTGGCGGGCGACGTCGACCGAGCCCATGTAGATCACGCACGTCAGACCCAGTAGCGCACACGCGGTGGCAGTGGCCACACCGTGCTGGCCGGCACCGGTCTCGGCGATGATGCGGGTCTTGCCCATCTGCTTGGCGAGCAGACCCTGCCCGAGTGCGTTGTTGATCTTGTGAGAACCCGTGTGGTTCAGGTCTTCTCGCTTGAGGAAGATCCGAGCGCCGCCGGCGTGCTCACTGAGCCGCTTCGCCTCGTAGACCGGTGAGGGGCGTCCGGTGTAGTGGCGCTGCAAGCGGTCGAGTTCGTCGAGGAAGGCCTGATCGGTCCTGACCTTCTCGTAGGCCGCGGTCACCTCTTCGATGACGGCCATGAGGGCTTCGGGGACCAAACGTCCGCCGTAGGTGCCGAAGTGGCCCTTGGCGTCGGGATCGTGCGTCGATGGTTCGGCAACGGCTGCGCTGGAACGCGGCAGCTCTGGGCCTACGAGATCTCCCACTATCTCAGCGCGACGGTTTGGGGCAGGACGGATGCGTGCCCGCGGTGACGAGGTCGGCGACGGCGGTGCGGGGATCACCACTGGTGACCAGTCCCTCACCGACGAGAACGGCGTCAGCTCCCGCACCGGCGTACGCGAGGAGATCCGCGGTGCCACGAACGCCGGACTCGGCGATGCGGATGATGTTGGACGGCAGGCCGGGCGCAATGCGCGCGAAGCAGTCCCGGTCAACCTCGAGTGTCTTCAGATCGCGAGCGTTGACACCGATGACGCGGGCGCCGGCCTGCAGCGCGCGGTCGGCCTCTTCCTCGGTGTGGACCTCGACGAGCGCGGTCATGCCGAGCGATTCGGTTCGGTCGATCATCGACACCAGCGCCGACTGCTCGAGCGCCGCGACGATCAAGAGGAGCATGTCCGCACCATGGGCACGGGCTTCGTGAATTTGGTACGGGCCGACGATGAAGTCCTTGCGTAGCACCGGGATCGTCACCGCGGCACGAACGGCGTCGAGATCGTCGAGCGAGCCGTGGAAACGGCGCTCCTCGGTCAGGACGCTGATGACCCTCGCGCCGCCGTCTTGATACGCGCGAGCCAGGTCGGCGGGATCGGCGATCGTCGCGAGCGCACCGCGTGACGGGCTAGCCCGCTTGACCTCGGCGATCACGCCGATTCCGTCGGCACGCAACGCCGCGAGGACGTCCAGTGCCGGGCGCGCGTCCTTGGCTTTTTGCTTGACCTCGACGAAGCTGACGACGGCCTCGCGTGCGGCTGTATCGGCTCGAACTCCCTCGATGATGGAGTCCAGCACGGTCCCCGTACTCATAGGCCGTCGCTCCCTTTCACACCCTCCGGAAGTACCCAGATAATCACTTCCACGAAGGGTAGTCGCCAGCGCCACACGGGCTGTCACCGCCCCTCGTTGTCCTTCAGCGTTGGGTCACGACCCTCGTCGAGGGCGTCCCAGATCATTCGTTCCGACATCTCGGCCTCAGGGGTTTCCTGCCGCGCGGCCTCGCGCTTGGCCGCGGGAGCCAGGTACTTACCAGTCTTCGCGCCCGCCTTGGCCTGCGCCGCCGACCGCACCAGAAGCACGGCGCCGACCAGCGCGCACCCGGCGGCCACCAGCGTCACGACGGCGCCGGCATGGTGGCGTTCCGTGTCGATCAGCGCCGTTATCGGGATCTGAGCCAGCTCGGCCGCCCGAACCGCGACGTCGGGGACCACCCACAACCCGATGCCGAGGTAACCCATTCCGACCGTCGCGACCGCGACCAGACCGCCGACCAGCCGCAGCACCCACCCGCGCACCGCCAGGGTGGCCACCGCCGCAGCGAGGGCGACGAGGGCCAGCGGCACCAGTGCCGTCGACCACGTCGCACCGTTCAGCGTCGTCGACTTCGGCTGACCGAGACCGTCGAACGATGTGACGTCGACCCACGACATCCGCGACGCCACCCACAGCGCCAACGCCGAGACGACAAGGAGAAGCTGGGCGACGCGGGTCATGGCGTCTTGAGGGTTTCCGCCGCGGCGACCGCGTTCAGCACCGCACGGGCCTTGCTGGCCGCTTCGTTGAACTCATACGGCCCGTTGGAGTCGGCAACCACGCCTCCCCCGGCCTGAACGTATGCCGTTCCGTTGCGCATCAGCGCCGTCCTGATGGCGATCGCGAAGTCGGCGTTGCCTGCGAAGTCCAGGTATCCGACGACGCCGCCGTACAGACCCCTTCGGGTCTTCTCGACTTCCTCGATGAGCTCCATCGCGCGCACCTTCGGAGCGCCGGACAGCGTCCCCGCCGGGAAGCACGCCGTCACGGCGTCGAGCGCGGTCTTGCCGTCGGCGAGTTGGCCCGTCACCGTCGACACCAGGTGCATGACGTGGCTGTACCGCTCGATGTGGCTGTAGTCCTCGACGCGGACGGTGCCGGGCACGCAGACCCGGCCCAGGTCGTTGCGGCCCAGGTCGACCAACATCAGGTGCTCGGCGCGCTCCTTCTCGTCGGCCAGCAGCTCCTTCTCGAGCAGGACGTCCTCCTCCTCGGTGTCGCCCCGCCAGCGGGTGCCTGCGATCGGGTGCGTCGTCGCCTTGCCGTCCTTGACGGTGACCAGCGCCTCCGGGCTGGACCCGACGATCGAAAAATCAAGTTCGCCAGCGGCATTCGGGACGTTCAGCAGATACATGTACGGGCTGGGGTTCGTCGCGCGCAGCATTCGGTAGACGTCGATGGGGTCGGCGGCGGTGTCCATCTCGAAGCGCTGCGACGGCACCACCTGAAAGGCCTCACCCGCCTCGATCTCGCCGACGAGCTTCTCGACGATGGCCGAGTACTCCTCGACGGTGCGCTGCGCCCGGTGCTGCGGCGCGGGCCTGCTGAACGTCGCCACCGCCGACGGCAGGGGCTCGCCAAGTGCAGCGGTCATCACGTCGAGCCGCTTCACGGCGTCGTCATAGGCCTGGTCGACACGCTCGTCTGTGCCGTTCCAGTTCACGGCGTTGGCAATCAGCGTGATGGTGCCCTCGTGATGGTCGACGGCGGCGATGTCGGTGGCCAACAGCAGCAGCATGTCCGGCAGCGCCAAGTCGTCGACCGCGAGTGCGGGCAGCCGCTCCAAACGCCGCACCATGTCGTAGGCGAAGAACCCGACGAGTCCACTGGACAGCGGCGGGAGTCCAGGCAGCGCTGCGGTCGAGAGCACCTCGAGGGTGGCGCGAAGGGCCTCGAGCGGGTCACCGCCGGTCGGAGCGTCCTGTGGAGTGACGCCGAGCCACACCGCGTGGTCGTCGCGCACCGTAAGGGCGGACGGAGCCCCGGCGCCGATGAACGACCACCGCGACCAGGACCGGCCGTTCTCTGCGGATTCCAGCAGGAACGTCCCTGGACGATTGGCGGCGAGCTTGCGGTACGCGGACAACGGCGTCTCGCTGTCCGCCAGCACCTTTCGGGTCACGGGGACCACGCGGTGATCGGCGGCCAGCGCCCGGAAGTCCTCGCGAGAGGTGGTGGTGGCGAGGTCGGCATGAGCGGGCACGGGACAATCCTCCCAGACGGCTCCGAAGGTGCGGGCGTAGCGTAGGCGGCCATGAAGCGTGGTGACGAGGTTGCCGAGTTCGAACTCCCCGATCAAACCGGCACCGTTCGCAGTTTGACCAGCCTGTTGGCCGACGGTCCGATAGTGCTGTTCTTCTATCCGGCGGCGATGACGCCGGGCTGTACCAAGGAAGCGTGCCACTTCCGCGACCTGGCGTCGGAATTCGCCTCGGTCGGCGCGAATCGCGTCGGCATCTCCACCGACGGCGTCGACAAGCAGGCGAAGTTCGCGCAACAGCAGAAGTTCGACTACCCGCTGCTGTCGGACTCCGACGGTGCCGTGGCGACGCAGTTCGGCGTGAAGCGTGGGTTGCTCGGCAAGTTGATGCCGGTGAAGCGGACCACGTTCGTGATCGACACCGACCGTACCGTCCTCGAGGTGATCGCCAGCGAAGTCAGCATGGACACCCATGCGGACAAGGCGCTCGAGGTGTTGCGTTCCCGGTGAAACCCGTTCTGCAGCTTGACGATGTGACCTTTCGCCGCGACGGAAAGCAGATCATCGACGGCATCTCGCTGACCGTCAACGAAGGTGAGCACTGGGCGCTGCTCGGCCCCAACGGCGCGGGCAAGAGCACACTGCTGGGCTTCTGCGGCGCCATCACCTTCCCTAGCTCGGGGAGCGTCCGCGTGCTCGGCGAGCAGATGGGACGGACCGATCTGGCCGTGCTTCGACGCTCCATCGGACACGTCAACCCGCGTCACCGGCTGCAGCACCCACGAACCGTTCGCGAAGTGGTGCTGACCGGGATAACCGGAACCAACGACCTGCCGTTGCGCTGGACGCCCACCGCCGACGAACTGGAGCGCGCCGACGCGATGGTCGAGACGGTCGGTTTGACCCGCATCGTCGACAGCACCTGGCCGACCCTGTCCCAGGGCGAGCGGGGACGGACTTTGATTGCGCGGGCCCTGATCTCGGGCCCTCGCCTACTGTTGCTCGACGAGCCGTCGACCGGTCTGGACGTCGCCGCGCGCGAACAGCTGCTGGAAACGGTTGACTCACTGGGCCAAGCCCATCCCGACGTCGCGTCGATCCTGGTGACCCATCACCTCGAAGAGCTCCCAACGACGACGACCCACGCACTGCTCATCGCCGAAGGCCGAACCGTGGCCAGCGGAACGGCGCTCGAGACGGTCACCACCGAGAACGTCACGGCGGCGTTCTCGCATCCCGTTCAGGTCGGCTACCACGACGGCCGGTGGACCGCGCGGGCCAAGGCAACCCGGATGGAGGTCTGACCCCGGTGGCCCGACACGATGCCCACTACTACCGGGTCGCAGACGGAACGGGCCTGCCGCACGACCCGCTCAACTCCATCATCGGCCCGCGGCCCATCGGGTGGATCTCGTCGCAAAGTGCCGACGGCGTACCCAATCTGGCGCCGTACAGCTTCTTCAACGCGTTCAGCTACCGGCCACCGATCATCGGGTTTTCATCGATCGGGTGGAAGGACACCGTCACCAACGTCGACGCCACCGGCGAGTTCGTCTGGAACCTCGCCACCGCCGCGCTGGCCGAACAGATGAACCGGACCTCGGAGTCCACGTCCACGAACGAGTACGTGGACAGCGGTCTGACGCCCGTACCGTCGACGTGTGTGACGCCGCCTCGCGTGTTGGAGAGCCCGGTCAACTTCGAATGCAAACTCACGCAGCTGATTCAGCTACGCACTCTCGATGACGAGACGATCCCCACCTGGCTGGTGCTCGGACAGGTCGTCGCCGTCCACATCGACAAGCACCTGCTGGTCGACGGCGTGTACGACACTGCGGCAGCACATCCCATCCTGCGCGCCGGCGGACCGACCACCTACGCCGAGATCACACCCGAGGCCATTTTTCACATGACCCGCCCCGACGACCGCGGCTAGTTCTCCGGCGCCAGGAGTTGGTCGGCGTCGAAACACGTGTGCTCGCCGGTGTGGCACGCCGCGCCGACCTGGTCGACCTCCAGCAGCACGGTGTCGCCGTCACAGTCGAGCCGCACCGAGTGGACGTACTGGGTATGGCCCGACGTCTCACCCTTGACCCACTGCTCGCCGCGGGAGCGTGAATAGTAAGTCGCCTTGCGGGTCGCCAGGGTGTTGGCCAGCGCCTCGTCGTTCATCCATGCCACCATGAGCACCTCACCGGTGCCCCGCTGCTGAGCCACCGCCGCGAACAGGCCGTTGGCGTCGCGCTTGAGTCGGGAGGCGATCGATTCGTCCAGAGTCATCGCACGACGATCCCTTCCGCCGCCATCGCCGCCTTCACCTGGCCGATGGTGAGCTCCTTGAAGTGAAAGATGGTGGCCGCCAACACCGCATCGGCACCGGCTTGGACGGCTGGGGCGAAGTGGTCCACCGCGCCCGCGCCGCCGCTGGCGATCACCGGAACGGTCACCGCCGCCCGCACCGCACGGAGCATGGCGAGGTCGAAACCCGCCTTGGTGCCGTCGGCGTCCATTGAGTTGAGCAGGATCTCGCCGACGCCGAGTTCGGCGCCGCGTCGGGCCCATTCGACGGCGTCGACGCCGGTGCCACGTCGCCCGCCGTGGGTGGTGACTTCCCAGCCCGACGGCGTCGGCTCGGACCCCTGCGGAACCGTGCGGGCGTCGACGGACAGCACGATGCACTGCGATCCGAACTGCCGGGACAGTTCGGCCAGCAACTCGGGGCGCGCGATGGCGGCCGTGTTGACCGACACCTTGTCTGCGCCGGCCCTCAGCAGCACGTCGACGTCGGCGACCGAGCGCACGCCGCCGCCGACCGTCAGGGGGATGAACACCTGCTCGGCGGTGCGCCGCACCACGTCGAGCATGGTCGAGCGACCGGCGGACGACGCCGTGACGTCGAGGAAGGTCAGTTCGTCGGCGCCCTCCGCGTCGTAGACCGCGGCAAGCTCAACGGGATCGCCTGCATCCCTGAGGTTTTCGAAGTTGACGCCCTTGACGACGCGACCGGCGTCGACGTCGAGGCATGGGATGACGCGGACTGCGACGTCCATGTTCAGTACTCCCCCGGTGAACCGACCGCGGCCGCGATCTCCAAGATCTGCGCGTGCACGCTGGGCACCCCGGCCAATGCCGAACGTGACGTCGGCGTCCAGTCCTCGCCGGCAAGATCTGTGACCACGCCACCGGCCGCGCGGACAAGGGCCACTCCGGCCGCGTGGTCCCACACGTGGTGACCGAAGCTGATGGCGCCGCCCAGCACGCCCGCACCCGTGTACGCCAGGTCGATTCCCGTCGACCCGTGCATTCGGATGCGCGAACACCTGCGGCTCAACTGCTCGAGGACCGCCACCCGATAGCGGCCAGGAAAGGTGCCACGCGAGTCGACGTTGAACGTCCCGACACCCACGATGGACTCGCTCAGGTCGGCCGTCTTCAACGCTGGTTGCGCAATTCCGTTGGCGTACAGGGGTTCTCCGACGATGGCCGTGTATCGGACGTCGCTAAACGGCAGCCAGGTGAGTCCGGCGATCGGCACGCCGTCCTGCAGCAGACCGAGCAGGATCGCCGCCGTCGGCAGCCCGGCTGCGTAGTTGAACGTTCCGTCGATCGGATCGAGCACCCACACCAGGTGCGAGTCGATCGGCGCGCCCCCGAACTCTTCGCCGTGCACGCCGATGCCGGTGGCCTCCTCCAGCGCCTTCACGACCTGCCGTTCGATGGCGAGGTCGACCTCCGTCGCGAAGTCGTTGCCCTTCTTCTTCACGGCGGACTGGGCGCGGTGCCCGGCGACGAAGGGCTCGGCCGCGGCGTCGAGGATGACGGTTGCCTCGGCGACCAGCTTCCGCAGATCGGTGTCGTCCAACGCCATTCCGGGCTACCGACTCACCGCGGCGAGCGCCTCGGGAAGCGTGAACCGCCCGGCGTAGAGCGCCTTTCCGACGATGGCGCCCTCGACGCCCGCGCCGGTCAACGTCGCGATGGCCCGCAGGTCGTCGAGGCTCGACACTCCGCCGGAGGCGATGACGGGCGCATTGGTGCGCTCGGCGACACCGGCCAACAGTTCGAGGTTCGGGCCGTTGAGGGTGCCGTCCTTGGTGACGTCGGTGACGACGAACCGCGAACAGCCCTCGGCGTCGAGCCGCTCGAGAACCGGCCACAGATCGCCGCCGTCGGTCTCCCACCCGCGCCCGCGAAGCCGGTACTGCCCGTTCTCGAGCTTGACGTCGAGGCCGACGGCGACCTTGTCACCGTGCTCGGCCATCACCTTTGCGCACCACTGCGGGTTCTCCAGGGCGGCGGTGCCGAGATTGACTCGCGCGCAGCCGGCGTCGAGCGCGGCGGTCAGCGAATCGTCGTCCCGGATGCCACCGGAGAGCTCGACCGCGACGTCCAGCTTCGCGATGACCTCCGCGAGCAGCTCACGGTTGGAACCCCGGCCAAACGCCGCGTCGAGGTCGACGAGGTGAATCCACTCGGCGCCGTCGGTCTGCCACTGCATCGCCGCGTCGAGCGCGGAGCCGTAGTCGGTCTCACTCCCCGCCACGCCCTGCACCAAGCGAACCGCCTTGCCGTCGACCACGTCGACCGCAGGCAGAAGTATCAACGGCGCATTACTCACGAGAGCCCCTCGACCCAATTGGCGAGCAGCGTCGCGCCCGCGTCGCCACTCTTCTCCGGATGAAACTGTGTGGCGCTCAATGCGCCGTCCTCCACTGCAGCCAGGAAGGGTACGTGGTGCGTCGCCCACGTCAGCAATGCGCTCTCGTTGCCCTCCCAGTTCTGGGCAGCGTAGGAGTGCACGAAGTAGAACCGGGTGTCGGCGTCCACGCCCTTGAAGAGAGTGCTGCCCGCCGCCGCGTCGACGACGTTCCACCCCATGTGCGGGACCACCGGAGCGTCCAGGCGGGTGACCGAACCGGGCCACTGACCGCAGCCGACGCTTTCCACTCCGAACTCGACGCCGCGGCTGAACAGGATCTGCATGCCTACGCAGATGCCGAGCACCGGATGGCCCTTGGCCAACCGGTCGGCGACGATCGCGTCACCGTTGACCTCGCGCAGACCCCTCATGCAGGCCTCGTACGCGCCGACACCGGGGACCACCAACCCGTCGGCGGCAGCCGCCGCGGTCGGATCCGCCGTCACCTCGACTTCGGCACCGGTCCGTTCCAGGGCGCGCTGGGCCGACCGGAGGTTGCCCGAACCATAGTCGAGGACAACGACTTTCGTCGTCACAAACTCCCCTTCGTCGACGGCACGCCGGACACCCGCGGATCGGGCTCGACGGCCTGGCGGAGCGCACGGGCGACCGCCTTGTACTGCGCTTCGGTGATGTGGTGCGGGTCCCTGCCGTAGAGCGTGCGGACGTGCAACGCGATCCGGCCGTGCATCGCCAGCGACTCGAAGACGTGCCGGTTGATGACGGTGTGGTACGGCACCGAGCTACCCGCAATCGTGCTGTGCACCATGTAATCCGGCTCGCCGGTGTGCACGCAGTACGGCCGGCCCGACACGTCGACCGACGCGTGCGCCAAGGTCTCGTCCATGGGGATGAAGGCGTCACCGAAACGGCGGATGCCCTTCTTGTCGCCCAGCGCCTCGCCGAGGGCCTGGCCGAGCACGATCGCGGAGTCCTCCACCGTGTGGTGCGCCTCGATGTCGACGTCACCCGTTGCGTGCACGAGCAGGTCGAAGCTGGCGTGGGTGCCAAGCGAGGTCAGCATGTGGTCGAAGAACGGAACCCCGGTGTTGACGTCGATGATGCCGGTGCCGTCGAGGTTCAACTCGACGACGATGTCGGATTCCTTGGTCTTGCGTTCCACGCGGGCGCGGCGTGTCATGAGGCTCCTACGGATGTGGTGAGTTCGGATTCGGCCAGACTGCGGCTGGTGTCGAGCAGCGCGTCGTTCTCGTCGACGAGGCCGGTGGTGGCGCGCAGGAAGCCGGGGATGCCGACGTCCCTGATGAGCACCCCCGCCTCCAGATACCGCTCCCATGCCCTCGGCGCGTCGGCGAAGTCGCCGAACAGGATGAAGTTTGCGTCACTGGGGATGACCCGAAAGCCCATGCCCGTCAACGCTTCCGAGACACGTTCGCGTTCGGCGATCAACCGCGCGACGCTGCCGAGCGTGTCGTCGGCGTGCCGCAGCGCCGCGCGCGCGGCGGCCTGCGTGATCGAGGACAGGTGATAGGGCAGCCGAACCAGCAGCAGCGCGTCGATCACGGCCGGATCGGCGACGAGGTACCCGAGGCGGCCGCCGGCGAACGCGAAGGCCTTGCTCATCGTGCGGGTCACGATCAACTTTGCCGGGAAGTCCGCGAGCAACTCGACGGCGCTTGGCTGCGACGAGAACTCGCCGTACGCCTCGTCGACGATGACCACCCCCGACGCCACCTCCAGCAGGCGGCGCAGGTCTTCGAGCGTGACGCTCTGGCCGGACGGATTGTTGGGACTGGCGAGGAAGACGACGTCGGGCCGCCGCTCGACGACCGCCGAGACCGCCACGTCGACGTCGAGGCCGAAGTCCGCGGAGCGACTCGCCTCCAACCAATCGGTCTGGGTGCCGTCGGAGATGATCGGGTGCATCGAGTACGACGGGACGAAGCCGAGTGCGGTGCGGCCGGGACCGCCGAACGCCTGAAGCAGCTGTTGCAGAATTTCGTTGGAGCCGTTGGCCGCCCACAGATTGTCGGTCGACAGCGCGACACCGGTCTGGGTCACCAGGTATTCGGCCAGATCGGATCGCAGCGCCACGGCGTCGCGGTCGGGGTAGCGGTGCAGTTCGGCCGCGGCGTCGCGCACCGAGGCCGCGACGTCGTCGACGAGCGCCTGGGTCGGCGGATGTGGATTCTCGTTCGTGTTGAGCCGCACCGGAACCGACAGCTGCGGTGCGCCGTACGGGGACTTGCCGCGCAGGTTGTCCCGCAGCGGCAGGTCGGCCAGGCTGATCTTTCGGGTGGCCTCGGTCACTTCTCGAACCTCCGTCGGACGGCCTCGCCGTGCGCGGGCAGATTCTCGGCGTTGGCGAGGGTGACGACGTAACCCGCCACGTCCTTCAGCGCCGCCTCCGTGTAGTCGACGACGTGGATGCCGCGCAGGAACGTCTGCACCGACAGGCCACTGGAGTGCCGGGCACATCCCGCGGTGGGCAGCACGTGGTTGGAGCCTGCGCAGTAGTCACCGAGGCTGACCGGCGACCACGGCCCGACGAAGACGGCGCCTGCCGAGCGCACCTTTGCCGCGACCGCCGACGCGTCGACTGTCTGGATCTCCAGGTGCTCGGCGGCGTAGGCGTTGACGGTCCGAAGCCCCGCCTCGAGGTCGTCGACCAGCACGATCGCCGACTGGCGCCCCGTCAGGGCGGCGGTGACGCGCTCGCGGTGCACGGTGGTCGACAGCTGCCTGGCGAGTTCGGCGTCGGTGGCGTCGGCCAGCTCGACGCTGGTGGTGACCAGGACCGAGGCAGCCATCTCGTCGTGCTCGGCCTGGCTGATCAAGTCGGCCGCGACGTGCACCGGGTCGGCAGAGTGGTCGGCGAGGATCGCGATTTCCGTCGGCCCCGCCTCGGAGTCGATGCCGACCTGCGAGCGGCAGATGCGCTTGGCGGCGGTGACGTAGATGTTGCCGGGGCCGGTGATCATGTCGACCGGCGCCAGCTCGGCGCCGTCGGTGTCGGTGCCGCCATGGGCCAGCAGTGCGACGCCCTGCGCGCCGCCGACGGCCCACACCTCGTCGACGCCGAGCAGGCGGGCGGCGGCCAGGATGGTCGGGTGCGGCAGTCCGCCGAAGTCCGCCTGCGGCGGGCTCGCGACGACCAGGGAGTCCACCCCTGCGATCTGGGCGGGGACGACGTTCATCACGACACTCGACGGATACACCGCGTTACCGCCGGGAACGTAGAGACCGACCCTCTCGACCGGAACCCAGCGTTCGGTCACCGTGGCGCCCGGAGCCAGCGTCGTCGTGCCGTCGGTGCGCCGCTGATCGGCGTGCACCGCCCTGGTCCGCTCGATCGCGACCTCGAGGGCGGTACGGATCTCGGGGGCCAGCTCGGCGAGCGCCGCGTCGAGGGCGGCCAGTGGCACTCGAACCGTCTCGGGGCGCACCCCGTCGAAGGATTCGCCGTATTCGAGGGCGGCCTCGGCGCCACGGTCGACGACCGCGTCGACGATGGGGCGCACCTTCGGCACCACCGCGTCGACGTCGACGCCACCCCGCGGTAACACGGCGCGAAGTCGGGCGGCGGAGAGCTGATCGCCACGCAGGTCGATGCGAGACATCAGCAGGGACGAGTCGGTCACGCCGTCTATTGTCCCAGAACAGACAAATCAGAATTCGGGAGCCGCCATGTCGCCGTCCACCTCGCGAGAAGACCACCCCAACCACGCGCCTGGCGTGCCGATGATCATGCCGGTCTGGCTCGAGCGCTTCCAGATCAAGTACGTCAACCCCCTGCTCCGACCGCTGTCGAAGCGGATGCCCGGATTCGCGGTGATCACGCATCGCGGCCGCACCTCGGGCAAGGAATACGAGACGATCGTGACCGCCTATCGCAAGGGCGGCGTGCTGGCGATAGGACTGGTCCACGGGAAGACGAACTGGGTCAAGAACGTGCTCGCCGCGGGCGAGGCGGACATCCACGTTGGCCGCAAGGACCTGCACCTGGTGAACCCGCGGGTGCTTCCCGTTGGCACCGTCGACGCGACGCTCCCGCGCATTCCTCAGATGCTTGCCAAGCGGCAGGGCACCTTCGTCGCCGACATCGCGTAGCCGCATGGCGCTCGAGATGTGGCTCGCATTCGTCGTCGCGGCGATCCTGATCGCGATCTCCCCCGGTGCGGGTGCGATTCAGGCGATGGCCACCGGCATGACCCACGGCGTGCGGCGCGGCTACTGGAGCATCGCCGGCATGGAGGTCGGGCTGATGCTCCAACTGGCACTGGTCGCCGTCGGACTCGGCGCCGCAGTGGCCAGTTCGGTCGTCGCCTTCAACGTGGTCAAGTGGATCGGCGTGCTCTATCTGGTGTATCTCGCGGTGCGGCAATGGCGGTCGGTGACGACCGACCTGCGCGCCAAGATCGGGACGACGGTCGACGGCGGCCGCCTCGGGCTGCTGACGCGAGGCTTCCTCGTCAACGCCACCAATCCGAAGAGCCTGGTGTTCTTCCTGGCGGTCCTGCCTCAGTTCGTCGTCCCGACGGCCCCGCTGCTGCCGCAATACCTGGCGATCGGCACGACGATGGTGGCTGTCGACCTGGTCGTGATGGGCCTCTACACGGGCCTCGCGGTGCGGCTCGTCGAATGGCTCCACACCCCTCGCCAACAGACCATTCTCAACCGGGTGTTCTCGGGGCTTTTCGCCTCGGCCGCCGTGGTGCTGTCGCTGATGCGTCGTTCCGCGACGGCGTGACGACAACTCGAAACTGACGCGGTAGTCTGATTCTGGCAAACGCGCTGCGCTGTCGGTAAACGTATGTTCATCCAGCGCGCGGTCACGTGGTGCAGGCGCCTAGCCGCCACGGCCAGAATCGATCCGGGAGATCTTCAGCAATGACCACTGCTCCACGAAAGTCCCTATTCACGGCCGTGATTGCGGCGGGCATGCTTGCCGCCACCACGTCGGCAACGGCGGCCACGGGGACTTCGCCGTCCGACGGACCCCATGTCGCGGCGGCGTCGAGCCGACCCGTCGTCGCTCCACCGGTTCAGCGGCCGACACTTTTGGCAAGCATTCAAGCGGCTCCGCAGCCCACCGCGCTGCTGGCCGCCGTGGCCCAGTCGCGAGCGGACCAACCGCCGGCGACCCAACCTCTTGCTGCCGACTTCCACCGCCGCGACGCCACGCCCGCAGCACCAAACAAGTTCGCCCCCGCCGTCCTGGCCGCGCCAAGGACTGCCGACGTCGGGGGCGCGGCGTCGGGCGCAACGGGCCAGGTGACCGCCCCGAACCAGGCTTTTGGTGACGTCGTCGGTTCGTTCTACGCGGTCTTCGTCTCCAACGGCGGGCCCGGCCAGAACGGCGGACTGCTCGTCGGCAACGGCGGTGACGGGCTGCTCCCGGGACAGGCCGGTGGCAATGGCGGCTTGCTCCTCGGGAACGGCGGCAACGGCGCACCTGGAACCCGCGGCGGCTTCGGTGGAAACGGCGGAAATGCCGGGCTGTTCGGCAACGGCGGCAAGGGTGGCACCGGATCACTGAGCGTCGTCGCCACCGGACCCGCCAACGGCGGCCGGGGTGGGAACGGCGGTAGCGGCGGACTCGTGGCCGGAACCGGTGGAGCCGGAGGCGACGGCGGAGTGGCCTACAGCGGCGGCGGCACCGCGAGCGGCGGCGCTGGCGGCGCAGGCGGACGGGGCGGCCTCACCGGCGACGGAGGTGCGGGTGGCCGTGGCGGCGAAGCCACCAGCGCCGTCGGATTCGCCGGCGGCGGCAGCGGCGGCGCCGGCGGTGCGTCGGGTCTCAGTGGAGCGGGCGGTAGCGGCGGCGCCGGCGGCACCGCCACGGGCACCACGGGCGGACGCGGTGGAGACGGCGGACGTGGTGGCGACACCACCGCGGGCAAGGGTGGCAAGGGTGGCACCGGTGGAAGCTCCACCTCGACCACCGGATCAGCCGGCAAGGGCGACGACGGCGCCGACGGCAAGGGCGCCGTCGGCTGACGCGTTACTTGCAGCGTTCGATGACCGCGTTGTTCTGGGTGTCCGCGGTGCGCAGCCGGGCCGCTTGCTCCGGATCGGTGTTCGGCGATCCCGCGGTGGCGGCCGCACCAATGTCGAGAAGCGTGTTGGCAAACTCCTTGACGGCGCCGGCCAGCTCGGTCGGCGTCGCGGGGTCCAGGCGGCTGATCAGGTACTGGCCGCCGTCGGACAGCGACACCCGCGCATTGGCCGCGACGGCAAGGGACCCGGTGACGTCAGCTTCACCGCCGGGGATCTGAAGGTTGGTGTTGAGCGAAACGCCCCTGCGTACCAGATCGGTTGCAGCGCAGATCGCGGTCTTCGCGTCGCTCTGCTGGGCGGCGGTGTAGGTCGGCTCGGCGGGGCCACTCGACGCGGGCCGCAACACCGCCCACGCAGCCAAGCCGACGGCGATCACCGACAGGACCAGGGCGACGATGGGGATGACGCGCTGTGTGGAGGGCTGTTCGCTGGTCGACATGGCTGCAGCCTAGCTGGCTAACTACAGATCGAGGCCGACGTCGAGAACCCGGACCGAATGGGTGAGCGCACCGACGGCGAGGAAGTCAACGCCGGTTCCGGCATAGGCGGCGGCGTTGTCGAGCGAAAGGTTGCCCGACGACTCCAGCAAGACCCCGGGGGCGGAGGCCGCGCGCCGCTGCACCGCCATCTGCGTCATCCAGACGGGGAAGTTGTCCAGCAGCACCAGCGGCGTGACGCCGAGGTCCTCGCCGAGGATCTGGTCGAGCTGTTCGAGCGAGTCGACCTCGACCTCCACCGGCACGTCGGGGGCCATCTCGCGGACCGCGTGCAGCGCCGCCACCACCGACCCGGCCGCGGCGACGTGGTTGTCCTTGATCAACGCCGCATCTCCAAGGCCCATCCGGTGGTTGACGCCCCCGCCGACTCGCACCGCGTACTTCTGCAGCACCCGGAGCCCGGGAAGCGTCTTGCGGGTGTCGCGAATCTTGGCGCCGGTGCCATCGACGGCCTCGACCCACGCCGCGGTGGTGCTGGCGATGCCGGACAGATGGCACACCAGATTCAGCATGGTGCGTTCCGCTGTCAGCAGGCCCCGCGTCGGCGCCTCCAGCACCAGCATGGCGTCGCCCGGCTCAAGGCGCGTTCCGTCGGCGACGCGGGACAGCACCCCGTACTTCCCCTGCCCGATCACCTGGTCGAGGACCAGCAGTGCGACGTCGACGCCAGCGGCGACTCCGCTCTGCCTGCTCACCATGGCGGCCTTCGTGGTGGCGTCGGCGGCGACAGTCGCCAGCGACGTCACGTCCGGCCCGTAGCGCAGGTCCTCGGCGAGGCCGCGTTCGACGGCCGCCCGTGCTTCTGCGAGTTCGTCGTCGGTCAGGTTCGTCGAGCTCAGAGTCATCAGCAGCACACCTCGGCGTCGAGTCGGACGTTGGCGCTCACCGCACGCGCCGGGTCGGTGTCGGGATGGTCGGCGCGGTGGTGGCAACCCCGCGACTCACGCCGAGCCAGCGCGGCCGCCACCACCACCGACGCGGTGGCGGTCAACGCGGCATCCTCGAAGGCGTTGCGCGAGTTGATGTCTCGGGGTTGGGCGGTGTCGACTAGCTCGGCGACCCGGCTCAACCCCTCGGCGTCACGCACGACCGAGGCGTTGCGCGTCATGGCGCGTTGCAGCTCCGCCCGGTCCGACGCCGCCCTGGCGACGGGTTCGACGTCGGCGTGGGGCGACCCTGCGTCCGCGGCGTGTTCGGCGGCTGCGGCGCCGGCACGACGGCCGACGACCAGGCCTTCGAGCAGGCTGTTCGACGCCAACCGATTGGAGCCGTGCATCCCGGTGCGGGCCACCTCACCTGCCGCGAATAGTCCCGCCAATTCGGTACGCCCGTACACGTCGGTGACGACGCCGCCACAGCTGTAGTGCGCCCCGGGGACCACCGGAATCAACGCCGAGGTGGCGTCCACGCCGACGGCGAGGCAGGCGGCGTTGACGGTGGGGAATCTACGGGCGAAGTCCGGGACGGTGCGCGCGTCGAGGTAGACGCACGGGTCACCGGTCAGGGACAGGCGTTCGTCGACCGCCGCGGCAACCACGTCGCGCGGCGCCAGGTCGCCCATGGGGTGAACGCCTGCGGTCACCGAATCGCCGCGGGCGTCGACGAGCACCGCGCCTTCACCGCGAAGGGCCTCGGTGATCAGCGGTCGCCGACCCCCTTCGTTCCCGGCGAAGAGCATGGTCGGGTGGAACTGGATGAACTCGACGTCGCCGACGGGCAGGCCGGCCCACAGCGCAAGGGCGATGCCGTCGCCCGTCGACCCCTCAGGATTGGTCGTTGCCGAGTACAGGTGGCCGAGGCCGCCGGTGGCGAGGATGACCGAAGGGGCGTGGATCACGCCGAGGCCGTCCTGGCTGAGGACGAGCACCCCGGTGACGGCGTCGCCATCGCGAATTATCTGCAGCGCAACGTGATTTAGCCGGATGTCCAGGGTGTCGGCGGCGTGGTCGAGGGCGCGCTGGACTTCCGCCCCGGTCGCGTCCCCGCCGGCGTGGACGATGCGGCGACGGGAGTGTCCGCCTTCGCGCGTCAGCGACCACCGGCCCGGCGCCGATTCGTCGAACCGTGCCCCGAAGTCGACGAGTTCTGCCACCGCGGGGTACCCGTCGGCGACGACGGACGTCACCGCCTCGGGGTCGCACAGGCCTCCGCCCGCGGCGATGGTGTCGGCGACGTGTGCCTCGACGCTGTCGTCGGTGCGCGGCACCACGACGGCTATGCCGCCCTGGGCGTAGAACGTCGCGGTCGCGCCCTCGGCGCGAGATGCCTTGCTCAGCACCACGACCCGGCTGCCCCTACGGTGTGCGGCCAGGGCCGCGGCCAACCCGGCGACACCGGTCCCGACGACGACGACGTCGGCCCGCTGCTGCCACGGACCGGAACCGCCGCAGCCCGTCATTCTCCGCCGCCGGGCTGCCCGATCTCGATCATGCGCTGCACGCTGAGGCGACCCGCGGCGGCGACCTCCGGGTCGACGTGCACCTCGTCGGCACCCTCCACTAGGCATCGCAGCAACGCGGCGGGGGTGATCATCTTCATGTACGTGCAGGACGCCCGGTCGTTCACGGCCTGGAAGTCGACTTCCGGTGCGGCACGGCGCAATTGGTGCAACATGCCGATCTCGGTGGCCACCAGGACCTGGCGGGCGCTGGTCTTGCGCGCGGCGTCGAGCATGCCTCCCGTCGACAAGATCTTGACGCGGTCGTCGGGGACGGCGCCTTCTCCGGCCAGGTACAGCGCGGAGGTAGCGCAGCCGCACTCGGGGTGGACGTACAGTTCGGCGTCCGGGTGGGCCCTGGCCTGGGCGGCGAGTTCGTCGCCGTTGATTCCGGCGTGCACGTGGCACTCACCGGCCCAGACGTGCAGGTTCTTGCGGCCGGTGATCCGACGGACGTGCGCGCCGAGGAACTGGTCGGGACAGAAGAGCACCTCGCGATCCTCGGGGATGGAGGCCACCACCTCGACCGCGTTGGACGACGTGCAGCAGATGTCGGTCAACGCCTTCACGGCTGCGGTGGTGTTGACGTAGGACACCACCACCGCGTCGGGGAACTCGTCCTTCCAGGCCCGAAGATCGTCGGCGGTGATCGAGTCGGCCAACGAACAACCGGCCCGCTGATCGGGGATCAGCACCGTCTTCTCGGGGCTGAGGATCTTGGCGGTCTCTGCCATGAAGTGCACCCCGCAAAACACGATGGTGTCCTCGGGCACTTCGGCGGCAATCCTGGACAGCGCCAGCGAGTCCCCGACGTGGTCGGCCACGTCCTGGATCGCGGGCAACTGATAGTTGTGCGCAAGAAGGGTGGCGCCGCGCAGGTCGGCGAGGCGTCGCACCTCGGCCGCCCAGGCCTCGTCGGCGACGACGCCGCCGTAGCCGGCGGGACCGTTCGTGATCTGCGCGGTGAGATCCAATACCGTCATGGCCGCTCCTTTGATCCTGACGGGGTTTTCGACTTATGATCGAAAACATGCCCAATATTAGCACTGCGCATGAGGTGCTAGCCGTCGTGTTTCAAGTTCGACAGCTTTCGACCCGAAATCCGCAGCTCAGCGTGTTGCTGTGGGAGCGGGCAATGGAACCCGAGCGCGGCGCGTGGTCTCTCCCCGGCGGGGGCCTTCAGCACGACGAAGACATGACGAGTTCGGTTCGACGTCAACTCGCCGAGAAGGTCGACCTGCGCGAACTGACTCACCTCGAGCAACTCGCGGTGTTCTCCGACCCGGACAGGGTGCCAGGGCCGCGCACCATCGCCTCGACGTTCCTCGGCTTGGTGCCCTCCCCCGCGACCCCCGAACTGCCGCCCGACACCCGGTGGCACCCGGTGAACGCGCTGCCGCCGATGGCGTTCGACCACCGTCCGATGATCACCCACGCCCACGCCAGGCTGATCGCCAAGCTCTCCTACACCAATATCGGGTTCGCCTTGGCGCCAAGGGAATTCGCGCTCTCGACCCTGAAGGACGTCTACGACGCCGCGCTCGGCTACCAGGTCGACGCCACCAATCTGCAACGCGTCCTCGCGCGGCGCGGAGTCATCGTCCCGACCGGCACCACCGCAAAGTCTGGTCGAAGTGGCGGCCGTCCCGCCGCCATGTACCGCTTCACGGAGGCGCAGTACCGAGTCACCGACGAGTTCGCCGCGCTACGTCCCCCGACGTGATGCCGCCGACATGGCAAACACGCCCTAATTGGCTTTGACGGCCACGTGACCCACAATGGCCGGATGGACTCAGGCAGTGCTGCCGTCTCGACCGGTGCCGAATGGATCGGGCGACCGACCCACGAAGAGCTGCGCCGCAAGACCGTTCCGCTGCGGCCCGATGCCGACCCGTTCTACGTCCCACCTGCGGGATTCGAACACGCCAAGGCCGGGACCGTGCTGCGGTCCCGCGACGTCGAGCTGGCCTTCCTCGGCCTAGTTCCCCAGAAACTTGCCGCCACCCAGCTCCTCTACCGCTCGACGGACCTCAACGGTCTGGCGCAGGCGGTCGCGACGACGGTCGTGGTGCCCGCCGACCGCCCCGCGGGCAGCAGGGGGCCGATCCTGTCCTACCAATGCGCGATCGACGCCGTGGCGACAAGTTGTTTCCCGTCATACGCCCTGCGGCGTGGCGCGAAGGCCACCGGAGCGCTCGCGCAGGTCGAGTTCCTGCTCGTCTCCGCAGCCCTCGCCGAAGGATGGGCGGTGTCCATCCCCGACCACGAGGGGCCGCTCGGAATCTGGGGCGCACCCCATGAACCCGGCTATCACGTGCTCGACGGTCTGCGGGCCGCGCTGAACACCGAGGCCCTCAACCTGTCCCCCGAGGCGCCCATGGGGCTGTGGGGCTATTCGGGCGGCGGACTGGCCACCGCGTGGGCTACAGAGGTCCACGCCACCTACGCCCCCGAGCTCAACCTCGTCGGCGCCGTACTCGGCTCACCGGTCGGCGACCTCGGCCACACCTTCCGCCGACTCAACGGCAGCTTCTTCTCCGGCCTGCCCGCCCTGGTGGTCGCCGCGCTCTCCCACGTCTACCCCGGCCTCGACCGCGTGATCAACGAGCACGTCACCGTCGAGGGCAAGGCCATGCTGACCGACATCCAGCAGATGACGACCGCCAAGGCCGTCGTGAAGCTGATTCGCAAGGACATGGGCAACATGGTCGACGAGCCGCTGGAGAACATCCTCCGCACCCCGGAGGTGCAACACGTCTTCGACAGCATCAAGCTCGGCACCGCCGCGCCGAGCATCCCGGTGCTCGTCGTACAGGCCGTTCACGACCGCATCGTGTCGGTCGACGACATCGACGAGTTGACCGAGACCTACAGCAACGGCGGGGCGGACGTCACCTACCACCGCGACATGCTCAGCGAGCACATGCTGCTGCACCCGCTGTCGGCCCCGATGACGCTGCGCTGGCTGCGGGACCGGTTCGCCGGGCGGCCGCCGAGCAGCAAGCGGGCGAGGACAAAGTGGCCGACGATGCTGAACCCGTCCACCTACCGGGGAATGCTCCGGCTCGGCCTCATTTCGGCAAAGGTGGCCACGGGTCGGAAGGTAGATCGGCTACCGCTGTCGGAGCTGGACCGGTAGCCGGACCGACCAGGTAGGCCACCTCGACGGGCGGCCACGCACCAAGGTCGTCGCGTTTGGTCGACAGCGCACAGATCGCGTAGACCAGGGCGGCCACCCCTGCGGGGATGACGAGCGACGCCGCGATCTGAAACGGGCCGTGTCCGAAGAAGACCGATGGCGCCTCGTGGACGTAGAAGACGCGATGCTCGGGTGTGACCGGGGCCGTCGCCACGTCGACCACACCGTGGCGCCAACGGGCCACCACCGCACCGACACCGGCCGCGGCCCCCGCCGCCGCGAGCGAACCGATCGACAGCGCACCGACCATCACGGGCCCGCGATGCGGCCGCCACTGCCACGCCGCGACCGCTGCCGTCACGGCCATCACGAACAGCAACCCGGTCATGACGAAGGCGCCGAGGAACAGCAAGTCGGACTCGTCGCCGACGTAGCCCCGCACCCGGTCGCCGGCCTTGGTCAAGGCGATCACCAGATTGATCGGCGGTGCCAGGAACGCCCACGCCACCCCGATGACGACGCCGACGCCGACGAGGGCAAGCGCCACCCGGATCGCCGCCTGCAGATGCGAAAGACGGGGTGGGGCAACGGTGTTCGCGGTCACCGCTGCGTCTCCAGGTCCTTGGAGTCCAGCTCGCCGTGCCGTGAGCACTTCGCGAACCATCCGTCGGGGCGCACCTGCACGATCATCCGCCGGCCACAGTCAGAGCAGAACCTCGGCGGCTCGAGGCCGAGTTGGGCGGCCGCGGGCGTGCTGCCACCCTCGGGCTCGCCGGTGTAGACGTTGAACTTGGTGGACATCGCGGCCTACAGCGTCGCGTTGAGTGCCTTGATCGGCATTTGCAGATCGTTGAGCAGCTCGAGATCGGACTCTGCGGGACGGCCAAGGGTGGTCAGGTAGTTGCCGACGATGACGGCGTTGATGCCACCGAGGATGCCCTGCTTGGCGCCGAGGTCGCCGAGGGTGATCTCGCGGCCGCCTGCGAAGCGCAGCATCGTGCGCGGCATCGCCAATCGGAAGGCGGCGACGGCCCGCAGGGCGTCGGAGGCCGGCATTACCTCCAGATCGCCGAACGGGGTGCCCGGACGCGGATTCAGGAAGTTCAGCGGGACCTCGTGCGGGTTGAGCTCGGCGAGGTTGGCGGCGAACTCCGCCCGCTGCTCGAGCGACTCACCCATGCCGAGGATGCCGCCGCAGCAGACCTCCATGCCAGCCGCGCGCACCATCTCGAGGGTGCCCCAGCGCTCTTCCCACGTGTGGGTGGTGACGACGTTGGTGAAGTACGACCGCGCGGTCTCCAGGTTGTGGTTGTAGCGGTGCACGCCCATCGCGGCGAGCTGGTCGACCTGATCCTGGGTCAGCATGCCCAGCGAGCACGCGATCTGGATGTCGACCTCGTTGCGGATGGCTTCGATGCCCGCGGCGACCTGGGCCAGCAGGCGCTCATCGGGTCCACGGACCGCGGCCACGATGCAGAACTCGGTAGCTCCGGACTTCGCGGTCTGCTTGGCCGCCTCCACCAGGCTGGGAATGTCCAGCCACGCGCTGCGCACGGGCGAGGCGAACAGGCCCGACTGCGAACAGAAGTGGCAATCCTCGGGGCAACCCCCGGTCTTGAGGCTGATGATGCCCTCGACCTCGACGTCGGGTCCGCACCACTTCATCCGCACGTCATGCGCCAGCGCGAGCAGATCCTCGAGCCGGTCGTCGGACAGCTGGAGCACCGCAAGCACCTGCTCCTGGGTGAGACCCTCGCCGCGTTCGAGCACTTGCTCTCGAGCCAGACTCAACACGTCCGCGCCTACCTCTGATGCCAACTGCGTCACTACGTACTCCTCCTGCACCATGAACCTGAACGGTGTTTAGGCTACAGGGGTGCAACAGGTCCGACGCCACGCCCGCTCAGATGTGGTCGACAAGGCCGCTCAGCTTCTCGACGACTACGGGATCGCCGACTTGACCATGCGGCGGTTGGCGCGCGAACTCGGCGTCACCCCCGGTGCGCTCTACTGGCACTTCGCCGACAAGCAGGCCCTGCTTGGCGCAGTGGCCGACCGGATCCTCGCCTCGACGGCGACGGCCCACGACGGTTCGTGGGTCCAACGGGTGCACCTCATCTGCACGGCCCTTCGCAACGCGCTTCTGTCGACCACCGACGGAGCCGAACTGGTGTCGGCCAGTTTCGCCGCAGGCAAGTCCGAGCTGATGACCGAGCTCCTCCACCGGCTCACCGCCGCCGCGGCCGAGGCGGGGATCGATTCGTCGCACGCCGACCTCGCGGCCAGATCGGTGCTCTACTACGTGCTCGGCTTCACCGCCGACGAGCAGTCCCGGCTGCAATGGGATGCCGCGGGTGCGCTGCCGGAGAATCAGTCGGTGATGGCGACGGATCCCAACGGACGCTTCACCTTTGGGCTTCGCCTGCTGGTCGACGGGATGGCCGTACACGCGTCCGGGTCAGGCGATCAGGGTGTCGACCCTGGCGTCGCCGTCCCATCGCCGTAACCCGGCGAACGTCCCATCGGTCGCGTCCGCGGCGACGGTTTCCAGGGCCGCCGCGAGGTCGACGGGCACCAACCGGCGCGCCAACGTGACGTGGGGCGTCCACTGCCCGGGACGCGCATGCGGAAACGGCCCCGACGGCATGTGCGGACCGCAGATCGCGTCGACCGACTCTTGGCACTCCAGGACTTCCCGGTTCGGCACGATCAAGCGCGCCAGGACCAGTGAGCGGTGCCCGAACACCAGTGGAGCGCCAACCCGGCAGGGCAACGGAAGCCGCCCGGCCAGTTCCCGCAGGGCCTCGTCGACGCCCGCGTCGATCCGCTCGGCAACGGTCAGCGTCACGTGCGGCCGATTGGTCGGCGACCGGTGGTGCGCCTGGCTGGGCAGCCCCGCCTCGGCCAGCGCCGCCCACTGCCGTCGGATGGCGTCGTCGGTCTCCTGGTCGAACAGCAACTCGACGGAATGGGCCATGCCTAAAGGCTCCGCACCCACTCGGTCGCGAACGCGCCCGCGCTGAGATCGGCGAAGTCCTGAGGCGCCAGCGCACCCGCTCCACTCGGCAGCGCCGCGCGGACCTCGGCGATGCGGCCGAGGGCGACGCGGTTCGACGCCTCGGCGGCGCCAGGCTCGGACGGCCAGGCCCCGACGACCAGGCCTGCGCATGGAATACCCGCTGCCGCAAGGGATTCCACTGTCAGCGCGGCGTGATTCAGCGTGCCGAGGCCGGCCCGCGCGACGACGAGCACCGTCGCGTCGAGATCGGTCGCCAGGTCCCGCAGCGTCACCCCGTCGGCGCCGAGTTCGACAAGGAGACCACCCGCACCCTCGACGACGACCAATCTCGCGGGCCGGACAACGCCGTCCACTAGGCCGACCAGTTCCGCCCTCGTCGGAAGGGGAAGTCCCGAGCGCTCCGCCGCGGCAACCGGGGCCAGGGGCTCGGGGTATCGCCACCCGGGGACGAGGACGTCGACGCCGGAGAGCCGGCCCACCTCCCCGAGATCGTCGTCGCCGTCGGCGACCCCGGTCTGGACGGGCTTGCACACCGCGACGTCCATGCCCACCAGTCGGGCGTGGCACGCCAGCGCCGCCGTCACGACGGTCTTGCCGACACCGGTGTCGGTGCCGGTGACGATCAGCGTGCTCACCCGCGGGCTTCCGACGGCACACCGGCCAGCACGTCGACCAGCACGCGACACGCCAGCTCGATCTCGTCGGAGGACAGCGACGCCCGCGCCGTCAGCCGCAGCCGCGACGTGCCGACCGGCACCGACGGCGGACGGAAGCAGCCAACCCGCAACCCGCGGTCCAGGCACGCCGTGGCGGCGGCGAGCGCCACCTCCGGCTCACCGAGGACGACCGACACGACCGCCGACTCCGGCACGTCGGTCACGCCGCAGGTCACAGCCAGCGTCGCCGCGTTACCGAGCACCGCGCCGGGCCGCCAGGGTTCGTCGAGCAGCACTTCCAGCGCGGCCAGCGCCGCGCCGACCGCAGCGGGTGCGAGGCCGGTGTCGAAGATGAACGGCCGCGCGGCGTCGACCAGATGGGCGCGAACCGCGTCCGGACCCAACACGACCCCGCCCTGGCTGCCGAGCGCCTTCGACAGCGTCGTCGTCACGACCACGTCGGGCGCGCCTGCCAGCCCCACCTCGGCGACCAGGCCGCGTCCACCGTCGCCGCGCACCCCGAGCCCGTGTGCCTCGTCGACGACCAACAGCGCGCCGTGGCGGCGGCAGACGTCGTGCAGGTCCCGCAGCGGCGCCAGCACGCCGTCGGCACTGAACACCGAGTCGGTCACCACGACGGCGCGGTCCTCGGCCCTGCCCCGAAGGGCGGAGTCGACGGCGTCGACGTCCCGGTGCGGCGTGACCACGACGCGAGCCCTCGACAACCGGCAGGCGTCGACGAGCGAAGCGTGAGTCAGCGCATCGGACACCACCAGTGAGCCGGGACCGGACAGTGACACCACGGCGCCGAGGTTGGCGGTGTAGCCGGAGGAGAAGACCAAGGCGGACTCGGCGCCGACGAACTCGGCCAACGCGGTCTCGAACTGCTCGTGCAACGCGGTGTTGCCTGTCACCAAGCGCGAGCCCGTCGAGCCCGCGCCCCAGGTCTGCAGCGCTCGAACGCCACCGGCGACGACGCGAGGATGGTGCGACAACCCGAGATAGTCGTTGGAGGCCAAGTCGAGGCCGGCGTCATCGGCCTGCCTGACGCGCAGCGAACGGCGCAGGCCGGCCGCGCGACGCTGCTGCTCGACGTCGTCCAGCCAGGCCAGCGGGGAGATCATTGCACGCGTCACGCCTGGATCCTTTCGAACCAACACAGCCACCTGAACGCCGTTCAGGTTAGCGCACGCGCCACGCCCACCATCGCCGCGCAGATCGTCGCCACCTCGTCGGGCGTACACACGTACGGCGGCATCGCATACACCAGATTGCGGAACGGGCGCAGCCACACGCCGTGCGCCACCGCAGCCGCGGTGGCCACCGCCATGTCGACCGGCTGCCGCATCTCGATCACCCCGATCGCACCCAGCACCCGCACGTCGGCCACCCCGGCGAGCTCGCGCGCGGGGGCCAGCCCGGACGTCAGCCCCGCCTCGATCTCGCCGACGCGGGCTCGCCAGTCCTGCCCGAGAAGCAGCTCCACCGACGCCACCGACACCGCACACGCCAGGGCGTTGGCCATGAACGTCGGCCCGTGCATCAACGCGCCGGGGTCGCCGTTGCTGATGGTCGCGGCGACCTCGCCCGTGCACAGCGTCGCCGCCAGCGTCAGGTATCCCCCGGTCAACGCCTTGCCGACGCACATAACGTCGGGCACGACACCCGCATGGTCGGCGGCGAACAGTTCACCGGTCCTGCCGAAACCGGTCGCGATCTCGTCGAAGATCAGCAGCACGTCGTGCCGGGTGCAGGCGGCCCGCAGATCACTCAGATGACGCGGATCGTGAAACCGCATCCCACCCGCGCCCTGCACCACCGGTTCGACGATGACCGCCGCCACCTCGTCGGCTCGAGCGGCGAGCAACTCCTCGAACGCTGCGCCATAGGCCGGGTCGTACTCTTCTGGCACCTGCGGCGCGAAGATCTGTGACACCAAGACGTCGGACCAGATCGAGTGCATGCCGCCGTCGGGGTCGCACACGCTCATCGGCGTGAACGTGTCGCCGTGATACCCGCCACGCCACGTCATCAGCCGATGCTTGCCCGGCTTGCCGCGACTGCGCTGAAACTGCAGGGCCATCTTCGCCGCCACCTCGACGGCCACCGACCCGGAATCGCTGAAGAACACGGTGTCCAGACCCTCGGGGGTGATCTCGACCAACAACTGGGCAAGGCGGGCGGCGGGCTCGTGGGTCAACCCGCCGAACATCACGTGGTTCATCGTCGCCAATTGGCGGGTGATCGCCTCGTCGAGCACGGGGTGACCGTGCCCGTGAATCGCGGTCCACCACGAGCTCATCGCGTCGATCAGGTCCACGCGCCGTCCGTCGTCGACGACCGTGATCGACGTGCCCTTGGCCGCAACGGCGACCACCGGCGGGGTCGCGTCGGCTGCGATCCTGCTGTACGGATGCCACACGTGCGCGGCGTCGACCGCGCTGATCTCCTCAGGCGTCAGCGGCGGCATGGAACCACCATCCCCCAGGACGAGCGGTCCTGACAAAACGGCCGTATCGCCGTGCGTTGGGTAGATTGTCCGACGACCATGTTGACCCTCTCTCCAGCCCGGACGGCGCCTGACACCGAATCCGGCTCAGCCCAGCGCGCCGTGATGGGCAGCAGGGCGTCCGGTTTCTACCGGCACGACCTCGACGGGCTGCGCGGCGTCGCCATCGCGCTCGTCGCCGTCTTCCACGTCTGGTTCGGCAGGGTCTCGGGCGGCGTCGACGTGTTCCTGGCGCTGTCCGGGTTCTTCTTCGGCGGTCGGCTGCTGCGCACCGCGCTGACTCCCGGCTCGTCGCTGTCGCCCGTCCCCGAGGTCAAACGGCTGATCCGTCGCCTGCTGCCCGCGCTGGTGGTGGTCCTGGCCGCCTCGGCCGTGCTGACGATCCTCATCCAGCCGGAGACCCGCTGGGAGACCTTCGCCGACCAAAGCCTCGCCAGCCTCGGCTATTACCAGAACTGGGAGCTGGCCAACACGGCGTCGAACTACCTGCGAGCCGGCGAGGCCGTCAGCCCGCTGCAGCACATCTGGTCGATGTCGGTGCAGGGCCAGTTCTACATCGCGTTCCTCGCCTTGGTGTTCGGTTTCGCCGTCGCCTTCCGCCGACTCCTGCGCTCCCACACCAGGACTGCGCTCATCGTCGTCCTGGCCGCGCTGACGATCGCGTCGTTCGTCTACGCGGTCATCGCGCACGACGCCGATCAGTCCAGGGCGTACTACGACAGCTTCGCCAGGGGCTGGGAACTGTTGCTCGGAGCACTGGTCGGGGCACTGGTGCCCTACGTGAAGTGGCCGAGGTGGCTGCGCTCGACGATCGCCGTCGTCGCACTTGCGGCGATCCTGTCGTGCGGCGCGCTGATCGACGGCGTCAAGGAATTTCCTGGGCCGTGGGCGCTGGTGCCCGTCGGCGCGACGATCCTGTTCATCCTCAGCGGCGCCAACCGGATGGCCGACCCGCACCTGTCGTCGGTCGGCGGCCGGTTGCCCGCCGTCAGCCGACTGCTCGCGACCAAGCCGTTCGTCTCACTCGGGTCGATGGCCTACTCCCTGTACCTGTGGCACTGGCCGCTGCTGATCTTCTGGCTGGCCTACTCGGGCGACACCCGCGCCGACTTCCTCGACGGCGCGATCGTCCTGCTGATCTCGGGCGTGCTGGCCTGGCTGACGACGAAGTACGTCGAAGAGCCCCTGCGACTGCGCGGGTCGGCCAGCGCCACCCAGCCGAAGCAGGTTGCCGTCATCCCGCTGCGCACAAGGCTGCGACGCCCCACCATCGTGCTTGGTTCGATCGTCACGCTGCTCGGCGTCGCGTTGACCGCAACGTCGTTCACCTGGCGCGAGCACATGACCATCCAGCGCGCCAACGGCAAGGAGCTGTCCGGCCTTTCGTCGCGCGACTACCCGGGTGCGCGGGCGCTGATCAACAACGCCAGGGTGCCGAAGCTGCCGATGCGGCCCACCGTCCTCGAGGCCAAGGACGACCTGCCGGTCTCCACCACGCAGGGCTGCATCAGCGACTTCGCCAACGTCGACGTCATCAACTGCACCTACGGCGACCAGTCCGCGACGAGGACCATCGCCGTCGCGGGCGGGTCACACGCCGAACACTGGATCACCGCGTTGGACCTGCTGGGCCGCATGCATCACTTCAAGGTCGTCACCTACCTCAAGATGGGCTGCCCGCTGACCACCGAGGAGAACCCGCTCGTGATGGGCGACAACCGGGCCTACCCGAACTGTCGCGAGTGGAACGAGAAGGTGATGCCGAAGCTGATCTCCGACCATCCCGACTACGTCTTCACCACCTCGACCCGGCCCTGGAACATCAAGGACGGCGACGTCATGCCGAGCTTCTACCTCGGCATCTGGCAGGAACTCTCCGACGCCCGCATCCCCGTCCTCGCGATGCGAGACACCCCGTGGCTGGTCAAGGACGGAAAGCCGTTCTTCCCCGCCGACTGTCTGGCTGACGGTGGCGACGCCATCTCCTGCGGCATCAAACGCTCCGAGGTACTGTCCGACCACAACCCCACTCTCGACTACCTCGCGCGGTTCCCTATGCTCAAGCCGCTCGACATGAGCAATGCGGTGTGTCGCCAGGACTACTGCCGAGCGGTGGAGGGAAATGTGTTGGTATACCACGATTCTCATCACATCTCCGCGACCTACATGCGCACCATGACCGCAGAACTGGGACGTCAGATCGCCATCGCCACCGGCTGGTGGTGACCGGTGGTCTCCGCAGTGTGGCCGGGTACCGCGTACCCCCTTGGCGCCACCTATGACGGTGCGGGCACCAACTTCTCGCTGTTCTCCGAAGTCGCCGAGAAGGTCGAACTCTGCCTGATCGGCAAGGACGGCAGCGAGGAGCGCGTCAACCTCGACGAGGTCGACGGCTACGTCTGGCACGCCTACCTGCCCGCCGTCACCCCCGGCCAGCGGTACGGCTTCCGGGTGCACGGCCCGTGGGATCCCGCTGCCGGGCAGCGCTGCGACTCCTCGAAGCTGCTCCTCGACCCGTACGGCAAGTCCTTCCACGGCGACTTCGACTTCAGCCAGGCGCTGTTCTCCTACGACCTGGAAGCCGACGACCTGGCCACCGGCGGCACCCCGCCGCGGGTCGACTCGCTGGGCCACACCATGACCAGCGTCGTCATCAACCCGTTCTTCAACTGGGGGTCGGATCGCGCACCCGGCACCCCGTACCACGAAACGGTGATCTACGAGGCGCACGTCAAGGGGATGACGCAGACCCACCCGGGGATTCCCGAGGATCAGCGCGGCACCTACGCGGGGCTGAGCCACCCCGTGATCATCGAACACCTCAAGTCGCTCAACGTCACGGCAATCGAACTGATGCCGGTGCACCAGTTCATGCACGACCACCGTCTGACGGAGCTCGGACTGCGAAATTACTGGGGCTACAACACCTTCGGCTTCTTCGCGCCGCACCACCAGTACTCGTCCAACCAGAGCGCCGGCGGGGCCGTCGCCGAATTCAAGAACATGGTCCGGTCCTTCCATGCGGCGGGCATCGAGGTGATCCTCGACGTGGTCTACAACCACACCGCCGAGGGCAACCACCTTGGCCCGACGATCAACTTCCGCGGCATCGACAACGCCGGCTACTACCGGCTCCTCGACGGTGACCTCAAGCACTACAAGGACTTCACCGGCACGGGCAACAGCCTCAACGTTCGTCACCCTCACTCGCTGCAACTCATCATGGACTCGCTGCGCTACTGGGTGCTCGACATGCACGTCGACGGCTTCCGATTCGACCTGGCGTCGACCCTGGCCCGCGAGTTCTACGACGTCGACCGCCTCTCGGCGTTCTTCGACCTGGTGCAGCAAGATCCGGTCATCAGTCAGGTCAAGCTCATCGCCGAACCGTGGGACATCGGCGAGGGCGGATATCAGGTCGGGAACTTCCCTGGTTTGTGGACGGAGTGGAACGGGCAATACCGCGACACTGTGCGTGACTATTGGCGGGGAGAACCCGCAACCCTCAACGAATTCGCCTCGCGACTCACCGGCTCGTCGGACCTCTACGAGGCCACCGGCCGGCGCCCGAGCGCGAGCATCAACTTCGTCACCGCTCACGACGGCTTCACGCTGGCGGACCTGGTGTCGTACAACGAGAAGCACAACGAAGCCAACGGCGAGGACAACCGCGACGGCGAGAGCCACAACCGGTCGTGGAACTGCGGCGTCGAAGGCCCCACCGACGACCCGGCGATCCTGGAACTGCGCGGCAAGCAGATGCGCAACGTTCTCGCCACGCTGATGGTCAGCCAGGGCACTCCGATGATCAGCCACGGCGACGAAATCGGGCGCACGCAGCACGGCAACAACAACGTGTACTGCCAGGACTCCGAGATCGCCTGGATGGACTGGTCGTTGTGCGAGACCAACGCCGACCTGATGACCTTCGCCCGCACCGTGACCACCCTGCGCAAGAACCACCCGGTGTTCCGGCGCCGACGGTTCTTCGACGGCAAGCTGATTCGCAGCGGTGACGAAGAGATCCGCGACATCGCATGGTTGACGGCCGGCGGCGTGCCCATGACGCCGCAGGACTGGAACTCCG